>ERZ773107.65-NODE-65-length-109089-cov-10.618935_pt1 | contig 109089 bp, 88 predicted proteins | sample MGYA00580571_ERZ773107 | MGnify/ENA primary metagenome ERZ773107 (study PRJEB29015, sample SAMEA2737843) | human gut metagenome | biome: human gut; feature: human-associated habitat; material: faeces | place: China | collected 2012 ... | reverse complement strand
AGTCTTAGAAATATCCAATTGAAACTTCTGGCATCGATGATGTATGCGCAGCACCGATTTTCACTTATATTATGTCGTCAGTTCGCAAACCGAATGTATGCTAAACAACAAACATGTCTACTCTGTAGTTTCACCTGCATCAGCTGCCTCAGCCTTTCCTAATTCTAATTCATATTCATCGAAGATATAGTTAAGAATAGGAGCTAATCCAACGAATTCACAGCCATAGGCATATAGGTCGGAGTTATCAAGAGGCTGGCATCTTATAATTTTAATAACACAATATATGACATCTTCTTCAGAGCCTAACTTCAATGCCGCGTTGAAATAAAAATCAATAGGAAGAATGCTTTTTGATCTGAATCCGATACCACTTTTAGATATGTCTGTTACGGTTATTGGTGAATCTATATTTCTTATGTTTACATTATTCTGCTTGAAAAGATTGGATACATTAAGCTTAAGGTCGGCTTTTAATCTTTTATAGCGTCTTTTTTCGATTCCATTTTTAATATTTTTATTTTTCACACTATTTCCCCCTTATATGTGATTTAGCTTGTAAGATGCATTTTGTTGTGTGGATTATATCCCTTGTTGTTTAACATACTCTAATATGTTCAGATTATCATACCGTGATTATTATGTACTTTCATATGTACAGAATATATTCTGGTAAAACTGCAGAAATTAGAATATTTCCCGGGTTATTGTGAAATGTATATATATTTCTTTTTTATAATGATACTATCTTGTGCAATAATATGCAAGTTTGTCTATTGATTTTGAATGTAGGCTGTTATATAATTTTTTAGTGTTGGGTATAAATTGTACCTGCATATATTCTGTTTATTGATATTAGATAATATAAGTAGAATACATGCTGTATCAGCTAATCAGTAATCAGAATACATTTACTAAAATAAGTATTTAAAGGATGGACGCGATCATGGAAAAGTTTGAGTTACTTTATGAAGGAAAAGTCAGAGAAGTATATGATATAGGAGATAAGCTTGTTATTGCTGCAACAGACCGTATATCAGCCTTCGACCATATTTTAAAGAATAAGGTTACAGATAAGGGTGCTATTCTTACACAGATGTCTAAGTTCTGGTTTGATTATACAAAGGATGTTATTCCTAATCATATGATTTCTGTTGATGTTAATGATATGCCAGAATTCTTCCAGAATGAAAAGTATGCAAGAAGAAGCATGATGTGTAAGAAGCTTACTATGCTTCCAGTCGAGTGCATCGTAAGAGGATATATAACAGGAAGTGGCTGGGCAAGCTACCAGAAGAATGGTACAGTCTGTGGAATAAAGCTTCCAGAAGGACTAGAAGAGTCAGAAAAGCTTCCAGAACCAATCTATACACCAAGTACAAAGGCTGAGATTGGTGACCATGATGAGAATATTTCATTTGAACAGAGTATTGATGTATTAGAGAAGAAGTTCCCAGGCAAGGGACTTGAATACGCAACTAAGATTAAGGATGCAACTATTGCTCTTTATAAGAAGTGTGCAGAGTATGCATTAAGCAAGGGTATTATTATTGCTGATACTAAGTTTGAATTCGGTCTTGATGAGAACGGAGAGGTTGTTATCGGTGATGAGATGCTTACACCAGACAGCTCACGTTTCTGGCCATTGGAAGGATATAAGAAAGGACAGGGACAGCCATCTTATGATAAGCAGTTTGTAAGAAACTGGCTTCTTGCTAATCCGGATAGTGATTACCTTCTTCCAGATGATATTATTGAGAAGACAGTTGATAAGTACAAGGAAGCCTATAAGCTTCTTACTGGTGAAGATTTCTAATACATCATTAATAATCATTCTGCAGTCTATGCCAAAGACCGATGTGGTGTGATGGCGATAGCATAATCGCAGAATGGAAAGAAGAACTGATAATAATTATAATAAGACAGAGGTTAGTGTGAAAAATAAGATTTTTCACACGCAAGATTTGTACTTCGCACAAACTTGAGATGCGCAAAGAAGCGGCGCAAGAATGGAGATTATTATGAACAATAGTTATATAGATGATAGAAAGCTTCATGAGGAATGTGGAGTATTTGGTGTATATGATTTTGATGGTGCTGATGTAGCATCAACTATATACTATGGATTGTTTGCATTACAGCACAGAGGGCAGGAAAGCTGCGGTATTGCTGTAAGTGATACAGACGGCCCTAAGGGAAAAGTGCTTTCACATAAGGATATGGGACTTGTTAACGAAGTATTTAATCCGGAATCGCTTGAAAAGCTGAAGGGAAATATAGGTGTTGGACATGTACGTTATTCAACGGCAGGAAGTTCAACAAGAGAAAATGCACAGCCACTTGTTCTTAACTATGTTAAGGGTACACTTGGCATGGCACACAATGGTAATCTTATTAATGCTGTGGAGCTGAGGGAAGAACTTTCGTATACAGGTGCTATATTCCAGACAACTATAGATTCAGAGGTTATAGCATATCTGATAGCAAGGGAAAGACTTAACACAGGAACAGTAGAAGATGCAGTTAAAAATGCGATGAAGAAGATTAAGGGTGCATATTCACTTATTGTAATGAGTCCAAGAAAGCTCATAGGAGCAAGAGATCCTTTTGGATTTAAGCCACTTTGCATAGGTAAGAGGGATAATGCCTATTTCTTATCATCAGAAACATGCGCTTTGGATACTGTTGGAGCAGAATTTATAAGAGATGTACTTCCAGGCGAAATTGTTACCATAACAAAGGATGGAATAAAGTCAGATACATCTTTATGCCAGAAGAACACAGCAAGATGTGTGTTTGAATATATATATTTTGCAAGACCAGACAGTAAGATAGATGGTATGGGTGTATATGAGTCGCGTGTAAATGCGGGACGAATATTAGCTAAGACACATCCAGTTGAAGCAGATCTTGTTGTAGGCGTTCCAGAATCAGGTAATCCGGCAGCATTAGGATATTCCATGGAGTCAGGAATACCATATGGCAATGCATTTATAAAGAATAATTACGTAGGAAGAACATTTATAAAGCCAAAGCAGGAACAGAGAGAGTCAAGTGTTAAGGTTAAGCTTAACGTGTTAAAGGAAGTTGTTGCAGGAAAGAGGGTTATTATGATTGACGATTCAATCGTAAGAGGAACTACAAGCAGCAGAATTATCAATCTTTTAAGACAGGCAGGAGCTAAGGAAGTACATGTAAGAATAAGTTCACCAGCCTTCCTTCATCCTTGTTATTTTGGTACAGATATACCATCAGAGGATCAGCTTATTGCATCAGGAAGAACTGTTGAAGAGATATGTAAGGAAATCGGCGCAGATTCGCTGGGATATCTTGAAACAGATAAGCTTAGTGAGATGATATGTAACCAGACTGGCTTCTGTGATGCATGTTTTACTGGAAATTATCCAATCGAACCACCTACAATAGATATTCGTGGAGAGATGGGCTGATAGGCTGAATAAACAGAAATTTTATTAAGGAGAGGGAAATCCCTCTCCTTTTCTATATATGTTTGGCGTATAGTGTAAGGAATATACAATAAAATCAGGAGGAATGATTATAATTATGGATAAAAATGAGCTGGATAGACTGAATAAACAGATGAGGTTTATAGAAGAAATAGATAAAGAAAAGCTTATAGGAAGGCAGACATATCTATCAGATGCTTCAAGGAAAGAAAATGATGCAGAGCATGCATGGCATATGGCTATTATGGCTGTACTTTTAAAAGAGTATGCCAACGAAAAAATAGATGTTTTAAAAACTATGACAATGCTTCTTATACATGACATAGTTGAAATAGATGCAGGAGATACATATGCGTATGATGAGGAAGCTAAAAAAACACAGAGGGAAAGAGAACTTGCAGCCGCTGACAGGATATTTGGATTACTGCCTCATGATCAGGCAGAATATATGAGAGGTCTGTGGGATGAATTCGAGGAAAGAAGGACACCAGAGGCAAAGTTTGCAAGAACTCTTGATAATGTGCAGCCAGTTATGCTTAACAGCGCATCATGTGGAAAAAGCTGGAAGGAAAAAGGAGTGCATCTTAGCCAGATTCTAAAAAGAAATGAGCATACCATGGATGGATCAGAAGAGTTATGGAACTATGCATTTGATAATTATATAAAGCCTAATGTAGATGCAGGGAAAATAAAAAAAGATTAAGAAAGATATATGGAATGAATAAAAAGAGAAACGTTAAATGTGCAATAAAACAAGAAATATAATCGCACAATAAAATGTGCAATAAAACGAAAAATGTTAATCATTGAATGGATAGCATGTATATGGTATAATAAAAAAGTGATTTCTGACTAAATCACGATTAAAGTTGAATAATGACAATTTAAGAAAGGCGGATTGCAAGGATGAACGACAGATATCAGACACCACTTGCCGAAAGATATGCAAGTAAGGAGATGCAGTACATATTCTCTCCAGATATGAAGTTTAAAACATGGAGAAAATTATGGATTGCTTTAGCTGAAACAGAGGCTGAATTAGGACTTCCTATTACACAGGAGCAGATTGATGAGCTTAAGGCACATCAGGATGATATTAACTATGAAGATGCTAAGAAGAGAGAAAAGGAAGTACGTCATGATGTTATGTCGCATGTATATGCGTATGGTCTTCAGTGTCCAAAGGCTAAGGGAATCATTCACCTTGGTGCTACATCATGTTATGTAGGAGATAATACAGATATCATAATTATGACAGAAGGTTTAAAGCTTGTACGTAAGAAGCTTGTTAATGTTATCAACGAGTTATCTAAATTCGCTGATAAGTATAAGGCACAGCCAACACTGGCTTTCACACATTTCCAGCCAGCACAGCCTACAACAGTTGGCAAAAGAGCTACACTCTGGCTCAATGAGCTTGTTATGGATCTTGAAGATCTTGATTATGTGTTATCAACAATGAAGCTTCTTGGATGTAAAGGAACAACAGGAACACAGGCTTCATTCCTCGAACTTTTTAATGGAGATCAGGATAAAATCCGCCAGATAGATAAAAAGATTGCTGAAAAGATGGGATTTGAAGAGTGCGTTCCTGTATCAGGACAGACTTACTCACGTAAGGTTGATACAAGAGTGCTTAACATTCTTGCAGGTATTGCAGCATCAGCACACAAGTTCTCTAATGATATAAGATTATTACAGCATCTTAAAGAGGTTGAGGAACCATTTGAAAAGTCACAGATTGGTTCATCAGCTATGGCATATAAGAGAAATCCAATGAGAAGTGAGCGTATGGCTTCACTTGCTGACTATGTTTTATGTGATGCACTTAATCCAGCTATTGTATCAAGTACACAGTGGTTTGAAAGAACACTTGATGATTCAGCTAACAAGAGACTTTCTGTACCTGAAGGCTTTCTTGCAGTAGATGGTATACTTGATCTTTATCTTAATGTTGTAGACGGACTTGTTGTATATGATAAGGTTATAATTAAACATATGATGGCAGAGCTTCCGTTTATGGCAACAGAAAATATTATGATGGATGCTGTTAAGGCTGGTGGTGACAGACAGGAACTTCATGAAAGAATCAGAGAGCTTTCTATGGTTGCAGGAAAGCGTGTTAAGCAGGAGGGCCTTGATAATAACCTTCTTGAACTTATAGCAGCTGATCCTATGTTTGGAGTTACACTTGAGGAACTTCAGGCTAAGCTTGATCCTATCAAGTACGTAGGACGTTCTAAGGAACAGGTGGAAGAGTATCTTGCTGAGGTTATTAAGCCAATACTAGATGCTAATGCTGATGATCTTGGACTTACAGCACAGATTAACGTTTAATAACAGAAATTTACATTAAAGGATATATAACATTTGAAAAATTCAGTCAGAACAAATATTAAAAAATTATTTAATCACATTAACAGAATAATACCTGTGTATACTATAATACCGCTTATTGCGTGCTTTTCATGGAATATGCTTGTGTACTGGGGAACAAGGTGTATTAATGCGGATATGAAGCATTTTGATATGACACTTCCCATAGACAGGGCAACGCCGGTTATTCCTGTATTTGTTGTGGTGTATTTCGGATGTTATATATCCTGGATTATATATTATATAGCAAGTGTACGTGTGGGTAGATATGAATGTGCAAGATTTGTTACATTTGATATTATAACACGTACATGTTGTGCTATATTGTTTGTAGTTATTCCTACTTATAATATCAGGCCAGATATCACAGGAGAAGATATATTTTCATGTGCTTTGAGATTTTTATATGAGATTGATGCAGCTGATAATCTGTTTCCATCGATTCATTGTCTTGTAAGTTGGAATTGCTATATCGGTGTGAGAAATATTAAAGAATATCCGGTCATTTTTAAGAATATGGCAGCAGTGATAGCTATTATGGTATTTATTTCCACACTTGTCACCAAACAACATGTTATTGCCGATGTCATATCAGCAGTTGCGATATCTGAGGTGTGCTGGCTGGTTGTTAACAAGACAGGAGTATACAGATTTCTGCTCAATATTATGAATGGTGTAAAGGAAGCAGGTAAGTGAAAAATTTATTGAAGAGAAATAAGAAAAATATATTTAATGGAAGTTTTCTGATTATACTGTTCATGATAACGTTATACTATGTGTTTCATGGCTCTGGCGACAGTCTTTCAGAGGTGTGGGAAAAAATGCAGATGGCAGACCCGGTATGGGTTGTATTGTCTGTGATTTTTATTGTATTGTTTATATATGGTGAATCCCATATTATACATTATCTTTTTGGAACATTTGGTATCAGGACACGTAGATTCACCTGCTTTTTATATTCGTGTGCAGGTTTTTTCTTTAGCTGTATTACACCATCTGCTTCGGGCGGACAGCCTATGCAGGTATATTATATGAAAAGGAACAGGATTCCTATACCATTTGCTACAGTTATACTTATGATTATAACTATTACATATAAAGCTGTACTTGTAGCTGTAGGAGTATGGCTTATGCTGTTTGACAGAACATTTATAAATGAAAGGCTGGATGGAATACGTTTTGTGTTTTATCTTGGAATAATTCTTAATATAATATGTATAGCAGCGATGCTGATTCTGGTTTTTAATAACAGGTTAGCAACTAACATATGCAGTATGGTTATCCGTGTGCTTGAAAGACTCCATATTATGAAGAGTGATAATCAAAGGATAGACAGATTAAACGATGCCATGGAAGTGTATAGAAGAACGGCAGCATATTTAAAGAAGCATGTTTTAGTTGTAGTTAAGGTATTTGTTATTACTATATTGCAAAGGACAGCGTATTTTTTTACAACATATTTTATATATAGATCGTTTGGGCTAAAAGGAACTGGTATGTATACGGTTGTTATGCTGCAGGCAGTTATATCTCTTTCGGTCGATATGCTTCCTCTACCGGGAGGTATGGGTATAAGTGAGGCACTTTTCAGGGTGATATATCTTCCTGTTTTTGGAAGTAATCTTATTACGGCAGGACTGGTGCTTAGCAGATCAGTAAGCTTTTATACAGAGCTTTTTGTCAGTGCAGTATTTACAATGTTTGCGCATATATACATAGGGCGCTTTACTAAGAAAGAAATAGTTGGAGTTGATGACTTTAACATTGATTATAGATAGAAGAAGAGGAATACAGATGATTGGTTTTTATGATTATACAGTTGTACTTACATATATAAGTATGATGATATCTATGTACGGAATAACTTTGTGCATGGATGGACATTTTAAAAGAGCAATAGTGTGTCTTGCATTATCGGGCTTGTGTGATATGTTTGATGGCAAGATAGCGAGAACTAAAAAAAACCGAACAGATGAAGAAAAATGTTATGGTATACAGATAGATTCACTGTGCGATATAGTATGTTTTGGTATATTGCCAATCGTAATATGCTATAAAATCGGTATAACAGATATTATCGGGATTGTCTGCCTTATGATATATGGACTGGCTGGACTTATAAGACTGGCATTTTATAATGTTAAGGAACAGATAAGACAGAATGAAACATCTGAAAACAGAAAGTACTACCAGGGGATGCCTATAACATCAATATCGGTTATTTTACCTATATTATATATGTTAAGACCGGTATTTCCGGACAACATGTTTCTTATAGTGCTGAAGGTGGCAGTGTTTATCACAGCGTTATTGTTTGTAACAAACTTTAAATTCAAAAAACCAAACAATCTTATGCTGTCAGTGCTTGTGTTAGTAGTTGCTATGGCTGTTATATATATGTTTACAACACATTGGCTTATGTGGAGAATGAGCTGATTGCTGCAAAAAGGCTTTGTTAAAAACTGTGAGACATAGCTTTTGGACTGTTTATGAATAGTGGTGTAAATGTAGTTTGTTAGATTATGCTAAGCGATGGGGAGGTAAGAAAGTATGCAGTCTGTTGACAGACATAGAAAGATGGTTGGCAAAGATGATGCACAGGATAAGCTGATAAAATATATGTATGAAACTAAAGCTGGAAGAGTGATAACATCATTTCTGATAAAACCCTGGTTGTCAGAAGCTTGTAAAACAATACTTGATATGCGTAGTTCAAGATTGTTAATACCGTTGTTTATAAAAGCAAATAATATTGATATGTCTTTATATGAGAAAAGCACATATAAGGATTATTTGTCATTCAATGATTTTTTTACAAGAAAAATAAAGCTACAGAACAGACGGATTGATATGAACAAAACCTCTCTTATAAGTCCTTGTGATGCAAGGCTGAGTATGTATTTTATAGATGAAAAGTCATCATTTCTTATAAAGAATACAAGATATACACTTAAGGAACTTTTAAGAGATGGGGAGCTTGCAAAAAAATATGAGGGTGGATATATAGGAATATTCAGACTGTGTGTGGATGATTATCATAGATTTCATTTTATAGATGATGGGATTAAAAGCCATGAAAGACATATTAATGGAGTGTTTCATACAGTTAATCCAATAGCAAATGATGTATATCCTATATACAAGGAAAATACCAGAGAATATTGTGTACATAGGACAGAAAACTTTGGAGATGTCATAGTGATGGAAGTTGGAGCTCTCCTGGTTGGCAGAATTGTCAATAATATGGAAAAGTGCAGGACTAAAAAGGGAGCTGAAAAAGGTTATTTTGAATATGGTGGTTCAACAGTAGTGCTTATATTTAAAAAGGATGCAATCATACCGGATGAGGATATACTGGTAAATACAGTAGCTGGATATGAGACTAAGGTTAACATGGGCGAGAAAATAGGCACATCGGTTTATATAAGGTGATATATTGTTTTCTGCAGAAAGATATTGATAATATTAGGAAGATAGCTTTTATGTCTGTGATAAGATGTAGGAGCTGTCTTTTTATTTTAGCAGATTTATATACAATCTATCCATTCTTTCAGTATTTATGGGGGTTCAGAGAGATTTTTAGACATAAAAAAGGTGAAAAGTTTAGTATATATGTGATAAAGAATTTGATGAGAATGTTTAGTACATGGTTATTATAAAGAATTATGTTATGTATCAAACATATGAATAGCTTTGTGTAATAAATAAAATACATAAGAAAATAAAAAGATACCAATAAAAAATACTGATAACATATATGTTGATTTGTAAGTATAACTATTGTATAATAATATAGTAAACAGTATATAAAGATTATGGTTTACAAAAGCGAAGGGGACGGCTTAAAAACAAAAGAAAGGGGTATTGTTTGGATAGGGTTAATGAGTTAATAAAAAGAGTAAGACTGCTAAGACCAATAGATGATGCTATGTTTAAGAAGTTAGCAGAATCTAGGGAGGTATGTCAGGAGATACTAAGGGTAATACTTGACGATAAGAAGCTTATAGTAGAAGAAGTGATATCAGAAGACAGTATTGCCAATATATTTGGAAGAGCAGTAATACTTGATGCATTATGTATATTGGGAAATGGAACAATGTGCAACATAGAGATACAGAAAGAGAATGTTAATGATGATGTAAAACGAGTGAGATATAATGCATCAAGTATTGTATCAAGATTTTCTGAAAAGGGACAGAAGTTTTCAGAAATACCAGATGTCATAGTTGTATATATTTCAGAGTATGATGTATTCAGGCTGGGAAGAACAATCTACCATATTGATTCAGTTATAAGAGAAACTAATACAACTGTAGATGATGGATTATCAAGAGTGTTTGTTAATACTAAGTATGCAGATACCGATAATACAGATGTAGGAGAACTTATGAAATGTTTCTTACAGAAAGAGATTGATAATGATAAGTTTCCAGAATTATCGGATAGGTTATCATACTTTAAGAATGATGGGAAGGGAGTTGATTCTATGTGTGACATAATTAAAGATTATGCTAAGGAATATGCAAAGGAATATGCAGAAGAGAGAGCAGCAGAGATGCTTGTGAATAATATTGAAACATTAGCAAAAAAGATAGGTACTGTAGAAGAAGCTTGTGATATGTTGAATATCACAGAACAGCAGTATGAGAATGCTAAAGCACTATTAGAAAAAACTCTTACAGTATAAAAGAGAATAATAATAATTTCAGAAAGATAGCTTTTATGTCTGTAATAAGATGTAGAAGCTGTCTTTTTATTTTGGCAGCTTTTATTTGATAACTTAAATATTGCTAAAAGATAGTGGTGTTGATGATTCAGCAGTTGAATTGTTATAATGTTGTGCGTTTTAAACTCACCGTTGCCATAACCCACAAAATACAGTAAAATATTAGCAAATCAGTAAAAAACAAGGAGTAACAGTTATCATGCAGTTTAAGAAAACACTAGAAATCAAGGCAGACCATAAGCTTATGGTGATTAATGTAGCAGATATATTATATTTCCGGGAATGGAGCTGTATGAGAATTATCCGTTATTGGTAAAGCACAAGTTTCTGATACCGGCATATTGGTTTTACCTGATTGTGCGTTTGCTCTTTAGTAAAAAGCGCAGAAATCATATACTGCGTGAAGTAAAGGCGGTCAAAAATGTCTATAAGATAAGTTTAATGAAGATGGATATCAGATAGTTCAGGATTATTATGATATTTTAAAAAGCTTTTACATTCAATAAAATGCAGAAGCTTTTTTGTGTATTTATATGAAATTAATAGCAGAATATTAATAAACAACATATATATAATTGCCAATGCTTTTTTAAAATGATATGATTATAACGTAAAGAAAAATTTATATTTGATGTTAAAGAAACAAATATGAATAATGAAATGGAGATAATATGGTAGACAGCAGTTATTTTAAGAATAATAAAAATAATAGCAGAGGTGGCAAAGGCAACGGTAAACTTATGGATCGTTTAAAAAAGCATAAGTGGATTCCTTTAGTGATTCTTATACTGATTGCATTGGCTATGATAGCTATACAGTATATTATGCTTGATGTGCTTCAATATTCAAGAGAATTGGCAGAACAGCAGAATGCAGGATTTATAAATATTTATCCTTTTATTAAATAAGCTATGTTTTCATAGTAATGAATTTTATGATATCAAGGTGGCCCCAGCCCTGCTGGTTGTGTGGGAGGTTAACTTTGTTACAACATTTTTTAAGACGGCAGCGGATTTCTTCAGGTGTCATGTCATGACTGGTGAGAAGACGTGCAATAGCTCCGCTGACTATAGGTGCTGACATGGATGTTCCACTTTTTGTGGAATATCCATTTTTTCGGTTACTGCATGCTGTGATGTTAGAACCAGCGACAACAAGTTCTGGTTTTGGAAAACCGTCAGTGGTAGGTCCACGCCCTGAATGAAATGTTTTATCATCCATAGATCCAACTGTTATTATAATATGACTTGTACCAGGAGCTGTAATACTTTTGGCACATGGACCATTATTACCGGCGGCTGCAACAACAACTATGCCGTTATGCCACATATTTTCTATGTGTTTTATAAGTCGGATTGTATTTTCAATATCTACATTGCTGTTTGGAGTTGTTCCAAAGGATATATTTGCAACCTTTATATTGTAAATGTCTTTATTGTTTATTATCCAGTTAGCGCCATCTATGACACTGCCTATTTTGCCATTGCCATATGAGTCAAGAACCTTAACTGATATAATCTGGCTCATAGGTGCTATTCCCTTGAAACGCCCATTGCTTGCTTTTCCACTTCCTGCGATTATGCCGGAAACATGTGTTCCGTGACCACTATCATCATAGGGAATGTTCTTATTGTTTATAAAATCTTTAAAAGCTATTATCCTGTTGTCAAAATCTATATGTCTGTAAATGCCAGTATCAAGTACGGCAACACCAATATTTTTTTTATTCATAAATATTTATCCTTTTTATAAAATTAGAAAGTCCTTATATATTTATTTTATTCTGTATAGACTTAAAAGTTCTGATTATGTGTATATGTGTTTATGAGAGGAGTTTTATATAACAGACATGAGATATCAGCAAAATTTAAAAATTATAAGCTAAGCTAATTGTTTGCTTTTTAACACAATATAATATATAATGTATTAACACTTAATTCATTTTTGAAGGTTTTATTTTTGAAGGTTTTATGTGAATATCGTGAAGAATTGAGAGGTTTGTGATATGGAAAAGAAAAGAATAGTAGTTGCTTTGGGAAGAAATTCATTTGGAGTTACATTTCCAGAACAGCAGACTAATGTAAAAAAAGCAGCAAAAGCTGTTGCTGATCTTGTAGAGGCAAAGTATCAGGTAGTTATTACACATAGTAATGGACCACAGATTGGCATGATTCAGACTGCTATGACAGAGTTTGCAAGACTTGAGCCAGAAGACAGAACAGTTGCACCTATGTCAGTATGTGGAGCTATGAGTGAAGGATATATAGGATATGATCTTCAGAATGCCATAAGGGAAGAACTTCTTAACAGAGGTATATATAAGACGGTTTCTACTATAATTACACAGGTAAGAGTTGATCCTTTTGATATAGCATTTTCTGAGCCATCTAAGATAATAGGAAGATATATGACAAAGGCTGAGGCCGAGGCTGAGGAAGATAAAGGCAATTACGTAATAGAAGAAGAACCAGGAAAGTTCAGAAGAATCATTGCATCACCTATGCCTATAGATATATATGAAATAGATGCAGTTAAGGCACTTCTTGATGCTGATCAGGTGGTTATAGCTGCAGGTGGTGGTGGAATTCCAGTGTTACAGCAGGGTTCTCATCTTAAGGGAGCGTCAGCTATCATAGAAAAAGATTATACAGCTGCTAAGTTAGCTGAACTTGTAGGGGCTGAAACACTTCTTTTCCTTACAGCTTATGATAGATTAACAATAGGTAAAGGGACAGCTGATGAGAAAGAGTTTGATAAAGTGACAGCAACAGAGCTTCATCAGTACATTAAGGCTGGACATTTCCCAGCTAAAACAACATTCCCTAAGGTAGATGCATCTATAAGATTTGTTACAGCAGATTCTGATAGAAAAGCAGTTATAGCCAACCTTGAAAAAGCAAAGGAAGGACTTGCAGGTAAAACTGGAACTACAATAACAGCATAATTATTATACTGACATAAAATATATCAAAAAATATTTACATGACAGCAAAAATCTAACGGATTACAACAAAATAACAACAACATACAACATCCCCCAATAATCCCCCCAAAAATGTGCTACAATGTGCGTAAGCATTGAGCCGTGCCAGACTAAATTCTAAACCAGAACTGTGCTTGCACAAAGTTCTGATTTGGAATTAAGTCTGATAGGGCGAAAGCCCGACAGTCCAAGTGAGCGAAGCTCACTTGGACATGCACGGCTTATATTTTATTATTGGGAGGTGTTTTTTTGTTATTATTTAATTTACAAAAGAGATGGGCTGAGGTGGATAGTCTTATGGAACATCTTGATAGTATGGGGATGGATGTATGCAATGTTTACAAAGGACAGAATGTGACAGATGATATATGGGATCTTAGCATTGAAGAAACAAAGAAGTTATTTATAAAGCATAGATATATAGTAATGGTTGTATCGGATGAACTGTTTTTAAGCGTAAGTGCTCTTTATTATATTGAACTTGCCAGAAAGCTTCATAAGAAGGGGTTAATAAAGGTATATGTTGTTAATAATATGCCACATGAAGCATATCCATCAAGATGCAGCTGGTTTTCAGATGCAGTTGCCATAAAGAATTCTTCTAATACAGCTGATGAAAAAACTTATGCATATGCGATGGATATTGTTCTTGGTGTAACGAGTGATATTTTTAACATGGAGTCGTAAAATGCCTTTTGCTACGAACATCAGGTAGGATTGTGGGAGTGCGTAGCACGGAACAATCTGTAGGTATCAAAGTCGTGGGCTTTTGACCCTGACATCATTATAATTTACAATTATAATTCACAATATTATTAGTGCTTGCTTTTAATTCGTTTACCATATATAATTGTTATGTTTTAGTATTGTGGCTTATTATGTTTAGACGATATAAGTGTTGAAATTACTCTTAATGTCCATATAATCAGATATGATTATAACTACCAGGAATAAATATGGTAGTCCACAATATAAATGAACTGGTTAAGTTAACCATTAATGGAGGAATGATTTAATGATTAGTGCAAACAACGTAACACTTCGTATAGGTAAAAAGGCCCTTTTTGAAGATGTAAATATTAAGTTTACAGAAGGAAACTGTTATGGACTTATAGGTGCCAACGGTGCTGGTAAGTCAACATTTTTAAAGATTCTTACAGGTCAGATTGAACCAAGTAAGGGAGATGTAACTATAACATCAGGTCAGAGATTATCTTTCCTTGAACAGGATCACTTTAAATATGATGATTATACAGTCCTTGATACAGTTATTATGGGTAATACAAGACTTTATGAAATAATGAAAGAAAAAGAGGCTATATACGCCAAGGAAGATTTCACAGAAGAGGATGGTAATAAGGCAAGTGAGCTTGAAGCAGAATTCGCTGATATGAACGGATGGGAAGCAGAATCAGATGCTGCACAGCTGCTTAACGGACTTGGCATTACTACAGATCTTCATTATAAGAATATGTCAGAACTTAATGGTAGTGAGAAGGTTAAGGTTCTTCTTGCTAAGGCACTTTTTGGTAATCCAGATATTCTTTTACTTGATGAGCCTACTAACCACCTTGATCTTGATGCTATAGCATGGCTTGAGGAGTTCCTTATTAACTTTGAGAATACTGTTATAGTTGTATCACATGACAGATATTTCCTTAACAAAGTATGTACACAGATAGCAGATATTGATTATGCCAAGATTCAGCTTTATGCAGGTAACTATGATTTCTGGTATGAATCAAGCCAGCTCATCATTAAGCAGATGAAGGAAGCTAACAAGAAAAAGGAAGAAAAGATTAAGGAACTTCAGGACTTTATCCAGAGATTCTCTGCTAATGCATCTAAGTCTAAGCAGGCTACATCGCGTAAGAGAGCATTAGAGAAGATTGAACTTGATGAGATAAGACCATCAAGTAGAAAGTATCCATATATAGATTTCAGACCATCAAGAGAGATTGGTAATGAAGTACTTACAGTAGAAGGTATATCTAAGACGATAGATGGAGTTAAGGTTCTTGATAATATATCATTTATAGTAAACAGGGAAGATAAGATTGCATTTGTTGGTTCTAATGAGCTTGCAACAACAACATTGTTCAACATTATTACTGGTAATATGGAGCCTGATGAAGGATCTTATAAGTGGGGTGTTACAACTTCACAGGCATATTTCCCTAAGGACAGCGCAGCAGAGTTTAACAGAGAAGATACTATAGTTGAATGGCTTACACAGTATTCACCAGATCCAGATCCAACATATGTAAGAGGTTTCCTTGGACGTATGCTTTTTGCTGGTGACGATGGTGTTAAGAAAGTTAAGGTACTTTCAGGTGGAGAAAAGGTAAGATGTCTTATATCAAAGATGATGATTATGGGTTCTAATGTACTTATATTTGATGATCCTACTAATCATCTTGATATGGAATCAATTACAGCACTTAACAACGGACTTATTAAGTTCCCTGGTGTTGCACTTTTCACATCTCATGACCATCAGTTTATACAGACAACAGCTAATCGTATTATGGAGATAGTTCCATCGGGACAGCTTATTGATAAGATTACAACATATGATGAATATCTTGAAAGTGATGACATGGCAAGAAAGCGTCAGGGTTTTGCTGAGGCTGCCAGTGATGATGAAGACTAAGACTAAGCAGTGATTCTTAAGCAATACATGAAATTATGAACAGAAAGATGTCACATACCAATGATCCATGATGTATGGGTACGTTAGTATATGTGGCATCTTTCTTGCGTTAAAATAATGGAAATGTTATACTAAATAAGTTATAGATTAAAACACATTAGATTAGAGATGTGTATAAGATTATGATGGAGGATTTGGAAAATTATGGCTTCAAACACTAAGAAGAGCAGAAGTCAAGGCAATAATAGAACATCAAAGAGTAAAACTTCTAAAACAACTGGAGCAAGAACATCAAACGCCAGCAGAACTCCGTCAAAAAAGAGTTCCACAAAGAAGGGTACAGGTACTGCATCACAGCAGCCACAACCACAGAATAATGCATTAAGAGATGAGATAATCTTATTATTAGCATTTGCATGTACAATAATTTTATTATTAAGTAATTTTAATATGGCTGGTATGGTAGGACAGTCAATTAAGTGGTTTATGTTCGGGCTGTTTGGTATAGCTGCGTATATAATTCCATTTATAGTAGCAGGAAGTATATTGTTTATGCTTGCTAACAAGGACATAATAGGTGTCATGCGTATTAAAGCTGCAGCAGTTTATGTCTTATCCGTGATAACAGCAGCAATATGGCAGAGAATGACTAACAAACCAGATATCAGGGATTCCGTTGGTTCATATTTTACATATTGTTCAGAGCATAAAACAGGCGGTGGTCTGTTTGGAGGAATTTTATGTAAGATACTAAGTCCGCTTGGTATGGCAGGAACTATGGTGATTTTGATTATTCTTGCAATAATATGTGTTATATTGATAACAGAAAAATCATTTATAGCTGGACTAAGGAATGGTGGACACAGGCTTGTAAAAGAAGCAAGAGAAGATTATTCTGCATATAGGGAACATTCTTCAATGAGCAGGAAAGACAGCGGTATGAGTGATGAAGAATATCGTGCTATGAGAGAGAATGAAAAGCATCAGGCAAGAATAAGAAGATTAGAAAAAAAAGAGCAGATCATAGCAGCTAAAAAAGCTAAAGAAGAGGCTATGGCTAATGCGCGTATGAATAATGTTGTAAGAGGAGTGACTAAAGATCTTACAATACAGGATACACAGCCAGAGACAGCTAATCAGGATATAGATATACATGAAATACAGCCTGTAGCCAATGATGATGATGTGTATATGGATGATATATATGATCCACTGATCATACCAGAAAAGCATAACAACATAAACAGAACTTCTGATATATGGGAAGTGCATAGTGACAGGCAGGATAACGATAATACAGCTTTGGATCATGGTATGTCATATGATGAAACAATAAGTACAAGAGAAGACGATTACGAAGAACAGGATACAGAATATCCGGATGAAAAAGAGAAGGAACTGACAGAATATGATCCCGAGGTATCGGAGGAATACAATGCTGATATATATGACACAGCGGATGAAGGAAATATATATAATGAAAAAAATGCATATAATGATGCAGATGCATATGATACCGAAGAGATATGCGATACAGCAGATGATATAAATCATGATGAGAATATAACATCGTATGATAATGAGGAAGTAAGCAATGCAGTAAGCACACAACATAATAAGCAGGCTGTTTCACAAAAAACTGCCAGCAATATTATGCCAGAAGCTGCAAGGCATGTCAGGGAATATAAGTTTCCACCTGTGAGTCTGCTTAACAGAAACACAAAGTCATCATCTGCTAATCTTGAACGCGAAAACAGAAATACAGCAATCACGCTTAAGCAGACACTCCAGAATTTCGGTGTTAAGGTAGATATAACAGATATAAGCTGTGGACCTGCGGTTACAAGATATGAATTAAAACCAGAGCTTGGTGTTAAGGTGAGTAAGATAGTTTCGCTTGCAGATGATATTAAACTAAGTCTGGCAGCTGCGGACATAAGAATAGAAGCTCCTATTCCAGGTAAGTCGGCTATTGGTATTGAGGTCCCTAACAAGGAAGCCGGCAGTGTGTATTTAAGAGAACTTATTGAAAATGAAGCATTTAAGAATAACCAATCTAAGATTTCATTTGCAGCTGGAAAGGATATAGCTGGCAAGACGATAGTAGCAGATATAGCTAAAATGCCTCATCTTCTTATTGCAGGAGCAACAGGTTCAGGTAAATCAGTATGTATAAATACAATTATCATGAGTATTTTATATAAAGCAAGACCAGATGAAGTTAAAATGATCATGGTGGATCCTAAGGTAGTTGAGCTTAGTACATATAACGGAATACCACATCTTCTTCTCCCTGTTGTCACAGATCCTAAGAAGGCTGCAGGCGCACTTAACTGGGCAGTCAACGAGATGACGAAACGATATAAGCTTTTTGCCGATATGGGAGTACGTAATCTTAAAGGATATAATGATGCAGTCGGAAAGATGGACGTTAAGGAAGGAGAGGTCCCTGTTGAAAAACTACCTCAGATAGTTATAATTGTTGATGAACTTGCGGATCTTATGATGGTTGCACCAGGAGAAGTGGAAGATGCTATATGCAGGCTTGCACAGCTTGCAAGGGCAGCGGGCATACATATGGTTATTGCAACGCAGAGACCATCCGTTAACGTAATTACGGGACTTATCAAGGCTAATGTTCCATCAAGAATCGCATTTTCGGTATCATCAGGTGTTGATTCCAGAACTATTCTGGATATGAATGGAGCTGAAAAACTTCTTGGTAAAGGAGATATGCTGTACTTCCCATCTAACATTCCTAAGCCTATAAGAGTGCAGGGAGCCTTTGTATCGGATGAAGAAGTATCAAGAGTTGTTGATTTTCTTAAGGAAAATATGACAGAGGAAGCACAATATGATGAGAGCATAGCAGAAACTGTTGCACAAAAGACATCAGATAGTGCTGCTGTTGACAGGCAGGATGATAAAGATACCCTGTTTGAGGATGCAGGAAGGTTTGTTATAGAAAGAGAAAGAGGCTCTATAGGTATGCTGCAAAGACAGTTTAAGATAGGCTTTAACAGGGCAGGAAGAATCATGGATCAGCTTTCAGATGCAGGTGTAGTAGGACCTGAGATAGGAACAAAGCCAAGAAAAGTTCTTATGGATAAGGAAGAGTTTGAGGCCTATATAAATAGTGCAGGTTCATGAGTGCAGGGTAAATAAAGAGTAATACATGCTATAATAAGCACAAAAGAAATAAACTAAAAAGAAAACAAATACTTTGTAGGTGTCACATATGACACGGAAAGGATAAAGACATGGCAGTAAAGAGTGATATCGAAATCGCACAGGAAGCAAAATTATTAAATATTAAGGATGTAGCGGCTAAGGTAGGAGTTACAGAGGATGAACTTGAAATGTATGGTAAATATAAGGCCAAGTTATCTGATGAACTTATACACAGGGTTGAAAACAAAGAAGATGGAAAGCTTGTTCTTATAACAGCTATCAATCCAACTCCAGCAGGTGAAGGAAAGACTACAATAAGTCTTGGACTTACAGAAGCCTTATGTCAGAGAGGAGTTAATGCAATAGCTGCATTAAGAGAACCATCACTTGGACCATGTTTTGGCATAAAGGGTGGAGCAGCAGGAGGCGGATATGCACAGGCTGTTCCAATGGAGGATCTTAATCTGCATTTTACGGGTGATTTCCATGCCATAACATCAGCTAATAATCTTTTAGCAGCCATGTTGGATAATCATATCCATCAGGGTAATGCACTTGGCATAGATACTAAGCGTATTGTCTGGAAAAGATGTATGGATATGAATGACAGAACGTTAAGAAATATCGTTATAGGACTTGGCGATAAGCCAAATGGTGTTGTAAGAGAAGATCATTTTATTATAACAGTTGCATCAGAAATCATGGCTATATTATGTCTTGCAGAAGACATGAAGGATTTAAAAGAAAGACTTTCAAAGATAATAGTTGCATATAATTATGCAGGAGAACCAGTAACAGCATCTGATCTTAAAGCAACAGGAGCTATGGCAGCCCTTTTAAAGGATGCTATAAAGCCTAATATGATACAGACACTCGAAGGTACACCAGTGCTTGTACATGGAGGACCATTTGCTAACATAGCCCATGGCTGTAACTCAGTAAGAGCAACTAAGCTTGCTATGAAGCTTGCAGATGTAGCAGTTACAGAGGCTGGTTTTGGAGCTGATCTTGGAGCTGAGAAGTTCTTTGATATAAAGTGTAGAAAAGCAGGACTTAAACCAGCGGCAACAGTTATTGTAGCAACAGTTAAGGCATTAAAATACAATGGTGGTGTTCCTAAGGCTGAACTTGGAAAAGAAAATATGGAAGCCTTAAAGAAGGGTATAGTTAACCTTGATAAGCATATCGAGAATGTGCATAAGTATGGAGTACCTGTTATTGTAACATTGAATTCATTTATTACAGATACACAGGAAGAATATGAATTCATTAAAAAACACTGTGAAGATTTAGGATGTGAGTTCGCGCTCTCAAATGTATGGGCTAAAGGCGGAGAAGGCGGACAGGAGCTTGCTGATAAGGTGCTTAAGACTTTAGAAAACAAGAAGAGTGATTTTAAACCATTATATGAGGATGAACTTCCACTTGAAGATAAAATATTAAAGATTGCAAAAGAAATATATGGTGCTGATGGTGTAACATATGATGCCAAGGCTAAAAAAGAGCTTGATCATATTACACAGATGGGATTTGGCAGCTTCCCAGTATGTATGGCTAAGACACAGTATTCACTTTCTGATGATGCGGCTAAGCTTGGAAGACCAGAAGGCTTTACTATCAATATAAGAGAGGTATATGTTGATGCAGGTGCAGGCTTTGTGGTTGCGCTTACAGGAAAGGTGCTTACTATGCCAGGTTTACCTAAGGTACCAGCAGCGGAAGGTATAGACTATGATGAAAAAGAAGAAAGAATAACAGGATTATTCTAATTGGCAGATATGATGTTGAATGTTTATCGGGAGGACTAATTATGCAGCTTAAGAATATATTGGACATATGTGCGGATAATGAAATAGAAAAGTTTGAATATACATTATTAAAGGGCAGTGTTGATACAGATGTTACCGGTATTGCATCAGATTCAAGAAAAGTAACAGATGGTGGAATATTTGTATGTATTGTAGGAGCAGTGAGTGACGGACATAAGTATATAGGGCAGATTAAGGATAAGGCAGCTGTCATAGTTGTACAGAAGGGCTCTGATTATGAGGTTCCATCTGGTGATGTTACGTTAATAGAATGTGATAACACAAGACTTGCACTTGCACTTATGTCAGCTGCATTTTATGGTAATCCTGACAAGAAGCTGTTCACTATAGGTATTACTGGAACGAAGGGTAAGACAACTACAACTTATATGATCAAGAATGTTTTATGTGCATGTGGAATAAAAACAGGTCTTATAGGAACTATAGAAACTGTGATAGGTGATGAAACGATTCCTTCATGTAATACAACGCCAGAGTCTCTACAGATCCATGAAACATTCCGTAAGATGGTTGATGCAGGCTGCAAGGCTGTGGTTATGGAGGTCTCTTCACAGGGACTTAAGCTTGATAGAACAGCTGGTATTATGTTTGATATAGGTGTGTTTACTAATCTTGAACCAGACCATATAGGACCTGATGAGCATGCTTCGTTTGAAGAATATCTTGAATGTAAGGCTAAACTTTTTAAGCAATGCAGGACAGGAATAGTGAATGCTGATGATAAGCATACGAAAGATATATTAAAGAATTCTATATGTATGACAGAAAGCTATGGAGTGTCAGAGGCAGCAGACATAAGGGCTGTGGATGTTAAGCTGCTTCATGAACCGGGAAAGATTGGCCTTACATATAAGTGTCAGGGACTTATCAATATGGACGTTGCATTATCACTTCCTGGAATGTTTTCAGTATATAATTCGTTATGTGCAATAGCAGTTACAAGGCATTTTAACGTGGATAAGGATATAGTTGAAAATGTGTTAAAGGATGTAAAGGTAAAGGGAAGAATAGAACTTGTAAAAGTTTCTGATAAATTCACACTTATGATAGATTATGCACACAACGCCATGTCACTTGAAAGTATTCTTAAAACATTAAAAGAATACAATCCACACAGACTTATCTGTCTTTTTGGATGCGGTGGAAACCGTTCAAGGGAGAGAAGGTTTGAGATGGGTGAAGTATCAGGAAAATATGCAGATCTTACTGTAATAACGTCAGATAATCCAAGATTTGAGGAGCCAGAAGCTATTATGGAGGATATCAAGACAGGTATAAGTAAAACTGATGGTAAACATATTGATATAGTAGATAGAAAAGAAGCTATAAAATATGTTATTGAGCATGGAGAACCAGGAGATATTATAGTACTTGCAGGTAAGGGACATGAAGATTATCAGGAAATAAAAGGTGTTAAGTATCCAATGGATGAGAGAGTGCTTATAGCTGAAGTACTTGATGAATTAAAGGAGAAAAATGTACGCTGATATTATAATTGATATATCACATGAACAGCTTGATAAAACATTTCAGTATGCAATACCCCCTGAACTAGAAGGCATATTAGAGATAGGCAGTGTGGTAAGAGTTCCTTTTGGCAAAGGAAACAGGCAACTGACAGGTTATGTTATTTCAATGACACAGGAGCCTTCTTATGATGTTAACAGGATTAAATTCATAGAAGGTATAGCTGACAAACGTGTCAATGCAGCAACAGATATGATCAAGCTGGCTTTCTGGTTAAAGACTCATTATGGTTGTACCATGAACCAGGCATTAAAGACAGTTATTCCTGTTAAAGATAAGATAAATCAGAAGGTTAAGAGGGCAGTGTGTCTTAATATAGATGAAGATAAGGCAAGAGAGCTTCTTTTGATATATAAAAAAAAGGCAAAGGCTAAGCACAGGCTTTTAGAAGCGCTTATAGAAGAGCCTGTTATAGATAGTGAGATAGTAAGAAGTAAGCTTAATATATCTTCATCCACGGTAAAAGCTATGGAAGAGGATAAGGTTATCATCGTTAAAACAGAGGAATATTACCGAAATCCTGTTTCTGATAAAAAAGTGTTTGGCAAGGATGTAGTGCTTAACGAGGAACAAAGAGCAGCGGTACAAAGTATCATAGCTGATTATAATAACAGGATTTATAAAACTTATCTTATACATGGTGTGACTGGAAGTGGTAAGACTGAGGTATACATGGATGTTATAGAGCATGTTATAGCCAGCGGAAGACAGGTTATTATGCTTATACCCGAGATTGCACTTACTTTTCAGACTGTACAAAGATTCTATCACAGATTTGGAGACAAGGTTTCTATTATTAATTCACGTATGTCTAAGGGTGAAAGATATGATCAGTTTTTACGTGCACTAAAAGGTGAGGTAAGTATAATGATAGGACCAAGATCAGCACTTTTTACACAGTTTCCTAATCTTGGCCTTATTGTTATAGATGAGGAACATGAAGGCGCTTACAGATCTGAACAGCTTCCAAGATATCATGCGGTTGAAACTGCCATACATATAGCAAAGGAACATAATGCATCGGTTATACTTGGTTCAGCGACTCCATCTATAGATAGCTTTTACAGGGCTAAAAACGGTGAGTTTAAGCTGCTTACATTAAAAAACAGGGCAGGAAAAAGTGAATTGCCACAGGTATATATATCGGATATGAGAAAAGAACTGAAGTCTGGTAACAGAACTATATTTTCTCTAAAGCTTCAGGAGCTTATACGTGACCGGCTCGATAAGAAAGAACAGATAATGTTGTTCCTTAATAAACGTGGAACAGCTGGATTTGTATCATGCAGAGCCTGTGGATATGTCTGTAAGTGTCCACATTGTGATGTTTCCATGACTGCACATCGTAACGGAAGGCTTGTATGTCATTACTGTGGCTATGAAACACCGCAGGTTAAGATATGTCCGGAATGTGGTTCAAGATATATATCAGGCTTTAAGGCAGGAACAGAGGCTGTTGAAGATGCAGTACATAAGATGTTTCCGGATGCAACAGTGCTGCGTATGGATTTGGATACGACCAAAGGAAAAGATGGACATGAACATATATTGAATGCATTTGCAACACAGCAGGCAGACGTTCTTGTAGGAACGCAGATGATAGTCAAGGGACATGATTTTCCAAAGGTTACACTTGTTGGTATAGTTGCAGCAGATATGTCACTTTATTCAGGCGATTACAGGGCAGTTGAAAGAACATTCCAGCTTGTAACCCAGGCAGCCGGCAGGGCTGGAAGAGGTGTAAGAAGGGGCGAAGTGGTTATACAGACGTATTCACCAGATAATTATGGTATAATATGTGCAGCCAGCCAGGATTACACAGGCTTCTATGATAAAGAAATAGCATATAGAAAAATGCTTTCATATCCACCTGTAAGTAATATGATTAAAATAAATATCAGTTCAGAAGATGAGAATAAGCTTTTGAAAGCTGCAGAAAATATAAAGCAGCTGCTTGATAAAAAGACAGCAGGGCTTTCAGATAATATAAAGCTTCTTGGCCCATCGAATGCACCTATATATAAAATAAGTGATGTATACACTAAAATAATATATTTAAGAAGTGCTGATTTTAGCAGGCTTTCATATCTTATGGACTGCATAGATAAATACATACAGGATAATGATATGTTTAAAAATATAAGCATCCAGTATGATGTTAACTAGTACATCGTTTCGAAAACGATGTACCAGATATTTACAACAATTAATGATTATAAATAATGTTAAAACGGAGGAATAATAATGGCGATAAGAAATATAAGAACTCTTGGTGATGAGATACTAAGAAAAAAGGCAAAAGAAATAACAGAAATGACACCAAGAATACAGGAACTTATTGATGATATGTTTGAGACAATGTATGATGCGAATGGTGTTGGACTTGCAGCACCACAGGTTGGCATAAGAAAAAGACTGGTTGTTATTGATTGTGGCGATGATCCAATAGTACTCATTAACCCAGTAGTGCTTGAAACAAGCGGTTCACAGACAGGACAGGAAGGCTGTCTTAGTGTTCCAGGTAAATCAGGTATAGTTACAAGACCATCATATGCTAAGGTAAAGGCACTTAATGAAGATATGGAGGAGATTATTGTTGAAGGTGAAGAACTTCTTGCAAGATGTCTGCTCCATGAGATAGATCATCTTGATGGAATAATGTATGTTGATAAGGTTGAGGGAAAGCTGCTTGATACTGAAATGGAGGATGAAGAATAGTGAAGGTTATATTTATGGGGACGCCTGACTTTGCGGTCGGCACACTTAAAGCACTTGTAGAAGCAGGACATGAGGTGGCAGCAGTAGTAACACAGCCAGACAAACCAAAGGGAAGAAGCAAAGAGCTTGTGTTTTCACCTGTTAAGCAGGAGGCTGTAAAGCTTGGGATAGAAGTGCTGCAGCCAGAAAAAGCAAGAAATGAAGAGTTTATAGAAAAGCTAAGAACATATAATGCAGATATATTTGTAGTTGTTGCTTTTGGACAGCTGCTTCCAAAAAGTATAATAGATATGCCGCGCTTTGGATGTGTAAATGTACATGCATCATTACTTCCAGAATATAGAGGTGCATCTCCTATACAGTGGGCAGTTATAGATGGATGTGAATATTCAGGTGTCACGACTATGAAGATGGATGAAGGACTTGATACAGGTGATATTCTTCTTGTTAAAAAAGTGAAGCTTGATAAGAAAGAAACAGGTGGAAGCCTTTTTGACAGATTAAGCATAGTTGGTGCAGAGCTGCTTATAGAAACATTGAAAGGACTTGAAGAGGGGACAATAACGCCAGTAAAACAGGATGATTCAAAAAGTTCATATGTAACGATGTTGAAGAAGTCTATGGGTGAGCTTGATTTTAGTAAGCCAGCACATGATATAGAATGTCTTATAAGAGGACTTAATCCATGGCCAAGTGCGTATACACATTACAATGGTAAAATGTTAAAAATATGGGATGCAGATGTTGTACATAACATATCAGATATAGCTGATTCATCTAAGTTTAATGATATAGAGCAGGAAATACAATGTGATGCCAACATCGCACCTGCAACTGTATGCTATGTAGATAAAAAAAGACTTATAGTTAAATGCGGAGTTGATTATTTAAGTCTCAATGAAGTACAGCTTGAAGGCAAGAAAAGGATGAAAACAGATGCATTTTTACTTGGATGCAGGGTTGAAGCAGGAACGGTTTTTGGTGCAGATTAGTATAGGATGTTTAATACTACTATGAAAGGGCATATTTTATATGGAAGTTAACTTAAGGGCAGTAGTGCTTGATATACTTACGGAGATAGAGAAAGAAGGAGAATTTTCCCACATAACTATTAATAATGCTCTCTCAAAGTATCAGTATCTGGACAGAGCACAAAGAGCATTTATAAACAGACTCGCATTAGGTACTATAGAATGCAGGATAGAGCTTGATTATATAATTAATCAGTTTTCTAAAACACCTGTGAATAAAATGAAACCGGTAATAAGACGTATTATGAGGATGGCAGTATACCAGCTTGTATATATGGAGAATATACCGGCTTCAGCAGCCTGTAATGAGGCGGTAAAGCTTGCAGCTAAAAGAGGCTTTACAGGACTTAAGGGCTTTGTTAACGGAGTGCTGAGAAATATATCACGTAACAAAGAAAATATAGTATATCCAGATATGGTACAGGAACCACAAAAATATCTGTCGGTGAAATATTCAATGCCGGAATGGATAATAAATATGTGGATGGAATATATGTCTTATGAAGATGTTAAGAGTATTCTTGCTGGTATGAAAAAAGATAAAAAGACATATATCAGATGTAATACATTAAAGGGTGGCGTTAAACACATAAAGGATGTGTTAGAGAAAGAGGGAGTTACAGTTAATGCTGTCCCTGACATACCATATGCATATGAAATATCAGGATATGATCATCTGACGGCACTTGAAAGCTTTAATGAAGGATTGTATCAGATACAGGATATAAGTTCAATGGCAGCAGGAGAGTATGTTTTGCCCTCAATAGACAGCATCATAGTAGATGTGTGTGCTGCACCTGGTGGAAAGTCGGTAAATGCAGCACTGAAGGCAGTGGAATCGGCATATGCGGATATAAAAGATATTCCTGATGATGGTGTTGAAGAAAATATCATTAAAAGCATAACAGGAAGAGTTATATCAAGAGATGTATCCGATTATAAAGTATCATTAATAGATGATAATATAGAAAGACTTGGAATATCTAATATAGATGTCCAGGTATATAATGCATTAGATAAGGATGATAGTCTTGTTGGAAAAGCTGATATAGTAATAGCCGACCTTCCTTGTTCAGGACTTGGAATCATGGGACGTAAGCCTGATATAAGATATAATATAAGTCCTGAAAAAATATCTGATATAATCAGGCTTCAAAGAGATATACTAGAGGTTGTAAGCATGTATGTAAAGCCAGGTGGTACACTTGTGTATAGTACATGTACTATTAACCGGTCAGAAAATGAGGATAATGCAGACTGGATATGCACAAGCCTTGGTTTTACCAGGGATGGAGAGTATGTTCAGATGCTGCCATCACCTGATAAGGATAATGATGGCTTTTTTGTTGCAAGGCTCATAAAAAACAGTTAATGCACACAGAAATGAGGTATATATGGAAAAAATTGATATAAAGTCGCTTAACTATGATGAACTGGCAGATTATATTGTCAGCATTGGTGAAAAAAAGTTCAGGGCGGCACAGTTATATTCATGGATGCATGAAAAACTTGCCTGTAGTTATGATGAGATGACTAATATATCAGATAAGTTAAAGAAAGTTCTAAAAGAAAATACTTTGTATACATGTCTTGAACCAGTAAGGGTACAGGAGTCCCAAATAGATGGTACAAAGAAATACCTTTTCAGATTATATGATGGTAATCTTATAGAAAGTGTATTTATGAGGTATCATCATGGCAATTCAGTATGTATATCTTCACAGGTAGGATGTAAAATGGGATGCAGATTCTGTGCATCAACACTTAATGGATGTGTAAGAAATCTTGAACCATCAGAGATGCTTGATCAGATATACAGAATACAGAGTCTTACAGGTGAACGTGTAAGTAATATAGTTATTATGGGTTCTGGTGAGCCTATGGACAACTATGATAATGTTGTAAAGTTCCTTGGACTTATAAACAGTGATAAAGGACTTAATATAAGTCAGAGAAATATCACTGTTTCAACATGTGGATTAGTGCCAAGGATAAAACAGTTAGCAGAACTTAAACTGCAGATAACGCTGGCAATATCGCTTCATGCACCAAACGATGAACTAAGAAAAACGATGATGCCTATAGCTTATACATATAGTATAGAACAGATTATGGATGCATGCAGATACTATCTTTCACAGACAGCAAGAAGAATATCCTTTGAGTATAGCCTTGTTAAAGGAGTGAATGATTCGCCTGAGTGTGCAAGGCAGCTTATAAAGCTTGTTCATGGTATGAACTGTCATATTAATCTTATTCCGGTTAATCCTATTAAGGAAAGAGATTATGAGCAGTCTGAAAAGAATTCAATACATAATTTTAAAGAAATACTAGAAAAGGCAGGGGTGAATGTCACTATAAGACGTGAAATGGGACGAGATATAGATGGTGCCTGCGGGCAGCTAAGACAGAATCATATAGAAGGAATGTTATAGACATATTTTAAATAATTATAAAAGCGGTTGAAATATATCGCTTTTTTTGGATGTTTATGATAAAATGCTACTGTTCGGGGTCGTGATTTACAGATTGTGTATAAAAGGCTGCTGAACTATATGGGAGATTTTTTCCTGTAATGTTAAAAGTATATAGGCATATACTTATTGAAAAGAGAATGGAGAGAGAGATGAACGCATTTGCAAAGACGGATGTTGGAATTGAAAGAGCCGTCAATCAGGATTATGTCTATACAAAGCTTGATAATATAGGGTGTCTGCCAAACATTTTTGTTGTTGCTGATGGCATGGGTGGTCACAAGGCTGGAGATATGGCATCAAAATATACAGTAGATACACTTATTGAGTTATTAAAGCAATCAGCAGGTATGGATCCGCTTGATGCGGTTGATGATAATATTAAGCTTGTTAATACGCTGCTTTTAAAGAAAGCAGGAGAGTCAGAAGAGTATGAAGGAATGGGAACAACCCTTGTAGTTGCCAGTATTTTTGGAAGCACTTTAAGAGTTGCTAACGTAGGTGACAGCAGACTTTATGTTATAGGAGAAGATATAACACAGATAACAAGGGATCATTCGCTTGTTGAAGAGATGGTACAGCTTGGCCAGATAGACAGAAAAGCAGCAAGAACACATGAGAAAAAGAACTACATAACCAGGGCAATCGGTGGATGTGAGACTGTGGAGGCAGAAATGTTTTCAGTGGATCTTAACGATAATGATATTATTCTTATGTGCTCAGATGGGCTTACTAATATGCTTGAAGATTCAGAGATATTTCACATTGTCAAAGAAAGCGCTGATATTAAAACAGCAGCTGACAGCCTTGTTAAAAAGGCTAATTATAATGGTGGCAAAGATAATATATCAGTAGTATTGATTGAACCATAAGTTGGAAAGGTAAAGAATCATGTTAAGAGAAGGAATGTTTTTAGCCGACAGATATGAAATAATTGAACAGATAGGTACGGGTGGAATGGCTGATGTTTATAAAGCCAAGTGTCATAAGCTTAACAGATATGTTGCTATTAAGGTTATGAAATCTGAATTCAGCCAGGATAAGACATTTGTCAGCAAGTTCTGGGCAGAGGCACAGTCAGCGGCAGGACTTGTCAATCCTAATGTTGTCAATGTATATGATGTTGGCGTTGAGAATGGAATATATTATATTGTTATGGAACTTGTAGAGGGCATAACTCTTAAGAAATATATAGAGAAGAGAGGCAGGCTTCCATATAAAGAGGCTGTCAGTATAGCAATACAGGTTGCTAATGGTATGGATGCAGCACATAAGCACAATATTGTCCACAGAGATATTAAGCCACAGAATATTATTATCTCAAAAGAGGGCAAAGTAAAGGTTACAGATTTTGGAATAGCTAAGGTTGCATCATCAGCTACTATTAACACATCAGCATCTATGGGTTCAGTGCATTATATTTCGCCTGAGCAGGCAAGAGGTGGATATTCAGATGAGAGAAGTGATATATATTCACTTGGTATAACTCTTTTTGAAATGCTCACTGGAACAGTGCCTTTTGATGGTGATTCAGCAGTATCAGTAGCTGTCCAGCATATACAGGATAGTATACCATTGCCTTCACAGCTTGTAGAGGGTGTACCTGTAAGTGTAGATAAGATTGTGCTTAAGTGTACGCAGAAAAAGACAGATAGAAGATATCAGTCAGCAGCAGAACTGATAGTTGACCTTAAAAAGTCACTTGTTATGCCAGATGAAGATTTTGTCAGAATGGGTTCTGCATATGATAGTGTATTAAAGAAGGATGAAGAAGAATATAATCCAGATGATGATGAACTTCTTACTGAAAGTGCAGGACATGATTTGGATGATGATAACGATGATACAGATGATGAGCTTCTTGAGAATGATTCAGATAAGGATGAAGATATAGATGATGAGAGAAATGATAAGCTTGAGCTTGTCATGAAATGCATAGGTATCGGTATTGCAGTTATTATACTTATGATAACTATATTTGTAGTTATCAAGCTTGTAGGAAATGGCAAAAATACAGCAAAAAATAATAAAACCTCAGTAGAAGCAACAACTGTTAATACAGCTAATAACAATTCATCAGACATGGTAGAGGTTCCAGCAGTTGTTGGTATGACAAAGGAGGATGCTATCAAGGCACTTAACAAGCTTGGGCTTGGATATAAGGCTGTTACACAAAGCTCTGATACGGTTGCAGAGGATTGTGTTATAAGCCAGGGCAATGTAGGCGGTTCAAAGGTAGAAAAGAATTCACAGATAGTACTTACTATAAGTACAGGTAAAGAAAACAAAGAAGTGACAGTGCCTAACGTAAAGGGAAAGTCAGAGCAGGAAGCTAAGGAAGCTATTGAAGCAGCTAATCTTGTGGCTTCTGTAGATTATCAGTATAGTGATTCAGTTGAAGCTGGTAATGTTATAAAATATAGTCCTTCAGGTTCAGTAGCAGAAGGTTCTACAGTAACTATACATGTAAGCCGTGGAAAGAAGGTAACTAATGTATCAGTTCCTAATGTACTTGGAATGTCAGAAAGTCTTGCAAGCCAGACACTTGATTCTGCTAATCTTAAGGTTACAGTCAAGTATGAAACATCATCTAAGGCAGAATATGGAACAGTTACATCACAGACACCTTATTCAGCAGGCGATTCTGTACCATCAGGAACAACTATTACTATATATGTAAGCCATTATCAGCAGACAGCACAGCAGACAACAACAGCTGCTAATAACAAAAACAATAATGGCAATTCAAACAATAGTTCTAATTAATGGAAACGGCATAATATGCAGGGAAAGATAATCAAGGGAATAGCAGGCTTTTACTATGTGCATGTAGAAGCCTGCGGTATATATGAATGTAAAGCAAAAGGAATATTCAGAAACAAAAAGATAAAACCTTTAGTAGGTGATAATGTTTTAATAGACGTTATTGATGAGGATAATAAAAAGGGAAATATAAGTGATATTCTTGAAAGAAAAAACGAACTTATAAGACCAGCTTCGGCTAATATAGATCAGGCTATGGTCATATTTGCTGTAAAATCTCCAGAACCTAACTATAATCTTTTAGACAGATTCATACTTATGATGGATTATCAGGATGTTCCTACTGTTGTTGTATTTAACAAGACAGATCTTGTTGAAGAAAAGGATATAGAAGAGTTAAGAAAAATATATGAAAAATGTGGCTGTAAGGTTATATTTATAAGTGCCTACGATAACACGGGCATAGATATTCTGATAGATACTCTTAAAGATAAGACAACTATACTGGCAGGTCCGTCAGGAGTTGGTAAATCTTCTCTTACTAACATTATTCTTCCAGACAGGAAGGAAGAAGGAGAGATAAGTAAGACAGGAGATGTCAGCAGAATAGGACGAGGGCGTCATACAACGAGGCACTCTGAAATATTTAACGTAACAGGAAGCACATATATATGTGATACTCCTGGGTTTACATCACTTAACCTTCCGGAGCTTGAAAAGGAACAGGTGAGGTTTTATTTCAACGAGTTTGATGAATATGAAGGCACTTGCCGTTTTAATGGCTGTGTGCATATAAACGAGCCGGATTGTGCTGTGAAAATGGCAGTTGAAAAGGGTGTTATAAGCCGCCGCCGATATACAAGCTATGTAGAGCTATATGAAGAGATTAAGAATCAGAAGAAGTATTAGTGAGGAAATATATTATGATGTTATTATCGCCATCGTTACTGGCAGCAGATTTCAAGAATCTTGAAAAGGATATAAAAACTGTGGATAAAGCAGGAGCTGATTATATTCATCTTGATGTTATGGATGGAAGTTTTGTTCCAAGCTTTTCATTCGGAAATCCAGTCATTAAATCAATAAGAGAATGTACAGATAAGGTGTTTGATGTACATCTTATGATTGATGAGCCTATAAGGTATATAGAGGAGTTCGTAAAGTGTGGAGCTGATATAATTACAGTTCATGTTGAAGCGTGTCAGGATGTTGCTGCAACGCTTAAAAAGATTAAGGAATATAATGTAAAACCAGCTATTACACTTAATCCAGAAACACCTGTAAAGGCTATAGAGCCTTATCTTTCAATGGTTGATATGGTGCTTGTTATGAGTGTACATCCTGGTTTTGGAGGTCAGAAGTTCATCCCAGAGTCTATACAGAAGGTAAAGGAAGTAAAGAAGCTTCTTATAGATAAGGGACTTGATAATGTTGATATAGAAATCGATGGCGGTATCAATGCAGAGAATCTTGCATCAGTACTTGAGGCTGGTGTTAATGTTGTTGTTGCCGGTTCAGCGGTTTTTAAGAATGATGCATCAGAGAATGTAAAAAAGTTTAAGGAAATTATGTCGTTATATTAAACAGGTATCCCAGATGGATGAGTTGTTCTGACAGATGTAATAGCATTTACATATGTTATATAACTTTTCTGTCTGGGATTTGATTAATGTAATGGTGTGATACAGGAAAGGATACTGAAGCTATGTTAGAAGAATTAAAACAAAAAGTGTATGAAGCAAATATGCAGCTTCCAAAGTACGGACTTGTTACTTTTACATGGGGAAATGTAAGTCAGATAGACAGAACTACTGGGTATTTTGCCATAAAACCAAGTGGAGTTGATTATGAACTGTTAACTCCTGATGATATGGTTATTATGGATCTTGAAGGAAACAGGATAGAGGGGAGATATAATCCGTCTTCAGATACCCAGACACATATAGAACTATATAAAGCGTTCGATAAGATAGGTGGAATAGTGCATACACATTCATCGTATGCTACAAGCTGGGCACAGGCAGGCAGAAGCATACCTTGTTATGGAACTACACATGCGGATTATATATATGGTGAGGTTCCATGTCTTAGATGTCTTACTAAGGAGGAGATAGATGAGGCATATGAAAAAAATACTGGAAAGCTTATAGTTGATGAGTTTAAAAGGATGGGGAAAGATGTTTCTGCTGTTCCAGCTGTACTATGCAAGAATCATGGACCTTTTACGTGGGGAAAGGATGCAAAAGAGGCTGTTCATAATGCGGTTGTGCTTGAAGAGTGTGCAAAGATGGCATATAGGACAGAAAGCATAAATCCACAGGTAAAACAAGCACCACAGGAGCTTATGGATAAACATTATTTAAGAAAACACGGAAAAAATGCATATTACGGACAGAAAAATATTGAGTAAAATTAAACTTTCATGGAAACCAGTGAAATTAAAGGAAGCGAAAATAATCTTTCGGGGCTTTTAAAAATACGCTTTTTATGATATAGTAATCAGATGATGTGAAGGTCAAAAAATCAAAAAGCCGTTTATGTTTGTAAAAGCTAAGAAGCCATGGAAGTTATGGCTATCATGATTGGGCTGCAGTAAATATAGCGGATTGTTTAAATGAAATAAAGAGAAAGGTGAAAGTCCTGAAATATAGGATTTTCAAAGAGGTATATACATTATGAAACTCGGTATCGTAGGTCTACCAAATGTAGGTAAAAGTACATTATTTAATTCACTTACAAAGGCAGGAGCGGAGTCAGCAAACTATCCATTCTGTACAATTGATCCTAATGTAGGTATTGTTACAGTGCCAGATGAGAGACTTGATAAGCTTGCAGCACTTTATAATTCTGCAAAGATAACACCAGCGGTTATAGAGTTTGTTGATATAGCAGGTCTTGTAAAGGGAGCAAGTAAGGGAGAAGGTCTTGGTAACCAGTTCCTTGCTAATATACGAGAAGTAGATGCGATCGTTCACGTAGTAAGATGTTTTGAGAATTCTAACATCGTACATGTAGATGGTTCTATTGATCCTGTACGTGATATTGAAACAATCAATCTTGAACTTATATTCTCAGATATGGAAGTGCTTGAGAGAAGACTGGCAAAGCAGAAGAGAGCTTCTTATAATAACAAGGATATAGCTAAGGAATGTGAACTTATAGAAAGACTTCTTGCATTTCTTGAGGCAGGTAATCTTGCCAAGAACTTTGAATGTGAGGATGAGGATGAAGAAGCATTCATGAAAGAATATAATCTGCTTACAGCTAAGCCGGTTATATTTGCTGCTAATGTGTCAGAAGATGATCTTGCTAATGATGGCGCTGGCAATGAATATGTAGCACAGGTAAGAGAATATGCAAAGAAGGATAACTGTGAAGTATTCGTTATATGTGCACAGATAGAAGAAGAAATCTCTGAACTCGATGATGAAGAGAAGAAGATGTTCCTTGATGATCTTGGAATAAGCTCATCAGGACTTGATAAGCTTATAGCAGCAAGTTACAGGATACTTGGACTTATCAGCTACTTAACAGCTGGTGAAACAGAGACAAGAGCATGGACTATAACAAAAGGAACTAAGGCTCCTGGTGCAGCAGGAAAGATTCATAGTGACTTTGAAAGAGGCTTTATCAAGGCAGAAGTTGTTAATTATCAGGATCTTTTAGATTGTGGTACTTATGCAAAGGCAAAAGAAAAAGGTCTTGTGCGTATGGAAGGTAAAGAATATGTAGTTAAGGATGGAGATGTAATTCTTTTCCGTTTTAACGTATAAAATAAAATGTGATAAAGGTTTATAAAAGGACCAGACAGCTGTCATAAGACAGATTGTCTGGTCCTTTTGTACTATATTTTTTAAAAAGTCCGCAAGTGGTTGATATTAATCTGCCTGATGTTGATGGAAAATTTTAGAAAATGCCAAAAAACTATATGAAAATGCTTGTGTTTTTTATTAAAAAAGTATAAAATTGACTCTAAAGTGGAGCAAAGTGGTAGTGAGTGGAAGAAAGTGGTAGAAAGGAGGAACGATTGCTATGTTTATGGGCGAATATAGCCATACTATAGATGCCAAGGGCAGAATAATCGTTCCAGTGAAGTTCCGCGAAAGTCTTGGTGATAACTTTGTTGTTACCAAAGGACTTGATAACTGCCTTTTTGTATATACCAAAGAAGACTGGCAGAAGTTTGAAGAGAAGTTAAGGACACTTCCTCTTACGAATAAAGATGCCAGAAAGTTTACAAGATTCTTTCTTGCGGGAGCAGCAGAAATGGAGGTTGACAAGCAGGGAAGAATACTTATTCCATCTGTATTACGTGAGTTTGCATCACTTGAGAAGGATGTTGTATTCGTAGGTGTTGGAAGCCGTATAGAGATATGGAACAGAGCAGGATGGGATGAAAGTATAAGCGGTTATGATGATGATATGGATGAAGTCGCAGAAAATATGGACAGTCTGGGATTTACTATATAAGAACGAATCAGCTTTTAAACAGAAACACTAAAGACTGATCTTTAAAGTATAAACAGGGAGAGAGTGGTATGGAATTCAAGCACAAGTCAGTATTATTATACGAGACGGTTGATCAACTTAATATCAAGCCTGATGGTATATATGTAGATGGCACGCTTGGAGGTGGAGGCCATTCATATGAGATTGCAAGCAGGCTTTCTGACAAAGGAAGACTTATAGGTATTGATCAGGATGAGGATGCCATAAAGGCAGCTAGTGAAAGATTGAAACCTTTTATGGACAGAGTCACTATTGTAAGGAACAATTATTGCAACATGGATAAAGTGTTAGATGAACTTTCCATTGATAAAGTAGATGGCATAATGTTAGACTTAGGAGTTTCTTCATATCAGCTTGATACAGCTGAGAGAGGATTTACATACAATGTAGATGCCAAGCTTGATATGCGAATGGATCAGAGACAGGAAGTTACAGCAAGAGATATAGTTAATGATTATAGTGAATATGATCTTTACAGAATCATAAGAGACTATGGAGAGGACAGATTTGCAAAAAATATTGCAAAACATATAGTTGCTGCCAGACAAAAAAAGCCTATAGAGACAACATTTGAGCTAAATGAAATAATAAAGGCAGCCATACCTATGAAGGTAAGGGCAACAGGTGGACATCCATCAAAAAGAACATATCAGGCTATAAGAATAGAGTTGAACAGAGAACTTGAGGTTCTTGAGAATTCGATAGATATGATGATAGACAGGCTTAATAAAGGTGGACGCCTGTGTATAATAACTTTTCATTCACTTGAAGACAGAATAGTGAAGGTCAGATACAAGAATAATGAGAATCCTTGTACTTGTCCTCCAAGTTTTCCAACATGTGTTTGTGGCAAAAAGTCTAAAGGAAAAGTTATAACAAGAAAACCTATTATTCCATCTGAAGAGGAATTAGAGGAGAACAGCAGATCAAAAAGCTCTAAGCTAAGAGTGTTTGAAAGAGCATAAGGGGAGGTAAGAGTGAAGATGAGTAATTCAAAGAACCGTGTAAGCGTTTCTGGTAAGATATATGGTAAGGCATATGAATATGGAAGTGCAGCAAGACAGCTTAATATGAATGCACAGCCTCTTAGACGTAACGAAGAATCGGAAGAGTCAAGAGAACAAAGACGTGCAAAACAGAAACAGATCAGACACAACAATAAGATTAATCTTATGTATACAGTTGTTGTTGCAACAGTTGCATCAGTTGTATTTTTTATATGCTATCAGTATCTTAATGTCCAGGCAGCAGCTAAGGTTAATTCAGATAAGATAATAGAGTTAAAAAGTACTTTGAATTCACTTAAAGACAACAATGATGCTCTTGAAGCTGATATCAATGCAAGTATAGATTATGATGCCATATATGATACAGCTGTCAATGATCTTGGAATGATATATCCAGGTAAAGGACAGGTTATTACATATGACTCAAAGGAAAGCGAATATGTAAAACAGTTCAAGGATGTTCCAGAAGCTGGTAAATAACTGATTTACAGTTATATAGTAATGATGAATATAAATATCAGAATATTAAGAGGTACTTATGGCAGATAGTGAACAGTTAAGAAGAAATAAGTACAGAAGAAAAAGAGTGATGTTAAAAAGAGTCCATGTCAGGGGCAAGGTTGCGCTTGGCATGGTTGTTGTTATATTGATAGTTCTTGGTGGACATGTGTTTAAGATAAACTATACACATGGTGATGTGTATGCAAAAGCGGTATTAGACCATCAGACATATACTTCAACTGAGCTTGCATATAAAAGAGGACAGATACTTACAAGCGATGGTACTGTGCTTGCGTATAGCGAAAAGGTTTATAATCTTATATTAGATGTTAAACAGCTGCTTTCAGATGAAGAATATAAAGAACCGACACTTAGTGCACTTACAAGATGCTTTTCGCTTGACAGAAGTGAGCTTGAAACTATAGTTGCAGCCAATCCTAACAGCCGTTATCAGAAGCTTTTAAGAAATCTTACCATGGATGAGATAGAAGAGTTTAAGAATCTTATGAATGATAAGACAGAAGGAAAAAACATTAAGGGTGTATGGTTTGAGGACAGCTATTTAAGAAAATATCCATTAGGCACATTTGCAAGTGATACGATAGGCTTTGCAAGTGCCAGCAATGGTGGTGAACTTGGAATAGAAAGCCAGTATGATGATGAATTGACAGGAACTAATGGAACAACATACAGCTATGTTGATGATGGACTAGAGGTTACAGAAACACAGAAGGCTGCTGTAGATGGAAATAACATCGTAACAACGATAGATTATAATGTTCAGTCTATTATAGAAAAATGTATTAAAGAATATAACGCTGAAAAACCATCAAAGAATACAGCAGTAGTAGTTGCAGATCCATCTAACGGGGATATTCTTGGAATGGCAAGTTATCCAACTTTTGACCTTAACAGTCCAAGAGACTTAAGTGGTGTGTATACTCAGGAACAGATAGATAAGATGTCGGATGATGATTATAAGAATGCATTATATTCATTATGGACGAACTATTGTGTATCGGAAAGTTACGAACCAGGTTCAACCTTTAAGCCGGTTACAGTGGCATCGGCTTTAGAAGAAGGCGTTGTAAAGGATGGAGATACTTATACATGTAATGGATATGAAATGATAGGACCTGACAGGCTTAAGTGCCATGTGTATTCATCAGGTGGACATGGAACGATTACAATAGAGCAGGCTGTTATGAATTCATGTAATCCATATATGATCCATCTTGCCTTAGAACTTGGCAACGAAAAGTTTGCAGCATATCAGTCACTTTTTGGCTTCGGTAAAACAACAGGTATAGATCTTCCTGGTGAAACAATGGGTATTGTATATGGAAATAAGATGACAACTATAGATGCTGCATGTAACTCATTTGGGCAGACTATTAATGTTAATATGATGCAGATGATGTCAGCCTATTGTTCTATTATAAATGGTGGAATGTTATATCAGCCACATATAGTTAAAAGAATAGAATCAGCTAACGGCGAGGTTGTAAAAGAAAACAAAGCTACGCTTGTGAGACAGACAGTTACTATGTCAACATCAAAGCTGTTAAGAAGATATCTTAAGAGCACAGTTGAAACAGGAACAGCTAAGAAGGTAGCTGTTACGGGGTATTCAGTGGCTGGAAAGACAGGAACAGCGCAGAAATCACCAAGAAGTGAGAATAAGTGGCTTATATCATTTATAGGACATGCGCCAGCTGATAATCCAAAGTTTGCTATATATGTAATAATTGATGAACCAGATGGAACGACAGGAACATCCGGAAGCTCAGCAGATGTTCTTACACTTTCACATGATATACTAGAAAAGCTTCTTCCTTATATGAGTGTTTACAAGGATTCATTAGAACCAGAAACAGATACAGGCACTGCGGAAGATGAATATACAGTGGATGGTGTACCAGAGGGTTCTATACAGAACACAGCAACTGAAAACTTACAGAACATGCCATCAGTTAACTAGTAATAATAAGTATAAGAATAACCCTGAGTGAACTTACATATGAATAAAGTAAGTTTACACAGGGTTATTGTATTATATGAAATCAAGAATAGAGTTAAATGAAGATGAAAGATATTCTTTGTATGTAAGAACGAGGCACAGAAAAAAGCTGCTGACCATAATAATAAGTCTAATTATAATTATGTCACTTCTTACAGTCCGTATAGGATGTATTATGACGGTTGAGGCTGGCTATTATAGCAGAAAGGCAACAGAATTGCACGAAAGAGAGCGTGCGATAAAGGCAATGAGAGGCCGTATACTTGATGCTAATGGAACAGTGCTTGCAGATAACAGGACAGTGTGTACTGTGTCAGTTATACATAACCAGATAAAAGAACCACAAAAGGTTATTGAGATGTTGTGCAGTGAGCTGTCAGAAGAAGAGGAGATGATAACTAAAAAGGTAAATAAAATATCATCAATAGAGATTATCAGGACAAATGTTGATAAAGAAACAGGAGACAGGATAAGGGAGTATGATTATGCAGGGGTGAAGGTTGATGAGGATTATAAAAGATATTATCCATATGACACTCTGGCATCTAAGGTTATAGGGTTTACAGGAAGAGATAATCAGGGGATTGTTGGTCTTGAAGCAAAGTATGATGCCTGCCTGTCAGGAGATAGTGGAAAGATACTGACACTTACAGATGCGTGGGGAAGTGAGCTTGAGGGTAAAAAAGAAGGAAGGCTTGAACCCAAGGCAGGGTGTGACCTTTATACAAGCATAGATATAAATATCCAGATGTATGCACAGCAGCTTGCAGAAAAGACACTTGTTAAAAAGGGTGCAAAAAGGGTATCGATAATAGTCATGAATCCGCGTAATGGTGAGTTATATGCAATGGTAAATGCTCCAGAGTATAACCTGAATGATCCATATACATTGAATTATGATGATGAAGACACAACTGGAAATAAGATGGATAAACTAAATAATATGTGGAGAAATTTCTGTATAAATGATACATATGAACCTGGCTCGGTTTTTAAGATGGTAACAGCAACAGCTGCGCTTGAACTTGGTGTTGTGAGCCTGTCAGATATGTATACATGTGGTGGTTCAACAACAGTTGCTGATAGAAGAATAAGATGTCATAAAACAACAGGACATGGAACGCAGACCTTTACCCAGACAGTAATGAATTCGTGTAATCCGGCATTCATAGAATGGGGGAGGCGTGTCGGTGTAGATAATTTCTATACATATATTGATAAGCTTGGATTAACCTCAAAGACAGGAATTGATATAGCAGGTGAAGCAGGTACTATCATACATAAGAAGGAAAACGTAGGAGAGGTGGAGCTGGCAACCATGTCGTTTGGACAGTCGTTTCAGATAACTCCAATGCAGATGCTAAGGGCAGCTGCAGCAATTGTAAATGGTGGTAATCTGGTAACACCACATTTTGCAATCAGGACATGTGCTGCTGATAAAACAACATACAGCGAGTTTTCATATTCGACTACACAGGAAGCTGTAAGTAAGGAAACAAGTGATACGATGAAGGATATATTAAGACAGGTTGTTGAAGAAGGTGGTGGAAAAAAAGCATATATTGAAGGCTTTTCAATAGGAGGAAAAACAGCTACTTCACAGAAGCTTCCAAGAGGTTCAGGAAAATATATAGCCTCTTTTATAGGTTTTTCAGATGTGACGGATCCTTCTGTTATAGCTATGTGTCTTATAGATGAGCCTCAGGGCGTATACTATGGAGGAACAATAGCAGCTCCTGTCATAAGAGAGCTATATGACAATATATTGCCATATATGGATTAAATGAATACTTTACATATGTAAATGCTTAGAGTAAAATAAAATAAGCTTTTTAATGAATAGTTAGTCTGCATTATGTGCAGGCAGATAGGATGAGTGATTATGGATTTAAAAGACAAAAAAGTAATGGTTGTAGGTACTGGAATAAGTGGAACAGGTGCCATAGATCTCCTTAATAAAGTAGGAGCAGACTGTATCATATATGATGGCAATGAAAAGCTTTCAACAGAAGATGTAGTAAAAAAGCTTGGTGGTAATAAAGCACAGATTATTATAGGACAGCTTCCAGAAGGTATAACTGATAAGGTGGAACTTCTTGTTATAAGTCCAGGCGTTCCTATAGACAGTCCGATAGTCGAACTGTTTGAAAAGGCTGGTGTTCCTGTATGGGGAGAGATAGAACTTGCATATAATTATGATAAAGGAAAAATAGCGGCCATAACAGGTACTAACGGAAAAACAACAACAACAGCTCTTGTTGGACAGATAATAAAAGCATACAATGAAAAGACATTTGTAGTAGGCAATATAGGTAATTCATATACAGGTGAGGTTCTTAAGACAACAGAGGATTCATATACAGTAGCTGAGATAAGCAGCTTCCAGCTTGAAACTGTACATGAATTCCATCCGGTTGTAAGTGCTATCTTAAATATAACACCAGATCATCTTAACAGACATCACACTATGGAATGTTATGCACATACAAAGGAAAGAATAGCAAAGAACCAGAATAAGAGTGATGTATGTGTTCTTAATATGGAAGATGAAGAATTATACAGATTCGGTAAAGAATGCAGCGCATCAGTTGTATGGTTTTCAAGCAGGAGAAAACCATGCAAAGGTGCTTATCTTGATGGGAATAACATAAGATATACAGATGGTGTAACTGATAAGATAATGCTAAATGTCCATGATATGAATCTTCTTGGAACACATAATTATGAAAATGTGTGTGCAGCTATAGCCATGACAAAGGCTGTGGGGATTCCGGATGATATTATAATAGAACAGATAAAGAACTTTAAGGCTGTAGAACACAGAATAGAATATGTTGCTACCAAAAATGGTGTATGGTATTACAACGATTCAAAGGGAACTAATCCGGAAGCTTCTGTTAAGGCTATAGAGGCTATGGTAAGACCTACGATTCTTATTGGCGGAGGTTATGATAAAGGCTCAGAGTTTGATATGTATGTAAAAGCCTTTGGTGATAAAGTCAAAATGCTTGTGTTACTTGGACAGACAGCACATAAGATAGCAGAAACATGTGATAAATACGGCTTTAGCAACTATGTGTTTGCAGATTCACTAAAAGAGGTTGTTTCAATATGTGCAAAGAATGCCAAGGATGGTGATGCTGTACTGTTATCACCTGCATGTGCAAGCTGGGGCATGTTTGACAATTATGAGCAGCGTGGAGATATGTTCAAGGAATATGTTAACAGTCTTTAATAAAAGAATATGATGATATAAAAGAGGAAAAATATGGCAAGGAAGAAGAAAAAAAGAAAGAATGGATTCTATTTTGATTACAGTCTTTTATTTGTTCTTATATTCATAGTTGGCTTTGGACTTACTATGGTATATAGTACGAGTTCTTATACTGCCCAGATTAATTATGGTGACCCGGAGTATTATTTTAAGAGGCAGCTTTTTTTTGATGTCGGCGGCTTTGTGATCATGCTTTTTATAGCCAGGTTTTTAGACTATCATGTGCTTAAAAGGTTTGCACCTTATTTATTTATTATGGCTCTGATTTCGGTAGTGGCTGTTATATTTTTTGGAACCGAGAGTCATGGTGCAAAAAGATGGATATATATTGGCCCTATAAGTATACAGCCAGCAGAGATTGTTAAGATAGCCGTTATAATTATGACTGCAGCAAGAATGTGTGCAGCAGGAACTAAAATAAAGACATTATCAAAGAATGCAAAGATATTTCTTGGATGTGCCCTGTTACCCGCAGGAATGATCCTTGTTATAACGTCTAATCTGAGTAGTGCCATTATTATATGTGGAATAGTATTTATAATGTCATTTGTAGTATATCCAAACTATAGATTACATGGTTCTTTGACCGCACTTATAGCCATAGGATATGTTGGTATACGTGAGTGGTTAAAGAAAGCAGTGGAAGCTGGTACGCAGATGAAAGGAAGCTTCCGTCTTACAAGATTGTTTGTATGGATTAATCCAGAGAAGTACATAGATGATAAAGGTTATCAGACTATGCAGGGGTTATATGCTATAGGTTCTGGCGGACTTTTCGGAAAAGGACTTGGAAAGAGTATGCAGAAGCTTGGCTTCATACCTGAATCACAGAATGATATGATTTTTTCAATCATTTGTGAAGAATTAGGCTTATTTGGTGCGATATGCGTTATACTTTTATTTATAATAATGTTGTGGAGAATAATATATATTTCACAGAATTCGCCAGATCTTTTTGGCTCGCTTCTGGCAGTTGGTGTGTTTGCGCATATAGCTATACAGGTGATTATAAACATAGCAGTTGTAACCAATGTATTTCCTAATACAGGTGTTACATTGCCATTTATAAGCTATGGAGGCTCGGCGACCATATTGCTGCTTGCAGAACTTGGAATAGTGTTTAATATAAGCAGCCAGATTAACCTGGAAAGATAGAAGTATAAACAGGCTGGAATGGAAATTAGTATGGCAAGAGAAAGAAAAAAAGGAAAAGGTTTTTTGACAGCTTTTATTGTAATGTTTATTCTTGTTGCAGTGGGGATTGCGGTATATATAGGCTTTCAGGCGGAAAGTATAACATATGCTGGCAATTCCCATTATTCTGATGAGGAGATGACCGAAAAAATATTTGGAAAAGACAAGCCTAATGTATTACTTTATAAGCTGTTTGGTAATAAAAAAAAGACAATACCATTTATACAGAAGTATGATGTGGAAATACAATGGCCAAAGAAAATGTATATAACAGTATATGAAAAGCCAGTTATTGGTTATATAAGATATATGGGATGTAATATGTTCTTTGATAAGGATGGCATAGTTGTTGAAAGCTCCACAGAAAGTTATGATAAGGTCCCTGAAATAATAGGGCTTAAGTTTAATTCGATAGTTTTAGGTTCAAAGCTTGATGTTGGTGATGATGATATATTCAGGCAGATACTTGACCTTACACAAAGCTTTGATAAATATGATCTGGATGTATCAAAGGTATATTTTGATTCATCTGATAATTTAATACTGTATATTGAAGAGGTTAAGGTGTATCTTGGAAATAGTGATGATTATACGGACAAGCTTTTTGAACTGAAGCAGATGGAAACTAAATTCTCAGGCTTAAAGGGAACACTTTATATGCAGGATTATACGAAAGACAGCAATGCAATAATATTTAAAAAAGATGAGAAATGATTCCTGAAATTCTGGTATTGGCATCATACTATTATGGAATGAACAAAGATTATGAAAATGTGAATAAAATTGTGAATAAAAATATAAAAATTAGTTGATATTTGTTGTGAAAAATTATATGATTATAAATATGTATAAGTATAGAAGGAGGCAATAACCTTGTTAGAGATAATAGAAAACGAATCAAATTTATCAGCAAAGATTATTGTTATTGGTGTCGGTGGTGCCGGTAATAATGCTGTTAATAGAATGATAGATGAAAGCATATCTGGTGTTGAATTCATAGGAATCAATACAGATAGCCAGGCACTTCAGTTATGTAAAGCACCTACAGCTATCCAGATCGGTGAAAAACTTACTAAAGGATTAGGTGCAGGAGCACAGCCAGAGATTGGTGAGAAAGCAGCAGAAGAGAATGTTGAAGAGCTTACACAGGCTATTAAAGGTGCTGATATGGTATTCGTTACATGTGGTATGGGAGGCGGAACAGGAACAGGTGCTGCACCTGTTGTTGCCAAGATTGCAAAGCAGATGGGAATACTTACAGTTGGTGTTGTTACTAAGCCTTTCAGATTCGAGGCAAGAACACGTATGACTAATGCAGAAGCTGGTATAGAAAAGCTTAAGGAAAGTGTTGATACTCTTATTGTCATACCAAACGATAAGCTTCTTGAGATTGTTGACAGAAGAACAACTATGCCTGAGGCATTAAAGAAGGCTGATGAAGTGTTACAGCAGGCTGTTCAGGGTATCACAGATCTTATTAATGTTCCTGGACTTATTAATCTTGATTTTGCTGATGTTAAGACTGTTATGGTAGACAAGGGTGTTGCTCATATAGGTATAGGTTCAGCTACAGGTGATGATAAGGCCATTGAAGCGGTTAAGCAGGCAGTTGCCAGTCCTCTTCTTGAAACAACTATTGAAGGTGCATCACATGTTATTATTAATATATCAGGTGATATTGGCCTTGTTGAGGCTAATGATGCAGCCAGCTATATACAGGAGCTTGCTGGTGACAATGCTAATATTATCTTTGGTGCTGTATATGATGAAAGCGCTACAGACAGCTGTACAATCACAGTTATTGCTACAGGTATAGAGGGTGTTAACGTTAATAATGCCATGGCTAAGTTTTCGCCAAAAGCACAGGCACAGGTTCAGACACCAAAGCCAGCTGTAAAGCCAGCATATTCTTACCAGCAGCCACAGTCTGTGGCAGGTATGGGTATGAGTTCTACAACAGCTCCACTTCCAGGTCTCAAGCAGCCAACACCTGTTACAAGCAATGTGAAGTCTAATGGAATTACAATTCCTACATTTCTTCAGAAGAACAGAAAGTAATACATAAACAGATGCAGTAGTCTTATAATAACTTATATATAGCAGGATAGTGTATGATTGATTTATATACTATCCTGTTTTTTTATGTTTATATTTATGACGACACAATGAAAAGCAGCAGACTTTTATCTTAAATTTTGTATATGGCTCCTTACTGCGACAAATTTTGCACATAACTTTATGTATACTCTTCTTGTTCGCTGATACAGGATGTTATACATAATCTTGTATATATTGCGTAAAGGAGGTGGGAATGGATTGTAATATATATAGATATATTGTTTGGGATTAATTATTGTATGGATCTGGTTATACTGCTTATTGTTAACAGAATTATGCGTTATCATGCATCTGCTATCCGGCTGCTGCTTTCTTCCACTTTAGGAGCAGTATGGTCAGTTGCTGCAGTGATGATTCCTGACAGATATAGGCTATTCGTTAATTTATGCACATATTTTATTGTTACAGCTCTTATGCTTACTGTGATAAATAGTCCATTAAATATCATAAAAGCACGACAAGGTAACAAGGACAGGTATGCTTTAACAAATTATTTAAAAGAACTGTTTAAGGGTATGATTATTATGCTGTCTGTAGCATGTTTTTCAGGCGGGATTATGCATATGATTGTATATTATACATATGCCGGCTGGATAATAAGACGTATATTAGTTACTTACAATCAGCTTATATATCTTATACTGATATCCGTAGTTGTTATAATAGTGATTGCCAGAGTGTATAGAACTTATAAAAAAAACAGTGACATATACAAGGTTACTGTTATAGTTGACAATCATAGGATTATGCTTCACGGAATAGTAGATACCGGGAATCAGCTTACAGATAAGTATACAGGTAAGCCGGTAAATGTGATGGATAAATCATATTTTGAAAATGTTCTTTATCAGATAAATGATTACGGGAGATTAAAGTATCATTTTATACCATACAGAACAATAGGTAATAATGAGGGGATCATAGAAGTTATTACATCAGATTATATGTACATATCAGGAAAAGATGAAACGAAGGCTTATAAAGGTGCACTGATAGGACTTTCGGATAGGAAAGTATCACAAAACGGGGAATATCAGGCACTTATAAATGGACGTATGATTTAGCGTTAATGCAAAGCTATAAGAGAGGATGAGTTTTTGCATTACAGGATGGAAATATGTCAGCGGTGCATTCGTATTTCTATAAAAGTAACAGCACCGTAGAAAAGAGGAGAGAAATGGTGATTAAAGTGGCAGTTGCGGATCGTTTCCGGTTTAAGATGGTACCATCTATAAAAAATCTATATATGTTAGGCTCAAAAGAGGTTCATTATATAGGAGGGGCAGAGGTGTTACCAGCACCGCTTGATACAGATGAGGAGAAAAATGTATTGGCGATGTTAAAAACCGAGGATGATGATTATGCCAAGAAAATGCTGATAGAACATAACCTTCGTCTTGTTGTATATATAGCAAAAAAATTCGATAATACAGGTGTTGGAGTAGAGGATCTGATATCTATCGGAACAATAGGACTTATAAAGGCTATTAATTCATATGATCGTGATAAAAATATAAAGCTTGCTACATATGCATCAAGATGTATAGAGAATGAGATTCTTATGCATCTTAGAAGAAACAGTAAAATCAGGGCAGAAGTATCTATAGATGAGCCTTTAAATGTAGACTGGGATGGAAATGAGCTTTTATTGTCAGACATTCTTGGCACAGATGATGATGTGTGTTATAAGGATCTTGAAAATGAGGTGGAAATGAAAGCACTTAAAAGTGCACTTGGCAATCTGTCAGAGAGGGAGAGAATTATAGTCGATTTAAGATATGGGCTTAGCGACAAAGATGGAGAAGAAAGAACACAAAAGGAAGTAGCAGATATGCTTGGTATATCACAGTCGTATATATCAAGACTTGAAAAAAAGATAATAAAAAGATTGAAGAGGGATATGGTGAGGGCGTGTTGAAAAAATTAACATCAGATATATAAAAAAATATCAAATAATATAAAATAATATAACTTTTGCTTGACATTCCAGGCTGTGTCCATGAAAATATAGAGGTATGATTAGTATAAGGGGAAATTTGCCCAGTATAGGAGAGCTATCAACATTATATAAAGATATGGAAAAAAGGTAATATGAAAAATAAAGGTACAGGAATACAGTGGCATAGAATATTTGGAATAGCGGCTTTAATGTCTGTTATAGTTTTTGCGGTTATGTTATATATGGACTTTGGAACTTCAATAAAATCAATGGTTGGTATTGGAAGTGATAAAACAAATGATTCTATATCAGAAGAACCAAGTGACAATACCGAATCCGGTAATGATACAAGTGGTAAAAAGACAGATATATCAGATAAAGCAATCGTATGTGTAGATGCATCTCATGGAGGTTCTGATACAGGACAGTATGATGGAAAGAATTATGAGAAAACACAGGTGTTAGAGCTGGCTGGACTTGTTGAAAAAAATCTTGCTGATTATGGAGTTAAGGTTATTATGACAAGGACAACAGATGAGAATGTAGATTATATATCACGTATTAAAAAAATCAATACAGGAAAAGCTGTAGCAACAGTATCACTGCACAGGGATGTTGCTAAGAAGGATGGAACAGGCAGAGGTGTCAGTGCGTGGATATATACATCATCTCCAACTGATTCAAAGAGCCTTGCTTCAGATATTATGAATGTGTTTAAAGAATCTGGTGAAACGGTAGGTGGGGTGAATACGGGTACTCCAAATGATTCATCAAAGAATTACTATATTAATCAGCACAGTTCATCGGCAAGCTGTATAATTGAACTTGGAAATATGTATAACAGTGATGACAACAAGCTTGTAACAACTAATAAAGAGAAAACAGCTAAAGCAATATCAGATGGAATAATAAAATACTTAGAACAGGCAGGTTATATTAATGGCTAAAATTAATCAGAAAAACATAAGAAACTTTTGCATAATAGCACATATTGATCATGGTAAGTCAACTCTTGCTGACAGAATCATAGAAAAGACTGGACTTCTTACAAGCAGGGAAATGCAGGAGCAGGTTCTTGATAATATGGATATAGAAAGAGAAAGAGGCATAACAATAAAGTCCCAGACAGTAAGAACTGTATATAAGGCTTCAGATGGCGAAGAATATATATTTAATCTTATAGATACTCCAGGACACGTTGACTTTAACTATGAGGTGTCAAGAGCACTTGCAGCCTGTGATGGTGCTGTACTTGTAGTAGATGCAGCACAGGGAATAGAAGCACAGACACTGGCCAATGTATATCTTGCGCTGGATCATGATCTTGAAGTATTTCCAGTTATCAACAAGATAGATCTTCCAAGTGCTGAACCGGACAGGGTTAAAGATGAAATAGAAGATATTATAGGTATAGAAGCCCAGGATGCTCCTCTTATATCAGCTAAAAATGGTATTAATATAGAAGAAGTATTGGAACAGATAGTAACAAAAATACCAGCACCAGAAGGGGATCCTTCAAATCCGCTCTCAGCACTTATATTTGATTCCCTATATGATGCATATAAAGGTGTTATTATATTTGTAAGAATAGTCGAAGGTACTGTTAAAAAGGGTACAAAGATAAGGATGATGGCGACAGGTGCTGTGGAAGAGGTTGTAGAAGTTGGATATTTTGGAGCAGGACAGTTCATACCTTGTGATGAACTATCTGCTGGTATGGTTGGATATATTACAGCAAGTATTAAGAATGTCCAGGATACAAGAGTTGGTGATACAGTAACTGATAATGACAGACCGGTAGCAGAGCCGCTTCCAGGCTATAAAAAGGTTAATCCTATGGTTTATTGTGGATTATATCCTGCAGATGGTGCAAAGTATCAGGATTTAAGGGAGGCACTTGAAAAGCTTCAGCTTAATGATGCATCACTACAGTTTGAACCAGAAACATCAATAGCTCTTGGATTTGGTTTCAGATGTGGCTTTTTAGGACTTCTACACCTTGAGATTATACAGGAAAGACTTGAAAGGGAATATAATCTTGACCTTGTTACAACAGCTCCTGGTGTTATATATAAGGTCCATAAAACAAATGGAGATGTCATAGATCTTACGAACCCATCTAACATGCCGGATCCATCTGAGATTGATTATATGGAAGAGCCAATGGTAAGTGCAGAGATTATGGTAACAACAGAATTTGTCGGACCTATTATGAAGCTTTGTCAGGAACGCCGTGGTGTATACAATGGTATGGAATATATAGAACAGACAAGAGCACTTCTTAAGTATGATCTTCCTCTTAACGAAATAATATATGATTTCTTTGATGCATTGAAATCACGTTCAAGAGGCTATGCATCATTTGATTATGAGATGAAGGGATACGAGAGGTCTAATCTTGTTAAGCTTGATATTCTTATCAACAAGGAAGAGGTGGATGCACTTTCATTTATCGTATTCGCAGGCAGTGCAGAAGAAAGAGGACGAAAAATGTGCGAAAAGCTCAAGCAGGAGATACCAAGACAGCAGTTTGAAATACCTATCCAGGCAGCTATTGGAAGCAGAGTAATAGCAAGAGAAACTGTTAAGGCACTTCGTAAGGATGTACTTGCTAAGTGTTATGGTGGAGATATTTCGCGTAAAAAGAAGCTTCTTGAAAAGCAGAAGGAAGGAAAGAAGAGAATGCGTCAGATTGGTAATGTAGAAATACCACAGAAGGCATTCATGAGTGTGTTGAAGCTGGATGAAGAATAAAAACGAACTGGGGATATATATACATATCCCCTTTTGTGTACATAAATGCATATATTGTGACTTTCTTTCATCACCTGCTGATGAAAAGACAAGAAAAAGATATGTTAAAGCACTTATAAGAGAAATAAATCTGGCAGCAGAAGGTAAGGCAAATAGCTGTATTAATAAGTGCAATAATGAAAGTAATAACCATGGTAAGGATATAGTTACATCTATATTCATAGGAGGAGGAACGCCATCAGTAATAGATGCTTCTGATATAAAAGATATTATTGAGGCAGTAAGATATAATTATAATGTCAGTGATGAGGCAGAGATAACAATAGAATGTAATCCTGGTACTATGGATGAAAAAAAGGCAGCTATATATCGTCAGGCTGGCATAAACAGAATAAGCTTCGGATTGCAGAGTACCAATAATAGTGAATTAAGAATGCTTGGAAGGATCCATACCTATGAACAATTTCTGGAAAGCTTAAGGATAGCAGAAGAGGCCGGTTTTGATAATATCAATATAGATCTTATGTCTGCACTTCCAGGTCAGAGTATTGAAAGCTTTAAGTCTGTGCTTAACACAGCGATATCACTAGAGATGCAGCATATATCTGTATATAGCCTTATAGTAGAAGATGGTACAGCACTTTCAGAAAATATTGATAAATATCCACAGATTCCATCAGATGAAGAGGACAGGGATATGTATCATATGACAAAGGAAGTACTTGCAGCAGCTGGATATGAACAATATGAAATATCCAATTATGCGAAGAAAGGATATGAGTGCAGACATAATATAAAGTACTGGGAGAGGTGTAACTATATTGGTTTTGGAATCGGAGCAGCTTCTTTATATGACAATATAAGATATACTAATATTTCTGATATAAACAGATACATGGACATATTACTAAATAACGAAAACAATAAAGATTATTGCTGTTATGAAAAAAATACCAGACAATCAGATGATGTGTGGCTGTTAAGGATGGATGTGGAAGAACTGTCAAAGGAAGATGAGATGTCAGAATATATGTTTCTTGGCTTAAGAAAGACTAAAGGCATAGATGTTAATGATTTTAAAGAGAAGTTTGGCTGTGATATATATGATGTATATGACAAACAGATAAAAGATAACATAGCTGCCGGACTGCTTGTAAAGAATGGTGATTACCTATATCTATCCCAGAGAGGAATAGATATAAGCAATACAGTCATGTCTGATTTTATACAGGTTTGAACTGCATAAGAAAATGTCGTGGAGTCAGTCCGGTAAATGACTTGAATTCCCGCTGGAAGTGAGCCTGGTCCGAATATCCCAGTCCGGATATATATCCGCTGTTATTCTGCCTGCGGTCTGATAACATATTGTATAACACATTCTGGAAACGTATAATTTTACAGTAATCTTTAGGTGACATGCCAAGTACTTCGTTAAACATTCTTTGAATATGCCTTTCAGAATAACCAAGGCTTGTGGCAAGCTCAGATATGAGTATATTGCCATAAGCTTTTTTTATGATATCTGTGAGAGTTATCATATTGTCAGGAATATAGCAGCATTGTTTGGCATTTTCAAGAAATGCCTTAAACATATGTATGTGTTTTTCAAAGCTGCTGCTTGTTTTAAAATCCTCTATAAGCTTGTATTCATATGAGCCTTCTAAAGGGGAATATTCGTATATTTCCCCTGTCATGCCTGAAGGGTAAGTGTCAGCATTGACTCCTTTTGCATAGTAGGAATATGTATCATCAAAGCATACGCCAAAATAATGTTCATAGTTACCAAAATCATAAGTACGTTTTTTAACTACAGGTCCAATACAGTAGAATGATGACTTGTTATCTGTATGGTTATAGCCTATGATCCATTCTGTATGAGTAGATGGAACAAGAATAGAGTACATTGAATTTATAATGTTTGCTGAAGTATTACTGGCTGATTCATATATATACATATTTTCATGGACTTTAGTTGTACCATATTTGTTTATTTTAGTTAATGATTTAGTCTGGATATCAATGTCCGGGTTGAATAACATTGGCTGGTATATATGATTGTTCATATGTAACCTCCTTTTGCTTCTTATGTTAAAAATAGAATTTATAAAATAATAATAAAGCAAATATTAAAAAAGTCAATAAATATGTCTGATTTTTTCAATAAATATTAAAAAAGATATGTATAATAAACAACATAATTGAAAAACAAATAACACAAAGGCGTGTGATTACTTTATTAAATAAAGTGGTTGCACGTCTTTTTTTATTTTATTACGTCGCGGGTAATTCATGTGTTATTCTGTATTTCAGTTGTCTTATGAAAACTGATCAACTTCATTAGACTTCCAAGAAAAGAATTAGGGAGGAAAAGGTTATGGCAGTAGAACAGATAACTAACTTGATAAGTGAGCAGACATTTGGAATCTGGTTTCTTATCGGTGCTGCACTGGTATTCTGGATGCAGGCAGGATTTGCAATGGTAGAAACAGGCTTCACAAGAGCTAAGAACGCAGGTAATATTATTATGAAGAATCTTATGGATTTCTGTATAGGTACAGTAGTATTCATAGTGATAGGTTTTAGTTTATTACTTGGTGAAGATTTATTTGGTTTCATTGGAAAACCTGGATTTGATATATTTACGGCTTATGAGAGTTTTGATTTCTCAAGCTTTGTATTTAACTTAGTATTCTGTGCAACGACAGCAACAATAGTATCAGGAGCTATGGCAGAAAGAACAAAGTTCCTTTCATATTGTGTATATTCTGGAGTTATATCAGCACTTGTATATCCAATCGAAGCACACTGGGTATGGGGCGGCGGCTGGTTAGCACAGTTAGGCTTCCATGATTTTGCTGGTTCATGCTGTATACATATGGTAGGTGGTATTTCAGCTATTATAGGCGCAAAGATACTTGGACCACGTATTGGTAAGTTTGTCAAGGATGAAAAAGGAAAGGTAGTCAAGGTAAATGCGTTTCCCGGACACAGCATACCGCTTGGAGCGCTCGGTGTATTCATATTATGGTTCGGCTGGTATGGCTTCAACGGCGCTGCTTGCACTACAATCGAAGATCTTGGATCAGTATTTCTCACAACAACAATAGCACCAGCGGTAGCAACAGTAACATGTATGACATTTACATGGATTAAGTATAAAAAGCCAGATGTTTCAATGTGTCTTAATGCATCACTTGCAGGTCTTGTTGCTATAACAGCTTCTTGTGATGTAACTGATGCAAAGGGTGCTCTTGTTATTGGTATTGTAGCTGGACTTCTTGTAGTATTTGGTGTATGGCTTCTTGATTATAAGCTGCATATAGATGATCCTGTTGGTGCAGTTGCTGTTCATATGATGAATGGTATCTGGGGAACAATCGCAGTTGGTCTTTTTGCAACAAGCAAGGCACCTGGATATGCAATAGCTATGGAAAATGGTGCTATCAAAGCAGAAGGCTTATTCTTTGGTGGTGGCTTCACACAGTTAGGACTTCAGTTATTAGGTTTTGTAACAGTAGCAGCATGGGCAGTAGTATGTATGACAATTGTATTCCTTGCTATTAAGGCAACTATCGGACTTAGAGCTTCTAAGGAAGAAGAAATCAAGGGACTTGATATATGTGAGCATGGTCTTACAAGTGCATATGCAGGTTTTGAATTCGGTGCAGCAGGAATGCCGGATATAGATATAACATATGATGATGTTGTATCAGTTGGTTCAGAATCCGTTGAAAATGCGGTTCCAGCTATGGTTAAGATATCTGAAATACCTGATGATAAGAAGATTACTAAGGTTGAAATCCTTATGAAGCAGGAAAGATTCGAAGCTTTAAAGAAGGCTATGAACGATATCGGTGTAACTGGTATGACAGTAACACAGGTACTTGGCTGTGGAGCACAGAAAGGTGCGCCTGAATACTACAGAGGTGTTCAGATGGAGATGCAGTTACTTCCTAAGGTTCAGGTAGAGATGGTTATCTCAAAGGTGCCAGTTATGGATGTTATCAATGCAGCAAGAAAGGTACTTTACACTGGTCATATCGGAGATGGTAAGATATTCGTATATGATGTTGAAAATGTAGTAAAGGTTCGTACTGGAGAGGTTGGATATGATGCTCTTCAGGGTGAAGATGATTAAAATATTGGATTAGAGTTTATAAGGTGTGGATGCCAGAGAAATTTGGTATCCACACCTTTTTGCGTCTTATATTTGTTTTTGAGACAATAAAAATTATATGTTAGATTAAGTTGGCCTATAGACGATTGCAAAATGGATAAAAAAATTAGAAATGCGGTTTATTGACCGCTGGGGGGAATAGTTAATTGTATGATTATGAAGAAGGAGGAGAGTATTTATCAGATACGAAAACTACATTAACAGTGTTGGTCTATGAGTATTTGAAAATGTTGGAAATTTATAAATGATTGTATAATTACTTGGTATATAACAAGTAGGGAAAAGATATGAGAACGGATAAGATAGGTATTAATATTTCAAGGTTAAGAATTGAACGTGGAATTACGCAGGAACAGCTTGGCAGGGATATTGGACTGACAGCTTCTGCTATTTCAAATATAGAGTGTGGCAGGAGTGTGCCATCAGTGGATACTTTGTGCAGGTTTTCTGAGTTGTTTGGGGTTAAGGTCGACACCATATTATCTGATAAATCTGACTCAGACCTGAATAAGCTTGAAATGGAAGAAAAACTTGTTACTGTTGACAGATATTTATCTGAAATAAAAGAGATATCGGCTAATTACAGTATAGGTCATAGAAATTATGAGATTAGCAGGAAAGGAGGAGAAATAGTTTATAAAGCATCATCAAAGGAATAGATAAAACGTTAAATATGAGGAGGAAAACAGAGTGCACAGATTTATTGAATGGATAACAGATTTAATTGATGATTATGGGGAGGCATTTATAGAAGCCCCATTAAAGACATTATCTAAAACAGTATCATGGATATTTAGTATAGTAATAGGTGTAATGTCAGTGGTTGCATATATTAAGTTCATAGCAGGTGGCGGATATCCGCATGCAATAGCAACAATCAAGAACTCAGAAGAGGGATTTTTTGCTGGTGTTGGAGATACATTTACAAATGGAACAGTACATATAGTAGCTAATAACGGAGTGTATAAGGCACTTGGGATAATATTTATAGTCCAGATAGTACTTGCACTGATAATGCTTTTCTTTGAAAGAAAGATATGGAAATGGGTACTTGCAATAATAGATTTTATATTAATAGCTGTTTCTGGAATATGGTTCCTTATTAAATACAATCAGTATAACAAATTGTACGCTACACTTGAGAAATTATATGATAATGAAGAAATAGATGAAGTTGGATTTTCAAATGCTGTTGATAAATGGATTAACAGTATAAGAGATAACATCAAGATTTTTGCAATAATTGCTGCAGTTGCTGTGGTGCTATTTATTGTGGTCATGATGATAAGTGAGGGTAGATGTGCAATATTTTCATTTGCAAAGAGTGCCGCAATTACATGTGCAGCCATGCCTCTTGCAATTCTGATATTGGAAAATATAATTGGATTGGCAATTGGACTTGCGACAATTATTGTAATAGGAATAATTCTTCTCATAATATGTTCATTTGCTGACGGTGGTTCAGATTCATCAGTAGCTACTGAAGCATTTGACAGAGCGGGAAACTTTATTGGCTGGTTTCATAGAAAATAATGCATAAAACATAAGGAGATACATTGTGAAGAAAAAAATAATAATTGGAGTATCAGCAACGGTAATAGTTATTGCAGCAATAGCTGCAGGCGTTATAACGGGTGTTTCATCAAAGAAGAAAAGCAGTAATGATATAAATGTTTCGTGTAAGGCAGTGGTGACTAAAAATGATGATATAACATGCTATGACTGGCTTAAGAAGTTATGCAACAAGATGGGTGTTGAAGCAGAGAATTACAGAAAAGCGGCTAAGGAAAATGGATATATTACAGATAGCGATGAATTTAGTAATGATGACATAGCATCAGGCGGATTTATGGCACTTACTTCAATGCGTGCAATGGGCGAAGGCAAAATGCAGATATATCTTGGCACTGATGATGAAATATCAGACAATACCAACATAGAACTTGCAATTAATAATAACCTGATAGCAGAAGATTCGCTTGATAGAGGATTTTCTGACCAGGAGGCTGATGGTATTCTTGATAAATTTGATGATTTATATTATGGAGAATTCTGGCCTGAAGATATTGAAAATGTTTCTTATAAAGAAAATATTTCTCAGCTTCAGTTTTTTGATATTAAAGATTATAAAGAAGATGAAAATATTATATATATAGATGAAAGTGCAGCCAAAAATCTGAAAAAAGGTGACACATTTGTATTTGATTATATGGGCGAGAAAATTGCAAAGAAAATCGTTGAGGATATGGGAAATGGTACATTTTCATTGGAAGACCCTGAGATAGACGAGGTATTTAATACTCTTATAGTTTCAGATTCGGCAAGCATAGGAATTGACGATATTATTAGTTACTATGGACTTGATAATGTGAAGGTGTCGGCTGGAAAGCCTGTAACTATGCTGACAGCAGATGTGTCTGGTAATATCAATTCCAAGGGATTCGCAATAGAGGCAGCGGTAAATGATGATAATGAACTTGAAGTTACATTGACAGATAATGATACGGAGGCAGAATACGAGCTTCCTATTAAACAGAAGCTTAATAAAAAATGTGAGAATTTCTCTATAAAATGGGACGTTAATAATATAAATGTAGGAGCACAGGTTAAATATACTCTTAAGAGTGGGTTAAAATATGCATCTGTAGGTGTTGATATTGATTCAGAGATTTCAGGAGAAATCGGAGTTGAAGGTGATTTTTCAGATGGAATCCTTTTATGTCAGACACCTGCACTTATTGGTAGTAATCTTGTTGCAGTAAATGTAGCGTTATATATTGTTCCAGCAGTAGATGGTTCAGTTAATCTTAAAGTAGAAGTGCCATATTATGCAGGAGTATCATATGAAAAAGGGAAAGGCGTGAATGGAACAATGGGGCTTCGTTCATCTATGCAGACATCAATTGAGGCAGAAGGAACAATGGGATTGTATTTCAGGACAGCACCAATGCTTGTAACAATGAAATCCATTCCGTTGTTAGATGCAGAACTTGATATAGGTGCAGAAGCAGAAGCAACACGAACTGGCAGACCAAATGGGCAGATATGTTCTGATGTTAATGTTAAGTGTCCTGTTTTCATAATTGGAGTTGGTGATGAAAGTGTTAAATATAAGAATAAGAAATCACTTCTTTGTACAATGGATATAAGTAAGAGTTGTGAATTTGCATCATTTGCAAGAAGCAAATCACTTCATTATGAAAGACTTGCTGATGGCACGAAGCAGTTTGTGAAGGAATGTACATATAATGAGCAGCCAGAAGATGATAAGCCAAAGGAAAGTGAGACAAGTACAGAAGCAACAACACAGGAGCAACCAACGCAGGAGCAGGTAACACAAGGAACAGATGTAAAAGAATCAGGGTCGCTTCATACATATAAGACGAGAATGGCAGAATATTTCCCAGAGCAGACGACATTTTATTTTGATTATCCGGATAATTGGACAGTGGTATCAGAGCGGGCTAATGCGAATACAGAAGTTGTTATAATTCAAAACGATAATGGAGTTCAGATTGAATATATGGCACGAGATGATAAATTTGGAACAGAAATTATGGGTAATATTATGGTAGAAGCTAAAAATGATGTTGTATCAAAGCCAAGGTATAACTCTGGCGGAGAATTGGTGATAGTTAAGACAAAGGACTATAAAGAATATTCAAGAACTTCACCTGATGTAAGGGAATATGATGATGGTGCAGAAAGATATGCATTGATGCCAGTTTCTACAAGTTATTCAATATGTCACACAGGAATTTATTTAGGCTGTTATTTTGAAGCACCTAAAGAAACAATGTTCTCTTCAATACCAAGCAAAAAATTAACAGATAAAGACAGAGAGGAAATAATTGCAATATTAGAGTCATTTAGAGATACTCCTTAAAGACAATTTGTGGTATAATCAGCCTATATTATCAGGTCGTGAAAACTAAAGATAAAGACTTGAGGGAAGGAGGATTATGAACGAATTTAATGACAACAGACAGGTGTATTCTTATTCGATAAGGGGAACATATGTAATATTTCCTTTAAAGTATGAAAGCAGTCTTAACCTAACAGAGCTTACTATTGATGGAGTAGAAAATGCGGATTTTTCATCATATGATATGTCAGATATTCTTGCAAGAAGATGTAGGAAAGAAAATGGTTTTGTCAGAAGATACATTTTAAATTCATGCATTGATGATGTACATTTTTCAGATGGTAAAATATTGGCAGTTAATGAGAGCCAGTTATATGTATTTAACAACAAAATAGCATTTTTCACAGTGCTTGTTACATATGACAATGCTGACGCGGGTTACATTGATAAGCTGATTAATCCGGGTTATGTACAGAATTACAATCGCAGTTTTGAAGAAAATGTAATTAAAACTGTAAGTAATATTTCAATAGGTGGGGTCAGTAATATATTCAGATTGTATGTTGATGATATGAAACTGGCGGTGAAAGAGACATATCTTTTTAATGTGGCACTTGTAAGCAGGCGTTTTAATGAGTTGGAAACTATTGAAAGAATTACATTTAACGAACATAAATTAATAGACATTTCGCGTGATTTTTCGGATCCTTCAGAAAAGGATGTAGCATATACATATGGTGCGAAGGATACTAATATGTGTTCATACAGATGGGGTGCATGCATTACATCACAGTCAATATCATATGTGTATGCAACAGATGATATGACAGCGGCAAATGTTGCAGAGCAGTCAAGAGATGATGTATTTCTTACAATGCTGGTTTTACACCAGAAAAGTACATGCATGCTGGTTAATGAAGGAATTCAGAATACTCTGATTGACAATAAACGTCAGAGTCTTAAGTATTTCAGAAAAGTGAAAATGCTTAAAAAAGAAGCGTTGGAATTTCGTGCTTCAGGTACGCTTGCACCATCGCAGGTATCACGCTGGAATAATGTCTGCGAAACATACAGATGTCTGTTAGCCGTTAATGGAATTGATGAAGCACTTGAAGAAATCGAGCAGAAGGTTGAACTCATAAGGGACGAACAGGAGAGAAAATCTTCTGATATGCAGAATTATGTGGCAACTGTCATAGCAGTATTTGGCTTGATTTCGATTGTTGCGTCTGTATTATCGATAGTTGATCTGGTAAATAGCGGTTCGACAGACATAGTAGCAGCTCTTGGAGTTTCGTGCATAGGAGTTGTGTTGTTTGTGTTCTCGTGGCTGATTTTGATGTTGAAGAAATAATGGAGGAATTAAAACATGGAAAATTATAATAAAGATATATTTGAGAGCATTAGAAAAACTTATGAAATTGCAAGAGAATCAGAAAGGAAAAGAATAATTGATTATATAGCAAAACAAAAAGATGAAAAAGGAAAACCGTTGTTTTGTAAAGTAAATGGAAATAACTATGAATCAGATTTATATAGAGGTGGGAAAGGTGTAACATATTATGGCAAAAATAGATTTAAAAATAATTATGATTTGTCTAATTGGAAGTATATAGAAACTAAATATAAAAACAAATATGTTTTTATATCTTTACAGAGTTTTGATATAGACCCCAAGGAAAAAAATATTCATGTTTTATATGACAGAATAGGGATATTTATAGGAGAAAAAGAACCTAAAAGTATTAAGTTAGGAAATATAGCGGTTTCTCCTATGTTTAAAGAAATGATAGTTACTGAATATCAATTGCCTTTGTCTGATAATGACATTCAATCATTAATTATGAATATAAAAAATCAAATAGATAGTACAATTTAACACCACCAAAGGCGAAAAACCCGACCTCTCCGACATTATAATAAATAATAGACGAGAGGTCATCTTGTCTGAACACAAAACACCATATAAAAGAGAGGATAACAGCCACACGAAAGGAGCTTATTAATGAAAAGAAGAAATCAATACATAAGCCAGCTCGGAGTATCGAGAAGAATTTATGGTGGTAATTTTGTTACCGAGAAAAAGCTGTACAGAATGTGTCAAAGATATCGATATGGATTTGATTATCGCGACATTTTTAATATGGATATGTCATTTGCAGAATGGTTATACTCACATATGCGAATGTATAAGGATAATAGTGTTCATGATGATACTATGGCTACTGTAACATTTGATGGCAAAGAGTACACCATACAAGAGGCGGTGGATTGGATTATTGAAAATACTGGGGAATTTATCAGGTATGGTTATTATTTGGATACACATTTTGATTACATAACAAGATATCCTCTTATCGGGGAAATGATGAGTAAATTTAATCCGGCTGTCAGAATGTATTTACAGGAGTATGAATGGCTTGAAGATAATGAGTGTCAAATAACGGATAATTTTATTAAGGCAGGCGGACTATTTATTGAGATAATGCAATATTGCTGGTTGTAGGAAACAATGTCTATAGATAAGGAGAATCACAATGGCAATTAAATTTAAAGAGATAAGAAAATTTCTGGCAAGAAACACAAGATTATCAATCTGCTTTGAAGATGGGGATTATCATAATTATCTGTTGATATCTGATATTCCGTCTTTGGAATATGATGAGTTATATGTTTATGGAGTAGGAATGACTGATGTGGAGTTTTCGCTGGATATTTATTCAGAACCAGATGAAATAAATAGGGAAGTAACTATATCTGGTAGGGGTTTTACAATGCAGCCGGCGATAGAGATAGTATTATCTGATAAGCCACGGGATATTGAAAGAAACATTTGTGATAGTCTGACATTTAAAGATTTAAAGCCTTATTTACAGATTGGCAGATGGTTTAATATTGTCAATAAGCTGGACTGGTCAGGTGAATCATATGAGTATAGAAAAAACATTTCAGAAAAATATGACAGTATGTATGTGTATGGCATAGGAATGGAGAATAACCCTGATTTAGAAGAAACATATAAAGAATTAAAATATGACACTCATCTTAAGAAAAGAATGGTGCTGGTGCTTTCAGACAAACCAAGACGGAACTAAACATAGAAAAAATACATTTGAACATAGCAGGTAAATGTGAAAAAGAGGTGGATATATATTTATGGATATTACAATAGATGATAATAGAAATGTATATGTGGTTTCGGATATTCATAATAATGCAGATGGATTTAAAAGGCTGTTAAAGAAGATACAGTTTAATGAGAATGATTTGCTGATTATTGATGGAGATATATTTGACCGTGGAGATAAGCCAGTTGAGCTGTATTTTGAAATATTAAAATATCCCAATATACAGGTTATACAGGGCAATCATGATGTCTGGGTTGCAAGGCAGATTATTGAACAATTCGGACATAGAAAATCTGGAGAATATATTTCTTATAATACGGTGTCTATTATGGAGAAGCGGCTGACACCTGTTGATATGCTAAGACTTGCTGAATGGATACAGGAAAAGCCATATTATATTAATCTGACCATTAATGGCAGGAAATATCAGATAGCACATGCACAGACATTTCTTACGCCTGAGCGTATGTTTGATAAAAGAAAGATATATATGGGAGACGGACATTATGAGCAGTTTATCAGGGGTATGGAGGAACATGAGCAGTTTATATCGGTTGTGGGGCATACTGCAACTGATAACAGGAAAATATGGGTATCTCCTTCAGGACGGACTATACGCATAGATTGTGGAGCTGGTTATAAATGTTATGGTAAAGAGGGGACACTGGGAGCAATAAGGTTAAATGATATGAAAGAATTTTATATTGATTAATAAATTCTGATAAATGGTGGAAAAAACCGACCAAAATGTTATTATAATAGAGAATACAATATATTATGATTAACACGAGGTGATATATGGCAAAGAGAAAGATTCAGAAACCAACCCGTTTTGAGCGTATGTATAAGGTGTGGGATTATCTGAGAAAGAATACAGACAGAAGACACCCTACCAGTATTGCTAAAATGAGGAAAGATGAAAATATAAATGCGTATATTGGTGATAAGGAGACTATTAACAGACTTTTAAAAGATATGGCAAATATTATGAATCTGGAAGATGGAGGAAGTGATTATAAGCCAGAAGCTGAGTGGCGGCTGTATTTTGATGATTTCAAAAAGTTTTATGGTGATAAGGAACGATATGAACGGGATGATTCTGATGAAGATGATTCTTATATTGCAAATGTAATGCGCATAAAGAACCTTTACTATAACAGAACATTTTCTGAGAAGGAGGTTGATTCAATTATTGAGGGTATTATGGCAACAAGGACACTGGATTCCAAGTCGGCGCAGGAGCTTGTCAGGAAGGTTGAGGACAATATGACTACGGCATTTTATAAGAGAACGCCGAGACATATATGTAAGGTTCAGGAGCCGGAGCTTGCAGATAGGGAGCTGCTGAAAGACAATCTTGCCATTATACAGAAAGCAATTGATGATAATGTGAGAATACAATTCAGATTCAATGGCTATTCTTATGAGAAAAAGCTGGAGCCGGTCAGGGCAGAGATGGACGAGCTTAGCCCTTACTATATTGTTGCGAGTGGTGGAAAATACTATCTGCTGGCGGCTAAAGAGTATGAAGGTTACAAGCCCAATATGTCTATATGGCGGATTGACCTTATGATAGATATAGAGATTCCGGGAAGGAATGACAGGCTTCATATTAAGGGAATACCACGTATTCCAAAGAAAAATGTTGCCAATCTTCCAGAAAAATGGTCAGAAGATTTTCAGTTGAAACATCTTAATATGTCTTTTGATAAGCCGGTTTTAGTAACACTAAGAATTAAGAGTGAAAAATGTGAAGACAATCCGAAAAAGAGAGTCCGCCCAGGATATACATTTTTACATGACTGGTTCGGAGATTCATTCACATACATAAGAACAGAAACGAAGCCGCCTTATGATGATATCGTCAGGGTGGAGTGTTCACCTTATGGCATGGCACACTGGGCATTGCAATACAGTGAACTGGTCGAGGTTCTTGAGCCGGAAAGTCTGCGGGAAGATATTAAAAGTAAGATAAAGGCGTTGAATGAAAAGTATTCATTGTAAGGGGAGGAGTCATTGTGATGAATTTGCTTGAATTTTTAGAGAATTGGGATGATAATACACAAGTTTTGGTCGAAAAAAATACAGAAAAAATATTTTCTGGAAAAATTGCGGATATGTCTGAGAATGTAGCATGCAGATATTGGATCCAAAAAGCTGGTGTAAAATACTATAATGAAATAATGCATATAGCTGTAGAGAATATGAAGGTAAAATAAAAATAATTGATTTTAGTGAGCAAACTAGGAGAAATATAGATGATTGATATAACTATGTCAGATGACTACAGGGCGTTTTTAGAAGAACAAAATTATAACTTCACAGATTTTCAGACAGCAACTCTTGTCTGGAATGACCCCATGAAAAGCAGACGGCAGAAGCTGGAGGCATTGGCTTTATTAAGAGACACTACTAAAGATATTGTACTTAAGAAGCAGCTCATTGAAAGAATAGAGTATGAAAATAAATTGTCAAAAGGTGAAGTAGACATAGTAAATCCGTTCAGACCGGAAAGATTTGAAGATGCATTTTTTGAAATCCCATTTTGTTATAAGTCAGCAGGTACTCAGGTGAAGGATATAGTAGATGGAACATATGGAATACTTTCATCTGGAGAAGATGACTGGAATGATTATCTTCAAGAGATTAAAGACAGAAAATGGGAAGTTGATTATTCAGATATTCAGGCTGTGGTTTTATATCCAATAAAGTCGGAGTATTGGGATCATATGCATTGTAATCCATTGCATCTTCAGATGGAATTGCCGCCACATATGGAGAACAAAGAGGAAGATGCAGCTTATAGGAGAGCCATGGAAGCGCTTAGTGATTATTGTTTTTACAAAGGAGAGCGCAATACTGAGGAAACAGCTAAACGGTGTATGAAGGAATATGCCAAGATTTGAGCAGGATAATATTGGGAGGTGTCTGATGATAGAAAATTTTATAGACAGATTTGTACCATCTAAAGATGAAAGAGAGTTTCTTAAAGACAAGAGTGTTACATTTTCGGATGTGGAACAGGCAGAAATAATAATTAATCATGAGTGCTTAAAAAATTCAGAGAAAAAACAGGCAGTGCAAGAGTTGAAAGAAACCATATCAGATAAAGAATTGATAACGGATTTAAATAAGGCAATTGATGAAATACCGGATTCGGAGAATTGCTGGCACGAATCGGGTATGAAATGCTTTTATAGAAAATTTGATATTCCACATAATTTCAGACATGGGGATATAGTAAGAGTTGTTGATGGGAAACATGAAGGGAATATCGGAGTAATACTTGGGCTTACAGATGAAGAGTATGAGAAACTTAAAGTCAAAAAGGGTGATTACAGTGATATACAGATATGTGTTGATGTCATATTCAGAGGATATGATTATCTTGGAGAATTTTCACACTCGCATGTTAATCCAATATATATTGAGAGAATCCAGCTTCCAGAAAGTGATGCAAGGAAACATTACATTGATTATCTTGTGGAAACATACGATAAACAGTATTTATCAGATTATAATACAGCTACACACAAAGAAAAAATAAAACAAAGAATCCACATTTTGTCTGCCGTTATGTGGGCGCAGGAACATCATAACCAGATTATGTATCTGGTGGATAGTGCAAAGGATAAAGCTTGTTTTCAGGAGATGCTGATGGAACATTATTATTTTGACAGAGAACAGGCATGTGCTATTTCGGATATGAGAATGAGCGTGTATACAGCATTAGAAAAAGATAGAACAAAAAAGGAAATACAGGAATTATTAATGAAAATGTAATTATAAGAAAATGGAGGGTGTCAGATGGAATTAAAACAATCAGATACGATAAACAGATATGATAAAGAAATGAAATCACAAGAGGAGTTAAAACATTTTCAGGAATCAGCGGCGCTTTTTTATAAAGATGTACAAAAATTATACAAAGAAGATGTTGAAAGAAGAAAGAATAATTAAAGGTGAAACATGAGTGTTGAGTATAATGTGCTTAATATATTAAAAGAACACAGTTCCAAAGAGGCCGCAATAACGCTGAAGGTTACTGATATCGTTACTTATATGCATAAGGATTATGATAAAAGCATTACAGATAAACAGGTCAGGAAAGCATTAAAGGATTTGACGGACTCAGAACTTAATCTGCCTGATGAACAGAAGGTAATCAGATACAGGACATATGACAATGAACGCCGCAAGACAGATTATTATTATAACAACATTATAACCGATGTAGAGTTTAAATTCCTAATTGATTCTGTGTTGTACAGTAACATTTTTAATAATGAAAGAGCACTGGATTTAGCCGGGCGGATTCAGACTTTATCAGGGAAGAATCTGAAAGATATAACACCTTATGCAAATGATTCTTTCGGGCGGACCAGATATGCACAGAATACAGATGTTCTGGCAAACTGCCAGCTTATAATTGATGCCATTAAAAATGACAATTACATAGAATTTGACTGGAATGTATATGATGTTAAGAATAAAAATGTTTATCTTCATTTTCAGGGAAGAAGAACAGTGATTCCTATAAGACTTATGCTCAATAATGGAAGATATTTCTGTCTGGTAAGATACAGGGACAGCAGGAAAGTATATACATACAGTGTTGACCTTATGACCAGATTAAGAGTAAAGGAACAGAGGAAAAGTGATGGAATAGGCTTTGATAACCTTAATATACCGTTAGAGAGAGCAGTATATATTCTGAATCATCCTTACATGATGGGCGGTGAATTAAGACCTTATATTGTCAGGATAGACAGGGAGTATTTTTCAAGACTGATAGATGATTTTTCATATGAGATAAATGTTTTGAAAGAAACGGATACAACAGTTGATATCCGTGTAAATGCGTCATGTAAGGGAATGGCATACTGGCTGTGTCATCATTATGATATAGCTTCAATTGTTGATAATAAGGATAAGGAATTGAATAAAGAATTAAAGAAGGCAGCAGAGTCTATATTAAGACAGGTACAGGATTGAAAAAAGGAGGAACACGAATGAAATACTATATTAGTGATATGCATTTCTTCCATAAAAATGTGACAAAGGAAGGCAATAATTTTGATAACCGTCCATTTAATTCATTAGCTGAAATGCACCAGTATATGAAAGAAAAATGGAACAGTAAGATTACAAATGGTGATACGGTTTATATTCTTGGAGATATTGCTATGCGGGGTACAAACGAGGAGCTGATAGCCTTAGTTGCACAGTTAAAGGGCAGGAAAGTTCTTATTAAAGGGAATCATGATGATGTTTCTGATATGAGGTATAAGAATATTTTTGAAGAGATATATGATTATAAGGAAATTACTGACTATGTAGACCAAGATGCATACAAGCTTGTATTAAGCCATTATCCTATACTTATGTGGAATGGACAGCACAGGGGGACAATACATTTGTATGGACATACTCATAATACTTATGAAAATGAATTCTATCAGGAATGTTTACGCAAGCTGAATATGGAAATGCTTATGCGGTCAGAGAAGTGTTATGATATATCAAGGGCTTACAATGTAGGCTGTATGATGCCTTATATGAATTATGAGCCACGTACACTGAAGGAAATACTTAATAAATAGCATACGGAGGGAATATATGGCGACATATGTGATATCGGATATTCATGGTGAATATTGGAAGTTTATGGAACTGCTGGATATGATACATTTTTCGGATGAAGATATATTGTATGTGCTGGGAGATGTTGTTGACAGAGGAAAGAACCCGGTAAAGACGCTACTTAAGATGATGGAGATGCCAAATGTTATACCTATAGCAGGCAACCATGAACAGATGATGCTGGAATGTATGTTGGTTCTTATTAATGAAGTAAAAGATGAGAATTCCATCAAAGAATTTGCAGAAAAGTTTAGTGACGATATGTTCCAGAAGCTTTATGCATGGCAGAGAAATGGTGGGATTGCAACCACTGATGAACTGAGTAAACTGGATAATGAGACAAGAAAAGATGTGCTTGATTATGTGGCAGATTTTTCATGGTACGAGAAGGTAGCGGTTAATGGACAGAAGTATCTTCTTGTGCATGGAGGGCTTGGCAATTTCGATATTAAGAGGGACATTGATGATTATTCGCTTGATGAGCTTGTATGGTCAAGGGTGGATTATGATGTCAGATATTTTGATGATGTAATAACTGTTACAGGGCATACACCAACAAGATATATTGAGGACAATCCCAGACCAGGCTATGTGTACAGAAAGAATAATCACATTGATATTGACTGTGGTGCATATCTGCCGGGTGGAAGGCTTGCGGCAATATGTCTGGACACAGGTGAAGAATTTTATTCTGGTGGCAATGATAAAGACTGAGAATTTATGGAGGAATGTACATGAAAATATATTGCATGAGTGATATACATGCGTGCCTTGAGTCATTTGAGGCTGCTCTGGAAAATGTAATCTGTCATCTTGATGAAGATGACACAATGCTTTTATTGCTAGGCGATTATGTGCATGGTGGTGATTCTGGTAGAGGAGTGCTTGATAAGATAATGCATTTGCAGGAACAATACGGCAATGATAAGGTCATGGCACTCATGGGGAATCATGAAGATATGGTAATAGGCGGCGAAAGTACCATAGATTCGATGTATGGAGGCATGCAATGGTATGATAATGAAAATGCAGATGATTTATACATAAGCTGGTTAAGCAGTCTACCAAGATATTACACAGAAGGCAATACTATATTTGTGCATGCCGGAATTGATGAAACTGTCGGTGATATGTGGGAATGGGAGACATCTGATGATATATACACATAGAAATATCCCGCTGAAACAGGCAGGATAGAAGGTCTTGACATGAAAGTGGTAGCAGGTCATGTCTATACATCTGAGATATCAGGAGATTCAACGTTTAATGATATATATTATGATGGTGAAAATCACATATATATAGATGGGGATGTGTTGTCAACAGGGGTTATCCCAGTGTTAATGGTTGATACTGATACAGACAGCTATTATCGCATTACCGATGGAGGCTGCTGGCTACTGACGGAATATGAAGAATAGTATTGTTTAATGTCAAATGAAATGGAGGTCATTGATATATGATATATGCTATGAGTGATATTCATGGATGCATAGGAGAGCTTCAAAAGAATATGGAACAGGTTGATCTTGGTGGTGATAATCGCATTGTATTTTGTGGAGACTATATTGATTATGGTGACAGTTCGTATTATGTTTTGAAGTATCTTTGGGATTTGCAGAAAAAATATGGTGCAGAAAAAGTTGTGATTCTTAAGGGTAACCATGAGCAAATGTTTTTGGATTGGATTGAGGATTACAGAAACATATATTCAGATGGAACAGAAGATTGCAGGACTTTCAATGATTGGATTTGCACGGATTTTGAGTATGGAGCAAATACCATAAGTACATTTATATCGGAGCAACAGATGGATTTCTTAAATCAGATAGCAAGAACATGTTCCATGGAAACAATTAGCAGAGAAACAGTTCGGATGATTCTTTCAAATCATGAAAAGCTGATTTGGTGGATTTGGCAGATGCCTTTATATTTTGAAACAAAAAGTCAGATATTTGTTCATGCAGGAGTAGATGAAGAAGCAGGAGAGTACTGGATGTGGGGAGCATCTGATAATACTCTTCTTGGCAAGTTTCCGGCAACGAAAGGTAAGTTTTATAAAACCATAATAGCAGGGCATGTTGGAACCTGCAGCAGAGATCTTGCTGCTGATCGGAGTTATCACGATGTTTATTATGACGGAGAGAGTCATTATTATATTGACGGGTCGGTTTATAAGGGTGGAAAACTGTTGCTATTAGCTTATGATGAAGAAAAGGAAAAATATTATCAGGTTGAAAATGGCAGGATGGATATTATTAATCCTTTTGACGTCAGATTCGGATTAGACTGAAATCGGAGATGTACATAGATATAGTAGAAATATTTAGAATTTAATGACATAATAAATAAGAATTTGTTATATAGGATTATAGAAAATCCGGTCAGGATACTTGTCAGTACCTGACCGGATGTCTGCTTTTATTTTGCTTTTAAATAAGATGTCTTGTTAAGATTTAGCTGTTTTAAAAATCAAACTTAGTTATTAACCCCATGATGAACATCTTCTGTTGATGTTGTAAGTGGAAGAAATGTATATCCGTTAGCAAGACCCCACTGTATGATACGTTCAACAGCGTTGACACTGAAGCCTTTTATATCATGCTGAAGTACGACAGATACATTATGGCTCTTCATTCCGTTTACAACGTTCTGGTATACTTCTTCCGTGCTTGTTGTTCCACCGGCATCACCGCTGGATACATTCCAGTCAAAATATTTGTATCCCTGGTCAGTTACAGCTTTTGTAAGAGTTGTCATAATGCCACTACAGTACTTTAAGCTCACGGTGTTAGAACTTCCACCAGGGAATCGTATAAGCTTAGGACGCTGTCCTGTCTGTGCATATATAATATCGGACATTTCGTTAAGATCAGCAAAATAAGCATCAACACTTGAATATATTTTCTTATAATCATGTGAAGCACTGTGGATAGCAACTGTGTGGCCAGCAGCAGCCTCTTTGGCTATCATATTTTCATAACCACTGTTAACATTTGTTACAAAGAATGTAACTTTAACATTGTATTTGTCAAGAATATCTAACAACTGCTGTGTATGTGCACCTGGTCCATCATCAAAAGTAAGATAAACGACTTTGTTTCCAGATGAAGTTGTGGCTGTCTGTTTTACAGCTTCAACAGTAACAGTTCTGTCTATAGAAGTTTCATTGCCGAACTTATCTGTAACAGAGTATGTTATTGTGTAGGTTCCTGCACGGTATGTAGAAATATTATCTGATACAGAAACACTGTCAGATATATCATTACCATGGGAATCTTTTGCAGTACATCCCGGATCTTCAAATCTGGTACCAGCCTTTATAGTAATATCAGAATCTCCATTTAGTGTGATGGTAGGTGCTATGCCATCATTATATTCTATTGTACGTTGTACAGAGGTTTTATTGCCAGATGAATCGCTGACCGTATAGGTGATTACATTCTTGTCTTCAGTTCTTTTTATCTTGCTGGTAATATCACCATCATAGTTATCGGTGGCAGTAAAACCCTCTTCCTGATATGTTTCACCAGTTTTAGGATAATATCCGTCAATCTTATTGAGTTCGATTATAGGAGCCTTTGTATCAACTATTTTTACCTCTCTTGATTTTTGGACAGAAAAAATACCTTTTTTAGCTTTATAATGTATATGATAGGTTCCTAATTTAGATGAATCTACGCTTCCTTTAATAGTAACATTCAACGGAACATTTTTGGATGCAGGAGTGTTGAAAGCTGCTGTTGCCCCCTGTTCTGTATAAGTATCACCATATTCTATTGTCTCTTTTGGACTGCCATTTAAATTAATATTAATATTGAAAAGTGAAAGAAACAATATAATAAGGAAGAGTAATGTGACAACTATTCCAGTAACAGCTATCACAAGTTTTTTGTTCTTCTTAAAGAATTCTTTAGTAGCCATAGGTTTAATCTCCTAACTTATTATTGTAGCTAAAGTATTATATTACTTTTTTGAAAAAAAATTAACACTTAATTGAAAAAAACTTAAAAAATCTTAAGAAAAATCTTAAGAAAAAATCGCATGTAATTTAATCATATAAATATTGTTATGTTAATAATATAACAATGTTGAGCGTATAGTGAATTAATTAAAGAAATAGTAAATGATAAATCTGAAATTTTATATAAAATATAAATCTTTTATTAAAAAAATATCATATGTTTGATAAATTACAAAAATACGTACAATAGATTTGACATAATGACTTTACTTTTTTGTCGAATAATACTAAAATATTGATAAGAGAGATGTTTATCTCGTATTTCGATTAGGAGGTATATAAACAATGGCTAGAGAAAAACAGTCAATGGATGGTAATACAGCCGCTGCACACGTAGCATATGCGTTTACAGAAGTAGCTGGTATTTATCCTATCACTCCTTCCAGCCCAATGGCAGATGTTGTTGACCAGTGGTCAGCAGCTGGAAGAAAGAATATTTTTGGTAATACAGTAAAGGTAACAGAAATGCAGTCTGAAGCAGGTGCTGCTGGTACAGTACATGGTTCACTTGCAGCTGGTGCTCTTACAACAACATTCACAGCTTCACAGGGTCTTTTACTTATGATTCCTAATATGTATAAGATTGCTGCTGAACAGCTTCCTTGTGTATTTGATGTATCAGCTCGTACAGTTGCTACACAGTCACTTAACATTTTTGGTGATCATAGTGATGTTTATGCATGTCGTCAGACAGGTTTTGCTATGCTTGCTGAGACAAATCCACAGGAAGTTATGGACTTAAGCCCAGTTGCACATCTTGCAGCTATTGATGGCAAGGTTCCATTCATCAACTTCTTTGATGGTTTCCGTACATCACACGAGATTCAGAAGATTGAAAAGTGGGATTACGAAGATCTTAAGGAAATGTGCCCAATGGACAAGGTTGAAGAGTTCCGTGCTCATGCACTTAACCCTAACAAGCCAGCTATGCGTGGTTCACATGAAAACGGAGATGTATTCTTCCAGCATCGTGAAGCATGTAACACAGTATATGATGAACTTCCAGAAGTAGTAGAAAAGTACATGAAAAAGGTTAACGAGAAGCTTGGTACTAACTACGACTTATTTAACTACTATGGTGCACCTGATGCAGACAGAGTTATCGTAGCTATGGGTTCTATCAACGACGTTGCAGAAGAAGTTATTGATTACTTAACAGCTAAGGGTGAGAAGGTTGGTCTTGTTAAAGTAAGACTTTACCGTCCATGGTCATCTAAGGCACTCTTAAAGGTTCTTCCTAAGACAGCTAAGAAGGTTGCTGTTCTTGACAGAACTAAGGAACCAGGATCACTTGGTGAGCCACTTTACCTTGATGTTGCTACAACACTTCGTGAAGCAGGTCTTAACGATATCACATTAGTTGGTGGACGTTATGGTTTAGGTTCAAAGGATACTCCTCCTTCATCAGTATTCGCTGTATATAAGGAATTAGAGAAGGATGAGCCAAAGAACAGATTCACAATCGGTATTGTTGATGATGTTACTAACCTTTCACTTCCAGAGGTTAAGCCAGCTCCTATTACTTCAGCTCCTGGTACAGTAGAATGTAAGTTCTGGGGTCTTGGTGGTGATGGTACAGTAGGTGCTAACAAGAACTCTACTAAGATCATCGGTGACCATACAGATAAGTATATTCAGGCATACTTCCAGTATGACTCTAAGAAGACAGGTGGTATCACAATCAGCCATTTAAGATTTGGTGATAACCCAATCAGAAGTCCATACTATATCAATCAGGCTGACTTCGTAGCATGTCATAATCCTTCATATGTTGTTAAGGGTTATAAGATGGTTCAGGATGTTAAGCCAGGCGGAATCTTTATGATTAACTGCCAGTGGTCAGATGAAGAACTTAATCAGCATATGCCAGCAGAAGCTAAGCAGTATATTGCTAAGAATAATATCCAGCTTTACACAATCAACGCTATTGATAAAGCTATTGAAATCGGTATGGGTAAGAGAACTAACACAATCTTACAGTCAGCATTCTTCAAGCTTGCTAACGTAATGCCTATTGATGAAGCTGTTGAATATATGAAGGCAGCTGCTAAGAAGTCATACAGCAAGAAGGGTGATGCAGTAGTTGAGATGAACTATAAGGCTATCGATGCAGGTGTTGATGCAGTACATAAGGTAGAAGTACCAGCAGACTGGGCAACAGCAGTTGATGATAAGAAGCCAGTTGAAAGAACAGGACGTCCTGCTACAGTTAAGATGGTTAACGAACTTCTTGATCCTATTGGAAAGATGGATGGTGACAGCCTTCCAGTATCTGCATTTAAGGATATTGCAGATGGTCAGTTTGAGACAGGTGCTTCAGCATACGAGAAGAGAGGAACAGCCGTTATGGTTCCTGAGTGGGATCCAGCAAGCTGTGTTCAGTGTAACAGCTGTGCATTCGTATGTTCACATGCTACTATCAGACCATTCATTCTTGATGCTAAGGAACAGGCAGAAGCTCCTTCACAGATTAAGCTTGCTGATTCTAAGCATGCAACAGACACAACAATGAAGTACACAATGTCAGTATCTCCATTAGATTGTATGGGATGTGGCGAATGTGTTACTGTATGTCCTAAGGCTGGAGAAGCTCTTAAGATGGTTCCACAGGAATCACAGGCAGAAGAGCAGCCAGTATTCGATTATCTTGTAGCTAACGTAGGTAAGAAGGATATTAAGCCAGCATTAGTAAATACACCAATCGGTTCTCAGTATAACCAGCCACTCCTTGAGTTCTCAGGAAGCTGTGCAGGTTGTGCAGAAACATCTTATGCTAGATTAATTACACAGTTATTTGGTGAGCAGATGTATATTTCTAACGCTACAGGTTGTTCTTCAATCTGGGGTGGTCCAGCTGCAACATCACCATATACAGTAAACAAGGATACATTAAAGGGACCAGCATGGGCTAACTCATTATTCGAGGATAACGCAGAACATGGTTTTGGTATGTATCTTGGACAGAAGGTTCTTCGTGACCAGGCTATTGCCAAGATCGAAGAAATGGCTGCATCTGATAAGGCAACAGACAGCTTTAAGGCAGCAGCAGCTAAGTACCTTGAGACAAAGAATGATACTAAGGCAAACACACCAGCTACAGAAGCTCTTATTGCAGAACTTGAAAAGGCAGCAGCAGATGGATGCCCAACAGCTCCAGAAGTACTTGCTAAGAAGGATTACCTTGCTAAGAAATCTGTATGGATCTTCGGTGGTGATGGTTGGGCTTACGATATCGGTTTCGGTGGTCTTGACCATGTACTTGCTTCAGGTGAGAATGTAAATGTTATGGTATTCGATACAGAAATGTATTCTAATACAGGTGGACAGGCTTCTAAGGCTTCTAACATCGGTGAAGTTTGCCAGTTCGCTGCAGCTGGTAAGGAAATCGGCAAGAAGTCACTTGCTGAAATCGCTATGAGCTATGGCTATGTATATGTAGCACAGATTGCTCTTGGTGCTAACCCAGCTCAGGCATTAAAGGCTATCGAAGAAGCTGAAAACTACAATGGACCATCATTAATCATTGGTTATGCTCCTTGCGAACTTCACGGTATCGCTAAGGGTGGTATGAACCACTGTCAGGATGAAATGAAGAAGGCTGTTAAGGCTGGATACTGGAACCTCTTCTCATTCAACCCAGCATTAAAGGCTGAAGGAAAGAATCCATTTACATTAACATCTAAGCAGGGTGATGGATCATATCAGGAATTCCTTAACAATGAAGCACGTTATACACGTCTTGTTAAGCCATTCCCAGAAAGAGCTGAAAGACTCTTTGCTAAGTCAGAAGAAGTTGCTAACGAGAGATTCGAGCACTTACAGAGACTTGTTGAGTTATATAAGTAATTCACATTGCAAAATAAACAGAATATGATTAATATTAAGGACTGATTTGTCTTTTATATGACATTGTAGTTCCTTGATAAAAGGGAGGCTCCTGATATATGCTTTGAAGGTATATGTCAGGAGCCTTTTACAATATATTTGTCAGCTATTTTCAAAGATGGAAGAATGAGCGGTAGGAAAGAGAATGACAATTAGCTTATAATCAGGAAATCGTAAAAAAATAGGATTCATAGTTCACAATGAATTGATAATTGTGTATAATAAAGGTATAAAAATGCGTGTAATATTATAATGATGCCGGGGTCAAAAGCCCCCGACATCATTATAAGAATATAAGAAAAATACAAACGATCGTGCTGTAAAAGGTATGGAATGGGGTGATTATATGAGTAAAGGCACTTTAAAAAAGAAAAAGGTGGAAATTATAACTGTATGCATATGTGTTGTGCTGATAGCGGCTATTCTTGCAATACTTATTGTGTTTAATAAGAGCAAAGATTTTGTTTATAATAAACATCTTGATGAAGCTGTGATCAGCATAGATGATGAGAATATTACATTGAAGGATTTTTCTTACTATATATATATAGTGGAAAAGCAGATTAATGATATGGCTATAAAGTATAATCCTGATGACCCTAATGATTTCTGGAACACACATTTTAAAAATTCACTTGACAGCGTGTTCACAAGGGATTATGCTAAACAACTGGCAAAGGATTTATGTGAGTATGATTATATAATGGAAAAAGAGACTGCCGTTCATAATATATATGTAACTGAAAGTGAAAAAGAATCAATAAAAGCAGATGCTAAGGATACATATGATGATTTTTCACAAAAAGCTAAGGACAACACAAGGCTTAGTGAGGAAGATATATATAATATATTATGCCGTAGAAAGCTTGTTGAAAAGTATGCTGTCAGGGCAGCACAACAGGTTAAGAGTGATGGCTTTGCAGGAGATAGTGCATCATTGCTTGATTATGATGGAGAATATTATAAAGAGATAATTAAGTCAAAGTATAATGTTACAGAGAATAACAAGCTGCTTGATAAGATAACCATGGGAAGAGTTACTGTTAACTGATATCGTGAATACATTTAGTTTTCGTAAAATGCTGCTTGTTTAATGCTGGTTTAATAAAATAATCATATACACATATTTAGTTAGATGTTAAGAACAGAATAAGTGTTTCATAACGCAGAAAGAGGTTGAAGATGACAAAGGATATGACTAAAGGGTCACCCTTCAAGCTGATTCTTGGATTTGCATTTCCTATGCTTTTAGGTATGCTATTCCAGCAGTTCTATAATCTTGTTGATACTATGATTGTGGGTAAGACGTTAGGTGTATCAGCCCTGGCAGGAGTTGGAGCAACAGGCTCAATAAACTTTATGATAATTGGATTTTGTATGGGTATATGTAATGGATTCGCAATTCCTGTTGCACAGCAGTTTGGGGCAGGAAAGTATAGTGAGCTTAGAAAGTATGTTTTTAATGGATATATATGCAGTGCGGTATTTGCGGTTGTTATGACAGTGCTTTCAGTAGTATTTTGTGCACCTATACTTAGATTACTTAATACACCAGATGATATATTCATGCATGCGTATAATTATATTGTTATAATATTTGCTGGAATACCAACGGTATTTCTATATAATATCGTATCGGGTATAATACGTTCACTTGGTGACAGTAAGACACCAGTATATTTTCTTGTATTATCATCGGTTATTAATATAGCACTTGATTTCATACTTATTATATATGTTAAGATGGGAGTAGCAGGTGCAGGTGTTGCAACTGTTGTATCACAGTTTATATCAGGGGTTGGATGTACAATATATATGTATAAAAAGTTTGATATATTAAAGGCAACTAAACAGGAAAATGTTGTAAGGAAAAGATATGTTGTTAACCTTTGCTATATAGGTGTTCCTATGGGACTTCAGTATTCCATAACAGCTATTGGAAGTACTATACTTCAGGCAGCAGTAAATGGTCTTGGTTCGTCATATGTAGCAGCCATGACAGCAGGCTCTAAGATGTTTAACTTTACTTGTTGTCCTTTTGATGCTCTTGGTTCTACTATGGCAACATATGGTGGACAGAATGTTGGAGCTGGAAAGATAGACAGGCTTGGCAAGGGTATAAGAGCTGCTATGATAATAGGTGCGGTGTACAGTGTAGTGGCACTTGTGGTTCTGTTCTTTACAACAGATTATATAGCACTTCTTTTTGTAGATGCAGCTGAGGTTGAGATTATCAGACTTACAAGAAGATTCATAATAGCATCAGCTCTGTTTTATATACCTCTTACAGGAGTCAATGTTTACAGATTCTGTATACAGGGTATGGGGTATTCAGTATTTGCAATACTAGCCGGAGTGTTTGAGATGCTTGCAAGAACACTTGTTGCTATATTCCTTATACCAGTTATAGGTTTTAACGGGGCATGTCTTGCTAATCCGGCAGCATGGATTGCAGCAGATATTTTCTTAATACCTGCATTTATGCATTGCTGCAATAAGCTTAAGATAAGGCATGGAATGAAAAAGAGTGCATAAAGTTGGAATAAAATCACTAAAATCAGACATTCTAATATTACTGGTGAAGTTCTAATATTACTGGTTAAGATAGGAATGAAAGGATGCCTGCAATGAGTGATTTCAGCTGTAATGTTAAAGAGAATATTAAAAGGTTAGAAACTAGTCTTAATGTGGAACGTAATTTTGATATACTTCAAAGAGAAGTAATGATTGCGGGACATAGGGCTGGTTTCTTTTTTATAGATGGATTCGTTCAGGAAGATATGATAGAGAAACTTATGCAGTTCTTCTATTCATTGAAAGAATCAGACATGACCGATATAGATGCATTCCTGGAAAAAGGTATGCCTTATACAGAGGTGGAAAAGAGTGGTAATATAGATTCAGTTATAACACAGTTTCTATCTGGAGTATCAATTATGACAATAGATGGTTTTGATGAATGTCTGCTTATAGACTGCCGGACTTATCCGATGCGTTCGGTATCTGAACCCTGGAAGGACAGAGTGTTAAGAGGTTCGAGGGATGGATTCGTTGAAACGCTGGTGTCTAATGCAGCACTGCTTAGAAGAAGGATAAGAGATCCTAAGTTCTCGATGGAATTGTTCGGAGTAGGGCGGCGTTCAAGGTCGGATGTAGCTGTATGTTATATATCTGATTCAGTAGACAGGAATACGCTTGACAGAATGAGAAAACTTATACAGTCTATAGATGTTGATGCTCTTACGATGAATATAGAGAGTCTTGCAGAGTGTATGTTTACGCATAAGTGGATTAATCCATTCCCAAAGTTTAAGTATTCGGAAAGGCCGGATACAGCTACAGCAGCTATTCTTGACGGTAATATTGTGATTATGGTAGACAATTCCCCTGCGGTCATGATAATTCCAGCATCTATCTTTGATATTATAGAGGAAGCAGATGATTTTAATTTCTCGCCTATGATAGGTTCATATCTTAGGATTACAAGATTTTTCTTTTCTATAATTACATGGATATTAACACCGTTATGGTTACTTTTCGTCAATAATCCGGAGTGGGTGCCGGAATTTATGAAGTTTATTCTCATAACAGATGATATAACGGTTCCAGTGTTGTTGCAGCTGCTTATTCTTGAACTTGCTGTAGATGGACTTAAGCTGGCTGCTGTTAATACGCCAACCATGCTGTCAACACCTCTGAGTATTGTTGCAGGTATTGTTGTTGGCGAGTATGCTGTAAGTTCTGGATGGTTTAACCCGGAGGCGCTTCTGTATATGGCTGTTGTAACAGTTGGAACTTACGGACAGACTAACTTTGAGATGGGATATGCTTTCAAGTTTTTAAGAGTACTTTTGCTCATACTCACTCAAATATTTAATCTTGCCGGATTTATCACAGGAGTTGTCATATCTGTTCTTATGATAGCGTTTAACAGGACTATAACGGGGAAAAGTTATATATATCCACTTATTCCATGGGATGGGAAGATGCTTAAGAGGAAGGTGTTCAGGGTGAGGCTGCCGCATGGTTTTAAATGATATGCATAAATAATACGTGCATAAATAATACGGATGATTATTATTGCAATTTTCAAGAAAAATAGTATAATGAATATTGATTGAGTTTATATATTGGTTTAGATGTTTATTGTATATATGTATGGCATTTGTCATTGTATAATTTTAGGAGTATGTTTAGATTTGTTAATTGACATTTGTTATTAGATATAATATTATAATAATGTTATTACCATTCAAAATAACATAACGGGTTAAAATAAATTTTTAAACTAAATGATTACAGTTGCGTATGGCAACTAAAAAAGAAGTTCAAGGGTATAGCCGTTGAACTTCTTTTTTTGAGCATATATTATAATGCCATTGTATATGGATAAAAAATATTGACTATGCGATAAAAAGAGAGTATTCTTTAGATAAAGAATTATAGTAGGAGGAGAATATGTATAACATAGGATTGGATATAGGAACTGGTTCTGTAGGCTGGTGCTTAACGGATAATAATGGACATTTGCTAAAAATAAATAGGAAAGGTGATAATGGTAAAACATATAGAAATAGCGCCTGGGGAGTGAGATTGTTTGCATCAGCAGATACAGCAGCTGATTGCAGGATAAAAAGGAGCACAAGAAGGCGTTATAACAGAAGGCGAACAAGAGTTATAGAGTTAAGAAAGATAATGTCAGAAATGATAATGCCGGTTGACCCTAATTTTTACGCTAGATTAGATGAAGCATTTCTGTGGAATGAGGATAAGAGCGATAAAGCAAAAGCACCATTTTTATTATTCAATGATAAAGAGCTTTATGATATTAAATATTATAAAAAATATCCAACAATATATCATTTAAGAAAATATTTGCTCGAAACAAAAGAGAAGGCTGACCCAAGATTTATATATCTGGCATTACATCATATGATGAAATATAGAGGACATTTTCTGTTTGAGGGACAGTCATTTGAGGCAATAGATAATATTAAAGATACATTTATAGAATTGGAACAGTTGATAAATGTATATGTTAAGGGAAAAGAGGAAATAGAAGATAATAATAAGAATAATGATAAGTATGAAGCAATAAAAATTTGTTTGGCAGATAATAAAGTAAAAAATAAAGATAAAAAAGAAAATATAACAGATATATTTATTAAAGCAGGTTACGATAATAAATATTCAAAGGAACTTGCAGCGGCAGTTCTTGGTTATGAATTTAATGTAGGAATTATTGTTAATGATAACAGTTTAACAGATGAAGATGGTAAAGCATTGAAAGCTAAATTCGCAGATGCCAGATATGAGGAGCAGGAGGAAAAATTAAGTGATACACTTGGAGAAAGATATTATGTAGTTGAAACGCTGAAAAAGATATATTCGTGGAAGGTGCTTCACAGCATATTAGGTGATAATAAGTATCTTTCATATGCTATGGTAGATAAATATGAAAAACATAGCGAACAGCTTAAAGCATTAAAATACTTGTTTCATAAGTATACAAGTCAGGATAAATATAATGACTTTTTTCACAAAGAAAAATGTTATAAGAATGATAAAGACGAAAAAGATGCTAACGAAGAAAAGAATAATAATGAAAAAAAGTGTGATAAATGGAAATATATAGTTAATTATGCCAATTACATAAAAGGAATAAAAAGGCTGAGTAATGAAACAAACAAGAAATACAATACAAAACAACAGTTGTATCAAAGCATAAAGGAAAAATTAGGTGAGAGCGCGGCAGATGATGAAGTTTATAAGAATATTTTAGTGGAAATGGAACAGGAAACATTTCTTGAAAAGATAAATAATGTTGATAATTCAGCAATACCATATCAGTTAAATTTAATGGAAATGGATAAGATATTGACACAGCAGGGAGTATACTACAAAGAATTAAGGGACAATAAAGAACTGTTACTTAAAATGCTGTCTTCAAAAATTCCTTATTATGTAGGACCGCTTAATAATAATAGCAATGGAAATCGTAATTTTGCGTGGATGACGAAAAAAGCGGGGAAAGAAAATGAAAAGGTGTATCCTTGGAATGTTAAAGATGTTGTGGATATAGATGTTACGGCAGAAGATTTTATTACGAGGATGACGAATTACTGTACATATCTTCCTAATGAAAAAGTGCTTCCAAAGGAGTCATTGTTATATCAGAGATATATGTTATTAGAGGAGTTATCACAGATAAGAATTGATGGCAAGAAGCTTAGTAAAGAAGACAGAAAAGCAATAATAGATGATTTATTTATTGGTAAGGGAAGGGTTAAAGTAAGCGATAAAGATTTTAAAGAGTATCTTGATAAAGTTAATTATGTTAAGGTTAATGGCAAGGGATATGATGTTACAGGATATCAGAGTGATGATGGCTTTGCTTGTGCACTAAGCAGTTATAATAAGTTCAGACGTATATTAGGATATGTAGATGAACGAAATGAAAAGATGATAGAAGATATAATATACTGGCTTACTGTATTTGAGGATAAAGATATAGTTAAAAGAAAGATAAATAAGCAGTATGCAGACAAGTTTAGTGATGAGCAGTTAAAGAAAATATTAAAGTTAAAATTCAAGGGCTGGGGTCGTTATTCTGCTAAGCTATTAAATGGCATAAAAGGTGATATGGGAACAACTATTATCGAAATGCTTGAAGATGCTGACGAACGATTTGCATATTGTGATTATTGTCCTAATTTTATGCGAATTATTAATAAAGATGCGAAGATAAAACAGATAATAGATGATAACAGACCTATATATGATGGAACAAAAGATTTATTAGAGGTTATACAGGATATGCATACATCACCAGCTAACAGGCGTGGTATATGGCAGACAATGAAAGTAATCGAAGAGATAATTGAATATATAGGTGAAAAACCACGGCAGATATATATTGAATTTGCAAGGGAAGATGATTTTAAGGCCAAGAATAAAAGAACTGATTCAAGAAAAAAAACTGTTGATAAGGCACTTAAGAAATTAAAAAAGGAAGTGGTTGATGAGTATAATGAAAATGTATACAAGGAATTAAAACAATATGAGAATCGTTTAGATGAAGAAAAGGTGTATCTATACTTTATGCAGAATGGGAAATCTTTATATACAGAGGAAAAGTTAAATCTTAATGAACCAGAAAATCTTGAGATAGACCATATAATTCCATACTCGTTATCTGATGATGATAGTCTGGATAATAAAGCATTAGTATTAAAGGATGAAAATCAGAAAAAGGGCAATAAGATAGTAAAAGAAACGTTCCCACAATCGTTTTCTGATATTAAGATGATAAATTATTGGAAGAACTTGAAAAAAGTGGGGTTGATATCAGAAAAGAAGTATAATAACCTTCAGAAAAATAATGTTGATGACATACTGACGAAAGGATTCATTAACAGACAGCTTGTAGAAACAAGACAGATTGTAAAGTCTGTAGCTAATCTTATACTTGATTATTATAATGAACAGATTGACGTAATAGAAGTAAAGGCTAGTCTAAGTACAAGTGTAAGAAAAATGCTTACATATGAGAAAAAAGATAATAATGGGTTCTGGGAAGAAAATAAAGATAATTGTATGTTCTATAAAAATAGGGATATGAATGATTATCATCACGCACACGATGCGTATCTTGCCAATATTATAGGTATGTATATACAGAAGAATTATCCACATTTGCAGAAGGAACTTAATTATTCACAGTATAGAAGAGTATGGCGTAAATATTATGAAAATACAAAGAACAATAATGGAGTAAACTGGTTTGCAACGCTTGGTAAATTCAGCAGTAATAATGAGGAAGCAGACTGGTATGGTCAAGATATTATAGCCTATATGAGAAAAATATTCTGTTATAGAGATGTTATTATATCTAAAAAGGTAGAAGAAAATACAGGAGCATTTTATAGTGAAACCAAATATCCAAGAGAGGATAAAGCAGGCAGCAAGCTTGTACCTCTGAAACAGGGTAATAATATGCGTGGTGCTGATAATCTTAAAGAACTTGATACAAGAAAGTATGGAGGATATAAAGGTGGTGAAAAAGCCTATTTTGTACTTGTAAAATATTGTATCGAAAAGGCACTAAAGAAGAAAGTTAAAAAAGAGTATCATATGGAATTCGTTGAAATACCTGTATATATTGCAAGAGATATTAAAAATAAGGATATAAATCTCTATGATTATGTGTGTGACATTTTAAGTGAAGCTTATAAAAATAGTGTTGTAGATGTTGAAATATTGCGAAATAAAGTTCCTAAATACCAGATGATAATAGGAGAAAATGGAGAGGAATATTATCTTGTTGGTGCGACAGAGGTGATTAATTCAAAACAGTTTGTCCTTGGTGGTGCTAATCAGCAATATAACAGGCTGTTAAATTACATAATGTATGGTAAAAATGATAAATGGCAGTATATACAGACAGAGTTACTAGATGAGCAGTTGACAGGACTATATGATTTGCTTTTATCTAAAATCAAAGATGAATATAAAGGCTTTTCTAAAGAGGCAATAAGGATACAGGAGGATAATTCATTTTATAAACTTGATGTAAAGAATAAGAAAGAATTTATAGCAGAGATGATTAAGCTTGTTCAGCCAGACTCCAACTATCCATATTTAGGAAAGTATTCAACAGGATTGTCAGATAGAATGGGTCGAAAGAGCAAGGAGAAAGTTGGTAAAAAGATTACGCTTGTAGATAAGTCAGTTACGGGGTTATACGAGAGGAGAACAACATTTGAGCTGGAGGACGATAGTAGTACAAAGTCACGCTAAGTTAAGTTATAAGAATGGATATATGATAGTGCGGGGTGAAGATGTTAAGATGGTGCACCTGAGTGAAATTAATACAGTTATAATTGATTCTACTCAGGTGTCAATGACATCTTATCTATTATGTGAGTTTGTTAAAAGAAAGATAAAGGTGATATTTTGCGATGAGAAAAGAAATCCCTGCAGTGAGTTAATGCCATATTATGGAACATATAATTCAAGCAAGAAAATTCGTAAGCAAATGCAGTGGGATATGGAGTATGCCAAGGAAATATGGACATATATTGTAAGACAAAAAATACTAAATCAGGCAGAAATACTTTCTAAATATGGATTTGAAACTACTGATAAGTTAATGCAGTATGCAGAAGAAATAGAGCTGTTTGATATGACAAACAGGGAAGCACACGCAGCTAAAGTATATTTTAATAGTCTGTTTGGCAAAGAATTTTCGAGAGATGATGTCAATTCAATTAATGCGGCATTGAATTATGGCTATGGAATTCTGCTATCTAATTTTAACAAAGAGATAGTGTCGGACGGATATTTAACACAGTTAGGTATAAAACATACCAATGAATACAATCCTTATAATTTCTCCTGTGATTTAATGGAGCCGTTCAGAGTTTTAGTGGACGAAATTGTGTTTAATAACATTGATAAAACATTTGATTCTGATTATAAAATGCAACTTGTAAATGTTCTGAATAAGCGGATTAATTATTGTGGGTGTGAGTATTATGTTACAAATGCTATTCAGATATATCTTGATAAAATGTTTGGTGCAATAGAACAGAAAAGTTTTGGTACATCAATGATATATCAATTTGAATGATTAGCAGATTTATGAGAGTGATGGTGTTTTTTGATTTGCCCACAATAACAGATAAAAACAGGCACGATTATAGAAAATTCAGGCAGTTTCTTGTTCAGGAAGGATTTATTATGATGCAGGAATCTGTGTATACAAAGCTTGTTCTAAACGGAACTATGGTTAATCTTATGAAGAATAAGATAAGAAAGAATAAACCACAGGAAGGTTTGGTAGAAATGCTTGTTATAACTGAAAAACAGTTTAGTGGAATTGAATATGTGTCAGGTGGTGAACAGGAAAATATTGTTGATGGAGAGGATAGGCTGGTTATTATATGATAATGAAAATATTTTCGTTGGAAAATGATATAACATTTACAGAAGAATATATTAATGTACTTCAAATTCAGGATAAAAAATTATTTACTAATGTCATAAATAGCCTAAATGATAATATAAACAATATTGAGGATACTAAAGAACGTATAATTATATTAGATAATGATACAGAGATTAAGATTGAAAAAGAAGCGTTGATGTTTATTGATGTGTTTAATATTGATTTTAATCAAAAGAAAATACAGAGTGCTTTATATAATAAAATAGAGAAAATATATAAGCAGGAATTTGAAAGAATGTCAGAGTTTCAGACAATTTTTCAAAAATTGCAACTAAATGTATTAGATGTATTCAATGAATTTCCGTTTGAATTCAATTATAAGGAAAGTATCGGGATACAAGAGTATTTGAAACTATTAGGGCTTAAGATATCGAATAATAAAGGGAAAATAACAGATACAATATTTTCATTGATAGATGTTGTTGAATATCTTTCGATCGCAAAAATATTAATATTTGTTAATCTTAAATTATATCTGATTGATGATGAATTAAAGGAAATATATAAATATGCAATGTATAAAAAGGTTAATATACTGCTTATAGAAACAGGAGAAGAAAAAGAACCGCTTGAAAATGAAAAAATATTGTATATAGATAGTGATTATGATGAAATTATATTGTATAATAAATAAAAAAGTTACTATTTAAAATACGGGTGCGTCGTTAACACCTGAAAAACTTTATTTGAGGTTTTAGGAGTATGTTATTTTGAATGGTAACAAAACGCAAATGTTACAGATGTTTCAAAAGTGCGTGTTTTAGGAGTATGTTATTTTGAATGGTAACAAAACTATAACATCTACACATGTTACTTACTGATAGTTTTAGGAGTATGTTATTTTGAATGGTAACAAAACTGGAGTAGGTTCTGGGTCAGCAGGTGTTGTGTTTTAGGAGTATGTTATTTTGAATGGTAACAAAACTAAATTATATAATCAAAGTATTGGTTGGAGGTTTTAGGAGTATGTTATTTTGAATGGTAACAAAACCAGAGGCGCTAGACGTGGAATACAGGAACGGTTTTAGGAGTATGTTATTTTGAATGGTAACAAAACAAGAGTTTCTGTCGGATATACAACCATTGTGTTTTAGGAGTATGTTATTTTGAATGGTAACAAAACTTTGTGTCACGAATGTCATGAAAAAAGGCAGTTTTAGGAGTATGTTATTTTGAATGGTAACAAAACAGTCCTTAACAGCTCTTGCTATGAGGTGAAGTTTTAGGAGTATGTTATTTTGAATGGTAACAAAACCAATAGTCCAGAGTTTGAAACTATAGACAGGTTTTAGGAGTATGTTATTTTTCTGTAAACAAAGATTAATATGGTTAAAGTGAAACAAGTTTATATAAATTTTCTAATTAATTCTACTTTTATTAATGGTATTTCCTCATAAATATGATAAACTTATAACTATCGAATATAAGTGTTATTATTCTTAGTGTGAGTTATGGAGGAATTATGAGTAAGGTAATTGGAATCGATCTTGGTACAACTAATAGCTGCGTGGCAGTTATAGAAGGTGATTCGCCAACAGTTATTACTAATAGTGAAGGGTATAGAACAACACCATCGGTTGTTGCATTTACTAAGAATAAGGAAAGACTGGTTGGGGATGCTGCAAGAAGACAGGCATCGGTTAACTCAGACAGAACCATATTTTCAATAAAAAGACATATGGGAACTGATTATAAGAAAAAGATAGATGGCAAAGCATATACGCCACAGGAGTTATCAGCTTATATACTTATGAAACTAAAGAAGGATGCAGAAGGATTTCTTGGAGAGGAAGTAACAGATGCTGTCATTACTGTGCCAGCATATTTTAATGATGCACAAAGACAGGCTACTAAGGATGCAGGAAAGATAGCGGGGCTTAATGTGTTAAGAATCATTAATGAGCCAACAAGCGCTGCACTTGCATATGGACTTGATAATGGCAATCCTCAGAAAGTGCTTGTATATGACCTTGGTGGAGGTACCTTTGACGTATCTGTTATAGATATTGGAGATAATGTTATAGAGGTTCTTGCAACCTCCGGAGATAATCATCTTGGAGGGGATGACTTTGATTCCCGCATTGTTGATTATCTTGTTGGTAGGTTTAAGGATACAGATGGAATTAATCTTGCAAAAGATCCAGCGGCTATGCAGAGATTAAGGGAAGAAGCTGAAAAGGCTAAGAAAGAGCTTTCTTCTGCAATGAATGCCAATATTAACCTTCCATTTATAGCTGTTGCAAAGGATGGTCCGCATCACATGGATATGAATATCACCAGACAGAAGTTTAATGAGCTTACAGATGATCTGGTTAACAAGACAGTTATTCCTGTTGAGAATGCACTTCGTGATGCCGGGCTTAGTAAGAGTGATATTGGTATGGTACTTCTTGTTGGAGGCTCCACAAGAATTCCTGCTGTTTCGGATAAGGTAAGACAGATTATGGGAAAAGAACCATCAAGGAATCTTAATCCGGATGAGTGTGTTGCACTTGGAGCAGCAGTTCAGGGTGGAAAGCTTGGTAACCAGCTTAAGCCAGGTTCAGCAGCTTCGGAGATTATACTTATGGATGTAACACCATTATCTCTTTCAATAGAAACTGTTGGTGGTATATCAAGCAGGCTTATAGAAAGAAATACAACTATTCCTACAAGGCACAGCCAGATATTCACAACGGCTGGCAATTTCCAGACATCAGTTGAAATCAAGGTGTTTCAGGGTGAGAGAAGATTTACAAGAGATAACAAGCTTCTTGGAAACTTCCGGCTCAATGGCATTAAACGTGCGATGGCAGGAGTTCCGCAGATAGAGGTAACTTTTGATATAGATGCCAATGGTATTGTAAATGTTTCTGCAAAAGATTTAGGAACGGGAAGAGAGCAGTCTATAACTATAACTTCAAGCTCTAATATGTCAGAGGAAGAGATTGAGAAAGCTAAGTGGGAAGCCGAGGTGTATGGTGCACAGGATAAGCAGAATGAAGAGTTTTGTAATTCGCGTATCGAAGCTGAGAATACCTTAAGACGTGCAGAGGGCGAGTACAGCCAGAACAAGAAGGTATGGGATAAGGCTAAGAAAAAGGCTGTTAAGGAAGCTATGAATACCTTAAAGAAGCTTATATTAAAGACTAAGCCAGAGAAGATGGATGCACAGGCCGCGGCTGCGATGGATGAAGCTAGAAATAATCTTGAAAATGTTTTGAATAATTAATAGAAATCTGATATTATCTATAGAGTATTGTTTTATGGATGATATCAGATTTTTGTATGTAATTATGAATTTTATACATCTATAGAATTATCGTTGACATGATTATGTATATTAGTACAGAATAGGAGATATATAAGGTGGCAGCAGGTTCGACATATGGAAATATTTTTAAGATAATGACTTGGGGTGAATCACATGGAGAAGGTCTTGGTGTGGTTGTAGATGGATGCCCAGCTGGTATTCCTTTATGTGAAGAGGATATTCAGAAGTTCCTTGATAGAAGAAAGCCGGGACAATCTAAGTTTACAACTCCAAGAAAAGAAGATGATAAGGTGAGTATATTGTCAGGTGTATTTGAAGGTAAAACGACAGGAACGCCTATATCGATGATGGTACATAATAAGACACAGCGTTCGTCTGATTATTCAGAAATAGCCCAGTATTACAGACCTGGACATGCTGATTATACATTTGATGAGAAGTATGGCTTCAGAGATTACAGAGGTGGTGGAAGAAGCTCAGGAAGAGAAACAATAGGCAGAGTGGCAGCAGGAGCAATCGCTATTAAGGTGTTAGAGACTCTTAAGATAAGCGTATGTGCTTACGCAACAAGGATAGGTGGCATAAGCATAGATTATGATAAGTTCGATATCAGGGAACGCGATGAGAATGCATTCAATATGCCGGATGCGGAGGCGGCCTGTAAGGTGGAAGAATACGCATCGAAGAAGCTTGCGCAAAAAGATTCTATTGGTGGAATAATAGAGTGTGTTGTGACTGGTATGATGCCAGGTGTGGGTGATCCTGTGTTTGATAAGCTGGATGCCAATCTTGCAAAGGCGATTATGTCAATAGGCGCAGTTAAGGGCTTTGAAATAGGAGATGGCTTCGCAGCGGCTGATAGTACAGGAAGCACCAACAATGACAGCTTTACAATAATGGATGGCAAGGTTGTCAAGAAGACTAATCATAGTGGTGGAGTGCTTGGAGGCATGAGTGATGGTTCTGACATAATATTCAGGGCAGCAGTCAAGCCAACACCTTCCATAGCTTCAATGCAGCAGACGGTCAATAAGTCGGGAGAGGATATCAGCATATCTATAAAAGGCAGACATGATCCTATGATAGTTCCAAGAGCGGTAGTTGTTGTTGAAGCTATGACAGCATTAACGCTTGTAGATATGATATTAGGGAATATGACATCAAGAATAGACAGGATAGTTGATTTCTATAAAAGATAGATAAATGTTTCATATAGAAAAATGTTTGTCATTTATATGGAGTATAGAATAATTATAAAATGATGTGAGTGTCAAAAGTATAATAAAAATAAAAGAGAAATCATAGAAAAATCAGAAGGAAAAGACAAATATGTATAAAATATTAAAAACAGACGGAAGAGCCAAAAGGGCGGAATTCACAACAGTTCATGGAACTGTGCAGACACCGGTATTTATGAATGTTGGAACAGTTGCAGCTATTAAGGGGGCGGTTGCTACAACAGATTTGCAGGAGATAGGTACACAGATAGAGTTGTCGAACACATATCATCTTCATGTTAGACCAGGTGATAAGCTTATTAAAGAGCTTGGAGGTCTTCATAAGTTTATGAACTGGAACAAGCCTATACTTACAGACTCAGGCGGATTTCAGGTGTTTTCACTTGCTGGACTTAGAAAGATAAAGGAAGAGGGCGTTACCTTCCAGTCACATATAGACGGACATAGGATATTTATGGGACCAGAGGAGAGCATGCAGATACAGTCCAATCTTGGCTCGACAATAGCTATGGCATTCGATGAGTGTGCTCCGGCAAAGGCAGATAGAAAGTATATTATTAATTCAGTAGAGAGAACTACAAGATGGCTTGAGCGCTGCAAGAGGGAGATGAATAGACTTAATTCACTTGAGGATACCATTAATAAGCATCAGATGCTTTTTGGTATTAATCAGGGCGCGATATATGACGATATCAGAGTTGACCATGCTAAGAGAATATCAGAGCTTGAGCTGGATGGATATGCAGTTGGTGGACTTGCCGTAGGCGAATCACATGAGGAAATGTATCATGTGCTTGATAAGGTTGTTCCATATCTTCCACAGCATAAGCCAACATATCTTATGGGAGTTGGTACACCAGCGAATATATTGGAGGGAGTAGACAGAGGAATAGATTTCTTTGATTGCGTATACCCATCAAGAAATGGAAGACATGGGCATGTGTATACAAAGCTTGGTAAGATTAATCTTTTCAATGCAAAGTATGAAAAAGACACAGCACCTATCGAAGAAGGCTGTCAGTGTCCTGCATGCAGGAACTATTCAAGAGCGTATATCAGACATTTGCTTAAGGCTAAAGAAATGTTAGGCATGAGACTTTGCGTTCTTCATAATCTGTATTTTTATAATCATCTTATGGAAGATATCAGGGCTGCAATAGATGCAGGTAATTATAAGAGCTTTAAGGATGAAAGGCTATATCTTCTTAAAACATATGATAAGAAAGAGGATTAATAATTATTATTTAGTATAAATTGCTTATTTGTGCGAGTACAAACGTAATTTATACTTTTGACACTTACATCATAAAATTATAAAAATGCTATAAATTTCAATTTAAACATAGACACGAAGCATAAATTACGATATTATAACAATATTGAGCCTGTACACAGGCAAGTAATTAGGAGGATTTAATAATGGGTCAGATTGGTATTATTATTGTGTATGTAATAGCACTTGGTGCTTTAATGTACTTCTTTGCAATTAAGCCACAGAAGAAGCAGCAGAGGGAACAGCAGCAGCTTATGGATTCAATGGCTATTGGCGATTATGTTCTTACAACAAGTGGTTTCTATGGCGTTATCCTTGATATAACAGAGGATGATGTAATCGTGGAATTCGGTAACAACAAGAACTGCCGTATTACAATGCAGAAGAAGGCTATTGCCCAGGTTGAGAAGCCAGCTTCTACAGAAGAATAATAATTGATAATATAAAGTTTTATATTAAAAACTCTGGACAGATAATGCCATCAGGCTGATATCTGTCCAGAGTTTTTTATTATGCCCCTACTTGAAAAATGCACTATTATGGAGTAAAATACTAAACAATAGCCTGAACTTGCGATATATTCGGGTAAGGGCTTTAGTACAAGAAGGAAAGGCAGGAATTAACATGGATTGTAGAATAACATTAATTCCAGGAGATGGAATCGGACCAGAAATAGTAACAGAGGCTGTTAAGGTGTTAGATGCTGTGGCAGCTAAGTATGGTCACAAGTTCGATTATACGAAGATTTTAATGGGAGGCTGCTCTATTGATGAGTGCGGAGTACCTCTTACAGATGAGGCAGTAGCCGTCGCTAAGGCTTCAGATGCGGTGCTTCTAGGTGCAGTAGGTGGTAACGTGGGTAACTCAAGATGGTATGACGTGGCACCTAACCTAAGACCAGAGGCAGGTCTATTAAAGATTCGTAAGGACTTAGAGTTATTCGCTAATATTCGTCCTGCTTATTTATATAATGAATTAAAGGCAGCCTGCCCTCTTAAGGAAGAAATCATAGGTGATGGCTTTGATATGGTTATTATGAGAGAGCTTACTGGAGGTCTTTACTTTGGAAAGAGACATACAGAGGAAGTCGATGGACTTATGACGGCTGTTGATACTCTTACATATAATGAAGAAGAGATAAGAAGAATAGCTATTAAAGGCTTTGAGATAGCTATGAAGAGAAGAAAGAAAGTAACAAGTGTTGATAAGGCAAATGTTTTAGATTCTTCAAGATTATGGAGAAAGATTGTACATGAGGTTGCTAAAGATTATCCAGAGGTTGAACTTGAGGATATGCTTGTAGATAACTGTGCTATGCAGCTTGTTATGAATCCTGGACAGTTTGATGTTATTCTTACAGAGAATATGTTTGGAGATATACTTTCAGATGAGGCAAGTATGATAACAGGTTCTATCGGTATGTTATCATCAGCAAGTCTTGGTAAAACAAAGCTGGGCTTATATGAACCAAGTCATGGTTCAGCACCTGATATAGCAGGAAAGAATATAGCTAATCCTATAGCTACAATTCTTTCAGCAGCAATGATGTTAAGATATTCACTTGACCTTGATAAGGAAGCTGATGCCATAGAAGCGGCAGTTGCGGCAGTACTTAAGGAAGGCTACAGGACAACAGATATATATTCAGAGGGCTGCACTAAGGTTGGAACAGATGAGATGGGCGACCTTATAGCCAAGAGAGTGTAATATATGTACTTATAAAAGAAATTGATTTGCGAGGAGAATGATTATGGTAAGTGATAACGCTAGAAGTGGTATGCAGCAGGCACCTGCTAGAAGTTTGTTTAATGCACTTGGCTTCACAGCAGAAGAGATGAAGAAGCCTATGATTGGTATTGTTAGTTCATATAATGAGATTGTACCAGGTCATATGAATATAGATAAGATTGTTAATGCAGTTAAGCTAGGAGTAGCTGAGGCTGGCGGTGTTCCAGTAGTATTCCCAGCGATTGCAGTATGTGATGGTATTGCTATGGGACATGTCGGTATGAAGTACTCTTTAGTGACAAGAGATTTAATTGCTGATTCAACAGAATGCATGGCTATTGCACATCAGTTTGACGGACTTGTAATGGTGCCTAACTGTGATAAGAATGTTCCAGGACTTCTTATGGCAGCAGCAAGACTTAATCTTCCAACAGTATTTGTTTCAGGTGGTCCTATGCTTGCAGGACATGTTAAGGGAAAGAAGAGAAGTCTTTCATCTATGTTCGAGGCAGTTGGTTCATATGCAGCAGGAACTATGACTGAAGAGGACGTACTTGAATTCGAAGAAAAGGTATGTCCAACCTGTGGTTCATGCTCAGGAATGTATACAGCTAATTCGATGAATTGTCTTACAGAAGCACTTGGCATGGGACTTCGTGGCAATGGTACTATTCCAGCAGTATATTCAGAAAGAATCAAGCTTGCAAAGCATGCTGGTATGGCTGTTATGGATATGGTTAACAAGGGAATTACTGCAAGAGATATTATTACAAAGGATTCTATTATGAATGCACTTACTGTCGATATGGCACTTGGATGCTCTACTAACAGTATGCTTCACCTTCCAGCCATTGCACATGAGATAGGTTTTGATTTTGATATTAAGTTTGCTAATCCTATAAGTGAGAAGACACCTAATCTTTGTCATCTTGCACCAGCAGGTCCTACATATATGGAAGATCTTAACGAAGCAGGAGGCGTATATGCTGTTATGAAGGAGCTTGCTGATATAGGACTCCTTAATACAGATTGTATGACAGTATCAGGAAAGACTATTGGTGAATGTATCGCAACAGCCTATAATAGGGATGAAGAGGTTATAAGACCGGTTGATAAGCCATATAGTAAAACAGGAGGTCTTGCTGTTCTTTCAGGTAATCTTGCACCAGATGGTTCAGTTGTTAAGCGCTCAGCAGTAGTTGATGAAATGCTTGTACATGAGGGACCAGCCAGAGTATTTGACTGTGAAGAGGATGCTATTGCAGCTATAAAGGGTGGAAAGATTGTATCAGGTGATGTAGTTGTTATCAGGTATGAAGGACCTAAGGGTGGTCCAGGCATGAGAGAAATGCTTAACCCAACATCGGCTATCGCAGGTATGGGACTTGGCTCATCAGTTGCACTTATAACAGATGGACGTTTCTCAGGAGCCAGCCGTGGTGCATCTATTGGACATGTGTCTCCGGAAGCAGCAGTTGGAGGACCAATAGCTTTAGTGGAAGAGGGAGATATCATAAGCATAGATATTCCAGGCCTTAAGCTTGAACTTAAGGTTTCAGACGAAGAGCTTGCTGCAAGAAAGGCTAAGTGGCAGCCAAGAGAGCCTAAGGTAACAACAGGATATCTTAAGAGATATGCCTCAATGGTTACATCAGGCAACAGAGGAGCTATCTTAAAGACTCCAGAGGTATAAGAGGTGTGATGAATGCAGGACATTCAGATAACTTATTATAGAAATTGTCAGGACAGAACAATAACATATAATGAAAGGAAGACAGACGAATGATATTAAATGGTTCAGAGATTATAGTTGAATGTTTAAAAGAACAAGGTGTAGATACTGTATTTGGATACCCGGGTGGAGCCATTCTTAACGTCTACGATGCATTATATAAGCATTCAGACGAGATTACACATATACTTACATCTCATGAGCAGGGTGCATCACACGCCGCTGATGGTTATGCAAGAGCAACTGGAAAGGTAGGAGTATGCTTTGCGACATCTGGTCCAGGTGCTACAAACCTTGTAACAGGTATTGCAACAGCCATGATGGATTCTATTCCTATGGTAGCGATAACCTGTAATGTAACTCTGCCACTTCTTGGAAGAGATAGTTTTCAGGAAGTAGATATAGCAGGGATAGTTATGCCTATAACTAAGCACAGCTTTATCGTAAAGGATGTAAATGAACTTGCAGATACACTAAGAAGAGCCTTTAGGATTGCAAAGGAAGGCCGTCCAGGACCTGTTCTTGTTGATATTACTAAGGATGCAACAGCCAATGAGTGTGATTACATAAAGGAAACACCTAAGCCAATAGAAAGAATAACTGATACAATCAGTGAAGAAGCTGTTGAAAATGCAGCAGCTATGATAAAGGCTGCTAAGAAGCCTTATGTATTCGTAGGTGGTGGAGTTATAGCATCAGATGCTTCTGAAGAACTGAAAAAGTTCGTTAGGAAGATAGATGCTCCAGTATGCGATACACTTATGGGCAAGGGTGCATTTGATGGTTCAGATCCACACTATACAGGAATGCTTGGCATGCATGGAACTAAGACCTCTAACTTTGGTGTGTCAGAATGTGATCTGCTTATTACAATAGGTGCAAGATTCTCAGACCGAGTTACGGGAAATACTAAGAAGTTTGCTAAAAATGCAAAGATTCTCCAGTTTGATGTTGATGCAGCAGAGATTAATAAGAATATACATACAGATGCATCAGTTATTGGTGATGCACTTGAAATACTTAAGAGAGTAAATGCCAAGCTTGAACAGCTTGATCATGCAGACTGGCTTGCACATCTTAAGGAATATGAAGAAAAGTTCCCTATGAAGTATAGAACGGATGTACTTAACGGACCATATATTATGGAAAAGATATATGAGATAACTAATGGCGATGCAATCATTTCCACAGATGTAGGACAGCATCAGATGTGGGCTGCACAGCACTATAAGTATAAGAATCCTAGAACTTTGCTTACGTCAGGCGGACTTGGAACTATGGGTTATGGTCTTGGCGCAAGTATTGGTGCTAAGGTGGGCTGTAAGGATAAGGTTGTTATTAACATTGCAGGTGATGGCTGTTTCCGTATGAATATGAATGAAATAGCTACAGCTACAAGATATAATATTCCTATCATAGAGATAGTTTTCAATAATCACGTACTTGGTATGGTAAGACAGTGGCAGGATCTTTTCTATGGAAAGCGTTATTCAGCAACTGTTCTTGATGATCAGGTTGATTTCGTTAAGGTATCAGAGGGTATGGGAGCTAAGGCTTACAGAGTAGCTGATATTGAAAGCTTTGAAAAGGCGTTAAAGGAAGCAATAGAGCTTAATATTCCTTGTGTTATAGAATGTGACATATGTAAGGATGATAAGGTATTCCCTATGGTTGCACCAGGTGCTCCTATATCAGAAGCATTCGACAGGGATGATCTTAATAAGAAACAGGCTGAAAGTAAGTAGGTCAATATTAATTGCAAGCAGGTTATATTAATAAATAGAAATTCCGGATTTGTTGTATTATGAATCCGGAATTGTTTTATATGATTCTTAAGTGAGCGTTCAGAGTATTAAAAAAAATACATATATAACTTTAATATGTTAAAATATTAACTTGACATAGTAAATATACAAGCATAAAATATAGTTTAATAAATTTTTAATACTTAAGACATTTTGCGACAAATATATACAGCTTGCTTAAAAAAGTTAATTATTTGTACTTAGGATTAAAGATTTATCATATATTTAATAGAATTCGAATGGATTAGGAGGAAGAAAAAGTGGCAAGAGTTTATAACTTTAGTGCAGGTCCAGCAGTTTTGCCTGAAGAGGTATTAAGGGAAGCAGCAGATGAAATGTTAGATTACCAGGGTTGTGGTCAGTCGGTTATGGAGATGAGCCATCGTTCCAAGGTTTATGACAACATCATCAAGGAAGCTGAAAAAGACTTAAGAGAGCTTATGAATATACCAGATAATTATAAGGTATTATTCCTTCAGGGTGGAGCATCGCAGTTCTTTGCAGAAGTTCCTATGAACCTTATGAAGAACAAAAAAGCAGCTTATATTATTACTGGTCAGTGGGCTAAGAAAGCATTTAACGAAGCTAAAATATATGGTGAGGCTGTTGCTGTTGCTTCCTCAGAGGATAAGACATATTCATATATTCCAGATTGCTCAGATTTAGATATTCCAGAGGATGCAGATTATGTATATATCTGTGAGAATAACACAATTTATGGTACTAAGTATAAGACACTCCCTAATACAAAGGGACATATTCTTGTATCAGATGTTTCATCATGCTTTTTATCAGAGCCTATAGATGTAACAAAGTACGGAGTTGTATATGGTGGAGTTCAGAAGAATATCGGACCTGCTGGAGTTGTTATCGCAATTATCAGAGAAGATCTTATAACAGATGATGTACTTCCTGGAACACCAACTATGTTAAAGTGGAAGACACAGGCAGATGCAGATTCTCTTTATAATACACCTCCTTGCTACAACATTTATATCTGCGGTAAGGTATTTAAGTGGATTAAGAAAATGGGTGGACTTTCAGCTATGAAAGAACACAATGAAAAGAAAGCTAAAATTCTTTATGATTTCCTTGATGAATCTAAGATGTTCAAGGGAACAGTTGTTAAGGAAGACCGTTCACTTATGAATGTTCCATTTGTAACAGGTGATAAGGAACTTGATGCTAAGTTTGTTAAAGAAGCAGAAGCAGCCGGATTTGTAAATCTTAAGGGACACAGAACAGTTGGCGGTATGAGAGCTTCTATCTACAATGCAATGCCAATCGAAGGTGTTGAGAAGTTAGTTGAATTTATGAAGAAGTTCGAAAAGGAGAATGCCTAATGATTAACGTAAATTGTCTTAATAATATAGCTTCTGTAGGTCTTGACCTTTTCTCAAGCGATTATAATGCTAATGCAGCATTTGAAGAAGCAGATGCAGTACTTGTAAGAAGTGCCAAGATGCATGATATGGAATTGCCAGATAATCTTCTTGCTATAGCAAGAGCTGGTGCTGGTGTTAATAATATTCCACTTGATAAATGTGCAGATAAGGGTATTGTTGTATTTAATACACCAGGTGCTAATGCCAATGCAGTTAAGGAACATGTTCTTGCAGCTTTACTTTTAGCTTCAAGAGATTTACTTGGTGGTATCAAGTGGGTAGAAGATAATAAAGATGATGCGGATATTGCTAAGTCAGCAGAAAAGGCTAAGAAAGCATTTGCTGGTAAAGAAATCAAGGGTAAGAAGCTTGGTGTTATCGGACTTGGCGCTATCGGACAGTTAGTTGCTAATGCAGCTATAAGCCTTGGAATGGAAGTATATGGATATGACCCATATCTTTCAGTTAATGCAGCCTGGAATCTTTCAAGCGAAGTTAAGCATATTGTTAATGTGGAGGATATATATAAGGAATGTGATTATATCACCATCCACGTACCTGCACTTGACAGCACTAAGGGCATGATTAATAAGGCAGCCTTTGATATGATGAAGAAGGGTACAGTAGTTATTAACTGTGCAAGGGATGTACTTGTTGATGAGCCAGCTATTCTTGATGCTATCAAGTCTGGCAAGGTTGCTAAGTATGTTACAGATTTCCCTAACACAACAACAGCAGGTCAGGAAGGCGTTATCGTACTTCCACATCTTGGTGCTTCAACTGAAGAAGCAGAGGATAACTGTGCTGTTATGGCAGTTAAGGAATTAAGAAACTACATAGAGAACGGTAATATTGTTAATTCTGTTAATTATCCTAACTGTGATTGTGGCGTATGTACATCAGCAGGAAGAGTTACAGTATGTCATAAGAATGTACCAGCAATCATAAGCAAGCTTACAAGCGTTATGGGCGATGCAGGTATTAATATCGATTCTATGGATAACAAGTCAAGAGGAGATTATGCATATTCTGTTCTTGATACAGGAGCAGCTATCACAGAGGATGTAGCAGCTAAGCTTTCAGCTATTGATGGCGTTATCAAGGTAAGAGTTGTTAAGTAATCAAAGAATTATAGTAGTGACAATTTATTCTGGATAATTAAGAATAATAAATGCTATATAATTATATTTTGGCAGGTGTGGAATTAGATCCGCACCTGCTTTTTGTTCTTGTTTTTGTATGTTTTTACTATTTACTTATTTATAGTTAAATGGTCATAATTAGTGTGAAATGTTGAAAGGGATGGAGGATTAAGATATAATATATATTAATAGCAGTAATTGGTAAGCTTATATTCTGGAGTTTGTATGGTAATACGGCATATTAGTGATTTGTGTGTGAATTCTGATATTTGTGCTTGTTTGTTAAAGAAATAACCTTTATTGTCAATTATTATCGGTAATGTTACACTATAATGGTTTGGTTATATTAATATTTTGCTTAACTTTTAGGGTTATTGTGCTGGATATGTTATATGGCATCAGGAGCGGACGGCTTTAATGTTTTTGATGTAAATTTGGTATTACAGACAATAACATATTAAAATAACATATTAAATTCAGGAAAGAGAGGTCTTTTTTTAGTGAGTAGATTAACTATATTAACTAAGGATAAGGCTCAGGTTACAATGGAGTCGATGTATCAGGATCTTGAAAGACGAATAGTGGCATCTCCACCAGGATTATGTCCGGTTGACCTTACAAGATCATTTATAAAAATGTGCCTTGCACAGTCTTGTGGCAAGTGTGTTCCATGTCGTGTTGGTTTAAGACAGCTTGCAAGACTTTTTGATAATGTGCTTGATGGTGAGGCAACAGAGGAAACAGTTGAGAATATAAAGCTTACAGCAGAAGGTATATATTATTCAGCAGATTGTGCCATAGGTTATGAGGCAGCAAAGCTTGCACTTAAGTCAGTAGATGGCTGTATAGATGACTTTGAGTCACATATACATAACGGTTTTTGTTCATGTAACAGTAACCAGCCAGTATCGTGTGTTAAGTCATGTCCTGCTGGTGTTGACATTCCGGGGTATATAGCACTTGTGCAGCAGAAGCGATATGCTGATGCAGTAAGGCTTATAAGAAGAGATAATCCAATGCCTACAACGTGTGCTTACATATGTGAGCATCCATGTGAGAACAGATGTAAGAGAACTATAATAGATGCACCTGTTAATATACGTGGACTTAAGAAGATGGCGGTAGATAATGCAGGCATAGTTCCAGTACCAGAGTGTGAACCAGATACAGGAAAGAAGGTTGCCATAATCGGTGGTGGACCAGGTGGTCTTAGTGCAGCCTATTATCTTGCCCTTATGGGACATAAGGTAACTATATTTGAACAAAGAAAACAGCTTGGTGGTATGTTAAGATATGGTATTCCTAACTACAGATTTCCAAGAAAGAAGCTTGATGAAGAGATAGATTCTATCCTTTCAACTGGAATAGAGGTTAAGAAGAATATAAGTGTAGGAAAGGATATATCATTTGATGATATAACTGATGAGTACGATGCTACATATATATCTATCGGTGCCCATGCAGATAAGAAGATGGGGATTGAAGGTGAAGATGCCAGAAGTGGTATCATATCTGCAGTTGAGATGCTTCGTGCAATAGGCGATGGAGATATGCCTGATTATACAGGAAAGAGAGTTATCGTTATCGGTGGTGGTAATGTTGCAATGGACGTTGCACGTTCATCTATAAGACTTGGCGCAAGCAAGGTAAGTATTGTATACAGAAGACGTAAGGCTGATATGACAGCACTTGAAGAGGAAGTTGTAGGCGCAGAGGCTGAAGGCTGCGATGTTCTTGAGCTTATGTCTCCAGTACGTATAAAGCAGGATGAAGAGGGCAATGCCATAGGCCTTGTAGTAAAGCCACAGATGATATCAAAGGTTTCACATGGCAGGCCAGCACCTAAGGCAGCATCTAAGGATGAAATGCTCTTAGAAAGTGATCTGATAGTAGTTGCCATAGGCCAGGGTATAGAAACTAAGAGCTTCGAGGAACATGGAATCAAGGTTCAGAGAGGTGTTATCTCAGCACTTAATACAGGTAATATTACGCCACAGGATGGTGAAATGTCTGAGGGAGTGTTTGCAGGAGGTGACTGTGTAACAGGTCCGGCTACAGTTATAAAGGCTATTGCAGCAGGTAAGGTTGCGGCAGCTAACATAGATGAGTATCTTGGCTTTAACCATGAGATTACATGCGATGTTGAGATACCATATGCAAGTAATGAAGATAAAGTAGCCTGCGGAAGAGTTGAAGTTGCACTCAGGGAGGCAGCTGAAAGAAAGAATGATTTTGAACCGATTGAATATGGTTTTTCTTGTGAAGAAGCGTGCCAGGAGGCTGGACGCTGTTTAAGATGTGATCATTTCGGATTCGGTGCTTTTAGAGGAGGCAGAGAAGAACAATGGTAAATGCAACAATTAACGGAATAGATATAACCGTCGAAGACGGAACAACTATCCTTGCGGCTGCACGTAAAGTTGGAGTTGATGTGCCTACTCTGTGCTATCTGAAGGAAGTGAATGAGATAGGTGCGTGTCGAGTATGCGTAGTTGAAGTTGAAGGCCAGGACAGATGTGTTACAGCATGTAATAATGTAGTACAGGAGGGCATGGTTATAAAAACCAATACAAGAAAGGTGCGTACTACAAGAAAGACCAATGTTAAGCTTATACTTTCGCAGCATGACTACGAATGTGCTTCATGTGTAAGAAGTGGAAATTGTACATTACAGTCACTTGCTAATGAACTTAACATATCAGAGATGCCTTATGATTCAATACTTGAAAAGAATAAGTGGGATAAGAATTTTCCACTTCTAAGGGCCAATGACAAATGTATTAAGTGTATGAGATGCGTTCAGATATGTGATAATATACAGGGAATGCATGTATGGGATGTTGTTAATACCGGTTCAAGAACTACAGTTAATATAGCTAAGAATAAGACAATACAGGAAACTAAATGTACGCTGTGTGGACAATGTGTTGTTAATTGTCCAGTAGGTGCATTAAGGGAAAGAGATGATGTTGGATATGTTCTTGATGCGGTAGAGAATGAAGATATCATAACAGTTGTACAGATTGCACCGGCTGTCAGAACAGCATGGGGTGAAGGATTTGGATTAAGCAAGGAATTCGCAACAGCTAAAAGACTTGTATCAGCCTTAAGAAAGGTCGGCTTTGATTATATATTTGATACAACATTTTCAGCAGATCTTACTATCATGGAGGAAGGAAGCGAACTGCTTCACAGACTTCCAGAGATTAAAGAATCAGGACTTCCTATGTTTACATCATGTTGTCCAGGCTGGGTTAATTTTGTGAAGAAGGAATATCCGCAGTATCTGGAAAGACTTTCAACAGCGAAATCACCACAGCAGATGTTTGGCGCAGTTACGAAGTCATATTATGCTGAAAAGCTTGGCGTGGAGCCTGAAAAGATATTCTGTGTATCAATTATGCCATGTCTTGCAAAGAAGGATGAGATTACGTGGGATGGCAGAGGCGATGTAGATGCGGTACTTACTACCAGAGAAGTAGAAAGAATGCTTAAGTCATTCTTTATTAAGACAGAGGAGCTTCAGGAAGAAGAGTTTGATAATCCACTTGGCATGGGAAGTGGTGCAGGCGTTATATTCGGTGCTACCGGTGGAGTTATGGAGGCTGCATTAAGAAGTGCTTATTATCTTGTCAATAAGACTAATCCTGAACCAGATGCTTTCCAGTGTGTAAGAGGACTTGAAGGCTGGAAAGAGGCAAAGTTCACTATAAATGGCAATATACTTAAGGTAGCAGTTGCAAGCAGTCTTTCTAATGCAAGAAAGCTTATGGATGCAATAGCAGCAGGAAAGGTAAAGTATGATTTTGTTGAAGTGATGGCGTGTCCTGGCGGTTGTATTAATGGAGGCGGACAGCCTATAAAAGATGATTATGATAAGGTTGCGGCAAGAACGAAGGTGCTTTATGGACTTGATAAGGTGAATAACTTAAGATTTTCTCATGAGAATCCAGAGGTTATCCAGTGCTATAAAGATTACTTTGAAGAACCATTATCGGAAAAAGCACACGAATTACTGCATACTAAACACGTAGTAAAGTAAGCATATTAAAAGAGCTATGCTTATGTAGGATAAAGAAAGGATGGATGTGGCGATGGCAACTATTAAAGCATTTGAATGTATAAGACCTAATGAGGACGTGGCTGACAGAGTAGCGGCTCTTCCATATGATGTATACAACAGGGAAGAAGCATGCATGGAGGTGGAGCGGGAACCACTTTCGTTTCTTGCCATAGACAGGGCTGAAACCCAGTTTGATTCGTCAGTAGATACATATGCCAATGAAGTATATGATAAGGCAAGACAGCTTTTAGATGAAAGAATAGCTGATGGAACATTTATTACTGATACTGATAAGGCATATTATGTGTATGAGCTTACTATGAATGGCAGAGTACAGACAGGAATAGCTGCCTGCGCCTCCATCGATGATTATCAGAATAACATTATAAAGAAGCATGAGAATACAAGGGCAGATAAGGAACAGGACAGAATTAATCATGTTGACAGATGTTCTGCACAGACAGGTCCTATATTCTTAGCTTACAGGGCCGATGATGTCATAAGGAAAGAGGTAGCAAAGGCTAAGCAGGAAAAGCCGCTGTACAGCTTTACTTCGCCAGATGGTATAAAACATCGGGTGTTTAAGATTGCAGATAAAGAGGCTGTTGACAATATAAAGAATGCATTTGCAGGAATAGATGACATATATATAGCAGATGGACATCATAGAGCTGCTTCTGCTGTTAAGGTTGGGTTAAGGAGAAGGGCTTCACATCCTGATTATACAGGAAATGAAGAGTTTAATTATTTTCTTTCTGTACTTTTTCCGGATGAAGAGCTTATGATAATGCCATATAACAGAGTTGTAAAAGATCTTAATGGATATAGTGTTGAAGATTTCAAAAAGCTTGTATCGGAAAAGTTTGATATACAAGAAAGTGATAGTGCGGTTTCACCAGACAAAAAATCAGTATTTGGAATGTATCTTGATAAAAAATGGTATAAACTTATAGCGAAAAAGGATATAATATCAGATGATCCTGTTGATGGACTTGATGTTGCCATACTTCAGGATAATCTGTTAGAACCTGTACTTGGAATACATGATCCTAAGACTGATAAAAGAATAGATTTCGTTGGTGGAATAAGAGGTCTTTCAGAACTCGAAAGAAGATGTCAGGATGATTGTGTGCTGGCATTTTCAATGTATCCGACATCTATAGAGGAGCTTTTTGCAGTAGCTGATGCTGGCAGGCTTATGCCACCAAAGTCTACATGGTTTGAGCCAAAGTTAAGAAGCGGATTGTTTATACATAGGATTGAGGAATAAGTACAGTTTTTAAAATATATGTAAAGAATACAGGATGATATTCTACTGGCAGGATGTGCATTTGATTAATACGGTATGACACATGGCTGCTGATAGCAGATTCATCAGAAAAGAGGATTACTATGTTACATAAAGTGTACGATATTGAACTTCCATATGAAGAACTTGGCTTAAAGACACCTGAGAAAAAAGCTACAATAACAACTTATATCAAGGAAATGTATCCTGATTATCAGGATCCTTTCAACAGACCACTTGTTATAATATGTCCTGGTGGCGGATATGATCATCACTCACCAAGGGAAGGTGAGGCTGTGGCTGTTAAAATGCTTGAGCTTGGATATAATGCAGTAGTATTAAGATATAGTCTTGCACCATATATTTACCCTACACAGGTATATGAGGCAGCTTATACAGTTAAGTGGGTAAGAGATCATGCTAAGGAATGGGATGTTAATCCGGACAGAATTATACTTGCAGGTTTTTCAGCCGGAGGACACCTGGCAGCATGTCTTGGTACTATGTGGAGCGGTGACATGGTTGCATCATTTGCAAAGAAATATCTGGGATGTGATAAAGAGTATGTAAGACCAGATGGACTGCTTTTAGGATATCCTGTTATAACATCTGGAAAAGATGCACATAGAGCTTCATTTGTAAAACTTCTTGGCGAAAACTATGAAAAATATATAGATGATATATCACTGGAGAATAAGGTGTCAAAAGATACACCTGAAAGCTTTATCTGGCATACATTTGATGATAATTCTGTTCCATTGGAGAATACTCTTTTGCTTGTAGAAGCATTAAGAAAGAATAATGTTAAGTTTGAATATCATGTATTTCCAGATGGATGTCATGGACTAGGACTAGGAACTAAGGAAACAGCCACAAAGGGTGGCAAACACTACCAGCCAGAGGTATATGCATGGACAAGCCTTTTTAAGCAGTGGATGGACAGATATGATAAATAAAGCCTGATGTAAAATAAAGAATATATAATGTGTATATAGGCTTATGGGAAGGGGGATACGTATGGATAATAAACTGTATAAACTTATGGACTGGCCTGCTATAGAAGAGATAGTATATTCAGAGAGCAGTCATCCTAAAAGAATACTTGGAGGACATCGCACTAAAGAGGGGTTTCTTGTCCAGGTGTTCAGACCTGATGCTGTTCAGGTCAGTATATCTGTAAGCGAAAGAAAAAAGAAAATACAGATGGAAAAGGTTGATGATGCAGGTTTTTTTGCAACACTTATACCATTAAGGAAAAATGTTAAGTATATTCTTAATATTGAAGATAAAAATGGAATTGTAAATGTTTGTTCTGACCCATATTCATTTGATGATTATGATGAATATGATACAGTTTTTAATAAGTTTATGGATGGTACACAGGATAAGGCTTATCAGATATTTGGTGGACACGAATGCAGCAAGGATGGAATTGCTGGTACATTGTTCAGAACATGGGCACCATATGCTCTTCGTGTGAGCGTTGTTGGTGATTTTAACAACTGGGATGGACGTATACATCAGATGGAGAGAATTACTGAACATGGAGTGTATGAGCTTTTTATACCTGGACTTAAAGCAGGGACCGAGTATATGTATGAGGTTAAGTTTCATAGCAGGGAAACAGTATTAAAGGCTGATCCGTATGCTATGGAAGCTACAAGATATGCAGATGCACATTCTGTTGTTACTACAGTATCATCAAAAGCTTCGCAGAATGGAAAAACAAAAAGAACAGCACCAGGAGTGAATAATGCTGGTGCTACAGCATTATCCATATTAGAGGTAAGACTAAAGGATGTAGCGGATATTATTGGTAGTGAAGCTGATTATAAAACTATGGCAGATAAGCTCATTGAATATGTCAAGGCAACAGAATATACGCATATCCAGCTTATGAGTGATGATAGTGTATTCAGCAAAAAGGGATACAGTTATGCAGCATCAGGTTACTATGTTCCTGTAACTAAATATGGAAGTGCACATGATTTTAAAGAATTCATAGATAAAATGCATGATGCAGATATAGGTGTTATTCTTGAATGGAATGGTGCTTATTTTGGAAGCGATATGCATGGAATCGTTAACTTTGATGGTGGAAGCTGTTATGGATATCTTAAGCCTGGGCTGGATAAAAAGCCATACAGGGACGTAACGACATTTGCATATGATAAGGGTGAGGTAAGGAGCTTTCTTTTATCTAATCTTTCAATGTGGATTGATGAATATCATATTGATGGAATAAGACTGACTGATACAGCGACTATGCTTTATCTTGATTATGGAAAGAGACCTGGTGAATGGACACCGAATATGTATGGTGGAAACGAGAATCTGGATGCAATAGAATTCATAAAACAGATGAATGCATATATACATTCAAAGAATAGAAACATTATAAGCATAGCTGATGAAACAAGCAGATGGCCAGGCGTAACAGATACAGACAATGAGACGTTAGGGTTTGATTATAAACTGAATGATGGTCTGGCAGAGGAATTCAGGGAGTTTATAAAGCAGGATCCATTGTTTAGAAAAGGTGTATATAATAAGCTTACGTATGAGATGTTTTATCATTATAAAGAACGGTTTATGACATCTGTATCTTATGATGCACTTGATGGCTCATCAATATATGAGCTTGCAGCTGGTAACAATAAAAATAGCAGGCTTGCTGATATAAGAGCAGCACTTGGATATATATATACGTATCCAGGAGCCAAATGCATTTCTTTAGGAAATGATACGGGCATACTCATGACAGGAGAAGAAAGCGTAAAAGAAGCATGGAACAGATTCCAGGAGAATGAGTATAAGGATATGCTTATATATGTTTCACAGCTTAATAGAATGTACAGGTCAGAGAAAGCCTTGTATGAGCTTGATGATAAAGAAGAAGGATTTAACTGGATAGACAACTATAATGCTGCTGAAACGGTTCTTGCATATGAAAGAATCAGTAAAGATAATGAAAAACTTCTTATAGCGGTTAATTTTACGCCGGTTACAAGAGAAAAATATATATTGCATGTTCCAGTCATGGGAAGATATAGAATATTGTTAGACAGCAGTCGTTTTGGAGATGGTGGTGAAAACATGCATGATAGTAAAGAAGTTATATGTTCTTCTATAGAAACTGATGTCAATGATAAGTATGAATTAAGCATAAGTATTCCATCATCATCAATAGTTGTATATAAATATGAAGCTTATAGTGATATAGAGATTAAGGAGCTTAAGATTAAAAACGAAGCAGAAGCTGCTAAGATAGAAGCAGAAAAGAAAGCCAGAATGGCAAAAGAACTTGCATTTAAGGCAGATGAGGAAGCTAAGAAGGCAGCAGATGCAGAAAAACTAGCAAAAGAAAGCTTAAGGCTTGCACAAAAGGCGAGGGATGAAGCTGAGAAAAAGGCTAAGGAAGCGGTAAAGGAAAGCGTCAGGATAGATGAAGAAATGCGTAAGAGGCTGCAGGAATTAAAATCTGAATAACATCTATGCGGCGTAATATCGTGTGAAAGGAAAAATATATGGCGGAGATAAATACAATAATCGACCAGATTACACACTGGGGTCTTACTGGTCTGTGGAAACTGGTATTTGCAGTAATTATTTGGTTCGTAGGTAAGAAAGTTATATCCATAAGTCTCAGGCTTTTAAAGAAAATATTTGATAAGGGAAGTCTTGATGCAGGTGTTATAAACTTTACAATGTCTATTATAAAGTTTGCATTATATGCAGTACTTATACTTATGGTTATAGATGAGCTTGGTATACAGACAACATCACTTATAACAGTGTTTGGTTCCGCAGCACTTGCTGTTGGTATGTCTTTGCAGGGATCACTTTCTAACTTTGCTGGTGGAGTGCTTATACTTATATTCAAGCCGTTTAAGGTTGGCGATTATATTGTAGTTGGAAATTATGAAGGAACTGTAAGGACTATTGAGTTATTATACACTAAGCTTACAACAGTTGATAATAAGGTCGTGATGCTTCCTAATGGTACGTTATCGAATTCTAACATAATTAATGTTGGTGCAGAGGATTACAGAAGACTTGATATAGAGATGTCTATAGGTTATTCATCTGATCTTAAGCTTGCAAAAACACTTCTTAACAATATAATCAATGCAAATCCTGCAATAATAAAGGATAGAGAGATAAAGGTTATTGTTAAAAGTCTTGATGAATCATGTGTTACACTTGAAACAAGAGCATGGGTTAAAACAGAAGACTACTGGGATACAAAGTTTACACTTCTTGAAAATTACAAGTCAGAGTTTGATAAGAATGGAATTGAAATACCATTTAACCAGATGGATGTGCACATTATCCAGTAGGGGAATTGTTGTTTAGCAAACATTCGGTTGGCGAACTGACGACATAATATAAGTGAAAATCGGTGCTGCACATACAT
>ERZ773107.61-NODE-61-length-112346-cov-18.660249_pt1 | contig 112346 bp, 119 predicted proteins | sample MGYA00580571_ERZ773107 | MGnify/ENA primary metagenome ERZ773107 (study PRJEB29015, sample SAMEA2737843) | human gut metagenome | biome: human gut; feature: human-associated habitat; material: faeces | place: China | collected 2012 ... | reverse complement strand
CAGATGGAAAGAATAGGGGTATGTCTACTAGCAAAGGACGGGTGGAGTCTGAAAGAAGTATTATTTGTGAGGGTGGAAGTGAAACAAGTTGGTATAAAGCAGATGGTACAATAAATTATCCACCAAATAACGGAGCTGTACCAGGAACAGAAGTAAATATGTCGTTAAAACCAGGAGATACATTTGGGCGGTATGGAAATATTGGGAATAAGAGTAACTTTGTAACACAAACAGGTGCAAATGCAGATAAATTAGCATTGCCACCAACTACTGACCCTAATATTTATCAGGAATTTAGGGTTATAAAGGAAATACCAAACACTATCCAAGCAGAGATTGCAGCATGGGGAGGTTCTGCAGGTGGAGGATTACAATATGAATTGCCAATGCCGATTTTACAATTAATTAGAGAAGGCTATATAGTGCCAAAATAAATAGAGAGAGGTGAAAAACTATGTTAACAACAAATGAACTGCAAAAATATATTATGAGTGAAATTAATGATAAACTAGATGAGATTTCATACAGTAATGTTTTTTTCGAAAAAGGGGATGATAATAGTGCTGAGGGAACATACATTTTTAGTACAAATTCAAATTATCATATTCTTTATGCAGAAAAGGGGAAGATAAGAAGTGATATAGTTGTAAATGACGAACGAGAAGTATTGTGGTATGCTTTAAATATATTATCAACAAATATTACTATGAAGTATGCCATGAATAATCAAGAGAAAGGAAAAGATTTCCGAAGACCACTCTTTGAGAAAGAAAAAAAAATATTTGCTTTATTTGGTGAGGATTTTTTAAAAAGGAAAGATGAAGAGATTAATGAAATACTTGAAAAAAATCCGTATAATGATATTTAATTATGGTTATACTTTAGGACTCCAAAACCCTTAACTCAAAAAGCTATTTTAATCTCTGTCTGTTCACGAAGTGAATGACATACAGAGATTAATAATAGCTTTTTGTCATTTACCTGAATCCGTGAAGTTCACGGATTTATAAACTATCGCCGTAGATGCTGGAAGGATATTGATTGGGAATGTAGCAGAAGATAAAGCTTGTGATGCAATCTATCAAAGTACAGACAGCCATATATTGGCAATGTTGGGAAGCAATATGGTAGAAGAAGTTATATCAGGAAACCCAGCGAACAGTTCCGTATCAGAAATCGGAGATGTAGCGAGAAAGACGGATATTGAAGAACTAAGCCATACAACGATATTCAAGAACTCAGATGACATTGCCTTAGGTGAAAAAGCTTTAAGTAATGTAGAAGTGAATAAGCTAGATGATGTTGCAGAAGTTGTAGAGAGTGGTAGTACAACTGTTATATATTGGTCAGGTGATATAGCTAATTATCAATATAATATGATTGAAAATCCAGGACCGTTAGCAGAAATGCCTAATCAACCTGCAAAGAATTTCTATGGTGGCAGATACAATATGGAAGTATTACAGGAAGATAGAATAATGTATCGAGCAGGTAATGCTCAAAATCCGTATGGAAGATGGTTTACGAGTGAGCCACCTGCTTCTGTTACTAATGTAAGAATTGACGCAGCGGTAAAGACTCATTGGATAGACCCGAAAACTGGTGCGTATGAGGCAAGCTCTTATATAGATAATGTATATGCGATTAAAGTACCAAAGGGTACTACTATTTATACAGGATCAGTCGGACCGCAAGGTGGAGTATACGTGGGAGGATATAATGTTATGCAAACCTATATAGATGCACCATGGACTTTTGAAGTTGTAGGAAAAACACCGTTACAATAGATTGGAGATAGAAGAATGATAAGAAATGAAGAGTTTTTGCAGTTGCGAGAGGCGTATATAGAGATTGGCAAAATGGTACAAAAATATGGATATGGACAATATAACGGGATATTAAGAATTCTTATGGGACAAGTTAATTGTATTGACTCGGATGAGAGCAATGGTGAAAAAATGAAATACTTGATAGAAAGCTATAGTAAACTGTTTGCTTCGAGAGGCGGGTTAAGCGATTTCATTATTTATGATGCAGATGTTCAATTAAGAAATCAGTTGAATGAGAAGTATAATGACAAAGTGAAAAAGGTTTGGAACATTATGAAAGACTATATTTAATCAGCAGACACTACGTAAAGGAAATAAAAACAATTTCCAAAGGTATTCCGATTTTTATAGGAAGTGTGGAGCAGGATCCTTATACTTCTGCTGAAAATGTGAAAAAAATTGAAATGAATAATTTAGAACATGTAACCTGTCATTATTTTGAAAATACGGATTTTATATTGAGAACTTGTTGCGCAAATAGAAAAGTAACATATGATGGACGTCCTGTAAAAGAGATTTTGACAGGAAATGCAGAACTAAATGCCACTATACCAGAAACAATATTAGATTGGTTAGAAAGCAAATGCGGGTGATATTGATTTAAAAATGTATAAAAAGTTATGAACGATTATCTTTTCCTTAGTTTTTTAGTTAGTGAAAATGTGAATTGATGTTATCATCATCGGAATTCCAACAGCTGAAAAAGAAGTCGTAAAAATTTCAACACTGTTGAGATGGTATATAATGGAATGATTTTAAATTGTGTGGCATATTCGGTTATAGAAGTGATTTTAAAATTAGTGGATAGAAGATAAGCGAGCTATATGCAGGAGGCGGTATTGTAAGTGGTGCTATTGAAATCGGAAGTGAAGTATTAAGTGGAGAAGACATTAATCTAAAAAAGATAATACTTGAAGCGTCAAAAGGAGCCATTGCAGGAACAGGAGCGGGACTTTTAGTTACTGCAGCAAGTAATGAATTGATTGATAGCACCGGTAATGCAATTGAAAAAATTAATTGATAAGGGAGTAAATATTAATCAATTAGATGAAAAGGAAAGAGTGCCCTTACAGTATTTGATTAACCTAAAATATACAGATGAGGAACTTGAACCGTTATATCAAATCTGGTTTGCACAGAACAGTATTTTGGTTAATCACAAGAATGCATGGGGAAAAACACCATTGGAAATTGCTGAGCAAATGCCGTATAGGGCAAGTTTATTGGAAAGGATGAAAAAGTATGAATAAAGTAGTCACTTTTATAACCGATGCTGGTGGAAGTATTGTTTCAAAAAATATATTGAGCCATAAGGGAAAGTTGAGATGGTGTGTTAGAGAAGAATCTGTAAATGATGTCGATAATGGTTGGAGATTTTTTTCTGATATTGACACAGAGGAGTATTTGAGTAAAGCGGATAATATGTGTATATGTGATTTTAATACAGTTGCCAATATTGAACCAGCAATCATTGCAATATATAATTGCAAAGTTGGAACGGATATAGAATTAGTAGAAGAGAATGGAAAGAAATTCTTTTTAGATAGTAATACTGGGAAAATATTCAAATTATAGTATTTAATTATGGTTATACTTTCGGACATCTAACAACCTACAACTCCTGCGCATCTATTAATTAACCGTCATGATTGCCCAGAAGCAATTAAGAATCCATGAAGTTAATTAATAGACACTTGTTAATTTTATTGAATGGATAAAGTGTTACAACCAGGAGCAAGAATAGATAGGTATGGAAGTGATTACGGTTCATTTACTTCGCCAGAAGGAACTCCGTATGAAATGAGAGCGGTTGCACCAGGAACAGACCAAAGACCATATAGTGTATTTGAGGTTGTTGAACCAATTAATGTAAAATCGGGTAGTATAGCATCTTGGTTTGATGAACCAGGCGGAGGAATACAATAATTGTTGCCAGATACAGTAGATGAATTATTAGATTGGGATATATTATGGTTGAAAGGAGTTGAGCAATATGCCAAATATCAAACCTATTTCCGATTTGCGAAATTACAGCGACGTGCTGCATGATGTGGCTGTTGGTGCTCCGGTTTTTCTGACAAAGAACGGGCGCGGCAGATATGTAATTCTCGATATGCAGGACTTTGAAAAGACACAGGCAACCCTTCGGCTGATGAATGAACTTGCAAAAGGTCGAAAATTTGGCGAAGAGAAAGGCTGGCTGACATTGGAAGCCGTGGAGAAGAACCTCGGGATTGTTAATGAATAATTTGCATTTATCAGAAGAAGCTCAAAACGATCTTTTTGAAATCAAATCCTATAATGAGGAAGAGTTACTGAACCCATCCGCAGCATTAGCAACCGTAAGTCGAATTACAAAGAGCCTCCGCATTTTACAAAACTATGCACAGACCGGAGCTCCGCTATCTTCGATTGCGGATATAGAGAGTGATTATCGTTTTATTATAAGTGACAATTACATTAGCTTTTACCGTGCTTACGGAAGCGAAGTTTATATTGACCGTATTCTCTATGCCCGCCGTGATTACATGCGGATTTTGTTCGGAGACAGTACAACAGATAAATAAATGATAAATCATTGAACCGCTTGTAGAAATACAGGCGTTTTTTTCATGTGTAAAAGGAGTATAAAAAAGTATTCCATTATTTACGTCGCTCCTCACTTGGCGCTCCGGTTTAGTTTGAATATAAAGAAAAATTGATGTATAGTATAGAATTAATATGGTGGTTTTTATGCATTCGTTAACAGCACACAAAAATACAAAAAATATGTAAAATTGCACAAAAATAACTTGCAATTTTTGTGAACTTTGTGCACACTTATTCGCACAATCATGATATTATAATAACCGTAAAAACCCCCCAATACATTATATATAGTTTTTGCTATACCCCATAGTAAAAATACCTTCTCCTAAAAAGGACAGCTGATCGACAGGCTGTCCTTTTTACTATGCAAAAATGGAAGTTAATGAAATATTAAGACACTTTAAATGTGTAAAGTGGTATATTGAATGTAGGTAACAATTTTTAAGGAAAAGAATGTAAGAGTGGATGGTATTGGATCGGTAATACAATGATTTAGGAAGTACAAGGAGTTACACACTATGAAAAGAATCCGCCCGGATTATTACGATAAATTTGCATGCATCGCAGATCAGTGTTCCATCACCTGCTGTCAGGAGTGGAAGATCGGCGTAGACGCAGATACAAACCGGAAATGGAAAAAGATTTTTCCACCAGAGGATGTCTCACCACAGAAAAAGAATCTGAGTGCCTATACAACGAAAAAAGACGGCGGACGGGTGATTGAACTGACCGAAGAACACAAATGTCCTTTTTTAAATGAAAACAAGTTATGTAAACTTGTGACCGCATATGGAGATAACGTGTTATCGGAAACCTGCGCAGTATTTCCGAGGGAAGTACACCGTTTTAAGACGCATGAGGAAGAGACATTAATGCCCTGCTGTTCGGCAGTCATTGACCTGTTGCGGGAAGAAGGACCGCAGAGAATTTATGCCAGGAAAATCGAACAGAAATCGGAGCAGACAGAAAATCCATTCTTGCGAGAGCACGCACGCTTTTATATCCGGGAAAAGCTGACAGAGTTATTTTTGGATGAGGACTATCGTGTGGAAGAATCCCTGCTCTGTGGATTTTATATCATAAGGGAACTTTTCGATAAGTGTGGGCAGGATGAAAAATTATCAGAGCTTGCCGAAGATTATTTTTCCACAGAAAATCAGCAGCAGCTCAGGAGGGCAATTGAGGAGATAGAGCGTGATCCATTTGCAACGATGGAGGAACGGAATGAGCTGTTACAGGATCTTGCCGTTAATTACCGGAAAGAGGGATTATACCGGAATTATCTGAACCCGGTCATTGAGAAAGCGGAAGAACTTTCGGGTTTGTTTGAAAATATAGGAAATCCGGCAGATGCGGCAGAACAGAATGCAGACCTGAAAACTGAAATGGCAGACAGGATGCATGCATTTGAAAGTGAATTTCAGGCATACAACCCACTGATGCGAAAATTCCTCATCAATGAGTTCAACGCAGACCTTTTGATGCCGGATGGAGATCTGGAGAGCCTGCTGGTGCAATATCAGTGGATCGCCATGGAGTACGGTGTGATCAGACACAGCATTTTCCTGCGCTGGCTGTTGGATGGACAAAAAGAGATTGCATATGAGACGGTCAGAGATTATATTGTTATTATCTGCCGTATGACGGGCTATGATGAGGAAGATATCTACGAATACCTGGAGAACAGTTTTGAGGAGTTAGTCTGGGATTGGGGATATCTCGCATTGGTTGTTGGATAAAAATTCAGACAATCGCGAAACTTTTCGTAATATTCATAATGTAAAATTGAGTTTCGCAAATGTTGCATAAACTATAACAGGAGAAGCTATGAGTCAGGAAAACCAGAATATACAGGAAGAACCGCACAAGAGACGTGTGCGGTACAAGGGAAAGTATCCGAGAAATTATAAGGAAAAATACAAGGAACTGAACCCGGAGAAGTATCAGGATACGATCGAGAAAGTGATCCGGAAAGGCAGTACACCGGCGGGAATGCATATATCCATTATGGTGAGGGAGATCATCGATTTTCTGCAGATCAAACCTGGGCAGACCGGGTTTGACGCAACATTAGGTTATGGCGGACACACAAAAGCGATGCTGGAATGCTTAAAAGGGCAGGGACATATGTATGCGACAGATGTTGATCCCATCGAGTCTGCAAAGACAAAAAAGCGTCTGGCGGATGCCGGGTTTGGGGAAGACATTCTGACTATCAGGCTGCAGAATTTCTGCACGATCGATGAGATCGCAAAAGAAGCCGGAGGATTTGATTTTGTGCTGGCTGATCTTGGAGTGTCGTCCATGCAGATTGATAACCCGGACCGCGGATTTTCATTTAAAGTGGACGGACCATTGGATCTCAGGCTGAATCCGGAAAAGGGAATCAGTGCAGCGGAACGTCTGGCACAGATCGACGAGGGCGAACTTGCAGGCATGCTCTGGGAAAATTCCGATGAACCATATGCAGAGGAACTGGCACATGCGATTGTGACTGAGCGGAAACATGGAAAGCCGATCGACACAACAACGAGGCTTCGTGAGGTGATCGAGGAGACCTTAAGTTTTCTTCCGGAGAAGGAGAAAAAGGATACGGTTAAGAAAACCTGTCAGAGAACATTTCAGGCACTCCGCATTGACGTGAACAACGAGTTTGAAGTGTTATACGAATTTATGGAAAAATTGCCGGGTGCCTTGAAACCGGGTGGAAGAGCAGCAATCTTAACATTTCACTCCGGGGAAGATAAACTTGTAAAAAAGGCGTTAAAACAGGGATACAAAGAAGGTATTTATTCTGAAATCGCAAATGATGTTGTGAGACCATCCGCGGAGGAATGTGCGCAGAACGGAAGAGCGAGATCTACGAAGATGCGCTGGGCAGTCCGGGCAGAGTAAAATCAGGTATCCGGGCAGGAGAAGGAATCTAGGAAGCTTATTGTTACTGGAACGGGGTATGAGAAACAGTAACGCCGGAAGGGGGAAACGGACATGAGAATATCACATATTGCAATGTATGTACAAGATCTGGAAGTGGTAAAGGAGTTTTACATCCGCTTTTTTGGGGCAAAAGCGGGAGAGCTATATCATAATCCAAAAACAGGACTGAAAAGCTATTTTCTGTCGTTTGATGAGGGAACAAGGCTGGAACTGATGAATCTGCCGGAAATGCAGGATCAGAAGAAAGTGCTGGTGCGGATGGGTTATATCCATATCGCAATTTCAGTGGGAAGCAGAGAGAAAGTGGATGCCATCACCGAAAAACTGTATGAGGCAGGTTACGATGTTTTAAGTGGTCCGCGTATCACCGGGGATGGCTATTACGAGAGCACCGTGTTAGGACCGGAAGATAACCAGATTGAAATTACGGAGTAAAGACAAAATAGACAATTGCGAAACTTATAGAATCGCAATTGTCTGTTTTTTTATTATTTCTTTTTTACGAGTACCATGGCAGAAATTGGTTCCACGGAAACAGAACCGGAAACGGTTGTCAGTGCTTCGGTTCCGGCATGGTCAGCGTCGACACATACATCCCATGCACCATCTGGCAGTGTGACGGATGTCGCTGCATTGTTTGGGTTGAAAATCACAAAAATGCCGTCGGATGTTTCGCCATTCACGCCGCTGTTGATCCGGAATGCAAGCACATTGTCGTCGAGACCGTCCACGGAAGTGATGTTTGCGTTGACATCGTCTGCATTGGTAAGACGAAGTGCTGCATGGGCTTTGCGGAAGGCGATTAGTCCTTTGTAATAATGATAAACATTCTGATACGTCTCATCCTCTAACGTATCCCATTTGATACTGTTGACAGAATCCGGGGAATTGTAGCTGTTTTCCACAAAATCACCGGAGGCATCAATTTTGGCGCGGAGCATTTCTTAGCCTGCCTGCAGGAATGGAATGCCCTGCGCAGTCATGTAAATGGCGGCAGAGAGATTGTTCATGCGGATGTGGTCTTCTTTGGAGGCGCCTGGCGTTGATTTTGTGATACGGTCTAACAGTGTCATATTGTCGTGGCAGGAAGCGTAGTTAATGCTCTGTGACGGTGTGGTGCACCAGTCATCTGCCTGACCTAAAAAGCAGCCTTTGACGGTATCGGCAAGATCAGCGGCTCCCGAGACATAACCTTTCCTTGTGGTGTAAAAGACGTGGCCTTTCAAAGCATCGCGGAGCGTATCGCTGAAAAATGCAAATCCCGGAACATCGGTGGAATTTGGCTGCGTGGTCATTTTATAGCCGTCTTTGGTCACAGCGGTATCCATGGTCCATCCCTCTCCATAGAAAATGACATCCGGGTGGGTTTTGTGAACTTCTGTGACGACCTCGTTGATCGTTTCGGTGTCGATCAGTCCGACAAGGTCAAAACGGAAACCGTCGATGTGGTATTCATCTGCCCAGTATTTGACTGAGTCTACAATATATTTTCTCACCATGGAACGCTCGGAGGCGGTGTCATTTCCACAGTCGGAGCCGTTGGAGTATTTTCCATCCGCATCCACACGGGAAAAATAGCCCGGTACGATCTGATTTACACAGAAATCTGACGCATTGTATACATGATTGTAAACCACGTCCATGATCACGCTGATCTGGTTGTCGTGAAGTGTTTTTACCATCTGTTTCATCTCGGCAACACGGACAGCACCGTTGTAAGGATCGGTGGAATAGGAGCCTTCCGGGACATTATAATTTTCCGGTGTATAAGTGGCGCCTAAGTCACTGCCGGAGTAAGTAAATTCTTTTTCAAATTTTTCTGTAGAATAAATATTTGGCATAATAATTGGATACTCATTCCCTTCAAATAAAATCATATAACGTTTGGTTTCGATTGGCATATTTTTATAACATGAACTGATTTTGGTGAAAGTGTAACATAATTAAAAAATAAATAAATATATTTTAGCTATAATTTAAAAAAATACGAAAAAAAACGAAAAAATTAGCGGAAAATCATCGGCAAAGATACTTTTGTGTTATAATCATAAGGATTTTTTGAAGGGAGCCAAATACCATGGCAAAAGAATATTCTGTATACGAATTAAACCGTATTCAACAATACATTATGCAGATGCGTCCGGTTTTGAAGAAGGAGGCGCTGTTTTCGGATGGAACAAAAGATTACCGCGATCCGACGGAACCGGAGGCAGGAGAAAAGGTGACGATCCGTTTCCGCACCGGAAGGAATAACGTGGATATCGTCTGGCTTTGCACAGATTGCAAACATTATAAAATGAAAAAAACAGAAAGTGATCGTGAATTTGACTATTATACGGTTGAGATGACAATGGGAGAGGAGCCGTTTTACTATTATTTCGAGGTGGCTTCCGGTCTGCTGCATGTCTTTTTTGACCGTTATGGTGTGAGCAAGGAGCGGCGGGATACTTACCGGTTCTGCATCATTCCGGGATTTTCCACACCGGAGTGGTCAAAGGGAGCCGTCATGTACCAGATCCTTGTGGATCGTTTCTACAATGGTGATCCGGCTAACGATGTGCTGACGGATGAGTACTATTATATCCAGACACCGAGTAAAAAAATGGAGGACTGGAATCAGTGTCCGTCCGATTTTTCTGTTGGAGAGTTTTACGGCGGAGATTTAGAGGGCGTGAGACAGAAGTTAAATTACTTACAGAATCTTGGCGTGGAAGTCATTTACTTTAACCCGCTTTTTGTGTCACCATCCAATCACAAATATGATATTCAGGACTATGACCATATCGATCCACATTATGGAAAAATTGTGGTCGATGAGGGGGAGCTTTTGCAATCCGGGACAACGGATAACAGCAAGGCAACACGTTATGTAAACCGTGTCACAAACCGGGAAAATTTAGAGGCGAGCAATGCTTTTTTTGCGGAGCTGGTCAGAGAGATACACGCCAGAGGAATGAAAGTTATTTTAGACGGTGTGTTTAACCACTGCGGTTCGTTCAATAAATGGTTAGACAGGGAAAAAATCTATCACGCAAACGGAGGTTACGAGGACGGTGCATTTTTGTCGAAAGAGAGCCCTTACCGCAGTTTCTTCGGTTTCCGGGATGAAAACGGCTGGCCGGATAACACCTCTTATGAGGGGTGGTGGGATTATGACACGCTGCCAAAATTAAATTATGAAGGCTCGGAAGAGTTGTACGATTACATTCTTGGCATCGCAGCAAAATGGGTGTCAGCACCATATTATGTAGATGGCTGGCGTCTGGATGTTGCGGCGGATTTAGGTCATTCTTCAGAGTTCAATCATAAATTTTGGAGGGATTTTCGAAAAGCAGTTAAGACAGCCAACCCGGAAGCACTTATTCTGGCGGAGCATTATGGCGACCCAAAAGACTGGTTAGAAAAAGGTGACCAGTGGGATACGGTCATGAATTATGATGCCTTTATGGAACCTTTGACATGGTTTCTGACAGGAATGGAAAAACACAGTGATGAGTATATCCCGGAGAAAAAGGGAAAGGTGGATGATTTTGAGGGAGCTATGCGCCACTTTATGGCAAGTTTCCAGACATCCCAGTTACAGTGTGCGATGAATGAATTATCCAACCACGATCATTCGAGATTCCTGACAAGAACCAACGGAACAGCAGGACGTGTGGAAACCCATGGATCGGAAGCCGCAGATTATGGTGTCAACTTTGGGATTTTCCGGGAAGCAGTTGTTGTTCAGATGACATGGCCGGGCGCACCGACGGTTTATTATGGGGATGAGGCAGGCGTGTGTGGATTCACCGATCCTGATAACCGCCGAACCTATCCATGGGGAAAAGAAGATGTGGTGCTTGTGGATTTTCACCGGGATATGATCCGCATTCATAAGGAAAATGAAGCCTTACGCACCGGTTCCTTAAAGCTTTTGCAAGGGGAAAAGGACATATTGTGTTACGGCAGGTTTAACCGGACACAGCAATTTGTTGTGATCCTGAATAATAGCGATGAGAAGAAGGAGATCACAAAGGAAGTATGGAGTATCGGTATTCCAAAAAATTGTAAGATGGAGCGTCTGATCATCACCACGGAGGCTGGCTATTCGCTCATGCCGAAAGAATATGAAGTGGAAGATGGAAGGATCACCGTCACGCTGCTGCCACATTCGGCTGCGGTGCTGAAATATAAAGTGTAAAAAATATAAAATCTTATCTTGCACAATGAAAAATGATATGTTATAATCAATCCTTGTCAGGACATTTGTGCTGACAAGAATGGGCAGATTCCCGAGTGGCCAAAGGGGACAGACTGTAAATCTGCTGCAACTTGCTTCGATGGTTCGAATCCATCTCTGCCCATTAAAAAACCTCAAGTCGTATGACTTGAGGTTTTTGTGTTATTCTGAAATTATCATTTAATCGGCCTGCGCCCCGGTGTCGGTAAGCACAGACTCCCATGCCATCGTAACAGGCCAGTCTTTTGTATCAAAGCCATCACGGATACATCTGCTGTAGTAGTCCAGCTTGTTTCGTATCGGCGAATCATCTGTGAATCTTGCATCATCATAAATGCCGTTAATATAATCGTCTATCGCGGTTCCGAATATTTCAGAGCGGTCCTCTGTTGCAAAGGTCATGCCGTAGGAATCAATGAAATACCCGGATATGTGGCTCGAGGGATCATCCGGATTGTAGTTTGCATAGCTATCATCATAAGAGAAGCTGTCAGGGTTAAAGCTGTTCCATTTCCCCTCAGAAAACTCGCTCTTGTCATTGTAGGTGTGTATGAATGTAAGCCTCTGGTCAATCAGATGGGAAATCTCATGGCCTACAGTGTAGCTGAAATCCCAGCTGTAGTTGCAGTTTAGAACCATCACATTGTGGTTGTTTATTATATTTACGAATCCACTTGGCTCATTTATCATATCTGAGTGGCTTGATGAAATATCACCGCACAGATAGATTCGCATGCCTCTTATATCGCCATAACACAGCTGTGTGAAAAAGTCATCAGGGAAACAGCCAAGTATTTCCTCAAGCGCATCCAGAGCGACCGACAGCTTATCCTTATTCTTGAATTGATGGATATCGTAGTAATCAATTCTCTTTGGTACCTCAGGCCCGAAATATATGGAAAAGCCGTATTTCTGTTCAAGCGCTGTGATACGTGCATTTATGTCGGATAAATCACCCCAGTCATATGAAGCGGTGTCGGGGATCAGAGTGACCTCATCGCCGTATGTATTGTAGTCGGAATCCTTCCCGGCCTCCTCCATAGCCTCCTGATTTTCATCGGTACTGTCAGCGGGGTCTATGGCAGAATATGGGGATACATAAGAGCCATCATCGCGTAAGGCCTGTAGCAGTGTATCACAGTCATTGTATGACGTGATTTCGGCTTTGCTGTCATTCTTGCCCTTGTCGAGTGACCAGATGAGAATTTCCGGGTTGCACTGCGCTGTGTACAAAAGCATCATCACACAGTTTGCATCAGGCAGGTATACCGAGTTGGCAGAACAGTAGGTCTTGGTATCGGCTGCCGCAGAGTCGGATGAGCTGTCGGACATTTTGCCTGTGCTTCGTGTTGTCGGGTTGTATGAAAAGGATGAACTGACACCGGTGGCGGGTGAATATTTATAGTAACTGATGATGTTGTCCGAGGATAAATCCTGGCATCGTATGAGCATGTCACCATCCTCGGCCAAAGTCACATCCACCACATCCGGCAGTGAAAAAAAGCTGTTTTCTCCATCGGATGAATGATAGTTCCAAATATTGTTGGCCGTATCTGCCTCGATTACAAAGCCCTTTGAGTCGACACACGACATGGAAAAACTTTGTCCTTCGTAGGTTGAAAGCACTGTGTTATCGTCAAGCCTTATATCAGAGACTGCATATTTGTAGGTATCGGGTGTGACACCTGACACGAGAGCGTATTTTCCGTCAGCGGAGGTGGCAATCTGTGAGACATCATAATAATTGCCGGGATTCGGCACATCGCCATCATCAGAATCTGATGTATCACAATTGCCATCATAGTCCTCAGGATTATATTTGCAGGTTTTTATCTCCTTTAAATCCTTATCATAGATTGTTGCCTTGCCGGCATCGGAATTGATGAGCCAGAGTCGGTCACCTTTTATCATGTAGTCATCACAGTCGGTTTTGTCGTGGGTGAGGCTTGCCGTGATTTCATTGGACCAGGGATTATATACATCAAATGAATACTGAACGGATTGATCATCGGTCTCTAGGATGGAATTATTGTAGCTGCCCTGTCCTACCATAAGGATGTTATCACCAAACTGTCTTGTATCATTGTACGGCCGCCCCTCAAAGGCGACATTGTGCAGGATAGACAGGTTACTGCTTCCTTTAACACTTGTGGTATCCTCCCAAAACGCAGGGGATTTGTGCAGAATAGCCTGCGTTTGTGCGGGACTCTTGAATAGATAAGAGACATCCGAAAAAGAGCAGGCTGTCATGGAGATTGCACTGAAAAATACCAGCGAATATGTAATTAAAGTAGTTACATGTTTGCGTTTGAACAATTTTGCCTCCTTTGAAAGGTGGTGTATATGCAGGCTATTCCTCAGCAGCATGTGCGGTGGAAACTCGTGCAGTAGATTCTCTTTCAATCAGCATCGGACGTAGCTGTGTGCGGCTGATTGGAATATGGTGAATGAGCGAATTCAATATAATATATGCACAGCGACCCAGATCATTACGCTCCTGTCTGACAGTGGTAAGAGGAGGGGTAAGGGCTGCGGCAAACTTGACATCGTCAAAGCCTACCACACTTATATCATTTGGCACATTGAAGCCGTGCAACTGGCACTCGGAGATAACACCCTTTGCTATAGTGTCGCTTCCGCAGAGGATAGCGGTGGCACCTGCTGCAATAAAATTTGAAACGTAATACTGTGCGGTTTCAGGAATATAGTAGCCGTGTCCCATGAGCTCAGGGTAGATTTCAAGACCAGCATCGTGCATAGAGTTTTCAAAGGCTTCCTGACGCTGATCCGAAACCAGGGAAAAAAGAGAACCATTGATAAAGGCAATCTTTTTATGGCCCAGATTGTGCAGATGCTTTACAGCCATGTCAATGCCCTCGTAGCTGTCGGTGCCTACATAGGCTACATTGGGATTGTTTTCTATATAGTTATCAAACAAAACTGTAGGCATTGTAGTATTTTTGAGCTGCTGCATCCATTCATCGTGAAGAGCAAAACCTATCAGAAATGCGCCACAATAGCCATTCTTTAATATATATGTATCATATTTTTCTTCTGCTTGAAGCTGAGGTGTGACAGGGATGATGTCCACGTCCCATTTGTGCTTAAAAGCATTCTGTTTGAAGCCAAGCACTACATCATATCCGAACTCATCGATAGACTCGTAGTTCATATTTTCAATAAACAGAGCCAGCTTGCGGTTTTCTACCTTTCTGGAGCGCTTTGTGCTGTAGCCCATTTCGACAGCAGTGTCTAAAACTGTCTGACGAAGCTCTTCACTTATATCGCTGGCACCATTTAATCCTTTTGAAACAGTGCTGATTGACACACCCAGCCGGGTGGCAATATCCTTAATAGTAGCCATAGTATTTGTCCTTTCTTATGTGATAATTAAATTATACATTTACCATCAGAAATAGGCAATATTTTCTGTAATAAATTTTTCGAAAAAAATCTTTGAAATCGTGGTAATAACTACCAAAAAATGAATATAAATTACGTGAAAAATGGCAAAAATGAGTTTGAAACCACTAAAATAATTGACAAATACGACAATAGGAAATAAAATAATCTCAGATACGAAAAAAAAAGAAAATTTTAGGAAAGAGGAATGGTAATTTGGAGGCCAAAGAAAATCTCAGAGGCTCCGGAATACTTCTTTCAATCTCGAGTCTGCCGTCACCATATGGTATAGGTACTCTTGGGAGAGAGGCTTACAATTTTGTTGATCTCCTTGGTGATTTGAAACAGAAGTACTGGCAGGTTCTTCCGGTTGGTCCCACCATATTTGGCGATAGTCCATATCAGCCATCATCAGGCTGTGCGGGCAATATCTATTTCATAGATTTAGATAAGCTGGTAGATGAGGGGTTGTTAGAGAAGGAAGAGATCCTGGAGTATAACTGGGGCAGAGACGAATCAGAAATTGATTATGCAGCATTGCATCAGAACAGATGCAAGATTTTACAAAAAGCGTTTGAAAGATTTGATACAAATGCACAAGAGTTTCAGGATTTTGTAAAAAGACAGTCGGAGTGGCTTGAACAATATGCACTATTTATGACACTGAAAACTGACAATTTATACAAAAATTGGAGCGAGTGGCCAAGTGAGTATAGAAATACGCAAACGGTTGCGCTTGAAAAGTACCAAAAAAAGAATTATAATACAATTACTTTTTGGAAGTTCTGTCAATATAAATTCTTCGAGCAATGGGAGGATTTAAAAAATTATGCTAACTCAAAAGGCATCTACATAATAGGCGATATCTCATTCTATGTAGGATATGACAGCGTAGATGTGTGGGCAGAGAGACAACTCTTTATGATGAGCGCAAACGATACACCAGAGTATGTTGCGGCTGCCGGTCCTGATAAATATTCAGAGAGCGGACAGGTGTGGGGCAATCCAATGTATGACTGGAATGCCATGAAGGAGGACAACTTCTCATGGTGGAGAAAACGAATGCGTGTATGCAGAGAGCTTTTTGATATTGTCAGGATTGATCATTTCGCAGGAATTGTGAAAGCATATGCGGTACCGTACGGACAGGATAAGAGCCTATCCGGAAAATGGTTCAAGGGACCGGGACGCAGGCTTGTCAATGCAATTAACGAAGAGCTTGAAGGGGTTAATGTAGTGGCTGATGATTATACGTCAGCGAGCCTTTTGCCGGGAGTGAAAAAGCTCCTTGCGAAGTCGGGCTGGATGGGAACAAAGGTCATGATGTTCGCCTTCGACGGCGACCCGTCCAATGAGTATCTGCCACACAATTACACTGATTCACATGTAGTTGCATATATTGGTACACATGACAATGAGACAATAGTTGGTTCATTCAGTGACAAGACAGATTATGAGCTTGCTTATCTGTATGAGTATCTGAATATTGAAAATAAATCACAGGTTCCAAATGCTCTTATCAGGGAGCTGTACCACAGCACCGCAGAGCTGGCGATAGTCCAGATGCAGGATATATTAGAGCTTGGAAATGAGGCGAGGATGAATTATCCTTCGACAGTCGGACATAACTGGAGATGGCGCATGACAAACAAGCCACACAGATTGGACAACGAAAAGATAGCCTGGATTAGAAACATTGCGGTGGTTTACCGCAGATAATTAATTTGATATAAGTTGCACGGCAATTTATATATATACTTTTTTACATTTTATATTCAAAAAGGAGAGGAAGATATGAAGAAGAAAGTATTAGCATCTTTACTTTGCGCTTCTATGGTAGCAACAATGTTTGCAGGATGCGGAAGCGGCAACGGAGGAAATGGAACAGAGAAAGCCGACAAGAAGGACGGCGGTAAGGAGACCATTACAGTAATGGGACCTGCAGAGGATTTAGACGATGCACAGGGCGCTTGGCTTAAGACAGAGTGCGAGGCATTCGCTAAGGCAAATCCTGATTTCAACATCGAGTTCAAGTATGTTACATCATCTGAGTCAGACGCAAAGGATGTTGTTACAAAGGATCCTAAGGCAGCAGCTGATGTTTACATGTTTGCAAACGATCAGCTTGAGCCATTAATTAAGGCAGATGCTATTGCCAAGTTAGGCGGAGATACAGCAGAGTATGTTAAGTCATCTAACTCAGAGGCTATGGCTGCAACAGTTACATATGATGGAGACATCTACGCAGTTCCTTATACATCAAACACATGGTTCATGTACTATGACAAGAGAGTCTTCTCTGAGGATGATGTAAAGAGCCTTGATACAATGCTTACAAAGGGTAAGGTTTCATTCCCATTTGATAATGGCTGGTATCTCAATGCATTCTATGCAGCAAACGGATGTACAATCTTTGGAGATGGAACAGACAAGGCTGCCGGATATGACTTTGGCGGAGATAAGGGTACAGCAGTTACAAACTACATCGTAGATTTATTTGCAAATCCAAACTTTGTAATGGATAACAATGAGGGATCACTTGGTCTTGCTGGACTTAAAGATGGTTCTATCAACGCTTACTTCAATGGTAACTGGAACTATGACAAAGTTAAAGAGGCACTTGGTGAGGAGAACGTTGGTGTTGCAGCTCTTCCTACAATCAATATTGGTGGAAAAGACTGCCAGTTAAAGGCATTCTTAGGATCTAAGGCTATCGGTGTTAACCCTAACTGCAAGAACCAGGAAGTAGCAGTTAAGCTTGCAGCCTTCCTTGGCAGCGAGGACGCACAGCTTGCTCACTTCAAGTTAAGAAGACAGGCTCCTGTAAACAAAGATCTTGCAACAAACGAGGAAGTTGCAGCAGATCCAGTAGCAGCAGCTATGGCTAAGGTTTCAACTGATTGTTCAGTAGCACAGCCTATCATTGATATGTCAGGTTACTGGGATGCAGCTACACCATTCGGTGATGCTTTCCAGAACGGTGCAGAAGGCCAGATTACAAAGGACAATGCAGCTCAGAAGACAGAGGACTTCAATACTCAGCTTAATGATTCTCTTAAATAATTAAGTAGATCAGAATATGATTCCAAGGTTCCGGGCGACCGGAATCTTGGAATAAATTAGTTTAAAGGATTGGCATATATAATGCATGCCAGGAGGAAAAGTATGATAGGAGCAAACAAAAAGAAAAAAGTTTCGGAATTTGCTACTCCGTATACTGTTGGCAATGCCCTCACAAAAGGCGGAGCTGCAGTTAAGCTATCGGCACTCGTAATGGGTCTTGCCAATATGGCTCATAAGCAGATCATAAAGGGTCTGATTTTTCTTGCTATAGAGATTGCATATATAGCATATATGGTTAACGCTGGTGCTTATTACATTTCCATGCTGCCTTCACTTGGCTGGAGAAAGCAGGAAGAGGTATTTAATGAGCAGAAGCAGATTTATGAATATGTTGCGGGCGACCAGTCAGTATTATTACTGTTATATGGCGTCATAACAATTGCCATCACAGTATTATTTATTTACATGTGGTGCGAGAATTTAAAGAGCGGATATAAGGCAGAATGCCTTTCAAAAGCTGGAAAAGAAATCAATTCTTTTGGCAAAGATGTCAAGGATTTATTTGATAAAAACCTACATAAGACACTTATGTTTCTCCCACTTATGGGAATATTTATTTTTACAGTTTTACCATTGCTGTTCATGATTCCAATGGCCTTTACAAATTATTCGGTAAAGGGTGATCATCTGGTATTGTTCGACTGGACAGGCTTTGCTGCATTCGGACAGGTGCTTGGACTTGGCGGTAAGCTTGGTAAGGTATTCTGGAGAGTACTTGGATGGACAATCTGCTGGGCTGTATTTGCAACCTTCCTTTGTAACTTCCTTGGACTCATTCTTGCTATCGTTATCAATCGTAAAGAGACACATTGCAAGGCTTTTTGGCGTACATGCTTTGTTATCTCAATTGCGGTACCACAGTTCGTATCACTCCTTGTAATGAGACAGATGTTCCAGCCACAGGGTGCTGTTAATAACCTGCTTTTGGAGTGGGGCTTGATTGATAACCCGCTTCCATTCTGGACCAATACGATGTGGGCTAGAGTTTCTGTTATTCTCATCAACTGCTGGGTAGGTATTCCATATACCATGCTTCAGGTTACAGGTGTATTACAGAATGTGCCTTCAGAGCTTTATGAGGCTGCAAAGATTGATGGTGCAAACGCAGCACAGATCTTCTTTAAGATCACACTCCCATATATCATGTTTATCATGGGACCATATATCATCACACAGTTTACCGGAAATATCAACAACTTCAACGTTATCTACCTGTTATCAGCAGGAAAGCCTACACCTGTCGGAGACAGTGCAGGAAAGACGGACCTTCTGGTTACGTGGTTGTACAAGCTGACTATTGATAATCAGGAGTACAATATCGGTGCCGTTATCGGTATCCTCACATTCGTTGTACTTTCTATCGTAGCGCTTGTTACATACAGAAATACAAAATCATACAAGGATGAGGAGGGATTCATGTAATGAGTAGTGTAGCAAAAGCAAAAAGACCTATGTCTGCCGGACGTGCTAAGAAAGTAGCAAAGAATTCCCTTGTTCATATCATTCTTGGAATACTTGCTGTAGTATGGCTGTTCCCGATTTTCTGGATTATTATGACAAGCTTTAGAGCTGAGAGTGGTGCTTATACAAAGTACTTCTTCCCACATAGCCTTACATTTAGCAACTATACGAGACTGTTCACAGAGACTACACTGTTGAACTTCCCGAGAGCATTTTTTAATACACTGTTTATATCAGTGTTCTCATGCATCATTTCAACAGTATTTGTACTTTCTGTTGCGTATTGTATGTCACGACTGAGATTTAAGATGCGTAAGCCTTTCATGAATCTGGCTATGATTCTTGGATTGTTCCCGGCTTTCATGTCAATGGTTGCCGTATACTTTATCTTAAAGGCTATCGGACTTACAGAGGGTAGCGTACTTCGTCTTTCACTGATCCTCATATACTCAGCAGGATCGGGAGTAGGCTTCTATATCGCAAAGGGATTCTTTGATACTGTGCCTAAGTCTCTTACAGAGGCTGCCATCCTTGACGGATGTACACAGTTTCAGGTATTTCACAAGGTAATCCTGCCACTCAGTAAGCCAATCGTAGTATATACAGTGCTTACAGCATTCCTTGCTCCATGGCTCGATTTCGTATTTGTAAAGGTTATCGTTGGTCCAAACGACAAGTATTGGACAGTATCGCTTCTTCTTTACAACATGCTTGAGAAAGAGTTTATAAACGGATGGTTCACAAGATGGGCTGCTGCTGCAGTTGTTGTATCAATACCTATCTCAATACTTTTCGTCATCATGCAGAGATTCTACGTGGATGGACTTACAGGAGCTGTCAAAGGCTAATTTGGTTTTATTTAGGCCGCTGCACTTTTGTGCGGCGGCTTTTGATTTATATTGATGGCAAATTTTGGGGTGTGTGGCAAACTTAGCACTTTCAGGTTATGGGGTGCCGGCATGGCACTCAGTGGCAGTTCATATTTTTCTTCGGAACACACTGTGTACCCTCCGGCCGTAGGGTACCGTGTGCTAAGTTTGTTGCTACCTTATGAAAGATGTGAGAATGTGTGTAGTGATTTTGTAGATACAAATTTGCTCAGAATTTAGTTAAGAAAAGGAGTGCGTATGATTAATAATAAAATAGGCGGTCGCAATATGGTCGGCAGGGCTGTGAATAGATTGGCGGGCAGGTTGACTGCTGTGGCATTGACGGCAGCTATGGCGGTGTCGATGCTTGCGGGATGCGCTGCGGGCGGAAAGAATACCGAGACGGCAGCAAAGAAGGAGTACAAGCCTTCTGCTATGGAGCAGATGAATGCGAAAAATGATCCTAATGTGATTCAGGACAATTACAGGACCTGCTATGAGGTGTTCGTATACAGCTTTTTTGACAGTGACGGTGACGGCATTGGGGATTTAAAGGGACTTACAGAGAAGCTTGACTATATCGAGGGACTTGGCTGCAATGAAATCTGGATGATGCCTATTATGCCTTCTCCTTCATACCACAAGTATGATATTACGGATTATATGAATATTGACAAGCAGTATGGTACTCTGGATGATTTTGATGCGCTTATTACGGAGTGTCACAAGCGAAACATCAATGTGATTATTGACTTTGTAATAAATCACACATCTAACGAGCATCCGTGGTTTAAGGCGGCTGCTGATTATATCAAGTCGCTTCCTGATGGGGCTGAGCCGGATTCTTCGGAATGTCCTTATGTTGATTACTATAATTTTAGCAAAACCAATGCCGGAGGCTACAACCAGCTGCCGGGCACGAATTGGTATTACGAGTCACAGTTTGTAGACAGCATGCCTGACCTTAACCTGCAGAGCGAAGCTGTAAGAGGCGAGATTGATAAGGTTACATCCTTCTGGCTTGGTCGTGGTGTAGATGGCTTCAGACTGGATGCTGTGCTTTATTACAATAATAATAACCAGACTGAGACTATAGATGACCTCACATGGCTTGTGAACAATGTTAAGAGCAAAAAGGCCGATGCTTATATGGTTGGTGAGGGCTGGACTACATACAGAGAGTATGCGAAGTACTATAAGAGTGGAATTGACAGTATGTTCAACTTTGATTTTTCACAGCAGGATGGATATATTGGAAAGGTGTTAAACGGTACAGCAAATCATGGTGCCAGCACATATGGCAATGCTCTGGTTGATGTGGAAAATGAGATAAAGAAGTATACAGACTCATACATTGATGCACCATTCTATACAAATCATGATATGGGACGCAGTGCAGGATACTACAACGGAGATAATGCCGAGGAGAAAACCAAGATGGCGCAGGCCATGAATCTTCTTATGCCCGGAAATGCTTTTCTGTATTATGGAGAGGAAATCGGCATGAGAGGCACAGCTAATGATGAGACGAAGCGTCTTGCCATGAGATGGAGCGGGGATTCAAAAGCTAAGGGAATGTGTGTGGGACCTCAGAATGCAGAAGAAACCGAGCAGACATATGATACCCTAGATAAACAGATGGAGGATCCATACTCTATTTACAACTTTGTGAAGCAGACAATATCAATAAGAAATGCTTTCCCGGAGATAGCACGAGGTACAAATACCTTTGAAAAAGATCTGTCAAATGATAATGTGTGTATATTTACAAGAGAGTACAATGGTGAGAAAGCGGTGCTTATATTTAATCCATCAAAGGATGAAGCAAGTGTGGATGTGTCATCGCTTGGAGTAAATGATGCTGTTGCAATGCTTCAGACTACAAAGAAAGCACCATCGTATAAGGATGGTGCGGCAAAGCTGCCGGCATATTCGGTGCTTGTTCTGAAGTAAAAAATAGTTGATGAGAATAAAAATTTAATAGTTTAAAGAAATTTGAAGAAGAAATATGAAAAACCGCCCGACTGGGCGGTTTTTTCAGCTATATCATTTCATGAAGCATATCTACAATCACTTCTCTGCAATGAGCTCCGAGATGCTTTTGTTCCTCTTTGCTGAGTGCTGCCGGATCAATAGGAGTGCCGTATCGGATAACCACATGCCTCTTTTTGACCCATGGAAGGTGATCCTCGAATATTTCATTTGTTCCCATGATTGCCATTGGCACTATCTTGCATTTGCTCTTTGTGGCAATCTTGAAAGTACCTTCTTTGAAAGACTGTACATCTGTCAGGTCATCTTTGTTTTTGCAGCGTGTGCCCTCAGGAAATACACATATGCTGATGCCGGATTTGACCTGATCTATGGCTGCAAGCACGACCTTTAGTCCCTGCTTGATGTCATCGCGGTCCAAAAACAGGCAGTGCAGGCGCTTCATCCAGAGACCCAGCACCGGTATTTTTGCGATACTCTGCTTTGAGATGTAGCCGGTCAGGCGTGGACATCTGGAGTAGGTGATTATGATGTCAAAGAAACTACGGTGATTTCCTATATATAGTACAGCCTCGTCATTTGGCACATTTTCCTCCCCTATAAATTCAATGTCTGCTCCGCTTAGGAATATGATGACACGGAAAGCCCACTGTACAAGGCGAAGCTGTGCCATATCGGCCCATGCCGGGGCAAATTTGTGTATTATCCACATGGCTCCGAGCACCGGAAGACCGAGCAGCAGATAGAAAAATACGAATATTACGATTAAAACTGAACGCATATTTGACCTCTCTTTTTCATAATATAAATTGTAATGAAACTATTCAGAATTATTGAGAATAGATATAATGTAGTTCAATATTTGATATTATATCATATCATAAGCGATATGATAAGAAAGAGAGGAAAAAATGTCAGAAAAATTGAGAAAATTTCTGGTGATGGCTGCAGGTGTGCTTGTGATATTGGAAACGACAGTAATTTCGGGCTGCCACGCAAATATTTCAGGCACGGAGAGTGACAGGATGGTTGAGTACACGGTGATCTGCGGGGATGAAATCCCGGAGGAGTTTAAAAAGCAGATAAATGAAAACAAGGCGAAGGCGATGAAGCTGACGTACAAGGATGATGAATATTTATACATAGCGGAAGGCTTTGGCACAAAAGAGACAGGTGGCTACAGTATTACGGTTAACCAGTTTTATGTTAAGGATAAGGCAATGTATTTTGATACGCGTCTGATAGCCCCGGATAAGGGCGAGAAGGTCAGCAATCAGGCGAGTTATCCGTATATAGTAATAAAGACGGAATTGAGTGAAATGCCTGTTGTATTTGAGTAAAAATTTCGTAAATTGTATTAAAAGTTGCGAAAAAACTGACAATCAGTACTAATGCCCTATTGCTATCACTGCGATACTTTGCTATAGTAAAGTTACTAGATATTGTGGTGACATATTTATATATTCAAATATATTGATTGATATAATTGTTGATTGATTTGACCTGTTTTATATTTATACAGAGATTGATTTCATATATATGACAACGTCGTTACAATACTGGTTACCATGAGGACTATAGTTATGTGCCAGTGGGCATACCCACAATAAGGAGGCTTAAAATGGAACAGACAGAAATCAGAAAAGTCAGAGCATCAATCCACCAGCAGTGTGGCAACAGGGTAAAAATTCAGCAGGATCTCGGCCGCAACAAGGTTGACATCCAGGAGGGTGTTATTCAGCAGGCATACCCAAGTGTGTTTACGGTTCTGATAGATGATGAGTTTGAGCAGAATCCGCCACAGCTCTTATCTTTCTCCTACACTGATGTGATTACAAAAGATATAAGGATGCAGCTTTGCTAGTATCATGAAGTAAAGATGTTACATCTTTATTATAATGATCATGAATTTAAATATTTGCATCTGCATAAAGTTACTCCATCTTGAATATGTATTTTATATACATATTTGAAGTGGGGTATTTTTTATGGAATTAATTACACAAAAAATCAGACAATGCATAGAAAAGGTAAAGGATATGTCGCAGGTTGGCTTCGACAGGGATTATGTCATAAAGGACAACAAGCCTGATGTTTCCAAAGTGATTTGCCAGAACGGGCAGGTAAAGCTTGACGAGATAAAAGCGTCAGGCGAGAATATTTGGCTGAGTGGAAGCATTGAATTTGAAGTGCTGTATACGAGAGAGGAAGTTTTTGAAGGCGATGAGCCGGAGGAAAATATCGGCGGAAACAGAGTGGAGCATATAAAGGATGCAATACCGTTTCAGGAGAAGCTTGTGCTTCAAGGAGTCTGCGAGAAGGATACGGTTCGTGTGTATACCGGGCTTGATGAGCTTACGGTTGGGGTTATCAATTCGCGAAAGCTCTCGGTCAGAGGCATTATAAGCGTGGAGCTTTATGGAGAGAGGGAAGAAAATCTTGAGGTTGCACAAAGGATTGATGACAAGGACGTGGAGCAGCTTATGGGGCAGATGAAGGTGCTTAAGCTTGACAGTGTTGTAAGGGATATTGTCAGAATTAAAAATGTCGTCACCTTGCCAAAGACAAAGCCGAATATATGCAAGCTCATATCAAGTCTTGTTGATATGAGAAATCTGGAGTATACATACGAGCGTGACCATATCACACTGACAGGCGAGTGCCATGCGTGTATAGTGTATCTGAGCGAAGAACAGGAAATTTGCTGCTTTGAGGTGCAGGAGGGTTTTTCAAATGAAATACGCTGCGAGGGTGATAATGCCGGAAATATTGCCTGGCTTCGCACACAGCCTGCCATGCATCAGGTTGAGGCGGAAAATGATTACGACGGAGAGCTCAGGCAGCTTTCGATTGAGGCAGCGCTTGCGGTGGATGGAAAGGTCTGGAGTGAGGAAACAGTAGAGGTGCTCAATGACATGTACAGCGTATCATGTCCGGTAAAACCTGTGTTTGAAAATATGAAGGTATGCAGCCTTCTTATGAAAAATGACACAAAATGCCGTATTTTGGAGCAGTTGTACAGAGAAAACAGCAAAAAGAGAATTTTAAGAATATGCGGTACAAAGACGCAGGCTGCTATTGCACAGATAAAAAATGCAGACACAGGAATTATTGTGTCAGGTGTATTGCAGGTGAACTGTGTGAATATTGTGGAGGATGATGGCTGTCCGATAGAGATGCATACAGACTCTGTGCCGTTTGAACAGTTTGTTGAGATACCCGGCATGGATGCCAACACCTGCTGCGAGGTAAATGTGCAGGTAGACCAGGTGCAGGTCAATCTGCTCGACAACAGCGAATATGAAATTAAGGGTGTTGTCAGCATAAACGCTATTGCCCTGCAGCAGGATGAAGTGTCAGTCATAACATCGGTGGAGCAGGAAAAAACAGCGTCTGATACTGAAGAGGAAGCAGCTCTGGTTGGCTATATAGTGCAGAAGGATGATAAAATGTGGGACATTGCAAAAAGATACCGCACCACTGTTGAAAACATAATGGAAATAAACGCTCTGACCTCAGATAGCGTCAAAACTGATGATAGACTTATAATAGCGCGCATGTGAATCATAAATGAGGGGCAAAATAACTTTTGACCTTTTAATCATATCATTATATAAAATGTGGAAAATTCTGTAAATTTACAAAAAGATGTGGAAAAAAGATTCATTTTGTGCGATAATATATCCGAATGTATATTGAACATAAATTGTGGAAGGAAAGGTCAATCTGACCGTCGTATTACAGGAGGAACAAAATGAATCGGAAATGGACACGTGCTATATGTACTGTGTTAACATCGGCACTCGTTTTTACAGGACCGGCAGTAGAGGGCATTACATTTAGCGGATACATAAACAGTGGACTTGAGAAGGTATATGCCAAGACAAAGAAGCAGAAGGATGCAGAGAAGAAGAAGTCACAGGCTGAGCAGGATCTCAAGGATAAGAAGAATGAGATTAATGGTTTAAAGGGTCAGCAGCAGATTACTGCTGATGATATAAAGAATAAATCCGCAAAGCTTGATGAGATTCTTGCAGCACAAAAGAAGCTTCAGACAGATATCACAAGCAAACAGGCAGAGATAGAGCAGAATCAGAAGGATCTTGCAGCAGCCCAGGAAAAGCAGCAGGAGCAGTATGACGCCATGAAGAAGCGTATACAGTTCATGTATGAAAACAGCGCTGAAGACAATATCTGGACAGCAATTATTGAGTCAAATGGTATCACAGATATGCTCAATCGTATAGAGTACGTGTCAGATGTATATGATTCGGATCGTGCTCTTATGGATTCTTACCAGGCAGCAGTTGAGCAGGTGAAGGAAATTGGTACTAAGCTTGACAACGACATGAATGAGCTCACAGCCATGCAGGATGACTATGAGAAGCAGCAGGCAGATGTCGAGGCGGCTATAGTAGCTCTTGAAAACCAGAAGGAGCAGTATGCAAGCCAGATAGCTCAGGCACAGCAGCAGGCAGATAATTATCAGAATATCATTACGGCACAGGGCAAAATCATTCAGGAGCAGGAAGCAGCGGCCGCAGCTGCAGCCGCAGCCGCTGCCAGAGCGAACAGCTCGTCAAGCAATTCAAGCTATGATGGTGGTGGAGCCGGCAAGGGCGGAAGCATTGCCAGTGACTATGCATCAGGCGGTGGAAAGAACCCGAGTGCTTCAACAGGAGTTTCAGGAAGCTCTGTGGTATCATACGCTATGCAGTTTGTGGGCAATCCATATGTATGGGCTGGAAACAGTCTTACAAACGGTGTAGACTGTTCAGGCTTTGTACATGAGGTATATGCACATTTTGGTATCAGCACACCGAGATATTCACAGGCATTTAAGTCTGTGGGACAGGCCGTATCCTTCGATAATATACAGCCGGGAGACGTAGTGGTATATCCGGGACATGTAGCTATATATGCAGGTGGTGGTGTTATAGTGGAGGCACAGTCCACAAAGGCAGGAATCACAGCAAACAGAAGCGTACAGTGTCATACAATACTTGCTATACGACGTCTTGTATAGGATGGTTAGGAGCCGATAAGTATATTTATTATACTTACCGGCTCTTTTTATTTTTACCACAAAGTACTGAATTGTTACCAATAAAGTAAGGGGCGTAAGATGCGGACATGCCACGACCAAATGTTAGTAACAGTCAAAAACTCCTTGCAATAAACGATAGCAATTTTCGCATATAAGGTGTATTATAGAAGCAGACGGCACCAATTCGCACAAAACGAACTAGCAAGCCTGTAAATAAAGTAAGAAAAGCAGGAGGAACAAGCCATGCAGATGGAACAATTACAAAAAGACATGATTGCAGCAATGAAAGCAAGAGACAAGGTAAGAAAGGATGCTATATCCTCACTTGTATCGGCAGCCAAAAAGGCGGCAATAGATGAGGGCTGCAGAGACAATATACCGGAGGAGCTTGTCAACAAGGTCATCCTTAAGGAAATGAAGTCTGTGAAGGAGCAGATTGACACATGCCCTGCCACAAGAACAGATCTGCTTGATGAGTACAATACCAGATATGCAATCTTTGAGGAGTACGCTCCTGCAATGATGTCGGCAGAAGAGGTAGAAAAGGAGCTCACAGAGCAGTTTTCGGATGTAATCGCAACAGGAAACAAAGGACAGATAATGAAGGCTGTCATGCCGCATTTCAAGGGCAAGGCTGACGGAAAGGTCATAAATCAGGTGGTTGCAAAGCTTTGCGCAAAATAAGAAAACACATCACAACAATTATACTTGCAGTGCTGGCTGTCATAGCCGGTGTGTATGCATATAATTATCATGATATGAAGCAGAATATTGTATACAATGAGCATCTGGATGACGTGGCTGTTACCGTGAATGGGAAAGAGCTGACACTGCGCGATATGGCATTTTATGTGGCATTTGAGGAGATGAATGTCGAGAAGCAGGCCCTTGTGTATGATTCCGGTAATCCAAACAAGTATTGGAATATCCACACAAACGGTGAATTTGTCCGTGTTACAGCGCGTAAAGCAGCTATGTCCATGGCCATTCACGATGAGATTTTTTATGAGATGGCCAAAAAAGAGAGCATTACACTTACTGACGACGAGAAAGAAGCTTTGAAAAACTCAGAGAAGGACTTCTGGTATGATTTGTCTGATATAGATGGTGCAAAGAAGCTTGGAGTCGAAAAAAATGACATTTACTCGTCCATGGAAAAGTCTGCAATAGCCCGGAAATATCAGGAAATATATGCAGGGCTTGACAATGCCGATATAACGGATTATGATTTCTCGGGAGGCAGATATAAGAAGCTGCTGGAGAAAAATAACTATAAAATAAAAGAAAAAGTGTGGAAAAGAGTCGATATGGGAAACGTTACTCTTGATCACTAGAAAGAAGATTTTATGTCAACAAAAATTGGAAGAAATGACCCTTGCTGGTGTGGCAGCGGAAAGAAATATAAGACCTGTCATGCGGCATTTGATATGAAGCTTGAAAAGCTTGCTGAGGCACATCATAAGATACCGAGCCATTCAATCATCAAGACACCTGACCAGATAGCGGGAATCAAGGAGAGCGCCAAGATAAATGTCGCAGTGCTCGACTACATAGGAGAGCATATCCACGAGGGTATGAACACAGCAGAGATTGATAAAATAGTCTATGATATGACCACCAGCATGGGTGGCATCCCTGCACCGCTCAACTATGAGGGTTATCCTTACAGCGTATGTACATCAGTAAATGAGCAGGTTTGTCACGGATTTCCTTCAAAGGACGTCATCTTAAAGGATGGTGACATCATAAATGTAGACTGTTCTACAATTTTAAACGGATATTTTTCGGATTCATCAAGAATGTACTGTATCGGAAATGTAAGCCCTGAGAAGAAAAAGCTCGTTGAAGTCACAAAGGAGTGTGTGGAGCTTGGACTCAAAGAGGTAAAGCCGTGGGGCTTCCTCGGAGATATGGGGCAGGCGGTGCACGACCATGCATTTGCAAACGGTTACACAGTAGTGCGTGAAATCGGTGGACACGGAGTGGGACTTGAATTTCACGAGGATCCATGGGTAGGCTACAACACCAAGCGCGGCACCGACATGGTCATGGCACCCGGCATGATATTTACCATCGAGCCAATGGTCAACATGGGCAAGGCCGATATCTACGTAGATGACAAGAACAATTGGGAAGTATACACTGACGACGGACTTCCATCAGCCCAATGGGAAATCATGGTACTCGTCACAGAGGATGGTCATGAGGTGCTGAGCTGGTAAACCGGTAAGTATTATCAGAGTGCTATTATTAGCAGACATTATTTCATAGGTGACAACATTATAAAGGGCGTGTGAAAAACGAAGTTTTTTTCACACGCCCTTTTGTATAATCCCATACAGAATCTAGTAAGTGAAGCGTTAGCTTCGGGAGAGCATTTATGCATCCACGGACATGGTTTATAAACTCATAGTAGATTGCTTCGCATAAGTACCCTAAATTTACCGGAGAGTATGCGGTGTGTTCCGAAGAAAAATATAAACTGCCACGGCGTTCCATAAAATGCGGATACGACAATTCATAGCAAACTATCAATAAACTATCCGCAAATGATGCCGTGGCTGATTTTATATTTTTCTGAGGAATATACTGCATGCTAGGCCGGTATCCACAGCCTAGATATGCGAAGCCCTATAAAGCGCAGTACCATAAGCGATGCACTATGATGCGTCCCTACAGATTTGTATTCACCCCATTTATGGTCGCATTCTCATTCTCCCTCATAGGAATGACGAGACACTTCTCCCCATTGATGACCTGCGCATGAATCTGTGAAGCCTTCTCCGGCTTTACATGAAGCACCACATCATAGGTCTTAATTTGGGCAGTGTAATTATCAATCTCCTCCTGCTTCTCAAGAAGCTGTGAGGTGCGCTCCTCAATCTGATTATTTTTCTCCTGGATAACAGAATCCTTCTCCTCAAGCTGCGCATTTTTCTCATTGAGCTCGAGAGTTAAATCGCCGACCTGGCTCTCAAGAGCAAGCTTTTCCACGCGGATTTCATTAGCTGCAAGAGCCTTTGAATCAATGACATTAGCTGCGATAGGCGGCTTGTCACCGAAGGCCTCATTGACGGATTTTTCAATGCGTGAAATCTTTTCCTCAGAGACATGGCAGTCACTAAGCACCTTGTTCATAGCCTCGCTGTCGAGAATGAACGGATCATCGTCATCATCGTGAGTCTCAGCGTAGTCATCGGCCATCTCGGACAGATTCTGCTGGATATCAAGCAGCTTGTCATCCGTGCTCTCGTCCTCGGCACCTAGCACGTTTCTGACGATTGAATGAAAAGCCATCTTCTGCTCAGTAGCTGTGCGCTCCACACCGCAGCCGAGGCCGTTTGTCATAAACTCAGAGTGAGGCTCCTTGGTATTTTTCGTATAGAAAAGAGTGGAGTGTATGTCAGTGCTTCTATCGTTGAAGGCAGGGAATAAAAAGCCTGTCTCAGGAGCACCGACTACCCAGTCCCTTATGCGGGCTCCGATACGCTGCTCCTTTTCCAGATAGCCAAGGCCCGGTTTTGAAAGTGTGACAGGGCAGATGGCGCAGAGCATGTATTTGTACACCTCCTCGGACTCATCCACGTTGATGTTGTCCTTTGTACGTGTCATGACATCGTAGCTGTCGAGATACAAAAGAATCAAGTAGTTCCCGGCCTCATCGTAGGTGTCGATGACCAGATCATAGTATGTATCGAGCAGAGTCTCATCATTAAGTTCGCTGTCGCGAAGCGCCATGAGAATCTGCTGGCGGCCTCCGACCTCTTCCTCCTCAAGCGGAAATTGCAGATTGAGCAGGTTGTTTCCGAGAGTGCCGGAAAGCACCTTGTTTGAAATCTCGAGATATTTGTAGTATTCATCCTCCTCCAGAGTGAGAAATTTGCCACCGAATTTGCAGACCTTTTCATGGTTGCAGTCCACGTAGCAGCCGACCAGACGACTGAAGGTTGCCTGGTCTTTTTTTAATCTTCGTTTTAGTTCCAATACTTCTTTTTTGTTCATATTATCCTCGCATTATTTTCATACCATTCAAAAATTTTCGTAATCACATTATATGTATGGAATAAATATTTGTCAATTGAGCGGCGCCTTTTATGTTCCGCTGTCAATCAAGAAAAAAGATGACAGACCAACCACAAAATGCTATAATTTAGGAAATCAACGGATTATGATATAAAGGCTGACACAGAGACATCCACAGGTGTCTCTGTTCTTGGATTGAGGCATAAATGGAGCAGAAAATGACAAACAATCACATTACAATAGGCATTCTCGCACATGTAGATGCGGGAAAGACAACCCTGTCTGAGGCCATGCTCTACAGCACCGGGAAGATTCGCTCACTCGGGCGCGTGGACCATCAGGACGCGTATCTAGACAACGATGCGCAGGAGCGTGAGCGTGGAATAACCATTTTTTCTAAGCAGGCAAGGCTTGATATTTCGCGTGGCACAAATGCAGAAGATACAGCTCGTACATGGCATGTAGTCATGCTTGATACACCGGGGCATGTGGATTTTTCGGCAGAGATGGAGCGTACCCTTCAGGTGCTCGACTATGCAATACTTGTAATCAGCGCAACTGATGGAGTGCAGGGGCATACGCGCACTCTGTGGAGACTTTTAAAGCACTATAACGTGCCGACATTTATTTTTGTAAACAAGATGGATATGCAGGGCACGGATGCGGAGAAAGTGCAGGCAGAGCTAAGGAGCGAGCTGAGTGATGGCTGTGTGGACTTTTCTTCACAGGATTTATTTGATGAGCTTGCCATGTGCAGCGAGCCTCTTTTAGATGAATTTATGGAATCGGGAGAGCTTGCGGATGCACATATTGCGCAGGCGGTGGCTCAAAGGGAGGTGTTCCCCTGCTTTTACGGCTCGGCACTTAAGCTTGACAGAGTAGATACGCTGATTCAGGGACTTTCGAGGTTTATGTGTGAAAGAAATTATCCTGACGAATTTTCTGCCCGCGTATACAAGATAGGCAGGGATGACAGAGGCAGCAGGCTGACATTTTTAAAGGTTACCGGAGGCTGTCTTAGAGTCAGGGACAAAATAGAGTACAAAGCGCATGGCGGTGACGAGGCGAAAGGCCTTCTGATTGAGAAAATCGACCAGATAAGAAAGTATTCCGGCGAAAAATATGAGATAGCTGATGTGGCAGAGGCGGGGGAGATAGTTGCTGTCACAGGTCTTAGCTCGACATTTCCGGGGCAGGGGCTCGGTGTTGAGCAGCAGTCCAATATGCCAATCCTTGAACCGGTACTAAACTATAGGATGATTCTGCCGGATGATGTAAATCCGGCTGCATTTATGGAAAAGCTAAAGCAGCTTGAGGAGGAAGACCCACAGCTTTACATAGTGTGGGTGGAGGAGTTTAAGGAAATCCATGTGCAGCTCATGGGACAGGTGCAGATGGAGGTGCTTGTGCGTCTCATAAAGGACAGGTTTGGTGTTGTTGTCACATTCGGACCGGGCAGCATTGTATATAAGGAAACGATAGCAAGGGCTGTCGAGGGAGTAGGACACTTTGAGCCGTTGCGCCACTATGCAGAGGTGCATCTGCTTTTGTCGCCGGCGGAGCGTGGCAGCGGAATCACGGTTACATCCACCTGCAGTGAGGATGTGCTCGACAAAAACTGGCAGCGCCTCATAGCCACACACGTTGAGGAAAAGGAGCACAGGGGTGTGCTCACAGGCTCAGCGCTTACCGATGTGAAGGTCACGATTCTTACAGGAAGAGCACATGTAAAGCACACGGAGGGAGGCGATTTCCGTCAGGCTACATACAGAGCAATCCGCCAGGGACTTAAATCCACAGAGAGCGTGCTGCTTGAGCCATACTACAGTTTTATCCTACAGGTGCCGATGGAGTATGTCGGCCGTGCAATGACAGATCTGGAGCAGAGATTTGCAAGAGCCGAGAGCCCGCAGTTTGCCACAACCGCTGCGAGGGAGATGGCAACAATTACAGGAAAGGCACCGGTTGCGACAATGCAGGATTATGTGAGTCTGGTGCATGCGTATACAAAGGGGCTCGGGCACCTGACACTGGAGCTGTGGGGTTATGATGAGTGTCACAATCCTGCGGAGGTGATTGCGCAGATGCACTATGACAGCGAGGAGGATTTCCGCAATCCGACAGGCTCGGTATTTTGTGCGCACGGCTCAGGCTACGTGGTACCGTGGGATGAGGTCCCGGAGCATATGCACCTGCCGTATGTCTACCACGGAGATGAGTCTGAGGAGGCACTTGCAGCGAGTGCCCGCACGCAAAATGCATTTTCAGCGGAGGATGCGCAGGCGCTTGCCGGAAACCGCCGCAGGACTAGCTTTGAGAAAGCTGTTTCAGGTATGTCATCAGTGGAGCTTGATGCGCAGCTTGCAGATGTTTATGCCAGGGAGTTTGGCATGGGCAAAAACGATATCGCAGAGGATCAGAGGCACAAATGGTCAGGTAAAAAGAAAAATGAGTATGAAGGCCTAAGTGGTAAACCGCGCACCGTAAAGCATGATAAGCACGGCAATCCGATTTATCCGAAGAAATCCCCGGGGGAAGAGTACCTGATAGTTGACGGATATAATATAATATTTGCATGGGAGGATTTAAAGGAGCTTTCACGCATAAACATTGATTCGGCGAGAGATGCGCTGAAGGATGTTTTATCGGATTACCAGGGCTATAAGGGCTGTCATCTGCTGCTGGTGTTTGATGCGTACAAGGTGAAGGGCAATGCCGGAAAGAGAGAGACCTTCCACAACATAGAGGTTGTGTATACAAAGCAGGACGAGACAGCCGATGCATTTATCGAAAAGACTGTGTTTGGCATACGTGACAGGTACAAGGTAACCGTGGCAACCTCGGACGGACTGGAGCAGCAGACGGTCATGAGCCTGGGGGCACTGCGAATGTCAGCCCGCGAGCTTAAGGAGCATATTGAGATGACGAAGCGTGCCGGGATGGAGGCATTCATATCAGGATAAACAGTCATGAATGGTAACAATATGTGTATAAAGAGATGTTTATAAAGACATTTGTATGTCATAAGCTAAGATAAGGAGACAAGAAAATGGTAGTAAACGAAAGCATGTACCAGCTCGGAAGCGTGCGCTCAGCAATCAGGGAGCTTTTCGAGTATGGTAAAAAAAGAGCAGCAATTGTAGGTAAGGAAAATGTATATGATTTCTCAATAGGAAACCCGAGCATACCGGCTCCGCAGATAGTAAATGACACAATAAAGGAGCTTGTGACAGATTATGATTCTGTTGCGCTGCACGGCTACACGTCAGCACAGGGAGACGTGGAAACGAGAGCGGCGATAGCTGAGTTTTTGAACAACACACATGGCACACATTTTAATGCGGACAACCTTTACATGACAATGGGAGCAGCGGCATCGCTGTCAATCTGCTTTCGGGCATTGACAAGTGATGCATATGATGAGTTTATTACCATAGCGCCATATTTCCCGGAGTACAAGGTATTTGTGAATGCAGCAGGCGCAAGACTTGTAGAGGTGCCTGCAGACACAGAGCATTTTCAGATAGATTTCGATGCTCTTGAGGAGAGAATCAATGCGCACACCAGAGGTGTCATAATCAATTCACCAAACAACCCATCCGGCACAGTCTATTCTGAGGAGACCATCAAAAAGCTCTCAGACCTCCTTGAGAAAAAGTCTAAGGAGATAGGAAGACCGATATTCATTATCGCAGATGAGCCGTACAGAGAGATAGTCTACGACGGAATCAAGGTACCGTTTGTGACCAAATATTACGACAACACGCTGGTATGCTACTCATACAGCAAGTCACTTTCACTGCCGGGAGAGAGAATAGGATACGTCCTCGTGCCTGATGAGGTGTACGATAAGGCAGAGCTGTATGCAGCAGTCTGTGGTGCGGGAAGAGCACTCGGTTACGTGTGTGCACCAAGCCTGTTCCAGAAGATGATAGTAAAATGCCAGGGGGCAACCGGTGATATCAATGCCTACAAAGAAAACAGAGACCTTCTGTACGAGGGACTCACAAGGATAGGCTATCACTGCTTCAAGCCGGACGGAGCCTTTTATATGTTTGTAAAGGCACTCGAGGATGACAGCAATGCATTCTGCGAGAAGGCAAAGGAGGCGGATGTGCTCATAGTAGCAGCAGACGGCTTCGGCTGTCCGGGCTGGGTGAGAATATCATACTGTGTGGATAGGGAAATGATAAAGCGCTCCATGCCTGCGTTTGAAAAGATATACAAAAAATATAATAAATAATAGTTGATTATAACGAATAAAAAATGCACAAATCCCGAAAATTATCTAAAATTATACGGCTTTCGGCATTTTTAATGTATACTTTTTACAAAATCTGTGGAAAAGGGCTCTGTGTGACCGTTGTGTGACCAAAGAGGTGTATAATCTTATTCAAGAGGAAAACGTATAAATAAAATATGAGGATAAGAACGCGTGCTTTGAGATAAGGAGCCGGAATATAATAGATTATCACAGAGCATACATAGGGACGAAAATGGAATTAAAGCCAGAAGCATTTAAAGGGATAATGTTCAAGGCAAAGAGATCGGAAAAAATTTTTAAAAAAATTTAAAAAAGTACTTGCATTATTCGTTTGACCATGATATTATAATACACGGTTCGTTGGTCAAGCGGTTAAGACGCCGCCCTCTCACGGCGGAAACACGGGTTCGATTCCCGTACGGACTGCTAAGTATTTAAAGCCGGTACATTCATGGAAGCATGATGTACCGGCTTTTTCGTTGTATATATTCATATGAGGCAGAGCTATTTATGAGCAGCTGCAGCTACAGCATGCTTTTTGATGCCGTCAGGCGCTTTTGTGATGCGAAGGGCAACGACAATTATTGCGGCGGCAAACAGCAGCTGTATTCCCATGCACATGAAAATGAAGCCAAGCTCCTTGACCGGATGAAAGTCAATATTTTTTACAGCCTGGTTGTACCAGTAGGCAGGCAGGAAGTGAGCGGCCTTTATGATGCCATCATTTAGAAATTCCTCCGGCACGAATATACCGCACAGGAATGCCATACCGAGTGACACAGTGTTAGCAAACATGTTCAGTATCTCACTGTTTGAGGTGATTTTACTGATGAAAAAGGCAAATGCCAGTGAAACAAGCATGTAGCAGAGCATGTTGAGTGTGAACAGGAAGCCTGAAAACGAGAATGTGCTGCCCTTAAACATAATTGTAGCTGAGATGAAAATTACCGTGCATACTGCAAGTCCGGTTAAAACCACACCCAAAAGCAGCTCGCGGTTGTAGTTTATAAATTTATAGGATGAGCAGGATATTCTCTCCTTGATTTCTTTTTTGGAGAAAACCTGAAGGACAGGAGCTATACCTGCAATCATCATGACAAGGAGTACCCATCCCAGATAACTGAAGCAGTAGTATATCCCGGAGTGCGTGGTGACACTTTTTCCGCTGAGCAGTGAGACAGAAGCCTTTTGACTTAGCGAGGTGTTTACTGCGGATAGAGCATCAGCTTCAGAGTAGCCGGAAGCGATGTAGGTATTGTACGTTTTCGTAAAGCTGTTTATGGCAGACTCAAAGGTGGTCGCTGCCTGTGTGCCGGGGATGGTCACAACATCGAGACTAAATCCCTCTTTTATGATGAGAATACAGTTTACATTTCTTGCAAAAAGCTCATCCTGCATAGTTTCCTTTTTATCATTTTTAATGCTTTTTTTAGTGCATGTCTTTTTAAGATACTCTGTCAGAGATTTGCTTTCAGGTGATTTGTCGTAGTCAAATACCGCAAATTTGGGCTTGGTGGCCTCATAATCACCTTCAGCTTTGTTTGTGCGTGTCGCAGTGAGAACGACCATGATACCTATGAATATGGACAGGTACATAATCATCTGGCCCATATGTCTGTTGAGTATTTTGAAATATGATTTAAATACTTGCATATTTTTTCCTCCGAAGCAGTGCAAAGGCAATGATTAAAAGAATCACTGATTCAACTGCCATTATTGATATATTTCTGAAAAATCTGTCGTAGCTGTCATATACGTTGAGCGAGTAAAAGCAGTCGGATATGAGACAGGCAGGGTTGAGGCGGTTAGCAATCGGAAGCTTGTGCTCAATCATATCTTTTATACCGTTGGCGCATAGATCCGCAAGCACGGAAAGTACCATGCCGATTCCGACAGAGATACCGATTTTGCTGCCCTCTGTAAGCTTAGGAATGGCACCTATTATCACTCCGATTGAAAGACCTATCATGCAGCCGAAAAACAGTGTCAGGATGATTGCCGGATATTTGTTTCCGAAGTCCACACCGAGTAGTGTCAGGTAGACTAATGCAATTAGCTCGACAACAAAATGGATGATTAAGAGTGAGATATACTCTGAAAAAATCAGTATGTTTTTGCTTAGAGCTGCAAGGCTTTTTCGCATGCCGAGAGGACTTGTGTTTGCAAGCAGACGGTTTGTGGCTGTCACAGCTGAAAATGAGGCGAACAGGCAGCTCATCGCAAATACAGCGTAAAAGTAATTGGTGTATTCATCCTGATTTCCCGATGAAAGAGAAATCTCTTTATACTCTGATGTGGTGTCAGATAGTCCGGCAATTGCAGTCTCAAGTGCAGCCGGATTTGTCTTTGCTATGTTTGTAAATACATCCTTTTGCTGTTTGTACTGTGTCAGGATGCATTCAAGTATTGTGGCATTGTATGAGTTTTCATCCACTACAAGTGAGGCATCCTCTGTGTAAATAATGCCGGTCACTTTTTTGTCATTTAGAGCTTTTTTGGCTGCTGAGCTATCCATTAGCTTCATGTTTATGAGGTCTGAAAATGAATTTGAACTGTCGTCCTTGTCGTCGGATTTACTGGCTGGATCAGCATGGTTTACATCGAGAGACTCAAGCACGCTCATCAGAGTGTCATCATTTTCAGATTCAACCACTGCTACATTTATTGTCTTAAACATTTCATCCTTTTCAAACAGATTTCCGAATGCCATATACATAAAAGTGGCGAGCAGCAGTGGAAATGCGAGTGTCCAGAACAGCGTGACTTTCAGGCGGAGCATGCTTAGCATGGTGTATTTTGAGTTGTGAAAAAATAATTTTAGTCCATTCATTAATCCCTTAGCTCCTTTCCGGTAATCTCTAAGAATACGTCGTTAAGAGTCGGAAGCTGCGTGTACACCTGACCGAAGGACAGATTGTTCTGATCTAGATAATCAAGCACATGGATTATATTGTGGCGTCCGCCACTGAAATAAATCCGAAGCTGTCCGTTTTCAAAGCTGACCTGATATGCATTGTGCAGCTGCTTTAATGAGTCAAGCTGTGCTTCTGACAGGTCTGCAATTTCTACGTTTATTGTCTCTGTATTTTTGATCATGCGCTTTAGCTCATCCTTTGTGCCGAGCGCGAGAGCCTTGCCCTTGTCCATGATGAGTATGCGGTCGCAGAGCTGCTCAACCTCCTCCATGTAGTGTGAGGTGTAGATGATTGTCGCACCATCACGGTTTAGTCTTTTGATGCCCTCCAGAATCTTGTTTCTGCTTTGAGGGTCGACAGCCACGGTCGGTTCATCAAAGAAGATGAGCTTTGGCTTGTGTGCTATGCCACACGCGATGTTGAGACGTCTCAAAAGTCCGCCTGAGAGCTTCTTTGGCAGAAATTTGCTGTAATCCGCTATGTCCACGAAATCCATTGCTTCCTTTACATATTTTTCGCGGAGCTTTTTGTCACTTACGTAAAGACCGCAGAAATAGTCGATATTTTCATATACAGTCAGCTCGTCGTACACGGCCACATTCTGCATGACCACGCCGATTTCGCGTTTGATATCGTAGCTGTTTGAGTACATTTCCTGCCCGAATACCTTTATATCTCCCTTGTCGTATGTGAGCAAGGAAAGTATGCAGTTTATAGTGGTGGTCTTTCCGGAGCCGTTTGGTCCGAGCAATCCGAAAATCTCGCCGGTTTTAACGGTCAGATTGAAATGGTCGAGTGCCACAAGCTCCTTGTAGCGTTTTACAAGGTTTGTTACTTCTATCGCATTTTTGGTTGTATCCATTGAATTGCCTCCATAATGTTGTATTTTCAGTTGCAAGCCTGATGTTTGGCTCAATAACAGATTACTATATGGCGTGCCGGAAAGTAAGTGTCAAATGTCACATTCGTATTTATGTTTGGATGAGGCATTGTTGTGTAAAAAATGACATTTGTCATAGTGACGTTTGATGGAATTTGTTGTAAGCTTATTTTACGGAAATGGAGGCTTTTGATGTATAAGATATGTAGTCAGTTTTTAATAGTTCTATCATGCGTGATGCTTATGGTGGTATCCCTTCAGGTCGATTACGTCATGATAGCGTGCATACTTACAGGAATAATCGTGTGCACATTTATAGACATGCAGGATGTGCCACAGATGAATCCTGCTAACGAGAGCGAAACGGCAGACCGGGCTTTGGATTTGATTCTGGCGGTTTATATTCTGTCCGGAGTATTTTTTGCACCATCATTTTTTATGCTGCCGTATGCAGCGATGGTATTCAGGAAGAAAAAATACACGGCGTCGAGGATGGCTGCAGCCTTAGTGGGGATAGCTGTATCGGTGGACTGTATTTTAAAGATAAAACATATAGCACCCGGGATTTTTTATATCCTGGAGGTTGTACTTCTCATGGCTTTTGCGGTAATGCTTTCGTATTTCACAGAGCTGCTTTTGGGGTATCAGATGAAGCTGCACAGCATGAGAGATGCGTCCATGGAGCACGACATGCTTATGGAGCAGATGAATCACCAGCTTATCGAGAAGCAGAATGCGCAGATATACAATGCCACGCTAAAGGAGAGAAACCGTATCGCAAGGGAGATACACGACAACGTGGGTCACATGATTACGCGCTCTATTTTGCAGGTGGGAGCAATCGGTGTGATAAATACCGATGAAAAGCTTAAAGCGCCTATCGCAGACCTAAAGAGTACACTCGATACGGCAATGGACAGCATGAGAAAAAGCGTTCATGATTTGTACGATGAATCGGTCGATTTGCGTCAGGCGCTTGCGAAGCTTAAGCCTACAGACAGTGCATTTGCATTTTCACTCGAATACGACTGTGAGGATAATCTGCCCAGAGATGTCAAGTATGCTTTTATTGCAATTGCAAAGGAAGCAGTAAACAACGCAGTTAAGCACAGTAACGGCGATGAAATCAGGATAATAGTCAGAGAGCATCCCGCCTTTTACCAGCTTGAGATAATGGACAACGGCACATCGGCTGACGAAAGAAAACTTTCGGGAGAAACAGGAGATGGAATAGGCATAAAAAATATAAAGGAGCGTGTTGCAGTGATAGGAGGAACCATGCGTATAAAGGCAGACGATGGTTTTATGATATTTGTGACGCTCATGAAGAAGTGAGGATATACATAAAAATCAAGGCTTGAAAAAGAAAGGGACAGGACATGAAAATAGTAATAATAGATGATGATAATCTCGTATCACTTTCGCTGAATACAATACTGAGCGCACAGGATGACATAGAGGTGTCTGCGGTTGGAGATAGCGGGCAGCAGGCGGTAAAGCTGTACGAGGAGCATATGCCAGATGTGATGCTCATGGATATAAGGATGCAGGGCATGACAGGTCTTGAAGCAGCAGAAAAAATACTCGCAAAATATCCGGATGCCAAAATACTTCTTCTGACCACATTTTCGGATGATGAATACATAGTAAAAGCAATCTCGCTGGGGGCGAAGGGCTATATACTAAAACAGGCCTTTGAGAGTATTGCCCCGGCACTTAGAGCTGTAAACAATGGACAGACAGTGTTTGGAACACAGATAATGGACAGGATACCACACCTGTTCAAAGCTGATGGTAAAGCTTCATCAGGCACCGGTCAGGCCCGGCTCATTGACGCAATGAAGAGCTATGATATAAGCGGCAAGGAGCTTTCAATCATAGAGCTGGTTGCAGAAGGACTAAACAACAAGGAAATAGCGGATGAGCTGTATCTGAGTGAGGGAACCGTACGAAACTATATAAGTGTCATACTTGAAAAGCTGCAGCTGAGGGACAGGACACAGCTTGCATGCTTTTATTATAAAAGTATGGGCTGAGCAGAAGATAATTTTTCTCAATAAGGAAATCTGCCCTTGCAATATACCCTGCAGGGGTATATAATGCATTTGAAGACGGATACCCATAAGGGGTATGGTTAGACATGTGCAACAAATGCAACTGTGAAGGTACTGAACAGTTACGAATGAAGAAAGAAGGGAGGCACCCATGGCAGAAAAAGAAACCAAATGCTGTTGCTGCAACCGCAAAAAAGAGCGGTCAGAGAAGGAATATAAGGATCTCATCAACAGACTTAGCCGTATAGAGGGGCAGATCCGTGGAATCAAGCGTATGCTGGATGAGGATTGCTACTGCCCTGACATTATCACACAGGTGGCGGCCGCAAATGCTGCGCTCAACAGCTTCAATAAAGTCCTTTTGGCCAATCATATAAAGACGTGTGTGGCAGATGACATAAGAGCCGGCAAGGATGAGACAATAGATGAGCTTTTGAACACACTACAGAAGCTTATGAAGTAGTATTATAAGAAGGCGGGTATAAAAATGAGTACAATAATCACAATATTAATAATAGCAATAATTGCCGCACTGGTGATTGTGGGCTTAAAGGAGACTATTAAGCATTCAAAGGGCGAGGGCGCCTGCTGTGGCGGTGGAGCTATGAAGGAGGACGAGGAAGCCACAGTACAGCTTACAGGCGAGATAGTCACGAGAGCAGATGTGCACATAGACGGAATGCACTGCATGAACTGCAAGAACTCAGTCACACGCTCACTTCAGAAGATGAGCGGAGTATCGGCAGCTGTGGATTTAAAGCATGGCGTGGCACATGTTGAGGCAACCAGAGAGCTAAGCGATGAGGAAATCACATTTGCCATCGAAAGACTGGATTTCAAGGTGACAGGAATTGAGAGATTTTAGAAAAGGCTTCTGAATAGTTAGATTTGAATAGTAGAAAGAAGGAAATACAGACAGTATGAAGCAATATACAGTTACAGGAATGAGCTGTGCGGCATGCTCTGCCAGAGTGGAAAAGGCGGTCTCTAAGGTTGATGGTGTGACGAGCTGTTCTGTCAGCCTTTTGACCAACTCGATGGGAGTCGAGGGAAGCGCGACAGATGCGCAGATAGTGGAGGCAGTAGAGCAGGCGGGCTATGGAGCGAGTCCCAAAGGCACAGCAATAGAATCAGAAAATGACAAAGCGAATAACAGCTTAGAGCAGCTAAAGGCAGCGCAGGATGCGCTTGTAGACAGGGAGACACCGAAGCTGCGCAACAGGCTTATAGCATCGCTCATATTCTTAGTTGTTCTCATGTATTTTTCCATGGGACATATGATGTGGGGCTGGCCGTTGCCTGGGTTTTTCAATGGAAACCATGTGGCTATGGGGCTTTTGCAGCTTCTGCTTACAGTGGCGGTAATGGTCATAAACCAGAAGTTTTTTATCAGTGGCTTTAAGGGCTTGATTCACGGCGCTCCTAACATGGATACGCTTGTTGCGCTTGGTTCTGCGGCATCGTTTGGATACAGCGTGTATGCACTTTTTGCCATGACAGCTGCGCAGGTGAATGGCGATATGGATGCGGTCATGTCATATATGCATGAGTTTTATTTTGAATCCGCAGCCATGATTTTGGCACTGATTACTGTCGGAAAAATGCTTGAAGCGCACTCAAAGGGCAAAACAACAGACGCTTTAAAGAGCCTGATGCAGCTTGCCCCAAAGACAGCAACTGTTGTAAGGGATGGCGTGGAGCAGGAAATTTCTGTGGATGCAGTGAAAAAGGGCGATATTTTCGTGGTCAGACCGGGGGAAAATATCCCTGTGGACGGTGAAATAATAGATGGAACAACCGCTGTCAACGAATCGGCACTCACAGGAGAGAGCATCCCTGTGGATAAGCAGCCGAAAGATGCAGTAAGCGCTGCCACAGTGAACCAGTCAGGCTTTATAAAATGCCGCGCAACCAGAGTGGGCGAAGACACCACACTCTCACAGATTATACAGATGGTTTCTGATGCCGCAGCGACAAAGGCACCTATTGCAAAAATCGCTGACAGGGTATCGGGAGTATTTGTGCCTGCGGTTATTACAATTGCAATCATTACAATAATAGCATGGCTTATAGCCGGTGAGACCATGGGCTTTGCGCTTGCCAGAGGTATTTCTGTGCTCGTGATAAGCTGCCCGTGTGCACTCGGACTGGCAACTCCGGTTGCGATAATGGTAGGAAACGGCAAGGGAGCAAAGAGTGGTATACTCTTCAAGACAGCGGCAAGCCTTGAGGCAACAGGCCGCACACAGATTGTGGCGCTGGATAAGACAGGCACCATCACAAGTGGTGAGCCGAAGGTGACGGATATCGTGCCTGATGAGACATTTTTTGAGGAAACCGGCAATCATGCCGGAGCGCTTCTTGCAATAGCCGCATCAGTTGAGGCAAAGAGCGAGCATCCGCTTGCAAAAGCCATTATGGAGCGCGCAAAAACGGACGAAATTGCTGTCGCAGAGGTGACAGATTTTAGCGCTGTTGTGGGAAATGGTCTGACTGCAACACTTGCAGGCAAAATGATAAAAGCAGGAAATCTTGCTTTTGTCAGCAAATTCGTAAAAGTGTCAGATGATATGCGCGCGAAAGCTGTCGAATTTTCAAAGGAAGGAAAAACTCCTCTATTCTTTGCTGCTGATGACAGGCTTTGCGGTATCATAGCCGTTGCAGATACAATAAAAGAGGACAGTCCGGAAGCTGTCAGACAGCTTAAAAATATGGGTATCAGAGTTGTTATGCTCACCGGTGACAACGAGCAGACTGCCAATGCTATTGGAAAGCAGGCGGGAGTGGACGAAGTCATCGCAGGTGTGCTTCCGGATGGTAAGGAGGCTGTCATAAGGAAGCTAAAAAAACAGGGCAGGGTAGCCATGGTTGGTGACGGAATCAATGATGCACCGGCACTCACACGTGCAGATATGGGAATTGCAATCGGCGCTGGAAGTGATGTGGCAATAGATGCAGCAGATGTTGTCCTGATGAAGAGCCGCCTGATAGATGTACCGGCAGCAGTGCGGTTAAGCCGTGCTACATTGACAAATATACACGAAAATCTGTTCTGGGCATTTTTCTATAATGTAATAGGTATTCCACTTGCGGCCGGTTTGTGGTATCCTTTATTAGGATGGAAGCTCAATCCGATGTTTGGAGCGGCGGCGATGAGCCTGTCGAGCTTCTGCGTTGTTACCAATGCCCTGCGGCTGAATCTGTGCAGGGTGTATGATCCTAAGCATGACAGAAAAGCAACACCAGATAGAAAAAACAAAACAAATAAACCAAATGAAAGTGAGGAAAAATCAATGACAAAGACAATGAATATCGAAGGAATGATGTGCTGCCACTGTGAGGCAAGAGTAAAGAAGGCACTCGAGGCGCTTGATGCAGTTAGTGAGGCAGCAGTAAGCCATGAGAGCGGAACTGCAGTAGTGACATTAAGCGCTGACATTTCCGATGAGAAATTAAAGGAGACTGTAGAGGCTGAGGACTACAAGGTTACATCAATTCAGTAATCAGTCAGACAGTATAGCAATATGAAGAAATATATAGCATTGGTATTGGCTGCAGTGCTGGTGCTTGGGATTTTTACAGGATGCGGTAACAAGGGCAACAAGGAGACAGAATCACAGACCGGTGATAAAGCCACTGAGTCGGTGAACTCTGCAGAAAATAATACAGAGGACAGCATGCAAAGCAGTACAGAAAACAGTACGGAAAATCAGAATGTGGCTGACACAGAGCAGCTCACCACAGAAAACGGACAGGAGAGCTCAGTTCTTGCCTGTCCGTCAGTAAACGGTAAGCTGCATGTGGAGGGCAGCAAGCTCGTTGATCAAAATAACAACGAGGTGCAGCTTCGCGGAGTCAGCACACACGGTCTTGCGTGGTATCCACAGTATGTGACCAATGATTGCTTTGCCACGCTGAAAAGCTTTGGCGCAAACGTGGTGAGGCTCGCCATGTACACCTACGAAAGCGGTGGCTACTGCACAGACGGTGACAGGCAGCAGCTTGAGACACTTGTGCAAAACGGAGTGCAGTACGCGTTCAACAACGACATGTATGTCATCATCGACTGGCATGTGCTAAACGAGGGCAATCCAAACCGCTACAGTGATGTGGCAAAGACATTTTTTGCCAAAATGGCACAGCAGTATGCCTCATACAACAACGTGATTTACGAGATTTGCAATGAGCCGTGCAAAGGTGCGACCTGGGGAGATGTGAAGTTTTATGCCAGCGAGGTCATTCCGTCAATCAGAAGCTACGACAAGGATGCAGTCATACTGATAGGCACACCTAACTGGAGCCAGGATGTGGATGAGGCAGTCAAGGACCCTGTCACAGGCTATGATAATATCATGTATACACTGCATTTCTATGCCGCAACCCACAAGGAGGACTTGCAAAACAAGCTAAAATCGGCGGCAGACGCCGGACTGCCGATATTTGTATCAGAGTTTGGCATCTGCAGCGCCGACGGAAACGGTCAGGTGGACATAGATTCCGCAAACAGCTGGATCAGCCTGCTCGACAGCTACGGCATCAGCTATGTGTGCTGGAATCTGTCCAATAAGGACGAAAAATCAGCGCTTCTAACACCTGCCTGCGATAAGACAAGCGGTTTTACCTATGAGGATCTAAGCGATGAGGGCAAGTGGCTGTACGGTGTGCTCACAAGTCATGTGACACCGGTCTTGAATTAACGAAAAGCCTCAGATGTACGGAAAACGGCGCATCTGCTAATGCCGGGATAGAAGCATCTATGCACTCAGCCGGCATGCACATGAGGCAGATGCAGATACTTCTCTCTGGTGGCAAGTCCGCCGCGGATATGGCGCTCTGACTTGTTGATATCGAGAATGTGACGCGCTTTTGCGGCAAGCTCCGGGTCTATGCGAAGCAGCCTGTCAGCATCCGTGATATCCTTGTGCACAGTGGATTTACTGATGCCAAACTGCTTTGCAGCCTGACGCACCGTGGCATTGTTTTCAACTATGTAGTTGGCGATTTCCACCGCCCTTGTCTCAATATATGATTTCAAAAAATACTCCTGCATATTCTGTTGTTACAGTTTATGCGGGAGTATTTTTAATATTACACACAGGTTGTAATTCTATTTACGTTTTTCGTAATAAAATAAGAAAACGGTTTCTTAACCGCAGGAAAGATGTATATTAAGTGTATTAAGCGTATGCGGATGCGATGAGCTCAATACATTTATCGTATCCAAGCACAGAGCTGTTTAGCACCAGGTCATAATTTTTCCGGTTGCCCCACTCCTTGTCGGTGAAGTAGCGGTAATTTACAGAGCGCTTCTTATCGACATCCTTTAGCAGCTTTTTGACCTCGTCATCGCTTTTTTGGTAGAGCTTTTTTATTCTTGCAGCCTTCTCAGGAGTGTTTGCCTCTATAAAAACATTCAGCACATCATCCCTGTCAGAAAGAATGTAGTCTGCGCAACGTCCCACAATAACGCATGGCTCTTTTTGCGCAATATCCTTGATGAGCTTCTGCTGGATATTGAAAATCTGGTCGGAAAGAGAAACTCCTGTGATGTCGCGCCCCACAAATGCATATGAAAAAATGCTTCCGGCAGGTGCATATTCGCCCTGGTTTGCGACAATCTGCTCAGAGATACCGAGCTCCTTTGCCACATGCTCAATTATTTTTTTATCGTAAAACTCAATGCCGCATTTTTGAGCAATCTGCTCGCCGATAAAGCGACCGCCACTGCCAAACTCTCGGCTTATAGTGATTATTTTAAAACTCATGATGAAACCTCCCAGCCTATAAAAGGGTTTATAATTCATTATAACGTAATTGCACATAAAATCAAAACAGAAATTTAACAAAATCGCTTGCAGATAAGCACTCCGTAATCTATAATGACATAAGAATACATGTTGCTTTTACGTAATCAATGAGATGGCAGCAGATAACATATGTTATGTTTTTGTTATTGTTTACACCACAGTGTGGCAAACAGCAATTACGTGACGTTTCAAAGATTGTAAAACAGCAGCATAGCGAATAAACAATTAGGAGGAAAACATGGATCAGGAAAAGGTCATAGTCATAGACTTTGGTGGTCAGTACAATCAGCTTGTTGCGCGCCGTGTCCGCGAGTGCAACGTGTACTGTGAGATTTACTCATACAAAATAGACATTGAGAAAATCAAAGAAATGAATCCAAAGGGCATCATCCTTACAGGAGGTCCAAACAGCTGTTATGAAGAGGATTCACCATCATACCGGAAAGAGCTGTTTGAGCTGGGAATACCGGTGCTTGGCATCTGCTACGGTGCACAGCTTATGATGCATAAATTAGGCGGAAAGGTAATCACACCGGAGGTTGGAGAGTATGGAAAGACAGAAATCACATATTCTGCAAACGGCGTGATGTTCAAGGATCTGCCATCAGAATCAGTATGCTGGATGAGTCATTTCGACAGAATTGCAGAGGCTGCACCGGGCTTTGAGGTAGTTGCGCACACTGCAGACTGTCCAATAGCCGCAACACAGAATGTTGAGAAGAAATTATATGCAGTACAGTTCCATCCGGAGGTACTTCACACCAAGAACGGAACACAGATGATTTACAATTTCGTCCGTGGCGTATGTGGATGTGCAGGCACATGGAAGATGGATTCATTCGTCAAAAACACAATCGAAGAAATCAGAGAGCAGGTCGGTGACGGCAAAGTGCTCCTTGCACTTTCGGGTGGAGTAGACTCATCAGTACTAGCAGCACTTCTTGCCAAGGCAATCGGCAAGCAGCTCACCTGCGTATTCGTAGACCACGGACTTCTCCGCAAGAACGAGGGCGATGAGGTAGAGGGCGTATTCGGCAAAGGCGGTTCATTCGACATCAACTTTGTCCGCGTCAACGCACAGGAGCGCTACTACAGCAAGCTTGCAGGCGTCACAGAGCCTGAGCGCAAGCGTAAAATCATCGGTGAGGAATTCATCCGTGTATTCGAGGAAGAAGCTAAGAAAATCGGAAAGGTTGACTTCCTTGCGCAGGGAACCATCTATCCGGACGTAGTGGAGAGTGGACTCGGCGGAGAATCTGCAGTCATCAAATCACACCACAACGTAGGAGGTCTCCCGGAGCATGTCGATTTCAAGGATATCGTGGAGCCACTCAGAAACCTCTTCAAGGACGAGGTACGCAAGGTCGGACTGGAGCTTGGATTACCTGACTATCTCGTATTCCGTCAGCCATTCCCAGGCCCAGGCCTTGGAATCCGTATCATCGGCGAAGTCACAGCCGAAAAGGTACGCATTGTCCAGGATGCAGACTGGATTTACAGAAGCGAAGTGGAAAAGGCAGCAAAAGAGTATAAAGAGGCCCACGGCGAGGAACCATCATGGATGCCAAACCAGTACTTTGCAGCCCTTACCAACATGCGTTCAGTAGGTGTTATGGGTGATGAGAGAACATATGATTATGCCGTTGCAGTCCGTGCAGTCCGCACCGTGGACTTCATGACAGCCGAAGCCGCCGAGATACCATTTGAGGTACTTCAGACAGTGATGAGCAGAATTATAAATGAGGTAAAGGGAGTCAATAGAGTATTCTATGATTTGACCAGTAAGCCACCGGGAACTATTGAGTTCGAATAGTCCGCGGTAGGCTAAAAAGCCTTTATTTATGGGCTTTGTCGGCATCAGTGACTCTGGATTGCATTACGATTGCATTTTTATATTTGCCTGTGGTACGAAGCAGTGAACTGATTATGCGTGTAATCAGCAATGCTTTCGGTAGCAGGTGTGAAGTTAATTATTCCGCCTAACATTTTAGCAACCTCAAAGTTGCTGTTAGGATATAGATGTCCATAGGTCCCTAAAGTTGTCTGGATTTTTTCATGCCCCAGACGATCTTTGACGATCAGTGGATTTACCCCCATGCTGATTAAGAGTGCTACGTGAGAATGTCTTAATGCATGGATTTTAATGCGGTGAACACCGGCAAGCCCTGCCAGCTTTTCCAGGGCTCTTGGCAGGGTATGTTTGCTGGTGGGAATCCCGCTATAACTCAATACAAAATTACAGTCTTTTAAAACTTTCTTTTGCACTTCCATCCAATCTTTTAGTTCCCTTATCGTATCTTTATCAATCACAACTGTCCTAATACTGGCTGATGTTTTTGGATCTACAAATGTATATTCGTTCATTGATTTGTAATAGAGTGTTTTGGTTACACTGATAATACCACTTTCAAAATCAATATCTTCCCATTGTAAGGCAGCGGCTTCTCCGATCCGTAATCCTGTGGTGAACAGGAGCCAGAAACAGATGAATAAATAATGTTCGTAATAATCTCCTTTGTATAAAAGAGATATTACCTTCTGGAATTCTTCCAATGTCCAAAAATCCACTTTTACTTTCTTAGATTTAATATTGCCGACCATACGTGCGGGATTTTTCTTGGCGAGACCGAGGATGATTGCACGATCAAATGCCAAGGAAAGCATACCCTGTATAATTCTTACATAATTAGGACTATAATCTTTAGCCAGCTTTAACTGCCAAGTCTGCACATGAATCGGTTCTATTTCGTTTACTTTCTTCCGGTAAAAAAATTTGAAGTGCTTTTCAATAGTATTTAAACGATTTTTATAGGTGCTTTCTTTGACTTGTGTTTTATACCATGGAAGATAAATTTCCTCAATGAATTGTTTAAATGAGGGCTGTTTCTTTTCCATTGCCAGTCCTTCTTCAGCAGCTAAAATAAGTTTGGAATATTCCGCACGAGCCTCCTTTTTTGTAGAGAATCCACTTCGATATTTTTGGATTTGTTTTCCGGTTACAGCATCATAACCCAGATTTGCCCTGAAATAATAAGTTCCATTGTTTGCTTTTTTTATTGGATCTTTTGCCATCAAAATTCCTCCTTTGCACAATTATGCAAGAAGTACTATTGATTTTGTTCGTCTGGCAATTTAATCCCCAAAATTTCTTCAACAGCTTCTTTGGGTACCCTGTCTAATTTTCTTGATTGATAATAAGTATGTCCACGTTCAATCATAAGATTTTTGGCTTGTTTTATAATGTCTGCTGAAAAAGATGGACCATACCCCAATGCAATCAGATCTTTTTTTGTAACAGTAATCATATACCTCCCTTCTATGAACAGGGGAATCATAATACCTGTTCATTATTATAACAAATTTTGAGTAATTGTGTAGGTATAACTACTTCTTGCTGAAAATTGAAGTTTCTATCCGGAAAATCGTTTCCTATGCCCTGTTTCATGCACGTAGAAGGTGATACTATGTAACCATCAAGCTGCAGGCGAGCGTCTATGCACACTATCTGCAGCACCTGTATACCTTTCCCGGAAGGGTATGAAGTTATCAAGGTACAAAATCGCAAAAGCGATTTTTAAAAGGTTTTCAATAAGTAATTAACGAAAAAAAATAGAAATTGGATAAAATTGAGAAATTTCTTTGAGAAAAATGAAAAAAGCTGCCAAACGGCAGCTCAAATACAGTAATATATTATTTAGACGTAAGACGATTTAAGAGTGGAATCAGTGCAAGAAGATCGTCGTCATCCAACTGTTTGATAAGATCAGATGCTTTTGTATGAAGCGGTGGATTTGTAATATCCGGATCAAAAAATTGCGCCGGGGTAATCTCAAAGTATTCACAGATCTCCAGAAAATTTTCCATGGTCGGATTATTCCGCCCAGAAGAAAGAGACTGGATATAACTTTTGTTCCTACCCAGATCCAAGCTCATTTGATATTCCGATACATTCTTTTTCAGCCGTAGTTCCGTAATACGGTTGGCAATAAACATCTTGTCCATAACTTTACACCTCTTGATTTATTTTAAACTATTTACGGATAGCAAATTACGGAATAAAATAGAAGTATTAGAGGAAATGAAGCAAAATATACGGAATAAAAGCGTAATTTCATGTTTTAAAACAAAGATTGAGTATGTGAGTACTTTTTTTGATTGTGGGAATGATAGAAACAAAGGAAGTGGAGTCATTATGAAGATTGAGGGAACAAGGGAAGAAATCGCCTGGGTGAAAGAGGCAATCAAAAATAGCTGCAGCCGTTGTCCGTTTCTGGAATCCTGCAATAAACAGGCGAAAGAAGAAGGTGCAAATGGAAACCTAAAATCATGTGAAGAATTCTTACGGCACAAGATAGAGTATGTTGTAGAGAATGAATAACTATATATAGGATTATATAAATTGACAATCACTATATCTTGTGCTAGTATACTGATATAGTTTATTTTTATGCATACCCGTTATGGGGAGTTTGTGGATTTGTCAGAATCCCAAAACTCAAGGACGGCTGAAAAAGCTGTCTGCATAAGTTGTTTATGTTTGTATAAAGTGTCACTATCTGTCTGTTATGGACAATAGCGGCACTTTTGTTTTTTGGTAAGAATACCAGTAAATCAGGAATGACCAGAGAATATCAGGTTCTCTTTTCATTCCTTTTTTTGTGCCTAAATATAGGGCGTTTTAGAAAATGCCAGATACAGCATGGGCTGTTTATGGAATAAAACATATTTTAAGAAAGGTGGTACACACAAATGAATGAAACAAGAATCTATGCAGATGCGTTTGAAACGACATTTGCAAACACAAAGGAAATGCTGGAATTTCTGGCAGAACGGGCGAAGGCTTCCCAATGGATCCGTAAGCCGACCAGGATGCTGCGGCTGGTTCCCCTTGAGAAAGAGGCGGAAACGATTGAGAAAGCCTGTACAAAGCAACTGGAAGGGATTGTAGAGGATACGGAGAAAAATACTCAGTTGGTATTAAAGATCAATGGGGAAGTGTATCCTGTCCGGGATTGTGCTATGCACACGATCTTGAAAAGAGCCGGTGTCAGCGGCACAGGTTTACGAAAGCTTGAAAAGGCTACCTATGCGAAAGTAATCAATTATTGTCTGAAAGTCGCAAGAGGAGATGCACTGATTAAAATAGCCGATGGGAAGGTATCTGCTGTACATGGAGGGGATGAGCATGATTATTGCGTCCTTGATATGGAGGCGGTATTTTCTATGACCTGTGATTATCTGAAGGCACATTTTAGTGGCAGCGCTTATCTGGAAGGTTCCGGAACCTACGACCATTCCATTGCATCCGCTATGTGGACATTGGAAGGAAACCAGGAGCTTTTGGATACCTACCGGCAGGCATTAAAGGATCATGACCTGAAAGATAAGGCTCTTGCACCGGCACTCAGGCTTACTACTTCAGATGTGGCAGCCAGTGGTGCAAATCTGTATCCGATGATGACGTCAAAAACCAACAACCGCACGATTAGTCTTGGGAGTCCGATTAAACTGTCTCATGACAAGGGAGCAACACTTCAGGATTTTCGGAAGAATCTGGACAAGATTTTTTCCAGGTATCAGGAGGCAATGAATGGAATTTCTTCTTTGATGGATATTGAAATTGAAAATCCGGTAAATTGTCTGCATCTGGTAATGAAGGAAATTAAGATCAGCCAGAAGATTCGCAACGAAGTAGTGGAACAATATGTTGCCCAGTGTGGAGAAGATCCTTGTACGGCTCATGACCTTTACTATGCCATCAATGAGGCATCTTTTTTTGCAGCTTGTGAAGGTTTTTCCGGAAGCCGAATTCTAAAACTGGAAGAAGATATTGCCAGAACATTATCTATGGATTGGAAGGCATTTGACGTTATTGGAGCAATCAAATTATAAGGAGGACAAAGAAATGAGTTTAGCATTGAATTATGAACCGGAAGTTGTTGTAAATATTGAGCCACTTACAAGAGAGGAATGGCTGGATTACCGAAGACTTGGTATCGGTGGAAGTGATGTAGCCGCTATTATGGGAATCTCACCCTTTGCAACCATAAAAGATCTCTATTACGACAAAATTGGTGTAAAACCAATGATTGATGAAGGAGAAAGTAACTGGGTGGCAAAAGAAGTGGGACATCGTTTGGAAGATCTGGTAGCCATGATCTTCTCAAAAAAGACCGGATTAGAAGTTTTTCCTGTCCGGAAGATGTTCCGGCATCCCTTCTATCCATTCATGCTTGCGGATGTAGATTATTTTATCCGGTTTCCGGATGGAAGTATCGGAATCTTGGAATGTAAAACCTGTAATTACAATGCCAAAGATAAATGGGCAGATGACGGAATCCCAGAAAACTATGTTCTTCAGGTAAGGCATTATATGGCAGTGATGAACATCAAGAAAGCCTATATCGCCTGCTTGTACGGAAATAATGAGAATGAATTTGTTTACCGTTTTCTAGAGCGTGACGAGATGGAAGAACAGGAACTGATTGACCAAGAAGAGTACTTCTGGCATGAGTATGTGGAGAAAAAGGTGGAGCCGCCTTATAACGGGAAAGCAGATCTGGTTTTAGCCAGTATCCGGAGGTACAAAGGTTTTGCGGATAAGACCATTCCCGAAATCACGATTTCCGGGCTGGAGTCAAGAAGCTTGGAGCGTTTTCTGATGTTAGCGGAGGAAAAATCACAGTTGGAACGAAGAAAAAAGGAAATTGATGCAGAGCAAAAAGCATTGAGTGTTCCTTTTGTGGAACTTCTCGGTCAGGGCTGCAAAGCAGTGATGGAGGACGGAAGCTCTCGTTACAAGATCACATACAATCCAACCATCCGTACTCAGATTGGAAAAGAACAGATGGAAAAATTAAAGATCCAGCATCCGGATATTTATGAGGAATACGCCAGTACCTCAGAGAGCCGGACATTTCGGATTAAGAAGGAGGCAGCGTAATGTTAGATGGAAAAAGAGCATATATCTGCTCCCCGCTGTCTGCGATTACAAAAGAAGTCAGACAGCAGAATATGGAAAAAGCGAAGTTTTATCTGATGCAGATCAAACGGCTTTATCATTGTCGTACTTTTGCATCCCATGCACATCTTCCCCTTATGTTGGATGATGAGATTCCAGAAGAACGGGAGGCAGCGTTACAGATTGGTATGATCCTGCTTACGTTGTGTGATGTGTTGGTTGTCTGCGGACCGTATATAAGCGCCGGAATGGCAGGCGAGATAAAGGCTGCATTTGAAAAAGGCAAGGAGGTGTACTGGTACGACGGAATCAAGTATCCCGGTGAACTGATAAAGATAGAAAATTGGAGGGAAATAAACGATGAGGTGCAGATACATACGTAAGATTTTTCAAAATGAGGAGAATGGGTATACCATAGCTGTTTTTTCTACCCAGGATACCAGCGTTCCTTTGTCTGCCAGAGACAAATTCTGGTCTGCAAAGAAAGTCATTGCGTTTACTGCCATCGGTTATGATCTTCCGCTTTCGGATGAAATTGAAGTGGAGATGGAGGGAAACTGGGAATCCAGTACTCATGGACTTCAATATAAGGTGGAAAGCTTTTTGGAAGTTGTACCAAGAACCAGGGAGGGTATCTTAGGATACCTTTCCTGCGGTTCTGTAAAAGGTGTTGGACCGAAAATGGCGGAACGTATTGTCGATCAGTTTGGATTGAATACGTTGGAAATTATGGAAAAGACACCGGAGAAGTTACTGAAGGTACGGGGGATTTCAAAGAAAAAGCTAGATGGCATCATGGAATCCTTTGGGAAGAACCAGGCATTTCGGGAATTGATGACCTTTTTAGCTCCTTTTCATGTGACACCCAAGAAGGTAAATATGATCCTGAAACAATATCAGGACCGTTCGATGGAGATTATCCGCAAACAGCCGTATGCCCTGTTTCATGTCAAAGGCTTTGGCTTTCTTACAGTGGATGCGATTGCAAGACAATGCGGAGCATCGCCCAATGATCCCATGCGGATTTCCGGCTGTATCAGTTATGTGCTGAACGAAGAAATGCGTCAGAACGGACATCTGTATTTGAAACAGGATGCACTGATCAAAAGCGTCTTAAATCTTCTCAATGAAGACCAGACACTTGATCAGATCACAGAATCGGAAATAAATGGTGTTTTGTATCGGTTAGCGGTACAGCATAGTATTGTTGTAGATGATGATCGGATTTACCGGGTAACACAGTATGAGGAAGAACGAAGGACAGCTATGATGATTGCAAAGAGACTGATGAAACAGATTCCGGCTGAATCCATAGAAAAAGAACTGGAAGAGGCACAGAAGGTTCTGGGCATTACGTTATCGGACTGTCAGAAAGAGGCGGTCCGTATGGTGTTTAGAAGTCCTATCAGCATTATTACCGGAGGTCCGGGAACCGGCAAGACAACGGTTTTAAAAGTCATTTTGTATATCCATAAGGAGAAATACAAAACGGAAGTACAACTCATGGCACCGACGGGACGAGCTGCAAGAAGGATGGCAGAAAGTACAGGACATGAAGAGTCCAGCACGATGCACATGGCATTAGGGCTTTATGGCGATGATGAATATGAACCGATGCTGGAGGAATTATCCGCAGAATTTGTAAACGTAGATGAGTTTTCCATGGTGGATATGCACCTCGCTTATGAATTTTTCAGCAAGGTAAAGCCAAGTGCCAGAGTGCTTCTGGTAGGAGACATCCATCAGCTTCCATCTGTTGGAGCCGGAGAAGTGTTCCGTCAGTTGATTCTGTGTGGGAAGATCCCGGTAACAACTTTAGATTTAGTATACCGACAGGGGAAAAACAGCAACATTGCTCTTAATGCAAAATTGATGCAGCAAGGACGTACTGACTTGATAGAAGGGGAAGACTTCCAGATGATTGCCTGCAAAGGTGCAGAAGAGGCAGCTCAAATTGTTAAGGAATTGTATGTAAAAGAACTTGCAGTACATGGCATGGATCAGGTGCAGATTTTGTCACCTTATAAGGTGCGAAGTGCCGCAGGGGTAATAGAAATCAATAGAACCATACAGGATTTGGTGAATCCACCCATCTCTGGGAAAAAGGAACTCCATATCCATGACCATATCTTCCGGGAAGGGGACAAAGTTCTCCAAAATAAGAATACGGAAGTTGCCAGTAATGGGGATATGGGGATTCTTACCGAAATATCTGAAGATGAGGATAGCAACCCACTTGCCAGAATCGTATTTCCGGATGGACGCAGCGTGTTATATGAAATAGACCAGATGGATATGGTGGAACACGCAAATGCAATCACCATCCATAAGAGTCAGGGAAATGAGTGCCAGGTAGTGATTATTCCCTGGGTGTGGGCATTTTACAAGATGCTGAAACGAAATATCCTGTATACCGGAATCACCAGAGCCAAACAGAAGGTTTATCTTGTAGGAGAGAAAAAGGCGATTACGGTAGCTATCAAACAGGAAAGTACCGGTACGAGGAATACCATACTGGCAGAACGGATCCGATATTATTGTGATATATATCAGAAACCGACGCAGCGTCAGCCGAAAATGGAGCAATTACGACTGGCAGTTTAAAAAATTTTTCTAAAAATGACCAAGATTGAGATTCGGCAGATAATTATTATATAGAGAGATAATTTCTGCCGGCAAAAAGAAAGGAGTAGGCAATGACCGAATTATTATATAACAAATCAAAGGCAGTAGCAGCATTAAACAAGGTAGAAGGGTTCAATCCGCTGGAACTTGCCCGGAGAATTTCCAATGAGGGAGAGGCAGAACAGTTATATCTGGATGTGAAATACCGGAAACTTTGGTTCCGGCTTTTAAATCCGACAGGGAAAATTATCAGTAACATCATTAGTCTGACAGAGAATATGGCAGTTGTGGAGGCAAGAGTCTATCTGGATAAATGTGACCAGAAGGAAGATTGTGTGGGAAATTCCTACGCACAGCGGTTTCGCACCGCGGATCCGAAGTTTGGTGATAAATTTCTGGAACTTGCAGAGACAGCAGCTACCGGACGTGCATTAGCAGATGCCGGATATGGTGTACAGTTTGCCGATGTGGGGGAAGAAAATGATCCCCTGCAAGTGGACGCAGGTATTCCAGTGCCACCGAATCTGGAAACTCCGCAGCCAAATGGAACCATGCAGATGCCGGTAAATTCCGGACAGACACCAAACAATGGGATGGCAGCAAATGTGGCACAGAATATGGGAACCGGACAAGCAGGTGCCTATACGGCAGCTCCGGATCCTTCAGCAGCACCGCCAATACAAGGATCAACACCGATGATGGAACAGTTTTATCAGAACGCTCAGGCGAATGGAAATACCATCGGTGGCATGAATGGTATTCCAACGTTACAAAACCAGGCATTGGATCCTAATCTTCCGGCAGAAGAATTGGTCAACCGTATGACCTATGAACAGGCACTCAGTGTGACGGTTACCTGTGGGAGATTGAAGAATAAGACTATGGGACAAGTTGCAATGGAGAGTCCGTCCAGTTTAGGATGGTATGCCAATGAGTACAGTGGAAAAGACCATCTGATGATAGCTGCAGCAAGGGTGATTCTTCAGCGAGCATTGCCGATGGCTGGTTAATTATGCTTCCCACAGTCTTAACAGGCTGTGGGAGAAAGGAGGAGACAGAGAATGTACGATATGACAGGGTTTGATTACGATATTTCTGATGTAGTCAACTTGTTAAAACTACAGGTAAGACATAAGAATTCTGTCTCTCTGGATGTGAACTGCCCTTTTTGTGGGGAAACAAAAGGAAAGATGAATGTCAACCTGCGAAAAAATGTATTCCGGTGTAACCGATGTGATGTATCCGGCGGTATGTTGGATCTGTACGGAAGGCTTTATGGTGTGAATACTTCAGAGGCAAACCGACAAATACGTGAAGCGCTTGGAAAAGGAGAATATCGGACGGATTATATCGTGGCAGAACAAAAAGAAATAGAACCAGGGATTATTCTTGCGGAACTTGCGGATGCTGAAACGATAGACCGGACTTATTCCCGGATGCTTTCGCTTATGATTTTAAATGAACAGCATAAGGAAGATTTGTTAAAACGAGGACTTACTTTAGAGCAGATCGAAGGACAGAGGTACCGAAGTGTGCCATTGTTTGGAATTAGAAGTATGGTAAGGAAACTGCAGGATGAAGGGCTGATAGTCAAGGGTGTCCCGGGATTTTACGAAGGAGAAAACGGAGAATGGACCATCAATTTTTCTCCAAAGAACTCCGGTATCCTGATTCCAATTCTGTCAATGCAGGGAAAAATCCAGGGCTTTCAAATTCGGTTAGATCATGTGGTCGAGGGTAGAAAATATATCTGGCTATCCAGTGTAAAATTCAAAAATGGTGTATCCTCCGGAAGTCCGGTACATGTGATTGGAGATTTGGATGCTTCTGAGGTCTATCTGACTGAGGGAGCATTAAAGGGAACCATTGCACATTTTCTGTCCGGAGATACCTTTGTCTGTGTGGCAGGGGTAAACCAGTATCGTAATGCAAAACCGGTGCTGGAGGCATTTAGACAGAGAAATCTTCAGCATCTATTTGAAGCTTACGATATGGATAAGAAAATGAAAGTCCTTTGTGATGGGAATTACAGCAAGTGTGGAAGCTGCAGGCAAAAGGGCAGAGACGGTTACTGTCAGCATAAACTGCAGAAACGACAGATTATCCAAAATGGATGTAAGAAGGTGTATGAGATTTGTCAGGAACTATCCATTTCTATGAGCCGTATGGTCTGGGATATGGACGACTCCGGAGAATGGAATGGACAGATTAAAGGAATTGATGATTATTACTATTCAAAAAAGAAATTATAAGAGGACAGTCGGGGCTTTTGCTCCGGCTGGAAAAGGAGAATTTACATGAAACGAAATAAAATCTATATGATGTGTATGATATTAGCCGGAATCCTGTTTTTTGGTTCCGTAGGTGCGATTGTACGTATCTGCATGAGTTACCAAGAAGGAGAACAGGTCTACGAAGAACTTGAAGAATATATCCGGGAGTCTGAAAGTAGCAAAGAGCCGGAAGAGGAGAAGTCTTCTGAGGAAAATTCAGCGTTTACATTTCTTCAGGTGGACTTTGAGAGTCTGCAAAGCATCAACCCGGAAGTCATTGCCTGGATACAGATTCCGGCGCTTGACATCAGTTATCCTGTGGCAAAAGGAACGGACAATGCCTACTATCTTCATCACATGATCAATGGAGAAACGAATAAAAGTGGCAGTATATTTATGGATTATCATAACCAGGAGGATTTTACGGATAGGAATACCATCATCTATGGACATAATATGCGGGACGGGAGCATGTTCGGAACCTTGGAAAAATATCAGGATCCAGGAGTTTACGATGTGTATCCGAAGTTTTATGTTTATGTGCCGGGCTATGTATATGAATATCATATTTTTTCTTGTTACGCAGCTCCGGTAAATAATGCAGCGTACACATATTCTTTTCCGGATGTGAAAGACTATCAGGATTTTTTAGGAGTGATACAGGCAAATTCAGAATATGATACGGGAATATCGGTATCAGAAAAGGACAGGGTAATTACGTTATCTACCTGTGTAAATACGCGGAAAGACTATCGGTATTTGGTACATGGAAGACTGGATCAAAAAATTAGTGTGGAGGAATAATAAAGATGTTAGATTATGAATACATAAATGTGCTGGCAGATATTCTTTTGGATGAAACGTGCAGCGAAAAAGAACGTAAATTTCGGTTTGAACTTGTAAAAAAAATACAAGGAAGAGCGCAATATTATTTAGAAAGGGGCTTCTTACCACAAGTGGTAGAGGCTTTTTTTGCGGAAAAAATGGAAGGTATATCAAAAGTGTTTACGCAAAAAGATGCGGAACTTTTTCTGAAACCAAGCACTCCGCAAGTGCAGTATGGCGATATTACGACACCGAACCGACCATTTTATTCTGAAGCGGAAGAATTGATGCTTTGGTCTGAAACATCTTATCGTGGTCCTTTGGTTCCTGCGGGTAATAAGCGGTATCAGGAATTGTTTCAGAAGATAATGCCAAAAGAAGCAGCGTTTTTATAAAGTTTGTGTAAGAAAGAAAAGGGTATCCTGTCTGTGGTATGAACTGCAGGCGGGATATTTTTTTGTAATAAGTTGCGTTATACGGAATCTATACGTACAGAATAAGTATTAAGAATAAAGGAGAGATGCTTTTATGATAAGAAAGTTACGAATTGCAGTTGACCATGGAAACAAGAATATGAAAACCTGCAACCAGGTTTTTACTACCGCACTGATTACACAGGATAAGAAACCTGCCAGGGGAGAGGAATATATTTTCTATGAAGGAAAATATTATCTGCTCAGTAACAGGCGGATTCCTTACCAGAGGGATAAGACAGAGGATGAACGCTTTTTTATACTTACTCTGTTTGCTATCGTCAAAGAGTTGAAGAAATATCCGCAGATTGCTCCGGAAGACGTATTGCAGATTAATTTGCCAATCGGATTACCGCCAAAACATTTTGCAGATTTGTGTGAGAAGTATGAGTGTTACTTTAAAGGGGAAAATAAAGTTCACGAAATTATAACGGAAGGCGGTACATACCATGTAGCAATCCAAGATGTGATGGCTTTTCCACAAGATTATGCAGCAATGATGACTGTCATTGATAAGCTGCAAGATATTCCAAAGTCCATTGGTATTGATATAGGCGGATTCACAACGGATTATTTGCTGATGCGAAAAGGAATGCCGGATATGGAATCCTGTGATTCTCTGGAGCGTGGGGTTATTACCATGTATAATCAGGTGATTTCCGGTGTGAATAGTGAGTATGATATTCTACTGGAGGAATGTGATGTTGACAGTATTCTGAAGGGAAATACGGAGTTTTATGAGTCGGCGGTTGTAAAAATGACAGAGGGGATTGCTCAGGATTTTGTAACCGATCTTTTGAGTAGTATCCGGGAGCGCGGTATTGATACAAGGTCTACCTATACCGTATTTATCGGTGGTGGAGCAGCGTTATTGAAAAAACTGATCGAGAAATCAGATCGGTTAGGCAAGTATATGTTTATTGAAGATATTTGTGCCAATACGAAAGGATATGACAAGCTTTACCAGATGATGACAGCAGAGGAGTGATTGTGTGGAAAAGAAGAATCCATTTAAGTTCACTTTGGGGTTTGATAAAACGAAGGCTTCCCATATACGTGCCGTAGAATTGTTAAATTCGGTTAAAGATAAAGCGGATCTGATTGCAGAAGCGATTGTTGCACATGTGGATGGTATACAGGAAAGCAACACTTTCAGTAATGAGGTATTGCAGGCAATCATTCAGGAAACTGTCAGACAGGAAGTGCATAAAGCAATGCAGTCGAATAGTATGGAAAAGAGCGAAAAAGAACCGGAAATAACAATGACCTTTCCAGAAGAAACTAAGGACACCATCGATCCAAGGGTGGTAGAAAATGTAAGGAACGCAATGAGTGCTTTCCGCAGAAGATAGCATAGAAAAGAAGCAGTTTTCTCACACAACTGCTTCTTTTTGAATTTACAAAATATTATAAGCCACAGGATTAGCACAGGTTCCGCACAGTTTTATCACAGATTGTACTGCTACACTAAAAACTGAGGTATTGTCAGAAATGTGGTTTATTGATTTGGTCTTTTTCTTTAAGTGCTGCAAGTAATTCCCGTAAAGTACGAAGAGCAATCAGACGATCCTCTTCTGAGCAGTTTTGCAGTTCTTCCAGAATTTGATATGTAGTATGGTCTGTTTCTAGTGGAGCTTCGTGAATAATCGCATCCAGGGAAATCTTCAGATATTGGGCAAGAGGAATCAACGTTGCAAGTTCCGGATTGCCGTTACAAGTTTCAATATCTGAGATGGTCCGGATGGAAACACCTGCCTGTTCAGCCAGGGCTGACTGGGATAATCTAAGGTGTTCACGTTCGTTCTTTACCATGTAACCGAGTCTTTTCTTGACGGTATCCTTTAGCATCCGTATCACCTCACTTAAAGCATATTTTACCGTAGTTTTCCTACAAGGAAAATGTGTTAAGGCACATAGTATCACGCAATATAACGCATACAACAGAGGTGATGAGGAAGAAACTTCGGAGAAATAAGTCTTGTGAAACAAAAGAAAAGATATGGAAATACAGGTAGTTCATTAAAAAAAGTTCTTGTCAGAGAGAAGAATATCAGGATGTTCTATACGCAGAATATGCGTTAAAGAAAAAGAATTATCTGCATTATCCTACATGGACGATACATTTGGTCGGACCGGCAATTCGCTGGCTCGACCTTTTGTTTTGTCGAAAATTGTTGAATTGTGTCATTGCAGGCTGCAGATCCCCGCCTCTGAAATTTGGAAACTATGAAAATTTTCAAATTTCGGAGGTAAGAAGATGAACGAAGAACATACCTATAAAGGTTCAAAAACGAAAAACTACTTTTCTGCATATCTGTTGGCATCTGTACAGGGACGGAGAAAACGGTATCTGGAAATACAGAAGAAGATTCAGCTTGCAGAAAATAATTCGGACGAACAGGAATATACGGAGGCAGATCTTTCCATGGAGGAACATCTGGAACGAAAGAAACGGGAAGAGTTGCTGTTAAACGAAACACAAGGAATTTATCTAGAGTGGAATGAAATGGAAGACAAGCGGCTGATACAGGCAATGCACCTTTTGAATGAGAAAGAACGGGAAGTGATGTATCAGCGTGTATTTGAGGAGCGAGACTTCAAGGAAATAGGTGAACTGAACCAAATGACGGAAGATCAATGCAAATGGATGTATTATGGTGCAATCCGAAAAATCAGAAGAAAGATGGGAGGAGAAAAGTAATGGAATTTAGGGAGCTTTTATACCGGGCGAGAATGGGAGATCAAGAATCTATTATGGAAATCTTTGAAATGTACCGACCACTTCTTGTCAGAAATGCATTGGTAGACGGTTTCTTTGATGAAGATCTGTACCAGGAATTGATTGTAGAATTTTTAAGATGTATCCGGTTTTTCCGGGATGTTGAGTAAGTGAATAACTGAAGGATGGGGCGTGGCAGTATTGTGACCACGCCCTTTATCCTAAAAGATGAAACGGAAGGTCAGACAGATACAGCGGCAGACTGAACTGGCGATAAATTCAAAGTTCCAATCTGCGCAGAGTATCTGCTTTTCGTACCTGTATAAAAACAGAAACATAATCCTGTAATGCTGGCTAAAACAATACCAAATGCAGCGGTTCCATCAATGTTAATATTCAGTTTCACATCCAAAGTTTTTCTAAGTTCATTATCCATGTTCGGATCTCCTTTTTTCTTTGAGAATGTGGAATGTTGCTCTCTTTTGTTGGAAAAGACATTAGAATTATAGTATAATGGCATAGAAATTGATTTTGGAGGTGTTAGGAATGTTGCAGATTGCAATTTGTGATGATGAAGTAACGAATATTCTTAAGGTAAAAGAACTTGCAGAATTGTTTTTTCGCACACATTGTGTAGAGATAAGAATTGAAACATATAAGTCAAGTGATAATTTGTTATATGATATGCAAGATGGACAATATTTTGATTTATTTCTTCTGGATATAGAAATGCCAGAAATAAGTGGAATGGATTTGGCAAAAACGATTTATAGAAATCTACCCTCAGCAAGAATCATTTTTATTACGTCTCATTTGGAATATGCGATTGAGGCATATGAATTTTCCGTGTTTCGATATATTCCTAAAAAATTATTGGACGATAAATTGTTGATGGCTTTGGAAGATTTTTATAAACTTTATTGTCTTGAGCGAGATGAATATTATGTGATTCAAGTGAAGAATCGAATAGAAAAGGTGGCATACCGGGAAATCCTTTATATTTTGAAGAATGGGAAATATGCAGTTTTTCATTTGAAAAATGGAGAGATGAAATCGATTAGAAAGACTTTGGCTCAGGTTTTTGAAGAACTGAATAAGGAATATTTTTATTTTGCCGATAGAGGCTGTATTGTGAATTTAGCTAATGTAGTGGGGTTGAATGAAAATGGGGTTATTTTTGGTCATAATGAGCATATCCAAATTAGCAAAGCAAATATATCGGAATTCAAATCAATAATGCTTCGTTTTTGGGGGAAACAAATATGATAGGTGTACATATAATTGCAGAGTGGTTAGCTGCATTTATAGAAAGTATTTTGTATTTCAAGATAGTCAGCGTAATTTTTGAAACGCAATTTTCAAAGAAAAAACAAATAAAGTTTGGTTTATTTTTATCAGCATTTATTGCGATAGGAATAGTGATGTTAAATATGGTAGATTTATCTATTAGTCTGCCAACTTTGGGGTATGCGGCAATATCATATACTTTAGGAGGAAAAATTTTATATAGGGGGAGATTTTCAGAATTTTTACTTATTGCTATTGGCTACGTAGCATTTTTAACAGGAATGGATATGGGGACAGTTTTCCTAATGACAAAATTAGGAATGACATCTGTTATAGAAATTGTACTATCAGATTTTGGGATAGAAAGGATTATCTTTATTGTATTTATCAAATTAGTAGAATGTCTGCTTGTATGCTTATTCTGTGTGATTATTAAAAAAGGCGCAGAAAAGAAAAATAAGAGTGGAATTACAATTACCGTGATCTGTCTGGTGGTAGGTAGTATAGGAGGAGTATACTGGATAGTCTCATCACAAATTTTATTAGGAATACGATTAGACTTTTTACAAATGCTATTAGGAATTAGTGGTGTGTTACTTGCCGGGGTTGTGTATCTTTTCCTTCGGATGAGAGAAAATAGAAAAGAACAAGAATATATAGAGCAGAAAAATCATTTTTTAGAACAAAATTATTTAGTAGCTAAAGAATCGTATGAATCAAATGCAAAGTTATATCACGATATGTGGAATCATTTTTTACTGATACAAAAATATCTTGAGAAAAGGCAGATAGCAGAGGCTCAGAAGTATTTGCTTAAACTTATCGGAAATCACACAGAATATATGATAGAGGTCAGGACTGGAATAGAGGCTGTTGATTATATTTTAAGTCAAAAGGAAAAGTGGGCAAGTGAAAAGGGAATAGATATGAGTATTCATGCAGAATATCCTAAAAATTGTAGAATCGATCCAGTGGATTTATGTACGATACTCACTAATTTGCTGGATAATGCAATAGAAGCGTGTGAAAGATGTTCGCCGGAAATTGAGCGAAAAATTAAGTTGACTATTCGGAGAATTCATCAATTTATTATAATAAAGATAGAGAACAGCAGTAGCACAACGCCGACTATTAGAAATGAAAAGATGATGACCACTAAAATAAATAAGAGCATGCATGGATGGGGAATTCAAAATGTAAAATCTGCTGTGGAAAAATATCATGGTGTGATGGAATATGACTATAAAAACAATATATTTACTATGAACGTGATGTTATTTTACGAATAAAAAATATGAAAATTAAGGACAGTTACCGTTTGTTTTGAGGACAGTTTCGGCAACTGTCTATTTTTATGTTAGAGTACAAGAAAAGGAGGAAGCAGAAAATGTGGTTTGTTGTTATTGCACTTTTGATAGTGCTTATTCTTGTATTTTTAGCAGTATTTATTCATTTCAAGAAAAAGTAGTCTGGTAGACGGAACAATATGGAAGAAATAAAGGAGGCTTTAATGTTATGGAGTTGGTTGAGTTCACTTTAAAGGCAGGAAATAGGTTATTATTAGATAAAGTTAATATTCAATTTGATAAACATGTTATCAATCATGTTATGGGAGGTAATGGAGTTGGAAAATCTACTTTTGCAAAAGCATGTGTAGGAATGCATAAATACGAAGGAAAAATAAAAGGGAATGATTCAGCAATTTTAATTGGAAGCGGCAGTAATGTTCCAGCAGAGTTTTCGATTGCTGACATTGTAAAGCTATTGAAAAAAAGATTTGAGTCCGTAAGAGTAGATAATTTGTTTGAATTATTAAAATTGAGTCAAGTTCCGGGAAATTTAGCGATAAAGAAAATGAGTGATGGGCAAAAACAAAAAATCAAGTTGTTAGCTTTTTTATCAGCAAATCCCAAAGTGATAATTTTAGATGAATTTACAAACGCTTTGGACAAAAATAGTGCATTAGATCTTTATCACTTTTTGTCTATCTATAATAAAATGCATGAAGTAGTCATTATAAACATTACACATAATCTGTCAGACTTGGAGTATATGGAAGGAAAATACTATTATATTCATAATCATAAAATTGACCAAATTGAATCAAAGAAAGAGATTATAGAGATGTATGTGAAAGGGGAGTAGAGGATTATGGAATTTAGAAAAAACGTAAAAAATCGTTATTTCATTTATTACTTAGCTACAGTTATAATTTGCTTTGTGCTTGGCTATGTGTTGCTTGTAAGTTTGGATAAAATATCGAACCCATCTTTGGAAGAACTATTTATTAGCATTTATACTGTTTTTACACAATTCGGAATGCTGATTTTTTCAGTTCTTACAATACAGACATTTGCGACAGATTATAAAGAAAAAAATATTTTATTCTATAAATTGATGGGGTATAACTGGCTTAGATTTTTTCTTGAAAAAGTCGGTGTATTGTTATTCTGGATGAGTGTAATGACTCTTAGCGGGATATGTTTAATCAGTATTTTATATCAGGATTTTTCACTTACCATAGTCACAATGTTCTATTTTGAAAGTGCACTTATATATGAAATCTTATTAGCGAGCATGTGGGGATTTTTATTAAAAAGTGTTATTGGAGCGTATGTATCTAATTTTGCATTTTGGATTATTACAATGATTGCATCGATTGCAAACCATAAACTAAGTTTTTTAGCAAGATATGATGCCTCAAATCCGATATTTTTACGATTTAATCAGTATTACAATACAGGTAACACAGAATACTTAGATATTATTGGTAATGTGATATATACAATTATATTGTCAGGAGTAATATTAGGTATTGTTTGTGCTTTTAGAAAACGCTGGGAGAAGAATGGTATTTAGTGATAGGAAGTAAGAGGAAAATCGTAATTTTATCTGTTCCAGACACTCAAGAAGATATACTGAAGAAAATCCTTAAGGCAGTAGAAGGTTCGGCTGATGTAGAGGAATGGAGAATGTCTGCAGAAAAAATAGAACGTGCAGATTTGCAGATTTTACTTCCAGAAAAGATGGTTTACTGCAGTGGCAAAGAAATTTTACTCAACCGTCATGAATTTGACATCTTAGTGTATCTTGCCAGTCATCCGGGCTGGGTACGGTCTAAAGAACAGATTTATGAGGCGGTCTGGACAGAGGAAGTCGCAGATTATGAGAACTCAGTTATGTGGTGCATTAGTCAGCTTCGGAAGAAACTGGGGAATAATCCGAAAGGAAGTCCTTATATTAAAACTGTTTGGGGTGTAGGCTATAAATTTAATTCTGGGATTTAAAAGAAAAGCGGTACTGGTTGAAAAATCAGTGCTGCTTTTGTTAAAAAAGAGTTTGGGGGTGAATAAATGGAACAAATAAAACGTCCTAGACAAAGTTTATCTCTCAAAAAAATCCTTGCTCTCTATGTACTTGTTTCTATTTTAGTTGCTCTTTTTCTTTCCGTAGCGACTTTTTCTATATGTAATACTACTGTTGAAGGCATTAGAGCTTCGTATCATATATCCGGTGAAAAATATTATTTAACGAATGAGCAAAGGGAACGGTTTGGAGAAGGTGCTTACATTAGTGATGTCCAAGATCCATTGTATAAACAGGATGAGCAGGCAAGCATCACTTTAGAAACAATTCCCGTACTTGCAGCACCTATCTATTTTTCACTATGCATTATTGCTGCTATGTTACTTTTTTATAGAAACAATCTGAAGAAACCATTTGAGGAATTATGGGTAGCATCTGAAAAAATAGCAAACAATGACTTAAATATCTTTATTGATTATGAGAGGGAAGATGAATTAGGGCAGATATGCACAGCTTTTAAAATGATGCGAACAACGCTCGAAGACAATTTTTCTAAAATGTGGAGACAAGTTGAAGAACGAAAAGAACTCAATGCTGCATTTGCTCATGATTTGCGAACCCCTCTTACTGTCTTAAAGGGTTACAGTGATATGTTACAAGATAGCGATAATCCACAGACACGAAGAATCGCTGTTACAATGAGTAAGAATATTTTCCGTATGGAACGTTATGTAAGCAGCATGAGTAACCTTAGACGTATGGATGAGACGTTACCAGTATGCAAAGAAATCCCATTACAGTCATTTATATCTTCTTTGTATGAAAACGCAAAAATTGTATGCGAGAAAAATGGAAAGAATTTGTGCTTGCAGAACAACATATCTGTTTCAGAATTAGCACTTGATAGTACATTTATTGCACAGGTATGTAGCCATTTGATTTCCAATGCTGTTCGATATGCAAGGACGACAGTAATGCTGCAAGTTTCTTCGGATAATAATGGGTTCCTACTTTCTGTATCAGATGATGGGGAAGGGTTTCACAAAAACAGTCTGTTAAGAGCCACAGATCCATATTTCACAGAGGAAAGTGATTCTGAGCATTTAGGACTTGGACTTTATATTTGTAGGGTGCTTTGTAAACTTCACAATGGGTATTTGGAAATTGAAAATACTGCAGATGGAGCAAAGGTATCTGCATATTTCAAACGTCCTGATTCATAAATGAAAATAGGTCTTCGGACTGTTATATATGGAAAACGTTTTGTGATGCAGGATATAAATTGAGTCGTGGAATGTAAGGAGAAAGCGGTACTGAATAGGGAAGTACCGCTTTCGGTGTCATAAATTAATTGTTTTGAACTTCAGACAATTTTAGTTGTTTATGGAGAGAAAGAGCCATAAACAGACTGATAAGAAAAGAAAGAACATCAGCGATTGGCTGTGCGTACAAAATTCCATTTAATCCCCAAATGGAGGGAAGAATGAGAATAACAGGGATAAAGCAGATTCCTTGTCTGCATGCCCCAAGTAAAAAGCCTTCTTTTCCTTTCCCCAATGCAAGGAAAAGAGAAGAATATACCGTGTAATAGCCAAAAAGCATAAAAGTAATACCGTTGATGCGTAAGGAATTAGCTCCGATGTGGATCATTTCTATATTTCCGGTTGTAAATTGTGAAACGATTTGTGTTGGAAAGAGGAAAAATCCAAAGCCTACAACGACACAAAAAATCGTTGACCAGAGGATTGAGGTTTTGATTGCCTGGCGCAGTCGTTCATATTTCTTTGCACCATAGCTATATCCTGCAATGGGCTGGAATCCTTTAATAAAGCCGAATACAGTCAGACTACCCATAGAAACAAGCCGGATAACAACACCCATTCCGGCGATAGCTGCATCTCCATAAGTACCGGAAGCATTGTTGATCAGAGAAATGGAAAGGCTTGTTAATAGTTGAAATACAAGGGTAGGTACTCCAATTTTGAATATTTCTGAAAAAATCTCTTTGGAAAAGGAACAATCTTTTAAGTGGAAACGAAAAATACTTTTTTTACTGAAAAGGTAGTATAGGTAAACGAGTGTAGATACTACTTGTGAAATCGCAGTTGCAATGGCTGCACCTGCAACACCCAAATCAAAGATATAGATAAAAAGTGGATCTAAAGCAATGTTTAAGATTGCTCCGGTTAGTAGTGCAAGCATTGTAGTCTTAGCGGCGCCCTCACTTGTGACAATGTTGTTCATGGTAACATTAAATACATTGAAGATACAAGAAATTATGTAAATTCCTGCATAGGTCATTGCGTAAGGAAGAATGCTTTTGGTTGCACCGAGAAGTATTAAAATCGGCTTCAAGAATACGACGCAGAAGAGAATGAGAATGATACCTATGGTTAAACTGCAATAGAGAGAAGTGCTTGCAACTTTATTCGCCTGTTCCTCTTTCCCCTGTCCTAATAGCCGTGAAATATAGGACGCTGCTCCGTTTCCAAATAGTAATCCCAAACCGACAACAACTTGTCCAAGAGGGTAAACGATAGAAATTGCACCCATTTGACTTTCCCCTAGTCCGCCGACAAAGTATGCGTCCACAAGGTTGTACAAAGCATTGATCAGCATTCCGATCATGGTTGGAATTCCCATAGCCAAGAGCGCTTTTGCAACAGGTACATTTCCAAGTAATTCCATTTTCTGTTTTTGATTGTTCATAATGTGTAACTCCTTTCACTTGACATATAATATAAAATATACTACTATAAAATATAGTAATTGAAATGCAAAGGATATACTACTATAATTTATAGTAGTTGTCAAGAAGGAAGGAGAAAAATAAATGGCGACCATTGACTTAATCGTGTTAGGAATGTTAAAAAAAGAGGAATTAAGTGCTTATGATATTCAAAAACTGGTGGAATACCGGAATATCTCAAAATGGGTAAAGATCAGCACGCCTTCTATTTATAAAAAAGTGATTCAGTTAGAACAGAAAGGCTTGATTTCCAGTCGAACGGAAAAGGAGGGAAATATGCCGGAAAAAGCAGTATATTCTTTAACGGAAAACGGAGAGATAGAGTTTGAAAAATTGATGCACGAAATTTCTAAAAAGCCAATCCATCTGTTTTTGGATTTCAATGCTGTTATCGTAAACTTAGAGAGCATGCCAGAAGAAGAGCAGAGGGAATGCCTGGATGAGATAGAAATGAATATAGATATTCTTTTAAATTATTTGGAAAATAATCAGAAGTTGAAAGAAAGAGCAGAGGATGTTCCGGCAACAGGTATGGCGGTACTTCGTCAGCAGATTACATTGGCGCAGGCGATTAAGACATGGATTGCTGATTTGAAAAAAACGTTGTTTTAGTGGAGGATTGTGTCTTTTTAAGGAGCAAATTTTATTTCGTTGACAAAAATTTTTTATTCTGCTAGGTTATGAATATGTAAGATCTTACAGACGAAAAATCATAAAAGTAGGTGTAAGAATGTATCATGGAAGATTTAAAAATACACATTATCAAGCCGGTTTTCACTGGGGAGAAATGTTAAGAAAACATGGAAATTTTATTCATAAGCAACATACGTTTCAGATTACAGAAGAACGCAAAAAGTTTGCAATGCGATGTCTGCCAGTCTATGAGAAATATTATCCGGAAGTATTGGAAGAAATCAAAGGAATTGCAGATGGACAACAGAGTTCTTATGAAGATTTGTGTACGTTTTTGTTGAGTATGTATTGCTTTGAGTTCAGTAATCATTGTACATGCTTTGCTTTCCGGGATCAGGAACATATCATTTTGGGAAGAAACAGCGATTTTTTAACTGAATTGGAAAAGTTATATATGAACTGCTTATATCAGTTAGATGGTGGATATTCATTTCAAGGAAATACAACAGCTTTTGTCCAGATGGAGGATGGAGTCAATGAATATGGTTTGGCTATTGGATTGACTTTTGTTTATCCGAAGGTGCATAAAGCAGGATTAAATGCCGGAATGTTAGTACGGTATGTTTTGGAAAAGTGCAGAACGACGAAAGAAGCTATTGATTTTCTACAAGAGATTCCCATTGCTTCACAACAAATTTTAACAGTTGTGGATGTATTTGGAGATATGGCGGTGGTTGAGTGCAATCCGTATGAAGTAGAAGTGATTTTACCGAAAGATGGAGAAGAATTTGTAGTAACTGCGAACAACTATAATTCTGAAAAGTTAAGCGCTTATAAGAACAGTGAAGAAGTGGATGACTGGAATTCTTCGGAACGATACAAAGTGGCATATCAGGCATTGAAAGCACAGAATAATCATTTTAGTTTGAAGTGTGCAGAAGAAATTTTATCCGGAAAGTACGGTTTCATGTGTCAGTATGATCGAAAGACTGGAGCAGATACCGTATGGTCTGTAATCTATGATATAAAGGAGCGTAAAATTTACAGGGTAGAAGGAAATCCAGCACGAAAAGGATTCAAAGAAGATAAGAGATTTCATTTTAGATGCATTGGATAAAAATACGATAAAAGATGCGTTTGAAATATTTAGTGAAAAAGAATTGTAATATCAAGATTTGTTGGAGGTAATGCGAATGGGGAAATTTTAATTCTATCGGTGTCCGATAGTGAAAAACACATATTAGAGAAAATTCTAAAGGCAGTAGACGGTTTTATAGAAATAGAGAACCGGACGCTACCTTCAGAAAAAATAGAACGTGCGGATCTGAAGATTTTACTTACTGAAAAGCTGGTTTATCGGAACGGGAAAGAAATTCCGCTTAACCGACATGAATTTGACACTTTAGTATATCTTGCCAGGCATCCAGGTTGGGTTCGATCCAAAGAACAAATCTATGAGGCAGTCTGGACAGAGGAAGTCATGGACTATGAGAATGCAGTCATGTGGTGCATCAGCCAGCTACGGAAGAAGCTGGAGCCGGATCCGGACAGACTGCAGTACATCCATACCGTAAAAGGTGTAGGTTATAAGTTTGAGTATCATCCAATAAGTGAATAAATGAAAGCAAAGTCGGCAGTTTTTGGATAAACTGCCGACTTTGCTTATGTGGCAATATTGTTTGATTTTATGTGGATAGAGAAAAATCCTTGTGCTACAATATCTGATTAGAGGAGATGAAACAGTATGAATAAAAATATGAAAACTTATAAATCGTTGATTGAATATATGTATGGGAAGTGTTAGAGATGAAACGGGAAGAAATTTTTGAATATGTAAATAAGCAGTATGGATCAATTCCGGAATATCTCTGGAGGAGTTCTCCAAAGAGTGCAATTCTTCGACATAAGAATGGAAAATGGTATGCAGCTATTATGCGGGTTGAAAAATCCAGATTGGGATTAAAAGAAGAGGGGATCGTGGATGTGATCAATGTAAAGTGCGAACCGGATATGGTAGGACTTCTGACACAGACCTACGGTTTTCTTCCGGGATATCATATGAATAAAAAGTATTGGATCACAATGTTGCTGGATGGAACCGTGAGTGAAGCAAAGATATTAGACTTTTTGGATCTGAGCTATGATTTGATAGATGGAAAGAGATAGAGAAATTTTATAATGGAAGATAAAGAACAGATATTGAGAAACCCATGCTACTGTTTTTCACGACAGTATCATGGGTTTCTTTATCAAGGGAACATCGGATAGTGGACAAGGAAAAATCATCAAGGTAAAATAAAACAGAAAAAAAGAGTATTTCGTGAGGTTTCTGTGACATTTGGGTGATACTCTAAAAAGAAAAAGGATGTGATACGATGCATATTTTAGTAGTCGAAGATGACCACTTATTAAATAATACGTTATGCTACAACTTAAATGCCGCCGGATACAAGGTGTACTCTGCACTCTGTAAGCAAGAGGCGGAAAATTATATTGAGAAACAAAGGTATGAGTTGATCGTACTAGATGTGAATCTGCCGGATGGGAATGGTTTTGATTTCTGCAGGGAGGTAAAAGAGCGCTGTCCGGAGACTGCGGTGATTTTTCTGACCGCAAATGATATGGAAAGTGACATGCTAAAAGGCTATGAACTGGGGGCAGATGATTATGTGACAAAGCCATTTCCCATGAGTGTCTTTCAGAAGAAACTGGCTGCATTGTTAAGCCGAATTGCAAAACAGTCGGAAGAAGATAAATATAACGACGGAACGTTCGCTATTGATTTTAAAGAAATGACGGCTTCACTGGAGGGAAAAGCGTTGGTGTTTACCCCGCTGGAATATCGTCTGCTTAAAAGCTTTACGAAGAATCCGCAAAATGTATTAACCCGTCAGATGTTATTGGAAAGGCTGTGGGACATTGATGAGAACTTTGTGGATGAACATGCACTGACGGTAGCGGTCAGCAGAGTAAGAAATAAGATTGAGACCAACGGACAGCAGTATATTAAAACGGTCTATGGTATGGGATATATGTGGGTGGGAGGTGTGCAGAAATGAGACGAAAAAATCATCTTTCCATCAATCATATCTGCATCTTCTTAGGACTGGTGTTATGGATAGCAGCCATCGGGATTAGCATTGCTGTATTGTGGATGACCAGAAATGTAGTTGCCACCTTGAGTGTATTGGGCTTTGGTGTATTTGCGTTTGGCTGCGGAGTGCTTTTTGTAAGGATTGTCCGGAAAAAATTGGTCTTATTTTCCGATCAGCTTTGTGAATTGTTGGACGGGATGATGTCCGGAAAAGAGGAATTGCCGGAAGAGAAACAGCAGAAGGAAGGGCTATTCTATAAAATTCATTATAGGTTGAAACGACTGTATGAAGTTATGCAGGAGAACCGGAATCATATCGCTAAAGAAAGGGAAGATTTGCAGGAGTTAATTTCCGATATTTCCCATCAGGTCAAGACACCTATTGCAAACCTGAAAATGATCAACAATACGTTGTTGGAGCAAGAAGTTCCGGCACAGAAACAACAGGAATTTTTGACAGCGCAGAGCAGCCAGTTGGACAAGCTGGATTTTCTGATGCAGGCGATGATCAAAACGTCCCGATTGGAAACAGGCGTGATTTCTTTGGAACAAAAAGAACAGTCAATTTATGAAACATTAGCGGCAGCGCTGGGCGGGATTTTCTTAAATGCAGAGAAAAAGAAGATTGATGTGCAGGTAGACTGCCCGGAAGGATTGCTGGTTTCTCATGACCGGAAGTGGACTACGGAAGCCTTGTTTAACATTTTGGATAATGCAGTGAAGTACACACCGGCGGGTGGAAACATCTGGGTATCGGTGGAATGTTGGGAAATGTATGTAAAGATTGACATTACAGATAATGGAATCGGAATTTCCGAAGAACATCAGGGAACGATCTTCAAACGATTTTATCGGGAGGATACGGTACATGATGCAGAAGGAATCGGGATCGGACTGTATCTTGCCCGTGAGATTATCTCACTTCAGGGCGGGTACATTGTGGTGTCTTCCGATCCGGGGAAAGGTTCTACGTTTTCGGTGCGTCTCCTGAGAAAATAGGAGAAAAAGTTGAAATGTCACAGGATTGTGACATTTCAGCCCAAAAAACAGCGAAATTTCTTTGTTTTCGTGACATTTCTGTGAGGTTTGGTCGTTACAATAAGGATAACAAAAAGAAAGGACGGTGTTCGTATGAATATCTTAGAAACGACTGAACTGAAAAAATATTATGGAAAAGAACCAAATATCACAAAAGCATTGGATGGGGTGAACCTTTCCGTAGAAAAAGGAGAGTTTGTCGCTATTGTGGGAACATCCGGCAGCGGAAAATCCACTTTATTAAATATGATTGGTGGTCTGGACGTTCCGACTTCCGGTAAAGTCTTTGTGGATGGAACAGAATTATCCAAATTGAATGAGGAGCAGTTGACCATTTTCCGAAGAAGAAAAATCGGATTTGTTTTCCAGAACTACAATCTGGTGCCGGTTTTGAATGTATATGAGAATATTGCACTTCCGGTAGAACTGGACGGAGGAAAGGTAGACAAAAACTTTTTAGAGGAAGTTGTGGGATTTTTAGGATTGAAAGAAAAGTTAAACAGTATGCCGAATAATTTATCCGGTGGTCAGCAGCAGAGAGTGGCAATCGCACGTGCGCTGATTGCCAGTCCGACGATTGTGTTGGCAGATGAACCCACCGGTAACCTGGACAGTAAGACCAGTATGGACGTGTTAGGTTTGATGAAAACAAGCAGTGATAAATTTAAACAGACACTTGTGATGATTACCCACAATGACGAAATTGCTCAGCTTGCTGACCGGATTATCCATATCGAAGACGGAAAGATTGTACAGTAAGGGGGCGGGACTATGAGTGATGTTCTATTTGGAAATAACAATACAGAGGTAATCAAACGATTATCAAAACGATATTTTCGGAAAAATAAAACCCGTAATATAGCGGCAATTTTAGCGATTGCACTTACAGCGTTTTTGTTTACGGCTGTTACTTCACTTGCGTTTAGTATAAGTTCTTCTCTCCAACAATCCATGCAAATGCAAAAAGGCAGTAAGGCAGACGGAACATTGGGCTATATGACAGAAGAACAGTATGAACAACTTGCTAATAGTGATTTTGTGGAACAGGCAGGTCATAGGCGGGTTTTGGCTTATGCCAGCAATACCATAGGTCATGCGATTGAAATTAACTATGCAGATGATGTACAGCAGGAATTGACTTTCTGTACACCGACGCATGGAAAAGCACCGCAAAAAGCAAATGAGATTACAACGACAGACCTTGCTCTTGAAGATTTGGGCGTGGAACCGGAAATTGGAGCGACTGTCCCGGTAGAATTTGAAGTGCGCGGGAAGACCTATCATTACGATATGGTGCTTTCCGGCTGGTGGGAGGCAAGCCATGACAGCGTTAGCTTGATGATTGTGTCAGAGGAGTTCGTGAAAGAAAATCCGGAACTCTTTCAAAATACGTATTCCGAAGATCAAGAAATGGCAGGACTTACATTTTCTGAAGTAGTGCTGAAGGATAAAGGAAACGTCAAAGGTCAGCTAGAGGATTTTGCACATTCGATTGGTGGAAACACGGAAGATATGAATGCTGAAAACTTTATTCTTTGTAGTGAGAATCAGATGTCGCAGGGATTGAGCTCGTCAGATTCCATCATATTTGTGGTCACTTTTGTATTACTCTTTGTAGTGTGCGGTTATTTGCTGATTTACAATGTTTTTGATATTTCTGTTATGCAGGATGTCCGGCAGTATGGATTATTGAGGACTATCGGAATGTCCTCAAGACAGATTAAAAAAATGGTAAGAAAACAGGCGGTCTGGCTGACGGTGATTGGTCTGCCGATTGGATTGGCAGGAGGTTTTCTGGCAGGCTGGCTGATGTTGCCGTTTGCAATGAAATTTGTTAGCTTTGAACAAAAAACAGCCGGAGCAGCCACACAGGTTTCTGTTTCTCCGCTAATCTTTGTTTTGGCGGCTCTGTTTACAATTTTAACGGTATATATCAGTACAAGAAAGCCTTCCAATAAGGCAGCAAAAATATCTCCGTTAGAAGCAATCCGATATACGGAGCAGGAGAATGGCAAAAAGAGACGAACGAAACGCGCCCGCGGCGCAAGGCTTTCCAATATGGCATTTGCGAATTTCGGGCGAAATAAGCGGCGCGCGGTATTTATTGTAACGTCACTGCTTTTGTGTATCGTTATGGTCAATTCGGCGCTTGTCATTACTCAGAGCATGGATGCAGAAAAGTTTATCAGCCGGAGTACAAAGACAGATTATACTGTATATAATTCTGTTGTGGCAAATATTTACGAGGGATTTCAGTGTCATTCAGATGCACTCTCCGCCGATGCTGTTGAGGCAATCAATCGGCAGGGGGCGGAGAATGGAAGATATTTATACCGCAACACATTGGATGATACGAATGTTCAGGTGGACTATGGATTTGGCGTTGCGTGGGATGAAAGGAGAGACTTAGAGGACGGCGGAGTGGATAAGGTCTATGACAAACATGCCTGCCGTGCAGCATCCAAAACAGATGAACTTGTCTATGGAAATGTTTTAGGAGTATCTGAACGGTTTCTTGAGGATCTCAAGATTTTTGAGGGAGAAACGGATGCAGAGGTGCTGAAAGAAAAAATGCAGACCGGAAACTATGTGATCGTGGGATGCAGCATGGACAATCTGACGGGAGAGCCGACGGAGACGCCGCTTACAAAGCTTCTTGAGGTCGGAGACAGCATCTCCTTTTATGAAGACGGAGAACTCGTTAAGAAGTGTACGGTTCTTGCAAAAGCGGTTACGGTAGGAATGGAAACAGAAACAAATAATTCTACCACATCTCAAATGAAGATCGGCGGAGACGCACCGTATCTTTATATGACAGACAAGATGTTTGAACAGATCTATGAGGATCCGACACTGTTTAGCTATGGCTTTGATGCCGGCAAGGGACAGGAAGCGGAAATGGATGCATTTTTAAGTGATTATACAGAGCAGAATACATCGGTTGCATATACGTCCACAGGGCTGATGAGAGAGCAGATGAAAAGCCTGCAGAATATGGTACTGCTGGTGTGCGGAATGATTGCAATGATTATGGGTTTTGCCGGATTGGTCAATTTTACGAATATGATGATCTCCAGTATGATTGCACGAAGTCATGAGTTTGCAACCATGCGAAGTATTGGTATGACGCACCGCCAACTGAAGAAATTGATGATCTATGAGGGTGTGTATTATGCCGTTGCAGCAGGTGTCTTTGGATGTGCAGCGGCGGCAGCCTTGACAATAACTGTTTTGAAAAATGTGTTAAACTCCCCGTCTATGTGGTTCTTTACTTTGAAGTTTACCATTGTTCCGGCAGTTCTTGTGGGAATCGTGTACTTGATTTTAGCAGTAATTATTCCGCTGCTTGTGGTGCGCTTCTTCCATAGAGGAACCGTTGTGGAGCAACTGAGAGGGACAGAATAAATGGTAGTTGGGAGGCTTTTATATGGCAATACTTGAAACAAAAGATTTACGAAAAATATATGGTAGTGGTGAGAACGAAGTACGTGCGCTGGACGGAGTATCAATTTCCATAGAAGAAGGTGAATTTGTAGCCGTTGTAGGTACCTCCGGCAGCGGCAAATCCACCCTGCTTAATATGCTTGGCGGCTTAGACCGTCCTACTTCAGGAAGCGTTACAATCCGGGGAAAAGAACTTTTGAACATGAAAGATGAAGAACTGACGATTTTCAGACGAAGGAATATCGGTTTTGTCTTTCAGAATTATAATCTGCTTCCTGTCCTCAATGTGTATGAGAATATTGTGTATCCCATTGAGATTGACGGTGGCAGGACAGATACAGATTTTGTGAAAGAGATTATTCACGCTCTTGGTTTGCAGAAGAAACTGAGGAATCTGCCAAATAATCTTTCCGGAGGTCAGCAACAGAGAGTTGCGATTGCTCGGGCTTTGGCAACAAAGCCTGCGATTATTTTGGCAGACGAACCTACGGGAAACTTGGACTCTAAAACAAGTATGGACGTGATTTTGCTGATGCAGTCGCTTAGTCATGAGTTCGACCAGACGATCCTTATGATCACCCATAATGAGGAGATAGCGAGGATGGCAGATCGTATCATTCGCATTGAGGATGGTAAGGTTCTTTCGGGAGGTGTGAGGTATGCACGCTAACCGGAATAAAAAAGCTGTAAAGCGTGTGGAAAGAGGGATGATGAAAGCAAACCGCATAAGGAATCTGTTTGCGGTATTTGCAATCATCCTCACCACGTTCATGATTACCACCGTATTTAGCTTAGGAATTAACTATGCGGAGAACATGAAGTTAATGCAGGTACGTACCGAAGGGACAACCGCTGACGTTTCTCTTGCGATGCCGACCAAAGCCCAGGAACAGCAGATTCGGGACTTGGAGTACGTAAAAACGGTTGGAATGCAGTATATGGTCGGCTCTGTCACAGAGAAGAATGACGAGGGGCGTGAACTTTCTATCGCGCTTCAATATTACGACAATACAGAATGGGAAGAACATTATCAAGAAGCAATCAAAGATTTAGAAGGGAAATATCCTTCCGATGAAAATGAAATCATGCTGTCAGAGGATGCCCTTTCGCAGTTAGGAATTACAGAACCAAAACTGAATATGGAAGTTCCTCTGTCCTACTACGACAAAAACGGGGAGCAGGAGAGAACCTTCACCTTGAGTGGATGGTTTCACTCCTATACAGGCACGGGAATGGGATTTGTTTCCAAGGAGTATTGCAAAAATGCAGGCTATACAATGGCAGAGGATGGAGTCCTTTCTTTATCGCTGAAGAAAATGCCAGATGATTTTATGCGGATTCAAAGAGATGTGGAGTTAAATGAAAATCAATCTTTTAGCGGTGCGGTTTCCATGAAATCATCAAGCGGCTCCGTCATCGCAATGGAAATCCTTTTGGTCTTTTTTATCATTGGAAGTGGCTATTTGCTTATTTATAACGTTCTGTATATTTCCATTTCAAAGGATACCCGTTTTTATGGTTTGATGAAAACGATGGGGACAACGCAGGCGCAGATTAAATCTCTGGTGAAAAGTCAGGCAGTGAAGTTTGCCTGTATCGGGATTCCCATTGGTATTTTGTTAGCAACTGTCGTTTCTTTTGGAATTGTTCCCTTTGTTTTGAATCAGGGATTTGAGGAAGGCAAGTCGATGATGGATGCAGAGGTGTTCTTTCACCCGCTGATCTATATTCTGTCCATCCTCTTTTCAGCAGTAACGGTCTGGATTGCCTGCAATGCACCTGCAAAAGCAGCTGCGAAAATTTCACCGGTAGAAGCGCTGAAATTTCAGAACTTCGCACCGAAGAAAACGAAAAGTAGAAATTCCACTAATGGTGGCAAGCTGCATGTGATGGCGTTCCATAATGTCTTCCGAGATAAGAAACGTGCAATCCTTGTATTTATGTCTCTGTTTATGGGGATTACTATGATCTTAGGCGTGAATGGGATTGTAGGAAGTGTCAAAGGAGAAAACTATATTAAAAAATATTATGATTATTCTTTTGAATACACCGATATCCAGTTTGAGCAGCCGGAACAGCCCAATAAAGAGGTTCCGCAGTTTGATGAGCATTTTGTAAAGCAGATCGAGCAGATTGACGGAATTAAAAGAGTAGATACGCGTAAGACCGTCTGGGCAAGCATTGACTTTGACGAAGCGGCTTTGGAAGATTTTATGAAAATCAAATATGAGGACAGCGGTTATAAAGCGGATGGGAAATCCTATGATCAAATGTTGACATCGTTAAGAGGATATGCAGATGCCGGTGAGTACGGCTGCTACATTACGACACTGAATAATGATGAGGCTTTGGAAGAATATAACGCAAACCACTCAGATAAGCCGATAGACATAGAAGCGTTCAAGCAGGGTAAGACAGCGATTTCGGGAACAGATAATGATTATTTTTCACCGAATGCAGCGTTAGTCGGAAACACGCTGACGTTGACCGCCGACAGCACAGACGGAAAGGCAATGGATTTTCTGATTGGTGGTTCATTTAAGTATGATGATTATGAGGATAACCTTACCGAAGGAATTGATAGACGTAAGTTTGTTGAGATTGTACCGGATATCCTCTTTGTCAGCGAAGCCGGTATGGAACGACTGACAAAAGAACCGATTATTTCGGCGCTTGGTGTTGACGTTCAAGATACAGATGACATTGAGCGAATCGATACGGAACTGAAAGCAATCAATAACACGCTGACTACATCGGAATGGCAGTTTGAGAGCCCGGTCAACAGGATGGAAATGTTCGACCAGATGTTTTATTCTATGAATTTATTGGGAAATGGCGCGGCAGTATTGCTCATTGTCATCGGTCTGGTTAATTTCGTCAACGTGATGTTGACGGGCGTAGTGGCAAGGAAAAATGAGTTTGCCATTATGGAAAGTATCGGTACCACGAAAAAGCAGATTGTGAAAATACTGACCTTAGAAGGCGGGATTTATGCATTGATCTCTACGCTGCTGATTATGACTTTCGGAAACGCATTTCTATTCCTGGTAGCAAGGGCAGTGCCGAATATGGTAGATTATGCAGTATTTGAATACCCGGTTGCCCTTGTGATCGGCTTGATTGCAGCGATCTTTGTAATCTGTCTGAGTGTTCCGGCGATTGTCTATAAAGCGATTTCGGATGAAACGGTGATTGAACGACTGCGTAATTTTGATAACTAAATAGATTTATAGAAAGGCTGCGGACAGAATAAACAATCAGAAAGAATCAAGGCAGGTGATGCGGATGGGAAAATCGTAATTTTATCTGTTCCAGACACCAAAGAAGATATACTGAAGAAAATCCTGGAGGCAGTAGAAGGTTCGGCTGATGTAGAGGACCGGACGCTACCTTCAGAAAAAATAGAACTGGCAGATCTGCAGATTTTACTTCCAGAGAAGATAGTTTATCGAAATGGCAAAGAAATTTTACTCAACCGTCATGAATTTGACGTCTTAGTGTACCTTGCCAGTCATCCGGGCTGGGTACGGTCTAAAGAACAGATTTATGAGGCGGTCTGGACAGAGGAAGTCGTAGACTATGAAAATGCAGTCATGTGGTGCATCAGCCAGCTTCGGAAGAAGATGGAGCCGGGTCTGGACAGACCGCAGTATATCCATACTGTGAAAGGTATGGGGTATAAGTTTGAATATCGCTCAGAAGAATAAATCTTCTGGGCGTTTTTTAATTCGAGGAGAATTATTTTTTGATGTATCCCTTTTCTAGGAGGTTGAGTAAGTGAATAACTGAAGGATAGGGCATGACAGTAGAAACTGTCATGCCCTGATGTAAGAAAGACAGAGTGAAAATTGCAGTATTACTTAAATAAATTATAGGGGAAACATAGCCCCCACTATTTTAAAAGTCTATTGACATTGCGATTATTGGGGGATATAATAAAGAAAAAGTCATTTAGAAAAAAATCGAAATGTAGATGTGGTGATAATTATGAGCCTACCTAATGTATTTAAAGCATTAAGCGACCCTATTCGCAGGGATATATTGATGATGTTGAAAAAAAAAGGAGAAATGTCAGCAGGAGATATAGCTTCCGAATTTGATTTATCTAATGCAACTATTTCGTATCATTTATCCTTATTAAAAAAAGCTGATTTGATATTTGAAAATAGACAGCAGAAATATATATATTACAAAATCAATGTTTCCGTATTTGAGGATATTGTCCTTTGGTGCATGCAATTTAATGAAGGAGCTGGTAAAAATGATGAGTAAAGAAAGAAGAACACTTTTAATAACTACTTTTATATGTTTATGTTCATTGCTTGTTTATATATTGTTTACTGCTGTTTATCCAGAACCGAAAACGGTTCAGCAAAATTTATATTCAAATATGCTCTTTGTTGGTGGTATCGTTATAAATGTAGTTTTAAATATTGTATTGAATTTTAAAGTATGCAAAACAATGGGAGCTAAGTTTTTAGTTAAATTAGGAAAATGGATTATGCCTTTTACTTCAATTTTTTTAGTGATTGTTTCTATTTATTCCACCATTTATCCAAATTCCTCATTTTCTAATATTGCAACGATTGTTTTTGTTGGCTTGCTATTTATTGTGAGTGGAAACTATTTTCCTAAAAATCATGTAAATAAGTATATAGGTTTAAAATTTCCGTGGTTGCTAAATGATGAAGAAAGTTGGGACAAAACACATAAATTAGCCAGTTATACGTGGATTTTAGCAGGAATTATTTTTATTCTTCAACTTTTTGTAAGTCCTTTAAAGGTTGTGTCCATTCCATTAGTCATTATATTAGTGGGTGTTTTACCACTTATATATTCCCTAATGTTAGTTTATAAAAACAAGAGGAGGTAAAGGAAATGAAAAAACATATTATGATTGGAAGTTTGATTTGTGTTGCAACGGTATTGATTTTTTTAGTATTTTGGGGAAAATTACCTAGTGATGTCCCTATTCATTTTGACAGTAATGGAAATGTAAACTCTGTGCTTCCAAAGACTGCTGTTGTGTTTGGGACACCTACAATTTGTGCAATACTAAATGTCTTTTCAGGTTTTGCTTTGATGAAAAAGAACGAAGAAAGAACATTTATGTATTATTTAATTCCAGTTATTTCTATTATTGTGGCAGTAGTAATATTGGTGTTGGCATTATAAAGATACTTAGAAATATACAAAATGTAATGATTGAGGAATGGAAGTTTATTTTTTTACTTCTCATTTAGAAAATTTTCTAAATGAGAAGTGATTGAAAGGGGAAATTTCAGTAATATGCTTGAAATAAAAAATTTAACTAAAATATATCCAAATGGAAAAAAGGCGGTATCTGATTTAAGCATAACGATTGAAGATGGCGATTTATACGGTTTTATCGGAAAAAATGGTGCTGGTAAAACCACTACATTAAAGGCGTGTCTTACTATTCACGACTATGATACCGGCGATATTCTTTTAAATGGTGTTTCTATCAAGTCTGCTCCAACAGAATGTAAAAAACTAATGGCGTATGTTCCAGATACTCCTATTCTTGACCCGTACTTAACGGGATTGCAGTATTTGAATTTTATATGTGATATTTATAGTGTATCAGAAGAAAAACGACAACAGAAAATACCTGCTCTTTCAAAAAAACTAGGAATGTATGAAAAGTTAAATGATTTGATTTCTTCTTACTCTCATGGAATGAAGCAGAAAGTCAGTTTAATAGGTGCTTTTATTCACGAGCCAAAACTACTTATACTGGACGAGCCTTTTGTTGCATTAGACCCCGAAGCGTTCATTCAATTAAAAGAATTGATGAAAGAATTATGTGCGTCTGGTGGTTCGGTATTATTTTCAAGCCATATTTTAGATGTTGTGGAAAAGACCTGTAATAAAATTGCAATTATAAGAAATGGCGAACTTATTAGAAGCGGAGAAACAAAAGAAATTTTAGGAAATCGTGATTTGGAAAATGTTTTTATGGAGCTGAATGGAAAATGAGAACTTTTTATTCATTAACGAAAAGACAATTTTTAGGAATGACTAAATTTAATAAATTTCTTTACGGAAATTCAAAGGAAAAGAAAGTTTTTGCATATACTTTTTTTGCCATTAGCTTAACAGCTATAATACTTTTTTTCTGTTGGTTTAGAATGGCATTTCAGATTTGCATGACATTTCAATACCCTCAAGAAATTTTTAAGTATTTATTAAAACCTTTTGTTGTAGTAAGTATATTTATGACTTTTTTATCAGCACTTATAAAAGGTAGTGGAATTTTATATTTAGATAAAAGTATTGATCTGCTGTTTTCGTATCCTATTAAAACAAAAACAATCGTTTTATCTAAATTGAGTTATATATATATCTGGAATGTTGGTATATCATTTTTATTATTGATTGTTCCGTTGCTATATTATGACTCATTACAAAAGGGGAATATATTGTTTTACGTGGTTGATTTTTTACAGATATTCCTTATTCCCCTTGTACCAACACTTGTAGGTGTGCTTTTAGGGAATGTTCTATACAGACGATTAGGAAATCTTTTCCGATTAGGTTCTTACTCAAAAAGTATTTTGTATTTGGTATCATTTACTGTTTTTTTCGCATTTATGATTTTTTTCTTTCGTTATGTTGATTTTAGCACTTTATTGAAAGGTGCTATTGCTAAATTTGATTTCTTCAATGAAACGGAAAAAGGACTACTTTTTTCACATAACTATAAATCACTTATCTTTTTTGCAATATCAATTTTATTAGGAATAATACTATCGGCGTATGTTATACAGACATATAAGAAAAATTGTGCAAAAGTGCAGTTATATTCTGAAATAAGTAAATGTATTAAAATGAGTTATAAAAAGCATGAAAAAGTATCTGCTTTATTTCGTAGAGAATTGAAAAGATATTTTTCAACCCCGGTATATTTATTAAATACAATGCTTGGGATTGTTTCTCTTGTTTTATTGACAATTTATTCGTGCCTAAAAATTGATACCGTTACTATGTACTTAAAACTAATTGGAATGTCTTTTAAGGTAGAAAATAATTCCATACTACTTGCATTTGTTATTGGTCTGTTGATAATTTTATCAAATGTTACTTATGCCAGTATTTCTATTGAGGGAAAACAAAGGGAACTTTTAAAATCTTATCCTATATCAATTAAGGAGCTTTTACTTGCAAAGTATTTATTTCATCTTTCTTTAACAGTTCCTATGATTTTTATATGTGCAACTTTACTCGGAATAGTATGCCGAATGACTGTATCGGAATATTGCTTATTATTCTTGTTGCCTACTGTATTTTCAGTATTTGTAGGAGCATTAGGACTACTTATAAATTTAGTTTTTCCGAATTATGAATGGGAAAATGTTACCTATATTGTGAAACAAAGTATATCGGCGATTATAACTATTCTTTTAAGTATTTTAATTGTTGGTGGTTCATTATGGATAGTATTATATTTCTTTCATACACGTATATTATTTGCTTCGTATATTTTGGCTTTTCTATTTGTATTGCTAACAATGCTGATTGGAATTTTATTAAAGAAAGCAAGTAAAACATTTTGATTATGAATGGAAGATGTTTATGAATGAAAAGGAATTAACTTCTAGTTTCAAGGCTCTCTCTTGCGAAACCAGAAGAAAAATTATTTACCTTTTGAAAAGTAAATGCTTATGTGCTGGAGATATAGCCAAACATTTTGAACTAACTGGAGCTACTATTTCACATCACTTAAAGGTATTGACAGAGGGAAATTTGATAACATCAAAAAAAGTAGGTTTAGAGATATACTATTCTCTCAATATTGAAAAATATAACGTATTGATTAGGTGGTTTCAATTTCTGAATGATACACAAAATTGTAAAGAGAAAGAGATAAAATGAACACTCCAAAATATTTAGAAATTGCAGAATTGATTAGAATAGATATATTTGTTAAATATGTAAAAGCAAACCAACTAATTCCCAGTATCAGAAGATACGCTCAGATTTACAATGTCAATCCCAATACCGTATCCCGTGCTTTTCGTTTATTAGAAGCAGATGATATTATTTATTCTTACAGAACACGAGGGTATTATGTTTCAGAAAACATACAAAAGAAAAAAGAAGAATATGGAAGAAAGTATGCAAAGCATTTACTGAATGTTCTTCAAAGACTGGGTTATTCTGATATGGAAATTGAAAAAATGGTAGAAGAAACGCTTTTCATGTATGGACGCTAAGATAAAGAGATTGGTAGTGAAAATATAAGAAGGGAATGCTGAGGGGGGATATGTATGGGAAAATTGTAATTTTGTCTGTCCCGGATAGTGAGGATTATATATTGAAGAAAATCCTGAAGGTAGTCGAAAGATCTACCGATGATATAGATATAGAAGAACGGGAATTTCCTTCAGAAACAATGGAACGTGGGGAGCTGCAGATTTCATTTTCTGAGAAGAAGGTTTACCAAAATGGACAGGAGATTCTACTAAACCGTCACGAATATGACACCTTAGTATATCTTGCCAGGCATCCGGGATGGGTGCGTTCCAAAGAACAAATTTATGAGGCAGTCTGGACGGAGGAAGTAGCAGATTATGAAAATGCGGTCATGTGGTGCATTAGCCAGCTTCGGAAGAAACTGGAGCCGGATCCGGACAGACTGCAGTACATCCATACCGTAAAAGGTGTGGGATACAAGTTTGAGTATAGGAAAAACAAGAACTGAATATAACAGAGAAGGCAGGGCAGAAATGTTCTGTCTTTTTTTGTTGCGATTTTATGTATATCTCCGTACAGAAGTAGTATCAGCACATCTCCTAAAAAGTATGCTTTTTGAGAGTAGATGCTGGAGGCTATTTTTTACTCTCAGAAAGTATATAAATGGAGTTTTGGGATATGCCAAAAAATTTGCGAACTTTTTGGGAATACATAGGGGGAAGATAGATGGCATATTACGGGTATCACAGGACCAGTACCAAAGAACAGCATTTGGATAGGGGGATTATAGAAATTCAGAGATTCTGTGAGAGTCAGAACATAAAACTGGCAGGAATTTTCACAGATAAGCTGACAGGGAAAAACTTTGACAGACCACGATACACTGTTCTGGTTGAAGATGTTTTACGAGAAGGAGATACGCTGATTATCACAGAGCTTGACAGACTGGGTAGGAATAAGCAGGAAATTTTAAAGCAGCTGCAGATTTTAAAAGACAAGGGAGTACGAGTAATGGTATTGGAACTTCCGACTACGCTGATTGATTTGTCACAGATGGACAACGCTTTAGCAAGGCTGATGATAGAGACGATCAATAATGTATTGATTGAGATTTATGCATCTTTGGCACAGGCGGAGATGGAGAAAAAAGAAAAGCGTCAAAGGGAAGGTATGGAGGCAAAAAAACTTCGAGGTGAATGGGATGAGGTGGGAAGACCGAGAGCCATAGAACCAGAAAAGTTCAACCAGGAATTTCTGCGGGTAATAGAAAAGGAGGTGACGCCAACTCAACTGCAGAGAGAACTGGGGCTTACAGCTTCTACGTTCTATCGTTACCGGAAAGATTTTTTTAAGAAATATCCTCAATTTGTCCAATTTCAGAAATAAATTGATAATTATTATATGAAGAGAAAAAAGATGGGAGGCTGTAATATGAGTAACAGAACAGAGGGAACTTTATTTTTTGATCCAGAAAGTGGGCGATATGATATTCGATTTGGAATGGATTCGTTTTATGGCGGGTTACATTGTGGAGAATGCTTTGAAGTAAAAATAAACAATACCTGGGTTCCGGTCAGAATTGAAATGGGAGACGACTGGTATTTGGTTGGTCTGCCTATTGCAAAACTGTCGGGACTTACAGTACGAATGTAGGAGGCGTAAATGGAAGCAGAGAAAGGAAAGGTATGTGAAGGATCAGAGTATGCGTTTATAACTGATATTCGGATTACTTTGGAATGTCTGCATGAGGCATATCAGATGGAAGGGGATTTGCTAAAATCTGGAAAAAATATTTATGCAACAATGATCTACCCATTCATCCGTATGATCAAGGAACAATGCAGTACAATGGAATTGTGTGAGGAGGAACTTCATAAGGAATTATGGAGAACCTATGAAACAGAAGAAGATAATGTAAAATTTGTAGATGCGGCTTGGCATTTTTTAGAGTCACGTCAAAGAGAGGCGGTTTGAATCATTATGGTTAAGCATGAAAAAAGTAAAGAACGGCTAGAATGTTTGAGAGAAAACTATAAAATTGTATTACAGAAACTATGGAAAAAAAGAGATTTGGAAACATTGTTATTTTTACGAGTTGCTTATGAAACAGGAATTCGCGGGAATGATATATTAAAGATGGACATGTCTTGTATGAAGGGACGTCAGATCCTATTAGCTGAAGGGAAAAGAGGACTTGAATGCTTATACCAGCAGCTAAACGGAAATTATCCAAAAGTATCGCGACAAACCTTGCGTGTGATGGAAGTATTGTATAAAAAACAAGGGAAGTTTTTCAGCGCTTCACGAGAATATTATGTGCGAAAAATACATCGCCTTTGGGAACAGTCACCGTTTTGTTTTCATGATCTACGGCGAAGTAGAAAATTGTTGGAAATTTACTTATTGGAAGAGCAACGGAATACCGTTGATGCAGCAATATACGCTGCAGAACGGGAAGTGAGTGCTGGAGAAGAACTTTTAGATGCAGCCGAAGTTATGCAAAATTTGAGAGAAAAACATTTATGAGCAACGGAGTGTGCCAGGCGGTATTTCTGCTTCTAAATACATATTTTTCAAAAAAAGAGAGATAATAAATAATAGTAGCATTTCGGCAGTAGAGTTAGGTTACTGCCGAAATGCTATTGACTTTTAAAAAGAGAAAGGCATATAATGATGATAGCAAAACGGCAATAAAATCAAATTACTGCCGAAATGCTACGATAAGGTGGTGGAAAATATGTGTTGGACAGATTACCTGAATAACAGAGTCAGCTTTAACAGAACAGATTTAAGAGATGCTTTTGTGTCAGATGGAATTTGTATGAGTCCTTCTGTATTCAAAAAAGAATTAAATAAATTGTTGGAGGAAGGAAAAATCGCTCGTGTAGGAAGAAACGCATACTGTATTCCTGTAAATGAGGAAGCCAGTTATGATTATACTTATTCACAGCTTGCTGAAGATGTTGCGGATATAATGAAGACGAATCATCCTTTTTTGGAATTTTCGATTACAGAGCTTATCCAGATAAATGAATTTGTGAACCATCAGATTGCACATAATATTCTGTTTCTTTCAGTAGAGGATGATCTGAAGGAGTTTGTTTTTGAGACTTTAAAGGAAAAATATCCGGGAAAAGTATTGCTGAATCCGAGTGTGGAGTTATTCCATCAATATTGGTCAGAAAATATGATTGTCATCCAGAAATTAACCACAGAGGCACCTAGAAGTAAAAAGGAACCTTGGAAAGCAAGACTGGAGAAACTGCTTGTGGATCTATTGACGGAATCCTTATGGCTTGAATCTATTGGAGAGAGCGAACTTCCAACAATTTACGAGGATGCATTTTTACGGTATATCATAGATGAAAGTTGCCTTTTCCGCTATGCGGCTCGTCGCAATGCTGAGAAAAGAATACGAACATTCATTGCAGAACAAACAACGATAACATTACGAATAAAGAGGTAAGAATATGCTCAAAAGAGAAAATTTTACAGAGGAACATATCCGAAATCTTCAGCAGAGCAGCCGCAGGGATCCAGTCCTTTTAGAACGGGCAGTCTACGCATTTGGTTTACTGGAAGCCTTGGCGCGTGTAGAGATGCCATTCATCTTTAAAGGTGGAACCTGCCTGATGCTTCTTATGGATTCGCCGCGGCGATTATCTACGGATATTGATATTATTGTGCATCCGGAGACAGACTTGGATGATTATTTGAAAAAGGTTTCGGAGATTTTCCCATTCAGGGATATGGAAGAGCAAAAGCGAGTTGGGAAAAATAATATCGTAAAGCGGCATTTTAAATTCACTTACGACTCTCCGATTAACCAGAAACCATTTTATATTTTGCTGGATGTACTATTTGAAGAAAACCATTATGCTGAAGTAGTAAGGAAAGAAATCAGGAACGATCTGTTACTGACAGAGCCTAAGTATCTTTCCGTAGAACTTCCAAGCGCCGATTGTATACTGGCGGACAAATTGACTGCTTTTGCCCCGCATACAACAGGAATTCCATTGAATGTGGGGAAAGATATGGAAGTGATGAAACAGTTTTATGATGTCGTTTCACTGTTGGAGATTTTTACGGACAGCAGTAAAATCCTTCCGACGTACCAGCGTATTGCTCAGGCAGAAATCGCATACAGAGGCATCAATGCTACGGCACAGGATTGCCTGTGGGATACCTTTGATGCCGCATTTAGTATCGCATCGCGTGGAAAGATAGGTGCAAAGGAATATCCACTTTATGTAAAAGGGATTCGTGATCTGCGAGGACATATTTATGCAGAAAATTACAGCCCGGAAATTGCTGCTGTACGAGCTGTAAGAGTCATGTATCTGGCTATGTGTCTGCTGACAGGAAATACATATAAAAAGGTAGAAGATGCCAATGAAATGAGTGATAAAAAGTTGATGCATAGTGAACTGGCTTCATTGAAATATTTGAGAAAGGTCAATTTAGAAGCTTATTCCTATCTGATTCTGCTTGACGAAATATTGGAAATAAGATAGTTGTTGAACACAAAAAATATTATACAGACATGAAAAGAGCCGTCCATCTGGGCGGCTCGAAGTATTTGCAATAATCAATTTTTATTAGACATAAGAACATCAACGGTTCGTAATGTTTCAATTAAAGATAGGATCGCATCTGAGTTTTGTTGAAACTGTGTTTGAAAATCTTCTGTAATTTCATAGTTCAGATACAGCGAGATCAGGATTGCATTCCATATTCGGAGCATGATCTTACCCGGTACACTTTTTTCCAACAAGTGCAGATGTTTGCAAAGTGTTGCCTGCGTTTTGGTCCAGGTAAAGAAATAGTCATCTTTTAGCGGAATGTTAAAATTACGGAACCATTCTTGAACGGTATGGGTTTCTGTTGCATCTCCGCAATCTGGATTAGTAAACACGTATCCTACCGACATTTCTTCCACATTTTTCGGGAAATCACCATTATCAGGAAGTGCAAGATACCGACCAATCGGAAACATAGCACAAACTGCAGGTTTTACATCGTGTACCAAACATTTCCGATCTTTTAATAGTGGGCAGCGTTGGACACTTCCTCGTGGTTTCAGTCGAACTATTGGGAAACGGGAGTTAGATCCAATATAAGTTTCGCAATATTGTTCAAAGGCATCTTTTGGTGTAATCTGAAATTTTTTTGCTATGTTGAACAGATCATTTGGGGACAAGAGAATATCTTCCTGGTGGATGCAGCACTTTCCGCACTGAGTGCAATGAAATGTAAATGTATCATTGAGACCGATTTCTATGTATCCTAATTGTTCTTTTAGTTCATTTATTGCAGTCATACTCATTCTCCTTAAAAAAATTTGTAAAGATATTATTATTTTATAGCTGGGCACATTGCTTTTTCATATTCCAGAATTTGCTCCCATGTCAACCATTCTGGTTTTCCATCATCAGGAAATTCTTGCCAGAGTTTCTTCATAGCATCAATCTGTTTGCTTTCATCGTGATAATACAGACGTCCAGTACAACGGTTTCCGTAATTCAAGTAATACTCACAGTCGCTTTGTAAACGGCTAAGCATCATGTACTGAAATTCATAAGGATTTTTCGGTTTATCTGTTAGAATTTTAAATGGTTTCCGGATAGGCATATCCGGTTCTCCATCAAATTCATTTCCAACTGCGGAGTGTAGGTGAGGAATTTCAAAGTCACCAAGTTCTACATCTTTCCACAACTTCCCATACTGATCCTGGTATACCGGGCGAGCCCATTCATCTGTACCAATATAATGAAGAAGACGAGTGGGTTCTTCCGGAATAAGAATCAGTTCATTCGGGGACATGATTACTTCATCTAAAGCAAGCTCATCCAGTTTTTTTGGCATATTGTAAAGGGAAGAAAAACGTTCCTCTAGTTTCTGAATTTCTGCTTCAGATTCAGGAAAATCAAAGCTGCAGTGAATATCAGGTGTCAGATTGTCGGTTTCTTTATCTTCGCCGGTATGAATTTCCAAAATCACACCTGACAATCCTGCGTAATCGCTGTTGGAAGTAGTCTGTACACGCTGACCGATTTTAAATGTAGTGCCGTTCCATTTTAATTCATAAGTTGATTCTTTCATGCTATTTGTCCTTTCTTTCTGCGAATCAGTAGTTATAAAAGAGGCATGGAATTAAATCCATGCCCCAGTTGCATTGTTCAGTTATCCAATGATTACACCCTTTATCTCTACCAAATATTCGTTGAATGAAAAATCATTTGGTAAAAGGTTATAGAGTGGCTCCTGTACTTCATCTATGATGTCCTCGAAAGAGTTGTAAGGTTTGGAAAAAAGTGAAGGAAAATGTTTCAACTCAATAAGAGAGAGCTGCTCCTCCGCAACATTGTCCAGACTACTATATTCGTTGTCGTAGAGTCGAGTGATTTCGTAACACTCTACGTTGCTGAAACGAGTCGCAACATTCTCATTTTCCAAATACTCTATAAATTCCAAGGGTTCCTCATAATCTTTGATTTCCTCATAGGAATCAGGTTTAGTAAAATTCCAATTCTTTTTTGCATTTTCAAGTAAGAGTGCGGCTAGCTTTTCTGTCAGCAAAAGCCCATACGTGTGAAATGCACCGATATAGGTACTCATACAAATCCTCCAACTTAAGCAATCATAGCCAGAAATTCACTTTCGGACAAAGTTTTAATACCCAACTGCTGAGCCTTTGTCAATTTACTGCCGGCTTTCTCACCGAAGATCACATAGTCTGTCTTCTTTGTTACAGAGCTGCCAGGCTTGGCTCCCAGTTCTAAAATCTTATCGTTGATTTCATTTCTGGAGAAATTCTCAAGTTTTCCAGTTGCTACGATAGTACATCCTGTAAATACGTTTTCTTTCATCATGGTTGATTCTTCCTTTCTCTTTTCAAATGTAAATTCTGTTTGTAATTCATCCCAAAGTTTCAGATTATCTTCATCAGAAAACCAGTCATGGATATTATGATCCAGTATTTCGCCGAAGTCTTCTAAGCTTGTAAAGTCGTAATTGCCAATAGCAGCATCACGGAACATTTCAAGATTACCGCAAAATACCTGCTCCAAGATCCGGCTTTTGGTGCGCCCGATCATCGGAATATCCATAGCTACCAGATAACGGACAAAGTTGGTATTGCGGCTTGTGTTGATTGCTGCATTAAGCCGTGCATAAGATTTTTCGCCAAATCCTTCCATTGCTTTAATTTGCTCAGCATACCGATCTAAATGGTAGATGTCTGTGAAGGATGAGAGGTATCCCAATGTAAGGAATTTCTCCAGTGTTGCCTCAGATAATCCTTCAATATCCATTGCCTTCTTGCCAACGAAATGTACGAATTTCTTGAGAATCTGACTACTGCAAACTGGATTGTCACAATGGACAGTTTCGATGATCCGGTTATCGCTGCCTGTTCGCTTATGGATACGAGTCTGTGCGCCACAGCATGGACATACAGGCGGTACTGCATCCACATATCTGCCGCGATCCAGGTTTTCCTCTACATGGGGAATGATCATATTTCTTTTTGAGACTGCAATTCGACATCCTACCGCTAGTTCCAAGTCTTTGATAAATGTCAGATTATGGAGTGAGGCTCTGGAAACAGCACATCCGTCTATTTCAACAGTATCAAAAATGGCAACCGGAGCAATTTCACCAAAACGTGTTGTTGTCCATTCGATATCCTTTAAGATGGTTTCATAAGTTTCGTCTTCAAATTTGAAGGCGAGTCCATCTTTGTAATGGTGTCCGGTACGTCCGCAGGCGCTGGAGTAGCTGAGGCTGTCATAGATGATTACAATTCCATCAATCGGAAGATGTTTTTCCTCCGCATAGCCCTTCAGAGTTTCAATCGCCAATGTCATAGACTCTTCATTCATAACCGGAGAGGCGATAAAGGAATACGGACATATCTCAAATCCCAATTCTTGCAAGTGCTGTATTTTGGCGTGGCGGCTGTCAGGAAAAGGTAGTTTATCCATGCCTTCCAAAACATTAAAAGCCATATAATGTACGCCGCGACCAGCACAGTTCGCCGGATCGTAACTTCTGACAGAACCGGAAGCCAGATTACGCGCATTTTTGTAAGGTTCGCCCTTGCCATCACGAAGTGTATCTTTCAGCCGTTCAAAGACATCCGTTGGAATGAAAGATTCACCGGTTAAAACCAGTCTGTTTTTATAAGGAATGGTCATAGGTACATTGACGTATGCGGGAATGTTATGAGTGATTACTTCCCCCAGTTCTCCATTGCCGCGAGTCGCTGCCTCTATCAGCTGTCCATTCTCATAAGTTAGTTTGGTAGTTAATCCGTCCAGTTTTAACATCAGTAATATGCTTTGATCTTTAATAAATGCCAAAAGATCCTGTACCAGCTTGGTTTTATCTAATGATAAGAGTGGAATCGGATGTGTGACTTTGGGAAGTTCGCTTACCGGTTCATAACCGACAGTTTGGGTTGGAGAGTTATACAAGATAAATCCTGTCTTTTCCTCCAAATACTTCAAACGGTCAAATAACCGATCATACTCAGCATCACTGATATGGGGGCTGTCCTCGTTGTAATAGGCGAGTCGCTGCTCATTGAGATAAGACACTAATTTTTTGATTTCTTCCGTTGGGTTCATAAAATCTCCTTTCGCATGTGTAATATTGCAATTCTTATTTGTATCCGGTGTTTTTCTTCCCTCCTTCTTTGCATTTAGGCATAAAAAAAGAGAATGACACCAATGTTCATTCTCAATGTGTGTGCAGTTTTGCAAAATAAAAAAAGCCAGAAGACCTTGCCCTGGGCATAGGGATACTTCTGACTTACTTACAAACTTAAACTGCGTGTGATAAATCCTTCCGGATAGCACAAATAGTAATTACATATTTAGTTTAACACTATATGTAGTGTATGTCAAATGCAATAATACAAAAAGAGCCGTCCAACTGGGCGGCTCGAAGTATTTCGTTAGATGTATGGATTTTCAAACTGGTGAATCCAGATTTCATGGTCTTCCGTCAGCAATTTTAGTTGCTGGTAAGAGTCAGCCGGATATCCAAGGTCGTGAAAACGCTGAAGAAGGGATGCCTCTGATGAGAAACATTCTTCTATATCCACACGTTGTCCAAGTGATTCTCCGGAAGGCGTAATATAAGATTCATTGCAATAGGTCACACAATATTCATCTGGGAAAAAATCACCCGTAAGATCGGTATTAAAATAGATTCCACAGCCAGGTTCGATACTTTTTAGTACAAAATGAATCTGGTATGTTTCTGCAATTATTTGGTATGCATCATAAAGAGGTGTCCATGCAGTTGACAGTGCAATGAAAACGCTATGTTCATTTTTGTCCATGTCTATAATATTTCCCCGTAAGTATATATTCTCAGTGGGAATTTCTTTAAAAGCAAACCAGTCTCCCAGCCAGCCGTTAGACATAGGATCGTTGAAAGAAATAGCTTTGTTTAAATCGTCCCATAAGGCATTCAAGCCGTTTGGATTGTCCGTAGAGTAAAAGTAAACATCATCACAACAGATATTTGCCATCACTGCACCTCCCCGATCATTTCTTCTATCCGGTCAATTACGCAGTCCAATGTATCATTATAAGCAACATTACAATCTTGTATTTTCTGATAAATGGTATATGCAGTATTTAAGAGTTCCCTGTCTTCCGACAGTGTTTCATAGGGCAGATTGCAGCGTCCAATACCGCTATGCAGTCGGTCTGAACAGCGATTGATAAAGTCTGCTTCCCAATAAAACCGGTGTTGATATTCATAAATGCGATCCTTGCGTTTTTGTATCATATTCTGAAGGAATATGTAGGGAAGGTATTGGTTTAGATTCATTTTGTAACATCTCCTTTTCTAATTGTTGAGGACTGCCGTTATCTGGTTTTATAAACAAAAGGAATTTTCCTTGCAGATCCAGTTTGCGGTCAACCCATTGGTCATTTTCATAAACTTTTCGAGTAATGGTGTTATAGATGATCGGAGTATCTTCGATATGTTCCATATCCACTACCAAACAATCTTTGCGTGCAATATAAGGATAGAGTGCATCCTCAATGCATCCCCTGAGCTTTAGAGCCTGCCTATGCAGGAGTTCCACATCATACGTTTGGGACAATGAATGGTTCATTTCCTTTAGCATTCCGGAAGTGTTGATGATTTCCTGTATAACGGAATATTGTTCTTCTTTCTCTTCATCCGGATTCATTAGAAGTTTTGAAAAAACCACTTCTTTAACAAATGCGGTGGCGGTCTCGTTGATCTGTCTGATCAGAGCCTCGTAAGGCACTTTGTATTGTGTCTTTAGAATATGAAGAGGCACCTGTTCCCGATTTTTCTTTAATGTAGAGAGCAGTTTACATAGGCTGCTCCCCAATTCATATACATGACTCAAGCACACATCACTTCCGAAACTGGTTCAGAGGTATAGCTTAAATGGTAAATGGTGTTTTGCGTTTCAAATACCACACCATCTGCAGATACTTCCTGAATAGTGATAACTCTGGATGTTATCATAGAACGTGATCCGGTTCCGATAATAACGGCACGTTCCCCAATACGAAGCGGGAAACAGATCTGTCCGGTGAGTAATGTTTCTTTTTTGTAATTAGTATTTATTTTCTGATTCATCATGGTGTTTACACTCCTTTCACTGATTGATATAGCGGGTGATGGCGGCTGCTGTCATTTTTGCACATCCCAGTTCCATTTCGCTGAAATTACGGTCATTGATCGGACAAAGCAGTAATCCAAGTGCCGATCCATATCTGGTTTCACCGGGGATTGGGAAAAAGGCAGATACTGGATACCTGCCGGAAGGAATCGGATAAACGCCATCCTGCAGAGAAAATAACTGCATGGTTTCCTTCTGGACAAATTGACGTATGGTTTCCGTTACCGGCATGTTCAGTGCGGCATGATAATTTTTTACTGCAAGTACCTTTGTTTCATTGCAAAGCAGAATGCGACTGGGAACATTGGCATGAAGAATGTCTAAAAACTCCTTTAGACCTGCATCCAGAGGAATGTATGCGGTCTGTTTACGGAGCAGGATATTCTTTTCATTTGCTTCCAGAGCGAGTAAATCGCCTTCCTCAAGTTTCAGGGCTTTCCGGACCTGAATGGGAATGACGATACGCCCCTGTCGATCCATGTTCAGTAAGGTTGCATATTCCATAAAGTCCTCCTTTCTTTTACAAAAAGAGCAGCTATTGAAGACTGCCCTTTCTAATGTTCTATTACGCAACGTAAAAATTTGGTTCTGCGTATTGTCCTTGGTTATATGGTGCTGCGGCTGGCTGTTGTGCCTGTCTTTGTTGGTTCAGCATCTGCTTACCGTTTATGATTAAGGTCGGTGCATAGGCTGCCTCCCAGTTGGTGATGTAGGAGTCCACTCGTTTTAAAAGGGTATAAAGATCCATATCTGTCAACTGTATGAAAGCAGTTTTTTCTGAAACAAAGCTTTTTGCCTGCATATAGGAACCACCATTTCGATTCTGTTTTTTAATTCCTTTCCCGTTGACAATCTGGATTCTCCAAGGACTGTTCTGAACTTCCTGTTTGCTGTTATACACATGGCGGGATATAAAGAACTGCTGTGCAGTAGAGTATCCGTTCGTATCTGGATTTCCAAAGATTTTGCTCTGACTCCATTCAAATTCCGGGAACCCGGCTGTGATTCTGGTTAAGAGAAATTGGATTTGCTCTGGTGCGAGATGAAATCGGGTAATGATATTCCGATCTCCTGTACCACTGGAGTAATCCTGAATGGAAATCCCAATGAGAGAGTGTGCCTTGTGTCCATTTTCCACATATTCTCCTTTAGCGTGTAACTGGGCAAAGGAGTTATAGGAAGTAGTAAGCAGTTTGTCGTAAAACGCAATCAGTTTTTTATCCGTTTGGATCTTGCAGATTTGGTCTGTGATACGGTTCTGATATGTTTCATTCATTTTAGTTATCCCTTCTTTCTATTTAAGATATTGTTTTACAAGCTGTGTCATGTTCTTTGGCAGATCCTCTAATCTGGTTATGTCTAAGAAACCATCCTTGTAAATTCGGCGTATGTTCTCCTTATCATCCCCAATGGCTGCCGCAAACGTGATTACCCCACGCTTTTGAAATTCTTTCTTGATTCCGCGAAGATCTGCTTCCGCTGCTGTACCAGAGTATCCACCTGCAGCCGGTTGACCGTCAGAAATGATGATCAACAGCTTTCTTGTTTCCGGACGTTTTGCTAAATGCTCTGCCACAAAGCGAAGAGCAGCGCCATCCCGGTTACCTCCTCTGGCTGACATATCCATCAGACGATAACGGTCAGATGCATCCAGAGAATCAAATTCGGCGTAGGAATAAAGATCCACATCATCATAACCGGTGGAATGTCCATAAATTGTAATTGGAATTCCCAGGCTGATGCAAAAATCATATAAAACGATTGCTGTTTTTCTTGCATGTGTAATCCGGTCACCCCAGTCCATAGAACCGCTTTCATCCACCAGTAATCCAACTGCCAGTCGCTGTTCATCATTTGGCAGGCGTGTACGGGTAAAGATGGTTCCGTCTTCCCGGTGCAGTACGCGCATATCCAGACGTTTTCCAAACATCAGATTCTTCTGTTTTCCACCTTCTGCTTCATCCTTCAGCAATGGCAAAATGGAATTTTGCAGACGTTTGGATGCCCGTAAAAGCGGTGTGGCAATCTGACTGTATTCCCGAATCAGGAAATCGGAAACGGTATTCATCCGGTGGACCGTAACGTGGATACCGGCATGTGCATTTCCATAGTTGATTTCATCTGCAGTTTTCTGGAGTTCTTCTGTTAGCTCCTGTTCATACTTTTCTTCTGCAATCCCTGTTGCCACATCTGTTAAGATGCGGGCAAGATCAGATGCGGCATGTTCGTAGCCGGAACCAGAATACTGATTTTCAAAGGTAATCCCCGGATTATTGCCATCCATAATACTTGTTGTTTTGGCAAGTTCAATCCTCCCACCTTCTTCCTGAAACACCTTCTTAGCAGCTTCCATTAACTCTTGTCTGCCCTTTGGGGAAAGATCCACACCTGGAGCAGAGCCGTTGGAAGGTCCGCCAAGATTTTTGGGGATGCCTCCGTTTTTTCCGATAGGGAGTGGGCTTGCACCGGTTAATTCATTTCCAAGTATCTTTTCTAAGTCATTCGCAGCGCCTTCTTCATCTTGCTTTTCCAATTCTTCCCGCATTTTATCCACCAAAGGTTCAATGTATTTCCAGCAGATGACTGCCAAATGGTTACTGGCTGCCATACGGGCTTTCCCTTCTGGTGCATTTAAGGCTTCATCAATGTATTCGGTGCAGTCCATCAGTGTATCCATATATTCGCCGGAGTAGTCGGTACGGTTGTTGATGTTGCCGGTCCGGCAGTAGGATAACAGAAGATTACTCATAATAGAAAAGGGTTGGTATCCCTGAGCAATCTGATCGTGGATGTCCGGAATCAGCTCAGTCATGCGGAAATGATTCATCTGAATTCCCTGCTTGAACGTGCCGGGACAGTCTTCACACATACGAGCTTCTATATAGATGTCTTCTAGGATGTTGTTAATTTGTGCAGCGCAGCGTGAGAGTGTTAAGCATACAGCTCTATCTTTTTCTTCCATAGCCTCGGTAATGACATCCAGGTTTCTCTGATATTCCGGATAGTTTATTTCCGGTGGTTCAGGATAAAAAATCCCTTGTTCCAATTTTGTAAGATAGAGGTTAAGGGAAGTAAAATCAGAATATCGAAGATGTGCGGTCTCATGCCCGGTAAATCCGCTGATACTCAATGCCCGCAAAAAGCGGGAGGGGAAACTTTGTGTAATGGGGTTCCCGGCATTGCAATGGATTTTATAGTTATCGGTATAAGCAACTCCGGCATCTTCTGATGTATCCCAGTTTGTGATAACCTGTAACCCATAGCGAGAACGGCCAGTAGCCGCTTTCGCCAGGGAAGTCTGGTGCTTTTGGAATGCTGCTGAGAGGAATAGTTCCTCATCTGAAATCTGCAGTTTGGTATCCTGAATCATTCGTTTTAAAGTTTTTTGGTTACTGTTCAATGTATTCACCTTTCCTTCTTTCGCATATTTGTGGTCAAAAGCTCCTCTACTGTACAGCCGTAATAATTCGCCAGGCGAAGGACTGCGTATGCCATGGGAGTAGCTTTGCCATTTTCATAATTCATAACAGTTTTGGTTGGAAGTTGTAGATACCTTGCCAGCGCTTTTTGTGACAATCTGTTTTTCCGGGATTTCCGAAGGAAGACCAGATTTTGTGCCAGTGTAAGGCGAAGCTCCTCTTCTGGATAATTTCGTTTCATCATAACATCACCTATGCCGCAATTACGGTTTCCAGACAACTGCCTTCAATCTCCAAACGGCTTTCTGTATCTGCCGTTACGGAAGAAAGGATCGTATAATGTGCGGCTTCCATTAAATCACCGCATACCATAAAGGATTGTACCCATGCGATTAGTTCTCGGATTCCACAGCATCCATCAGTAATCAGGTTGTCCTGACAATATTGAGCAATGGAGCGTACAATCTGTGTCATGGTGCGAACAGATTTTTTATCTGAGCAGCCGGTAATGGCAAGCACGCGTTCAATCATGGTGTCTTCATCTGGTTCATCCATATCAATGACTAAGTTCATTCTGGAAATGACGGATTGATTCATTGGACGACATCCTGCATAGTCATTGTTGGTTGTAACTACGATGACTGTATCTGAATGGCGTTTGATAACTTCTCCGTTTGGCAGAAATACGCTGTTGCAGCGATCCAAAAGAGAATTTAAACCAACCAGAACACCAGGGTTTGCAATGACCGTAGGCTCTTGGATTTCTACCAGATACCCATTACGGATTGCCTCTACCAGTGGGGTATCCACATAGCGGAAGCGTTGGCTTTTGGATGTTTCTGTATATTTCTGGTGCATTTCTTCAAAAATGTGATCCACTAATGTCTGATAGACTATATCTTCCGTTACTGTTTCATCATAGGTTCCGGTCAACTTTTCGTAGGCAGTAGCCGGATCCAGCATAATGTCCTGGAATGAAGGGAGTTCTGTTTGAATAGATGCCATTTTCCCATCTACATCTGGGAGAATCTGACCAAGCAGATCAAAAATTTCTGTGTTTGCAGAGCAGGTAATACAGCGGTATGGCAGATGCATACCGGCTGCGATTGCCTTGGCACCTTCAGTTTTCCCGGTTCCAGCAGGTCCCCGGAGGAGAAAATTACGCATTGGCTGATTGGTGCTGGTAGTTAATTTGGCATGTTCGCAGATCCTTTGGATTTCCTTTGGTATGATGTACCAGTCTTCAAGGATTGGAACTGTTAATTCTTCTTGGGGAGTGAGTGTCCGGGACTCGGACAGAATGTATTTGCTGACAAAATCACTTTGTAAAATGGCGGTGTGGCTGCGTTTGTAACTGAATCCGCTTTTTAAGACCTGAAAGGTTCCCTGTATCACATCAGTAGGTGCAAATACACCCTTTTGGATGTTTAGGGGAGTAAGTCTTTGAATCAATCCTTTTGCCGGAATATCATTTTTGATATTTCCGGAAGGAAGTGCATCACCATAGCGGATCCGGCGATAAACATTATCGCAGAGAATAGCGGCTGTCTGCGCTGCTTCATCCATATCCGGATACCCGCGTTCCCGTTGTTCTTTCAATTTCTGATATTTTTCGCTGAACTCGTCGTCACCAAGGAATGTTGGCATGAGAGCAAAGTACAGAGCAGAACCTGAGTTCCCTGTTTCCGTAAATTGGTAAGCTTCGGACTGGGTTTCCAGATCCAGAGGCTGTTCAAATTTACCAGCAATAAACTTTCCAGTGATGCGGTTATAAATCACCACATGGAGTTGTCCGGTTCGGCTTGGATATTCTGCAATCGTAAAATTATTGGACTGACTTCCGATAGCTCCTAATTCTTCCGGAGTTTTTCCGGCTGGAGGATTTTCCAGATCCATATAGGTGAACACTGCCTGTAAAGTTGCGGCGTGGAGTGTTGCCTTTTTTTGCGGCTGGGTACAATATCTGGAAGAAATATTTTTAAATACAGCACTACTGCCTGAATATACATCAAATGGTTCCGGCAGTGAGCGCTGAAAAGTCCATGTTGGTACTAATTTTGTATTTGACATCTTTTGATCCCTCCTTATTCTTTGATCCAGGACAACTCAAGTGCCTGATCTGTTTCTTTTGCGGTCAGATCCTCTTTCTGGAAAAGTGTGATTAAAACATCCCAGTAATTGCGGGGTGGGAAATAGTCAAAGTGGTCTTTGATTTCCTGTGTGTCCCCGTTCTGAATATAAATCTGTCCGGATTCATTGATATAAAGTTTCTTATGTCCTTTGGCATGTAACTGCCCAATGAGATTTTCCAGTTTGACTTTTCCTATGAGAGTATACCAAGACTCTGGATCAGCTTCCGGTGTATCCCCTTCTTCAGAAGGGATGTTCGATTTCTTTAAACTAGAAATAGTGAGCATCTGAAGTTCCAGGTATCCATACGGGTTCATGCGAACTTCTGCAAAATTATAGTCTTCTGTATGAAAGGTACGAAGCCGTATGGTACAGCCACTTAGTAGCTGCTCCATAGAGGGGTGTTTTTGAAACTCCCAAGTGGCATCCGGAAAGGCAGCTTGAAGCTTATCTGTAATTTGATAACTAATTTGTCTCCAGAGAAGCTTTTCTGCATCAGTGACCGGTTCTGGATTTTTCAGCCATGTCCAGGGTTTTTGGTGTCCTTTTGTCCGGCGATAAGACAGTTTGCGTGAAAGTCTTGGAAAAGCCGGAAGAATCAGGGAACCAATAACCAGGAAAAGACCAGAAATTCCGATACCTGCAAGTAGGAAGTGATTTTTACTGTTTGGAACAAAAATCAGTGTTACAAATAGGATAGAAACAATCATACATAAAGTTTTAGGTGTTTTTCTTTTAGATTTCATGTGCGTTTTCTCCTTTCAGAAAAAAAGAAACTGCAGAAGGTCAGTATTACTGACCAGATGCAATTCCTCTTGACTTACAGTTCATTGATTTGTTTTTACGGGAATGGAAGCTGCTGTGGTGGCATGCTTTCCGGAATATTGGTAAATCCATCTCCAGAATAATTGCCTGCGACTGGTGCTACATTTGCAGGATTTCCCTGTGGCATCGAATAACCAGCCTGTGTTTGTGGCATCTGCTGTCCCATTGCATTCTGCATGGTTTGGTTAGCGGGCATTGCCCCGTTCATTCCCATGGCAGGTCCACCAGGATATGCAGAACCCGTACCCGGTGCTGCAGGTGGTGGAGTAGTTCCGGCGGCAGGATTTGCAGTGCCTGCCATTGCATTTCCATCAGTGCGGTTCGCTGGTAAGAACTGCCAGTCTTTTACCGTAATATGAGCGTCTAAACCCGGCTGACCGGCACGTTCCCCTTTCTGATAAAGAAATGGGCGTAGTTCCAATTCGCCGTATACCAGTAAGCAGGTTCCTTTTTTGACACCTGCTTTCCCAAGACGGTCAGCAAGAAACTTGTTGCAGTAGCACTGATAGAAAACGGCTTCATCGTTTCCGTCGGCGCCTCTCTGGTTGGTTGCAAGTCCAAGGTTTATATATTCTGTACCTGTGGTTCTCCCTTGCTGCATAACCGGATCGGCAGTTACCCTTCCTGTTACTAAGATGATTGATGACATAAAAATCTCCTTTCTGCCTCTATGGGCGTTAAAATAATAAAATAGGTTAAAATAAAAAAAGTGCCATTATAGCACCGTATAAAACGGCAGTATAATGACACGATTTTCCAAACTTAAACTGCATATGCTTCTGGATGAATGGTCCAGACTCCCATGACGGGACAGCACAAAAACTTAAATACAAGATTATATTAACACAAGATATAGCATATGTCAAAAGAATTAGAACTATATATAGCATATGTAGACGAGGTGGAAGGATAATATCAAAAGAATTTTGGACATAGTTATAAAAGTGCAATATAATATTGTTTAAATCGGAAAATGGAAGGATGAGAAAAATGGAGCAGAAAAACAGAATTCTGATTGTAGAAGACGATACGGATATCAATAATCTTTTATATACGGCATTACAGAAAGCAGGGTATGAGACGGTACAGGCTTTTTCCGGGACGGAAGCGAGGATGCTGTTCCAGATGGATAAGGCGGGCTTTTCTTTGATTCTATTGGATCTGATGCTTCCGGGAATTTCAGGAGAAGAGGTGCTTGCCCAGATTCGGAAACAGGGCAATACGCCGGTTATTGTCCTGACAGCCAAAGACGGATTGGATGAAAAAATCGGGCTTCTTACCAGTGGGGCAGATGATTACATTACAAAACCGTTTGAGATACAGGAGGTGCTTGCCCGGATTCAGGTTCAGCTCCGCCATATGCAGCAGGAGCCGGAACATAAAAGCGTGTCATATAAAAACCTGGAACTGGACCGTGAGCGCTTTGAAGTCCGGATTGCCGGAGTGCTGCTTCCCAAAATTACAAAGCAGGAATTTGCAATTCTGGAGCTTTTACTGGAGCATCCGAAACAGGTCTTCAGCAAAGAAGAGATTTTTGAATATGCGTGGGATGAACACTATATGGGAGAGACAAAGACACTGGATGTACATATCAGCAATATCCGGAAAAAGATAAAAGCAGTAACGCAGGAGGAATATATTGATACCGTATGGGGAATCGGCTACCGTCTGCATTCTTAATCTTTACTCTTTTTTTACTATTTATTTGCGTTTGATTAGGATTTATCCGATATGATAACAGCAGATAAGAAAAGGAGATGAAAGCATTGAGTGAATTGTTATTAAGTACAAATGGATTGACGAAGCAGTATGGTCATCATAAGGCAGTGGATAAAGTAAACCTTCACATAAAAAAGGGTGCTATCTATGGATTTATCGGACGGAACGGTGCGGGAAAGACGACCTGCCTGAAGATGATCAGTGGACTTGCAAGACCGACAGCCGGAGAGATTGAGATGTTCGGGTGTAAAGGAAAAGAACTGGAGAGGATTCGTTCTCGTGTGGGGTGTCTGATTGAAGCACCGGGGCTGTATGGCAACATGAATGCATATACAAACCTGAAAATAAAATGTGAATTGTTTGGTATTCGGAAAAAGGGATACATCGAAGATATCTTAGAGACGGTCGGACTGGAAGGTGTCGGAAAGAAAAAAACGAAACATTTTTCCCTTGGAATGAAGCAGCGTCTCGGAATCGGGCTGGCACTGGTCGGGGAGCCGGATCTCCTGGTCCTTGATGAACCGATCAATGGGCTTGATCCCCAGGGAATTGCAGAGGTGCGTGATACCATACAGAGACTGCGAGATGAACGGAATATGACGATTTTGATATCCAGTCATATTTTAGAGGAATTATCTAAGATTGCAACGGATTATGGAATTATCCATAATGGAAGTCTTCTGCAGGAGCTGACAAGCGAAGAACTGATGAAACGCTGCAGTGAACGGATTGAAATAGAGTTAATCCATCCGGAGCAGGCAGTCCCGATTCTGGACAGAATGGGATTTACCAACTATCAGGTTACAGATAAGAGCCATATCCATATATTTGAACGATTGAATGAAAGCGCCAATGTCAATATGGAACTGGCAAAAGCAGGAATTTTGGTCAATGGAATTTCCATTACCAGTGAAGAACTGGAAACCTATTTCTTGAATCTGACAGGAGGGAATCAAAATGCTTAATATGATAAAAATGGATCTGTACCGGATGGTCCGGACAAAAAGTATGTATGTGGTATGGATTGTGATGGCGGCAGCTATATTCTTCTCCACATCCATGTCGAAACTGGATATTGATACGATGAACAAGGAAGCGGAACAACAGCAGACAGAAAGCATTGCAGAAACAGTGAAACCAGAAACCATCAATATGGGAATGTCCGTATTCCTGCCGACACAGCCGGGAGAAAAAGTAACGGTCTTTGATCAGGTATATGCAAACCTGCAGGCGAAGTTTGTGGCGTTGTTTCTGGTGATTTTTACAGTGCTGTTTTCCAGTGCAGATATAGGAAGCGGTTATATTAAAAATATCGGCGGGCAGGTAAGGAGCCGGAGAAACCTGATCTTTTCCAAAGCTTCCGTGTTGTTTGTGTATACGACTGTTACCATGCTGCTTTATTTCATCATTCAGATTATTGCACAGCAGATGTACTTCGGATATCTGGAGTGGGGGAATGGAAGCGAGTTGCTGAGATACTTTGGTATTCAGATTTTGCTTCATTATGCACTGGTACTAATCAGTATGGCGATTGCGGTGGTTTTGAACAGCAACGTGTTCAGCATGACGATTGTTATCTGCCTGTGCATGAATACCATGATTGTCTTATACGGAGTGATCAATCATTTGATCCAGAAGGCAGGTGTGGAGAATTTCCAGATTTTGAAATATACAGTGACAGGAAAGATTGCACTTTTATCCATGTCACCGACCAATAAGGAATGCCTGACGGCAGTTGTGATTGCGGCGGCGTTCGGAATCGTGGTTACATTACTGACAGCATGGGTATTCAGAAAGAGAGATATCTAAATGATAAAACTAGGGTTCGTGCTATTGATAGCAGTGATACTGGTACAAGGAATGTTATTTTGGAAATACCAGCGGCAGGTGAAAGACATCTGCCGCCAGTTGTCGTTTCTGATGAAGCACGACAGCAACATGCTGATTACCAGAGAAATGGATTTTGGAGGCATTGGTGAGTTGGCAGATGTTTTAAACGAATGGCTGGAACTGAAGCGAAGGGAAAAGAAGGAATACTTGAAGAAAGAGGAGATGATTTCGGATACATATACAAATCTCTCACATGATATCCGTACTCCTTTGACGTCCCTTGACGGATATTTTCAGTTAATGGAAACCTGTGAAGACCAGGAAGAGCAGAGACGGTATATGAAGATCATACAGGAGAGAATCGGCAGCCTGAAAGAAATGCTGGAAGAATTATTTACTTTTACAAAACTTAAAAACGATTCTTTTCATCTGGAAATGTCATCCTGCTGTATCAACAAGATTTTGAAAGATACCATATTTTCCTACTACGATGAATGGACGGGCAGAGGAATTGAACCGGAGATACAGATTACAGATAAACTGCTGTTTATGAACGGAAATGAACAGGGAATCCAGAGAATTTTTCAGAATATCATAAAAAACGGACTGGATCACGGGGAGAAGAAAATCAGTATTTCACTGGAAGAAGTTGAAAACAACATCCGGATACAGATAAAAAATCAAGTATGTCATGTGGAAAAAATAAATGTAGATCAGGTGTTTGAACGGTTTTATAAAGCGGATGAAGCACGCAGTAAGACTTCCAGCGGTCTCGGCTTATCAATTGCGAAAGAGCTGGTACTTCGTATGGATGGGAAAATCAGCGCCCGGATAGAAGGGAATGAGTTCTGTGTGGAGATTGTGTTTCCAAAATAAAAGGAAAAATTTATATTAAAGCAAGTGAAAATGGGGAATGACTTTATATAGGTTTCATGGTAGAATTACAGTAGAAAGAGAAGAGTCACTCAGTCATTTGTTGTATGAAAGGATGAGTATAATGTATAAAGTAGAACTTAAATTTGATACAAGCAAGCTCGCTCCGGAAACGGTAAATCAGATGTGTGAACAGGCAGATCAGATTTTTGAGCAGGAGGATTTAAGCTGTGCAGTCAAAGCCCTTGGAAGCAGGATTTATCTTGACCGGGGACGCAAGCAGGACTATGGAAGATTCTGGGCAGCAATCTTTCAGTTGAAAAACTCCGTAGGAATTGCAGAGAATTTGTTAGAGTGTTTCTGGTATAACGGAACAGAAAAGGAGAACCTGATTACAGACTTTATAAGGAACTAACAGATGGACAGCTTACAGAGGAAAGGCATCAATTTTGACCTGAATACACAAGCACTAAAGGAATATTATCCGAAAGGTGACTGGCATAATGCATATGCGGATGTAAGGGACTTTTTTGAAGCAAACGGATTTGAGCATATTCAGGGATCGGGATATCATTCGGTGGAAGCAATGTCAGAAGCAAAAGCCATGGCAGTTATTTATCAGATGACAAAAGAATTTCCATGGCTCAATTATTGTGTGAATGTGTGTACCATATCAGATGTACCGGAACTGTTTGATATCTCGCATGTATTTGCCAGAGAAGCGGAACGGTTGGAAAAGAAAAATGCATGATTTGACAAATTATTTCCAATATGTTATATTCATCTCAAGCAAAAAAGGGAGTAGCTGAACGCCTCGAAAGAGGTGGTTTTGTAACCGACAACCGGTATCGAGAGATACCCGTAGCAAATGAGATAGCAAGACTTTTATTGTGGCAGAGGTCATGATAGGAGTCTTTTTTTATTATGAAATATAGAAAATCTGCCGCAATAGTCTGCTAAAAAGAAAGAGAGGATAAACGATGAGTAACGAAATGATGAAACGGGAAATGCAGGAAGCAGTACAGGCAGGGGAGCGGGCACTTCAGAGCCTTTACGCAGCAAGGGATAAGTTGGGAAGTGCGAGAAACTGGGGCATTTTTGATATGCTTGGAGGAGGCTTTATCAGTGACCTTGTGAAGCATTCTAAAATGAATGACGCATCTGCGTTGATGGAACAGGCGAAAAGCGATATTCAGCGTTTTCAGAGAGAATTAAGAGATGTGCAGGTTTCCTTGGATCTGCGCATGGAAATCGGCAGCTTCCTTTCCTTTGCGGATTTCTTTCTGGACGGGCTGGTGGCAGATTACATGGTGCAGAGCAAGATTACAGATGCAAGAGAACAGGTGGATGATGCCATCAACCGGATAGAAAAGATACTTGCTGATGTGAAAAATCGAATGAATGCGGAGGTGTATTAAGATGCGATTATTTGATAAAAGGACGCCGCTTCAGAAAGAGTGGGAAAAGCTGGAAGTACAGGAGCAGAGATTCCTTCAGAAGCGTTCTGAGAAAAGGGAGAACATTCTGAATCAAAAACTGGAGGAAAAGATACCGCCGAAACTTCAGGAAACATTGGATACTGCTTTTGCGAAGGCATTTGCTCTGATTTTCGAGAAAGGAACCAGGGTTATTGAAAAGACGTATCAGCGGGCAAAACTGGAGCAGGATTATCAGGTGCGGCAGTATACGGCGGATGTAAAGCAGAATTCCAAATCCCTGCGCTCCTTTTCTAAAAAGGCAAGAGATACGGGAACGAAGAATTTACTGCTATCCGGTGTGGCTGGAATCGGGATGGGCGTATTGGGAATCGGTCTGCCGGATATTCCGGTATTTACAGGGATGATTTTAAAGAATATTTACGAGACTGCCCTGCAGTATGGATACAGCTACGAAACCAGGGAAGAAAAATATTTTATCTTATTATTGATCCGGGGAGCAGTATCCTATGGGGATACACTTTGTGAGATTGACGGGAAAGTAAATGAATTTATCAGAAACGGAATGCTGCCGGAAGAATATCAGGATAAGGAGCAGATCGAACAAACAGCGGGATCTTTGTCAAAAGAGCTTCTCTATATGAAGTTCTTACAGGGGATTCCAGTGGTTGGTGCTGTAGGCGGAGCTTATGATGCAGTCTATATGAAACGGATCACAGAGTATGCAGAGCTGAAATACCGGCACAGATATCTGGCGGGGCGGAAAAAGGCAGAGAATAAATTGTTGTTTTGATGTGTGTGGAGTATAATGTGTTTATTAGTCAATGCTTAACACTGATGAAAGGAAAAATATGGTTTTAGAAAATAAGCTTAATATCACAGACTCCACAGAACTAGCAAGGATGGAAGAAAAGATAAGTAAGAAAAAAGCAGTGGAGTTGTTTGAAAATGGATATTTGAATAAATATAAAGCAGGATCTTTTGAGATACTTGCGGCAATTCACAAATATTTATTTGGTGAGATATATGATTTTGCGGGAAAAGTGAGAAATGTAAATATTGCTAAAGGCAACTTCCGATTTGCTCCGGTGATGTATTTACAGGCTGCAATCGAGAATATTGAGAAGATGCCACAATCAACATTTGATGAAATTGTTGAAAAATATGTTGAGATGAATATAGCGCATCCTTTTCGAGAGGGTAATGGGAGAAGCACCAGGATATGGCTTGATTTGATTCTGAAGAAAGAGTTGAACAAAGTTATTGATTGGAGTCTTGTAGATAAGGAAGATTATCTGTTAGCAATGGAAAGAAGTCCAATTAGAGATATTGAAATAAAATATATTTTAAAACAGGCTTTGACAGATAAAGTTAATGATAGAGAAGTTTATATGAAAGGTATAGATTATAGCTATTATTATGAAGGCTATGTGATATACAAAGCTGAGAATTTGTAGATATTTACTCCTACCAACGGCAGGAGCAATAAAAGAACTGCCGTTGCTAGTCGTTCTCCAAAATAATTTCAAAGAAGAATGACTATGAAACAAAATTTAATTACGGACATTATTCAAGGAATGTTACCATACTTAAATAATGCACAGAGTAAGCGATTACAGGAGGTGCTTCAATCAGCATTTGTAAACTATGAGATAACAGAAAATACAGGAAAAGTCAGATGCATTTGAATTTACAAACCCAGGAATTCTGAAACTTCCACTTGAAGATATTTACCGAGGCGGTAATTCAAAATCAAGAAATCCACATATGCAGACTATGCTTAGACTGGTTGGATTTGGTGATAATGCGGGTTCGGGATTTCCAACGATTCTTGATGTGTGGAAGTCGGAAGGATGGATAAAACCGGAATTGATTGAAGACACAAATCTTGATCAGGTTACACTTATGATGAAGATGGAAAAGGAATCTGATGATGAATCAGCAGAAAAATCAGCAGATTCAGCAGAAAAATCAGCGGATTCAAAAAAAATGAAAGTAATAGATTTATCAGAAAGGCAGAGGCAGATTTTAACCTATATGGATGCTGGGGTTGAATATAGTACAGAGCAGGTAGCAGAAAAAATAGGTTTAAAAGGTCCTAGGACAAGGCAGTTATTAAATGAATTGGTAAATATGGAGTTATTAGCTTGTATTGGAACTACAAAAAGAAGAAGGTATATTAAAGTGTAGAAGTGGATGTAATGTAGGAGATAATAAGCATGAACAAATTTTCAGAAAAGGATTGGAAAATATTCAGAAGTAAAATTGCTGGATGGCAAGAAGCTTATATGGATAGTAAGCGCATAGTTTTAGGGCGTATCCTATAAATGAAATCTGACACCCCGCGCTAGGATGCCAGACATGCGAGTATTTCA
>ERZ773107.50-NODE-50-length-119114-cov-13.102067_pt1 | contig 119114 bp, 85 predicted proteins | sample MGYA00580571_ERZ773107 | MGnify/ENA primary metagenome ERZ773107 (study PRJEB29015, sample SAMEA2737843) | human gut metagenome | biome: human gut; feature: human-associated habitat; material: faeces | place: China | collected 2012 ... | reverse complement strand
CTTCGGCTACAAGGAGCACATCGGCGTGGATGCGGACAGCGGACTGGTTCACACGTTGGAAACAACAGCCGCCAATGTGCACGACAGCAACATGGTTGTCGAGCTTCTTCAAGGAACGGAGAAGGATGTTTATGGTGACAGCGGGTATCTGGGTGCAGAAAAGAAGGATGATGCAATTCTTGTCAACAATGAAGGACATCCTATCCGGTATCAAATCAACAAGCGTCCGTCGCAGCTGAAGAAAGCAAGCGGCGAAAAGTTCGAGCTGTTCAAGGCGATCGAACATGCGAAATCCTCGGTGCGTTCCAAAGTGGAACATGTGTTTTGCGTGATAAAGAGAATCTTTCATTTTTGCAAGACACGATACCGAGGACGGGAAAAACTGCATCAGCATTGCTGCACGCTGTTTGCACTTGCGAATTTATACCTTGCTCGCAATCGAATGAAGGTTGCGTAACGAGGTTTATTTCGCGTGCAAACAGTGCGCTTGAATTGCGCTTTTTCTCGAAATTTTGGTCAGCGGGGATGACGTGGATGGTTTGGGCGTAATTATAAGGGGGAGCCTTAAACATCTGGAGACATTTCAGCGGCTCAAGCCAATCTCTGATAAGAGCAAGCGCGGTATGGGTTTCATGCGGAAGCAGTATGCTGAGAAGCATCATCAGGAGCTGAACGACTTTGCAAAGGCTGTGCGCTACATGAACGCCAATGGCATCAAAGCCGCGGATCATGAACGCATCGCCAATGAATTGCAGCAATTGCTGGATGAACAGGCACAGCTTCGCGCGGCACTCGCTGAACAGAACGTTGATCCTGATTTGATCGACCGCATCCGTTACTGCGTTGATACAGTCATCAAGGCTGGCGAGGAGCCGAGGCAGAGGGAGTCAATCAGGGCGCAGTTGCAACTTGCCAAAGCACAACAAACCAAACCGGAAAGTGAAAAAGTGAAGTCTGAACCGTATGCAGATATTTCGTGATGCTTCACAGTCGATCCTCTTCCAGCTTCCTGATCTTCTTTCGCAGCACAGCACCCTGAATGATACAGATCATCAGCAGCACACCGCAGCCCGCGCCCAACGCAATCACCAACCACGGGAATGTCTGCGTTTCAACTTCCTGGCTCCCCTCAGAACTGGCAGCAACCACAACCGGTTCCTCGACAGTGGTTTCAACCTGCACAATCATTGAAGCTGTGTTGCCATACGCATCCTCGCCGGTAATCGTCAGGGTTCCCTGATGAAGCCCCAGATCGTCCGTGCCGGGAATGAAGGTCAGCTTGGCGGACTTGGTTTCACCCGGAGCCAGCGTTCCCACAAGGACGCTTTGCCTTTCGGTGATCCCCGGCAGGCTCAGCGTCGCCATGACATTGCTGAGTTCGGAACGGCCCATGTTCATAACAGGAACCGTCAGTGTCGCCATTTCACTTTGCAGAATCGTCGTGGCCAGCTGGACGCCACCATGCTCCAATCTGATTTCCTGATTGACGGGCAGGGTGAAGCTCTCCGACCATGTTTCTGCTGCATCCAGAGCCGTCCAGCTCAAATCGAATTTCAGCGTATGCAGCGAAATAGAAGCATTGGTCTTCACCTTCAGGGGAACGGAAATTGTTTGGGCAATACCCGCTGTCATATCAGGCAGGAGGATTACATCCGTACCAGCCGGAAGAATGTCGCCGGAAGCGTCAGTCACACGGAGCGTCACGCCGGTCAGATCAGCATATTGACTGGGATTGGTGAGAACGGCTGTCAAAGTGCTGTCCTCGCCCACATGAAAGGTAGCATCCACATCAGAGATCACTGGGCGGATGGTTTCATCAGGCTTGCGGCCATCGCGGATATGCAGCACAAAATGGTGTTCGCCCCGAACGGTTTTCCCTTCGTTATCTTTTGCCGTAAAGACCAGTGTGCAGGGGTAGTCGCCGTTCACGCGACCTTTGACCAGATTGGCTTTCAGCGTGGTATTGTAAGCACCGCCTTCGCTTCGATAGACAGTTGTGTATACCCCCTGTGTCTTCAGTGGTGAAATCGCTGCGTCATCGGCAAACAGTTCAACCTTCACTGAACCGGAAATGCCGTCAACATTCAAGGGCGCAAGCACAATCAGAGTGCTGCCCGAAATGCGTGGTTCATATCCCTGCGCCCAAGAGCAAGACATATCTCCGAAAACAGCGGTTTCATTCAAAGTGATGCTGCCCTCTGCGAAAGCGAAAATGGGTATAAGGAACAAGGCTGTCATGCACAGCAAAGCTATTCTTTTCATCAAAATCACAACTCCCGGATGTTTTCGACAATCGAGTGGCGGGTCACGTCACGGACGCGCAGGCGGAGGATGGCAAGGCTCGCCAGAAGGGTCGTGGCAGCAAAGAGCAGCTGCGCACCGAGGGTGAACCAGTTTGCAAAACCTTGCGTCATGCCAAGGTATGGAAGGTTGCGGATCAGCCCCCAGTAAACCACCAGTCCGAATACTGCGCCGATAGCAACGCTCATGGCGACCTATCCGCCGTAGATGCGGAAGATGACGCGCTCATCTGCGCCTACCGCACGAATGGTGCCGATCATGCGTACTTCTGCACGGATACGGCGGCTGACGCTGCCCGTGATCTGTGCGATGCAAACTGTCAGCAGGATGAGAGACGCGCCACTGATCAACAGCAGCTCCAGCAAGCGCTCCCGTGCGTTCGCACGTTGCATTTCCATCATGTTATCCACTGTGTAATCTGCGCCGCGCATGGCGATGGAGGTGATCCGCTTTTCCAGTACAGCTTCCTCCTCCAGCGTCAGGTCATGGGTATAGATGTTCAGGTGAGATACTCGGGGCAAGGGCAGTCCCATGGCGGCAAGACCCTGCTCGGTAGTCACCATCACCACATAATCTCCCGTGGCAAAACCGCCGGAAAGCACCGCGCCCACGGTTACATTCACCTCTGTGTGCGCCATCTGCTGGTAACAAGACAAATAATCGGATACAGAACCATTCGTCGGAATCTGGACAGAATCGGAATGGACATAGTGTAGCGTCAGCGGCTGACCTGCGGTATACGCATCATTCTCAATAGATGCCAGCAGGGTGTATTCCGGATTGCTCAGGCGGTTTTGCAGCCAACGGTCATTGGTGCCCCGGTAGGAGTTGACTGCGCCGTCTGGTGACAGGAACGCATAAATCGTCGGTGCAACGACCAGTACCTCCTGTCCTGCGTTGATCGCCGTCATATCAATATCTCCGCTGACGACGAACTGCTCCAGATATGCCGGATCAACCACGGCAATCTCCAGATCAATCACGTTGCTCAGATGTCCATCGATACCAAGATGTTGGCGGATTGCCGTGTAGTCCTCTGCATCCTCGTAAACGGTTGCAGGAATCTCCTCCACCGGCAGCAAGTACGGATGTCCATTGCCGAGATTGTGCTGGATGGTGTATCCGCCGCTCGTTGTTTCATAGTAGACGGGTTCCCAATACGCTGGCACATCCTCACCCAGTTCCTGCGTGATGCGGATACTGGCAGACAACTCCACTCTTTTCACACCGGGAAGGCTGCGAAGCTGCGCTACGTCACCTGTCGTCAGCTGCTGCCCAGGCGTTTTGTCATAAAACATGCCATAGTATGTTCCGGGAGCCCAGATGGAGAAGCCAATCCGATCCGTCAGGTCTGCCATAGCGCTGATGACGTCATCATGGACGATATACGCCGTCGTGCTGACGACGATCATCAATAGCGCCATCAGCAATGCCGGAGCAACCTGCCGACCAGGGCGAATGCTCAGCTGCCGCCATGCTACCAATTTCGCAGGGCGGAAGGTCTTCTGCGGACGGACACGCCTCAGTCTGCGCAGCATTTCTGTGTCCCGCATGACAGACATGGGCATCATCCGACTGGCGCGGCGGAGCGGAAGCCAGCTGGACAGCAGAATGACCAGCATGGACAGCGCCAGCACCGGCAGCAGCAGCCACCACGACGGGCTGAACAGGAACAGCGTCGGGGCAGCCTGCTCCAGCGTCCACGCTGCGCCGCAGCCTGCCAGCATCGCCAGCGGTGACACGATCAGCGCCAGCAGCAGCGCCTCGCGTCCGAAGATGCGCCGGATCTGCTTCTTCGTTGCACCTACGGCCCGCAGCATGCCGATCTCCGAAACCCTTCGGGAGAGCTGGCTCTCCATCGCCCCCGCGATCCCTACACAGGTTGCCAGCAGCAGCGTTCCTGCCAGCACACCGATGCAAACCGTGTAGAGCAGCACAGCCGGATTAGGTGCGATCAGGTCGCTCGGCCAGTTGGTCGGGTTATCGTTACCGTCGAAAACCCGCAGGTTGCCGTATGTTTGTGCTCCCTGCGCATTTGTGCGTGTGTAATAGGTCAGTGCCTGATAACCCATTACGCCCGGCGCGAAGGAAAACAGCTTGTGCTGTACCAGACGCCCAGTGGAAAGCTCTGCTTCCGTTGGGTGGATCAGTATGGCCGGAAACTCCATGTATAGCTCACTGAAGCTGGAATAGCCCTTCATGTTGGCACTCTGGTTTTCCATGATGCCCACAATGGTGAAGGTGCGTACTTCGTCGACGCCCTCCACAGGGGTGAGCGTTAATGTTACCGTATCACCCACACCCACGTTGTCCAGACGCATACGTGCCAGAGCGCTTTCCTCAATGGCAATTTCGCCCGGCTTTTCCGGCATGCGTCCTTCGATGAAGCTGCGATGCAGGAAGGCAGCAGCGGTATCATCATAATAACCAACCGAGGTTGAAGTGTCATTATGCACCGCTGGAATGGTCACATGGCCGATGCCATCGTACAGGCCACTTGCCATCAGCACCTCGTCTGTTTCCTCACAATCCAGCCAGAAAGCATCCTGGCTGCCAAGGCGGGCGTCACGGCGGGCTTCATTTGCCATGAAAAGTCCGTGTACACCCAGCACCATGCAGCTGACAAAGAAGATGGACAGGAAAATACCGATGACCAGCGCAATGTAGGATTTCTTGTTTGTCCGCAAAGAAGCTGATGCAATGCGGTTGATTGTTAAGCGTTTCATTGGCGTTACATCTCCCGGATATTCTCAACAATGCTGCATTTCAGTACACCGCGGATGCGACTCCGCAGACTGATCAGGCAGCAAACCAGCAGCAGTGCAGCGCACAGAATGCTCACCACGATCGCGCCGGGATGCAGGTACTCCACAAATCCTCCCAGGCAGATCGCACTCACACCGATTGCAGCCAGCGGGATCGCCAGCAGGACACTCAGGATCACCTGGCCCTGATAACAGTGAAAGAGAACCTTGTCATCTGCACCAACAGCCCTGAGCGTTCCCAGTCCTCGTTGATCCGCACGGATCTGCCTGCTGACGCTGCCGGTGATCATTGCAGCGGCAATGGCAAAGAACACCACGACTGCGCCAGCCAGCACCGTGATCAGCCGTCTGGCTGCTGCCTGCTCCGCACGGGCTTCAGCAGTGTTGTTGACCACTGTAAAGCCGCCGCGCTGTGCAATGGTGGTGATGCGCTTCTGCAGCGCTTCCTCTGTCTGGCCGGTGACACTGCCGTCCACGGTAATGTCCACAGAGTTCAACCGCCCCACATAAAGTCCCATGTTGTGCGCACCTTCCTCGGTAGTGAGGAGGAATCCGCCGTGGATATGGGGGTAGGCAGGCGTCTGGCATTCGATCACTGCACAGACGTCCACACTCAACGTAATGCTTTCGCACCTCTCATAGTCATCGGGCAAGCCCTGCTCACCTGCGCCAAGGCCGTAGTAATTCTGCATGAGAGTCAGCGTCTGTCCGGCATGGAAGAAGTCATTCTGATGTACATAATCCAGTTGGATGCTGTCATCTGGCTTTTTGTAGGTAGACCATGCACTGCCATCAGTAGTCGCACCGTATTCTGTGGGCACATAGGCAATAACTGCTTCTCCTGCATTGATGGCAGCCATATCGATTGAACCCTCTACCACAAAGGGGGCAAGAGCAGCTTCATCCACCGGCAGCACACGGACTGTGAAGATCGCCATTTCCTGTGTTACGCCGAATTGCTCACGGGCCTTAGCGTAATCTGCACGGAAATATTCCCGCATATCAAAGCCTTCATAGATGGAGTTGGGCGTTGAAGTATATCGATCCCAGTCTTCATCGGTCAGCAAATGCTGATTGCCAATGCTCTGCATCGAAGGTTTCAGGTAGTCTGGCACCGTATCCAATAGTATGTTGACGACCAGCGCACGCCGTGGCTGCACACCCGTCACGCCAGGCAGGCTGGCCAGCTGCTGAAGATCGGAGCGCGTCAGGGTCATGTGGTCGAATGAATCAAGGAAGCGAACACCATATCCTCCATTGCCTTTAAGGGTGAAGTCTGCCATTGGTGCTTCAATATCCGCTGCAAAAAACGTCAGACCGGCCCCAAGGCAGATGACCAACAGCATGACCGCCGCCATCAGCGCAGCGCCAACGGGCCGCAGCGGATGCAGCATCAGCTGGCGATCGGCAATGAGCCGTGCAGGCTCGAAGGCTTTCTTTGTGCTTATGCGGTTAACATGGCGCATCAGGCCAGTGTCCCGCATAACCATCAGCGGGACAACCGCCGAAGCACGACGCAGCGGCAGCATCGAAGAAAGCAGCATGACTGCAACAGAAAGGACGATCACAGGAAGAAGCACCCAGGGATTCAGTCGGAACAGCAGCACATCTGCCGCCAGGGCAGCAGCCGCGCAGGCCGCACCACAGCCCGCCAGCACCGCAATAGGCGCAAGCGTCAGCGCCAGCAGCCATGTTTCACGTCCGAAGACCTTGCGGATCTGCCGTCTGGTTGCACCAACAGCACGCAGCATGGCGATCTCCTCGCGCTTGCGGGAGAGCGTTGCTTCCATACTGCTGGATATGCCCACGCAGCAGGCAACGATCAGACTGCCCAGCAGAATTCCCAGCAGCAGGAGCTGACTTTCCAGCTCCGCATCTGCCATGATGGCATCCTGCGGAAAAAACACCGCCATACCCTGGTTGTTCAGTCCGGTATTTGCGCCGCCAAACTTTATCTCGATGAATGCATCATCCTGCGGCTCCCAGTTCCAGTCATTGAGGAAGCGTGCGAGTGTCATGCCGGGACGCAGTACCGCCAGTCGGTGAATCACGGTGCGCCCGGTGGCAAAAGCAGGCTCCTGCGCGCTGACAAGAATGGATGCAACCGGATAGCGATTCGGGCCGTGCCCCCAGGATTCGTCCAGCAGGGCTTCTGACTGCTCTGCGAGGAATCCAACAATGGTGTAGGTACGAGTTTCCACTGTACCGTCAACAGGGATGATGGCCAGCGTTACATTTTCGCCGATGTCAGCTTCCATGCGCAGCTTCGACAGTACGCTTGGTTCCAGCGCGATCTCACCAGCATGCTCCGGCATACGCCCCTCAGTAATGCGGCGGTTCAGCATCGCTGCTCCTTCAGGGCTGTCATAGCCAATGGCGACAGTTGAATCCTGCACCATGCCGGAGACATACAGTTCCGTCATACGGCTGAAATAGCCGGTCTGCATCAGTTGGTCATGCGTAGCTGGCTTGTCGTAGAGAACAACATCTGCGTAGCCGACACTTTCAGCAACCCTTACCTCACGGCGAGCCAGCAGACCATCCACGCACAGGCACAATGCCGTGACGAGGAAAATCGAAAGGAAGATACCCGCTGCCAGAGCAAGATAGCTCTTCCGGTTTGCACGGAGACCTGCGCTGGCAATCCGGTTGATGGTCAGGCGCTTCATGCGTTTACCACCCCGGTATCGCGGGCAATGTGCCCGTCTTCCAACTGGATGATACGCTCTGCCTGTTCAGCGACATTGAGATCATGGGTCACCAGAACCAGCGTAATTCCCAGTTCATGGCTTACCTGACGCAGCAGAGTCAGCACCTCACGTCCGGACTTACCATCCAGATTGCCGGTGGGTTCGTCAGCAAACAGAATCGCAGGCTTGTTTGCCAGTGCGCGGGCGATGGATACGCGCTGCTGCTGACCACCAGACATAGCACCAGGCAGATGGGACAGACGGTCGCGGATGCCCAGCATATCCACGATCTGATCGAGGTAAGCTTCGTCAGCCTTACGTCCATCCAGCATGACGGGCAGCAGGATGTTCTCCCAGCCGGTCAGTTCACGCACCAGATTATAGCTCTGAAACACAAAGCCAAAACGGCGGCGACGCAGCACGGACAGCTGGTTATCCTTGTAATCGTAGAGGTTCTTCCCCTGATAGATGACGCGCCCCTTGCTGGGGGTGTCCAGGCCGCTCAGCAGGTGCAGCAGAGTAGACTTGCCACTGCCGCTGGGGCCGGTGATGGCGGTAAAGCTTCCCTGCTCGATGGTCAGATCCACATTGTCAAGAGCGAATACCTTATTCTCGCCCGCCTGATAGATTTTACTCAGACCTTCGCAACGGATAATTTCCATACAAATTGCCTCCTTCACGAGTCGGAACGACGTCCGTTCCCCCTTACAGCTACACTTTATCAGACGAACCTTACTTTCAGGTGACTTTTACCTTACGATTTCGTAAGGTTGAAAAAGATACAAGGGGACGCTGCATGTACAGTGTCCCCTTAGGAATATGTTCTGATCATCTTCATCAGCGGAATGGAGATTGTCATTTTGAGTCCCTTTGCGGTGTTCTCTGCACTGATCGTGCCATGATGCCGCCAGATGATCTCCCGCACGATGGCAAGGCCAATGCCTGCGCCGCTGCTGGGAGAACCTTCCGCCCGGTAGAAACGCTCAAACAGATGCGGCAAATCCTTACCAGATGCACCGCCGCCCTCATCCTCCACAGTACAAAAGAAAGCCGCCTCCGTTGTTTCCATGCGGACATGAACCGTACCACCCTCGGGCATGTGCTCGCAGGCATTCTTCAGCAGATTGGTGAAAGCTTCGCTCAGCCACTTTTCGTCACAGCGGATGATGGCATTGCCGATGACTTCCACAGTACAAGCCGGGAATGTGGCGGAAAGCCCTGCCCAGCATGAACGGATGATACTTGCAACTTCCTGCTCATCATAAGTAAACTCATAACCGTCTGCACAGAGGCGTTCCAGCCGCAGCAAGGACTGGATCAGGCGCTCCATGCGTTCAATCTGTGTGAGTTGCTGAGATAAGTGGAAACTTTCGTCCATCTCGCAATATAGGCGCAAGGAGGCCAGCGGCGTTTTCAGCTGGTGGGAAATATCCGCCGTCAAGTCACTGGTGCGGCGGCATTCCTCTGCCTGCCGCTCCTTTGCCAACAGCAGACGGTTTTGAAGCTCGGCAATAGCATTATGCAGCGGTGCAAGCGAATCCTCCTGGACGGAGAATTCAAGAGGTGCGCCGTTGCCAACGAGGAAGTTCTCCGCCTGCTCTGCCAGCTTCCTGATCCTCCGGCGCTGCCTCAAAAACAGCGCAACCAGCACCAGCAGCGCGATAGACAGGGCGATCACCACAATAGTCAGGCCAACCATTGATATCCCACCCCGCGAATTGTCTTGATGTGCTGCGCGCCGATCTTTTCCCGCAGGCGGCTGATGTGCACGGACAGCGTGTTATCGTCCACAAACTTTGCACCATCATCCCAGAGCACATCCAGCAGCTGCTCGCGCGTCACAATCGAACGATTGCTGACGAGCATATTCAGCACTTTGTACTCAGTTAGCGTCAAAGGGATAATCTCGCCATCGCGGCGCACCTGCATGTGGGACGGGTCGATCTCCAGTTCACCGGAGGTTGTGATAGGTGCAGGAGTATTCCGGCGCAGCAGCGCGCGGATGCGGCTGAGCAGTTCCATCATACGGAAAGGCTTGGTTACATAGTCGTTGCCGCCTGCATCCAGACCGCGTACCACATCGAACTCCTCATCCTTGGCGGTGAGGAACAGGATGGACGTTGTGATGCCCTGATCGCGCCATTCCTGACACAGGGATACGCCATTGCCATCGGGGAGGGTGACGTCAAGGATGATCAGGTCAATATAGACAGAGAAGTTCTGTCGAGCCTCCGCAGCATTGGCTGCAGTGGTAACGGAATAACCTTCACGGGTAAATAACTCCGTCAAGCCATCGCGCAGGGCGGCATCGTCTTCGACAAGAAGAATTGTATACATAGGCCAACTCCTGTGTATAATGACATATTATTGTTTATCCTTATTTGGGCTGAACAAACCATAGTAGAAAGACTAAAGTCCAATTGGTCCACTACTTGATTTGATATGAATAAATATCAGGTTCTAGACCCTATTTTACTCAATGTGAATGACTTTCAATCAGAACAGGAAATTCAACAATATTACTTGGTTCCTTGCTTGAAAGTGTGCCCTTTGTCAAATCCAACAATTCCTCTACTACATTAGCAGAAATAGAAAAGTCGTTAGCAGAAAACAATCGCATGACATCTTCGCCCGACATATTACCTTTTGTTAGTAACAATTCAATTGCTTGTCTAAGTGCACGTGGATGTTTATACTCTACTGTATCATCCAATGGCTCCATTATGCGATAAGCATTTGTGCTCATCTGCTTCATCAAATAAGAATACTGACTTGGCGTGAGATATTTTAGCGAATATGCTCTCATAATCATTGCCATTATCGAAACATTCCACTTCTTCTTCAGTTCAACATAATGGCTTAAACGATTAGGATAGACAGATACATCCTTTCCAAATGTATCTGCTGGTAAAAGAAACGCAGCAGCAAAATCGTTTGCTTCATCCTCACGCTCTCGGAATTCTTCACGATTAATCTCATTCAAATCCGCGTAGCGTTCATGCAAAAGGATATGCCCCAATTCATGCGCACAATTGAACTGTCGACGGTAAAAGCTCCTTTTATCAGTACCAAGAACAACGCAGTACGTCGAGTTCCCATTTTCTTCATAATATTGATAAAACGCGTCTATCTCGCGACTATCTGTAGAGAATTCACCAACGATTATTCCGTTTCGTTCCAGCAACGCAACCATATTAGGAATCGGGGCATCCCCCAATTCCCAATATTGACGCACATACATAGCAAGCCGTTCAATTGTCATTCTTTCACCATTATCGAATGGTGGGAGGTTGAGATTTTTGAACTTAACCTTTTTCGATAGAATAGCGTGAATTCGCGCAAGATATTTCGTCTTAATCTGTTGCGAAACTAAGTCCTTTTTTTTGCTGGAATAGAGTGCTCTAAAATATGTGTTGCCAATTACGGATTGTGGATCACCCTCGACGAAAAAGGAGTAAGGAAATCTTAAAGCATCAGCAATCCGACGTAATGTGATAGGCTCTGGAGACGCTTTCTTATTCTCAAACTGCGAAATAGCCTGTTTATTGATTCCAACAATACTCGCCAATTCATCCATAGTCATTCGTCTAAATAAGCGAGCTTCTTTTAGACGTTCCGCATTGATACGGTTCCCATTTTGCATCATTCACCATCCCTTTGCAATTAAAGGAGTTCGACGAGCGACTCTCCTTCATCGTCATCATTCTGCTGCGGTACAACAGTTTGGGTTGCTTCATACGGCATCCGAATGTATTCCGACCAATCCTCTTCTTCCGTGGAGATCGCCAAATCACTTGTCACCCTCACTGCACGGACAGACAGCAACTTATCGTCATGTACATCGAACAGTACTAAAATGTGCCCATTAATTTCTCCTACATCAAGATGCACTGCCGATGCCAATTGCTCGCGGGACTCTGCTACCCATTTCTCTGCAGTTCGCTCAACAGGTGGCAAGTCCATTTGCATTTGTTCCATTTGGGGCTGTAGATTATGATTATAGCTTGCTCCCCCGCACAGATAATGCTTGCCCTTTTCCTTTCTGCGTTGGACTTCCACAAATGTTCCCTCGGTCATCAAGGTAAATAGGTTGCGTGAGGCAGGATGAAACAAAACGGGAGTCTTCCACGCCCCTCGCTTGCAAATTCCAAGATCAAGCCAGCCTAAATGTTGACATTTTTTCCGGAGTTGTGCGATAATAGCATTCCAACGGAACTGGCCGTAGCCATTCCGCTCCTGAAAATTATTGTCAATCATAATGTCAGGCATTACATTTTCCAATGCCTACCGTAAGGCCTCGACAATAACATGGTCAATAATGTCCAGCCCAAACTTAAAGGAATTCCCGGTCATTTCCATAGTTTTCACCTCACAAAATAGTTTGCGTCTATCATTTTAACCAATTTCGTTGTATTTGTCAAGTGTAGTGCTGAATTTTATTTTATAATTCGCTTTCAACAAAAGGATCAAAGGGCGATTGTGAAAGACTCCTCTCTCAAACACTATTAGTGAGAAAAAGAAATGGAAAGTGGCGGTAGATTACTGTAGCTGACCCCTTCCATTTTAACTTTAGAGCCTTTTGACTTTCTATGCTATTGGTCAATCTATTCAGTTCTAGCCTTCTCAAAGAAATAAAGAAATCCGAACCCGTTTCCAACCGGAATCAGGTTCGGATTTCTCCTGTGAAGTGGAGCATAGCGGATTCGAAGCGGAGAACGCACTTCCCATTGCGTCCCATCCAGTACCATATGGTAGCACTTTGAAACCAAAATCAGCATTTGCAGCTTAACAAATCACATGGAATACCACTCCGTTGTGGGTACGATTGTGGGTACGCATCGTGGTGCAGTGTCGAGGAAACACAGACAATATCCAAGTTTCCGGCTAACCTATAATGAACTCACTGAACAGTTTTGGGGCGATAAAATTTGAAAAGTGCTGATTTGTTTTGTGATGTTTGTATCTGTGCATTTGTGATTTGATGAAAATTTGCACCACAAACATCTAACTCCGTTGAGTCTGGAAATATTCTCAATGTAAATTTCCGAACAAAATGTTGGCTCTGCCGACTTTCTTCTTTTCCAAAGTCAGCAGAGCCAATAGATTTCATCAGAAAAGATAATCAGGCGAAGTCTGCGCCAGCATTACCCTCTCGTCCGCCAAAACCCTTGCACAATATTCATCACGCTGCCCAGCAAAAAGCCACCCAGCGCAATCGCCGCCAGCGTCAGGCTGTTCACAGCGGTCGAGTTACCCTTCTCCAAGTCAGAGAACCAAACATAGCCCATTAAATCCGCACGCCCTGTCAGCACACGGCAGAAGCACAGCGTCGTCAGCACCACATTCAACAGCAGTACTGCATCCCGCAGAATGCCGTCTTTTTTACGCAGCATCAGCAGCAAATCCAGCAGGATTGCCGCACCGCTCATGAAAATGATTGCGCCCATATTACCCAGTGGATATGCCATCGCTGAACTAATCGCCGTCAATGCAGCTGCCCCTGCCGTCAGAACCACATGAAGAATCAGGAAAATTTTCTGTTTCATGCCGTGCGTTCCTCCTTCTTTTTCGCCATTATGCTGATGCAGCATATCGCCACGTAACCCAGCAATCCTGCGCACGCTGCCGCAAAGCCGCCTATTTTCGCCGTCCGATAGCTGACACGCCACCAGTTGCTGACTTCCACCATTTTTGCTGATGTGTTCACTGCATTCATGCGGTTGCTGTTCGCCAGCACATACAGCGTATGATGCACCGCTTCTTTCAATCGGCGGAGAATTTTAGCATCGCCGCCAAGGGTGTTTCCATCGTGATTGAGATAAGCGTACCATTCTTCTTTGATGTCTACGGAGTCGAAATTCGTTGTTCCTGCCGAAACAGATTCTTTCCACGTCATATAGGTTGCCGGATTCACCAAATCAGTCACGATGTACCCCTGAAATCCCCATTCGCCGCGCAGGATGCCATCAATCAGTCCTTCATGCGCACTGACATAGGTTGTGCCGATGCGGTTAAACGCAGTCATCGTCCCCAGCATTCCGTTTTCAAAGGCAATCTGGAAGCTGCGCAATTCCAGTTCGCGTGCCTTCTGCTCCGTCATGAAGGGCGCCACGCCATTGCGGTTTGTTTCCTGATCATTGAATGCAAAGTGTTTGCCGGCTGCAATCAAGCCCTTGCTGTACGCACCCTGCGCATACGCCGCGGCAAGGAAACCGGACAGCACCGGATCTTCCGAATAGTATTCCACGTTTCGACCGCAGTAGGGTGTGCGATGCAGGTTCAGTCCCGGCCCCCAGATAATCGACAGCCCGTTGAAAAGGCTGTCATTGCCGAACAGTGTCCCGATTGCCTGCGCAAGCTCCTTGTCAAACGACGCGCCCACCAGCTGCGGCGTGCCCATGTCATGCACCTCGTAACCCGCATTGGGGTCTTCCGGCGAAACGTACCACGGCGAATTGGCGTCCGATACGTTGGAAATACTGCTGAGGAAGCCCACTGGGCCGTCATTGGCAAGCGTTCCGCCTAAGAAACCAACAGACGGAATATCCAGATAAATCATGTTTCCGGTCGAAACAAACTCCGCCGCTTCCTGAATCGTCAACTGGTCGAGCAGTTTCTCCCAGCGCGGGTCATCGTAGGCTGCCCCCTTCATATCCGCAAAGGACATGCCGTTATCCGCTCCCCAGATAATGTCCGATACGTCGTCATCCGTATGGATGGTGTAAAAATCGTTTTTGAGCGTCGCAAGCATTTCCGCCGTGGCCGTAAGATTCTCGTAGTTTTTCGGCCATGTGCCTGCCCAATCGCTGCGGCTCAGGTATGTTACTGTGCCGGGCTGAAAAGCATTGAAATCCGCATCAGCAAGCTGATTGGATACCTGCACGCCAGCCTTCGTAACGGCAAACGTCGTCGTATCACATTCCGCGAGCGTCCATGTTTTCACGCACGCGATGTCGCCCTGACCATCCAAGCGCTCCGCATATCCCTGCGCCGTCAGAATGCTGTTCAGCGCTTCATGTGCACCGCAGCCAACTGCAAAGTAATATTCCCCCGCATCCAGCAGATAGGTTTCGCGGTCAGCATCATAGCTGGTCATGTTCTGCATATCTGCCGTGATGGTTAGCGTTTCGCTTTCCCCGGCAGCAAGCAGTTTCGTTTTGCCGAAATCCAGCAGCTGCACTGCACTCTTTTCCAGTCCGCCCACATAGTAGGGTGCTTGCATATACAGCTGCACCGTGCTTTTCCCCGGGACACTGCCCGTATTCGTCACCGTTACAGCTGCCGTCACCGTTTTGTCCTGCTGCGACACCGTCACCGCATCCAGCGTCTGCCGAAATGTCGTGTAGCTCACGCCATAGCCAAACGGATATGTTACCTCTTCGCCATAATTCCAGCCAGCTGCAGAATCAAATGCCCCCACTGTGGAATCCGCATTGCCCTGCCCCATCACAGCATCCGCATAGCGGGTCTCATAGTAGCGATAGCCCGTGTAAATGCCCTCCGCTTCGATGAGATAGTAATCCGCGCGGTCTGTCACCGTGTCAAAATATTCATCTGCATTTGCGAAAGTATAGATGCCGAAATTCGCCATTGCGGGCGATGAAACAGAGTTCGACGCATACACATCCGGCAGCGCCCCCAACGGATTCGTTTCGCCGCAGAGGATGGATGCAATGCCCAGCGTACCGTAATTGCCGGGGAAACCAATCCACAGGATAGCGTCAATGCCGTCATCCGCCGCCAATTCACCGATTTCCATCGGATTCGCCGTATTGAGCAGCACAACCACACGGTGGAAGTTTTCCTTCGCCAGTGCAAGGAGCGCCCGCTCGTCATTCGTCAGCGCCAGCGCATTCCGCGCGCCTGTCTGCGGGTCAATGCCCGTTTCACCAGGATAGTAGTCCGCTGCCTCTGTGCCGCAGCGTCCCAGCACAACAATTGCCGCATCCTGATACGCTGCAAAACCGTTTCGATAGTCCGAATCTGCCTTCTGGATTTCCTCCACGGTCGCCTCCGCCGTTACCAGCTTCGGTTCATTGCCTGGCAGGACACCCACAAAACTCGGCGAGAGTTTATTGGCGTTGTTGTACACCTTGTTCTTGCATACTTTCGTATAGGTTTCCCGCATCTGCTCATTCACTTGGAAGCCTTTTTCGATGAGTGCATCCCCCAGCTTCACGTTTTGTCCCGGTTTTACTGCACAGCCGACGCGCGCCCCGAAATTCATCTTTGTTTCCGCGCAAACGCCCAGCAATGTCACAGCGCTGCCCTTTTCCAGCGGCAATGCGCCATTGTTTTTCAGCAGCACACTGCCTTCTGCGCTGAGGCGTTCGCCCATTGCGCGATGCGCTGCAATCAGCTCATCCGTGTTGGCGTAATCCGCCACATAGGTCGTATACAGTGCATCGTCCGATTCCGAGACCTCAACAACAGCAGTCTGCGTTCCCAGATAGCTGTTGACCATATTGCGATTCTTCTCCAGTATCGTGCCCGCGCTATTCCCGATGAGCATCACGCAGACCCCAAGGCAGCTCAATCCGCACCAGAATTGTTTGGTTTTGAACATGCTTTTTCTCTCCTTCTGCCCGTTTTGCGCATACACAGATGCCCTGCCTGCTGGAAAGCACATCAGGCAGGGATATCTATGACGCTTGGTTATACTTGCGCTTTCACCTGAACCACCTGAATGCTGCTGCGATTCTTCCTGCAGCGCCGTACAATCAGCAGTACGCCTGTCACTGTCACCACCAGCACCGCAGCATCAGCGCAAATCATCCAGATTTGCCACTCTGGCAGCACATTGCGGATTTCCGTCTTTTCGCTGAAGCCATTCATCGCCGCGCTGTTGACAACCGTATACAGGATGTTATGCGATGCACGGCGCAGGCTGTTCACCAGCGTTGCATTGTTTTCAATGTCATCAATCCAGTAAACCGTTTTGTCACTGTTCAGCCACAGGTCGCCGCCGTTTTGCAGCCCCATGTCAATCCACATGTAACCGCCGTTCGCTGTCGCATAGTCTGTCACAACAATTCCGCGGAAGCCCCATTCGCCGCGCAAAACATCCTCCAGCAAATCTTCATTTGCACCGCACCAGATGCCGCCGATGGAGTCAAATGCCGCCATCATGCCATGCGCATCCGCTTCCTTGACGCAGATTTCAAAGGGTGTCATGTACAGTTCGCGCAGCACCTGCTCCTGACAGAAGGTTGCAATGCCATAGCGCCGATCTTCCTGATCGTTCAGCACCAAATGTTTGAGGTAGACATACATGCCTTTGCTTTGTGCGCCGCGAACCTCCGCCGCACAGATTTTCCCCGACAAGAAGCCGTCTTCGGAGTAGTACTCAAAGTTGCGTCCGCCATAGGGCGTACGATGCGTCCCTGCCCCCGGCGCATACCAGCCCTGAACGCCCGACTTCAAGCCATCTTCACCAATGCACTCGCCCATCTGCTCCACCAGTTCCTGATTCCATGTGGACGCAAGCACCACCGCAATCGGATAGCCCATGCAGTGCGCACTGCCGGAAATCAATTCATCCGAAATACCTGCCGGGCCATCCTGATCGTTGGAAACAGGCTTGGAAATGCTCAGCAGCTGTGCCGTCTGCCAGCCGCCCAGCCGAACCATGTTCATCATTTCTTCGACCGTCAGGCAGTCCAGCACATTTTCCCATGCCGGATCGTCGTATGCCTTGCCGCGCATGGTAATCAGCTTGATACCTTTGCCCGAACCTGTCGTCGGCATAACGGCGTTCGGGTCGTCAGCGTAATGATTTTCCTGACTGTCCTGCAGCAGCTGGTCGCTCGCCTTCATGGTATGTTTGCCCTTTTTATCCGTCTTGCCGTAGAAGCTCGGCCATGTGCCATCCCAATCACTGCGCGTCAGATAGACATACTTGCTGTCATAGTACGTCATGCTGCTGTAATCAAACTGATTGCTGATAGCCGTTCCCGTTGCGCTGTCCACTGCGCAGGTCGTTGTGTCCAGTTCCTGCTGCACATAGGATGCTGTCATGGCAGCATTGCCCGCATCATCCATGCCGTCTTCAATCGTGCAGCCTTTTGCCGCCAAGATGTTGTTGACTGCATCGTGTGCATTGTCCGCCACGGTAAAGTAGTACGTTCCCGCATCAACAATGTAGGTGCGCGCATTGATTCGGTCATACGCACGCAGCTCTTCTTTTGGCACAGTCAGCGCAACCGTCTCTGTTTCGCCCGGCAAAAGCAGGCGCGTTTTGCCGAAACCGCACAGCTCCACCGATGCCTTCTCTACCAGATACTGCTTATCATAGTCCGTATAGGGCGATTGGAAGTAGATCTGAACAACTTCCTTGCCCGCCACAGCACCTGTATTGGTGACATCCACAGAAACAGCGAACTGATTTTCCTCTTCCGTCAGCTTGAAATTGCTGTATTCAAAGGTTGTGTAGCTCAGTCCGTAGCCAAAGGGATACAGCACTTCCTTGCCATAGTTCCACGCCTTGTTGTCCGAAGCGCCCTTTCTGCTGTCTGCATTTCCCTGCCCCAGTACCGTATCCTCATAGCGCGTTTCATAATAGCGATAACCGACGTAAATTCCTTCGCCATAAACCACATAGGTATTCTTCGCGCCCACGCTGTTATAGCCGTTTTCCACGCGCCCATAGCCGAAATCTTCAAACGCAGCTGAGCTTTCCGCGCTGTAAGCATAGGTATCCACCAGCCGTCCAGACGGGTTCACCGTACCATTCACGGCACGCGGAATCGAAATCATTCCCTGCTGACCGGGGTAGCCCACCCAAAGTGCCCCTTGAATATGCTCATATTCATTGAGCCAGCCCAATTCAACCGCGTTTGCGATGTTCAGCAGCACAATCACGCGGTCAAAATGCGCATTGATGTATGTCAGCAGCGCCTGCTCATCCTTGCTCAGAGAGACCTCTTTCTCTGCGAGGTCTGTCGCCTCATGCGCAGGGCGCGAGAAGACAAAAATCGCTACATCGCCATATGCTGCAAAAGACTTTTCCACCTCCGCAGAGAAATCATCCGGCTTGACTTCTTTGGGAATTTTCAGGCCGCTGTCTTGATACATCGTCCACAGCGTTTCATTCACATCGAAGCCTTCCTGCGTGAATGCTTCCTTCAAGCTCTGCACGTTTGTCTCGTCAATGGCGCCGGAACCGCCGCCGCCATAGCGGAACTGCGTTGATGCCTGACCAAAGATGCTGATTTTCGCTCCCTTTTGCAGCGGCAGTGCATTCTGGTCGTTTTTCACCAGCACAATGCCCTCCGCCTCAATCTGCCGGCTGATTTCCGTTTCATGCGCCAGCAAATCTGCCTCCGTTGCAAAGGCGCTTTTGAAGTAATCGCTGTCACCCGAAGTATCCAGATTCACGGTTGCTACGGTTTGATGTCCCAGCGAACGAGTAATCAGCGAGCTGTATTTGAGCAGCACCACGTTGAGCGTGATAATGCCCACCATCAGGAGCGCCAGAAGGCTTCCCCAAATTCCAGTAAAGAGCTTGTTGCTCATTTTTTTATGAGGCTTTTTGATTTTCTGTTTCTGCTCGTCCATCTTCAAGCGCTTCCTCTCTGTCTTCCGCTTCAGAATTTCCAAGTTCTCATACTGTTTCGGCCGCATTGGGAATTGGAATCAGTATGTTGAGGATGAAGGTATCCCCTTCCGTGGTCGTGCTGGCATAACCGCCATATTTCTCCGTTGTCGCACGAATGCTGCGCACGCCGAGGCCGTGATTATGTGCGTCCTGCTTTCTCGTCAGCAGCTGCCCATCAGCGGTATGCACTTCCCCGTCAAACGTATTCTCAATGAGAATTTGCATCATGCTGCTGACGGTGGCAATCTTGACGCTGATAATCTGCCTCTTTTTGTCGGGAATGCGCTCTACTGCCTCCACTGCGTTGTCCAGCGCATTGCCAATGATGCAGACCAAGTCCAGCGGATTCATGAAGTTCAGTTGTTCTCCATGTGCTGCACACATCCAGTTGATGTCGTTCATGCTGCAATACAGGCTTTTGTCGCGCAGCACAGTATTGAGCACCTCGTTGCCCGTATCAATGCTGTTATCGTAAACCTCTATCATTTTTAGGATTTCATGCCCATATCGCTTCGTCAGTTCACCCGTTCCGTCCTTCTGCGCCATCAGCACCGTCACCTGATGTTTCATGTCGTGGCACTTGCGGTTAATCAGGTCAATGTTGTCACGAGTCAAGCGGAATTGCTGCTCATGCACATGCAGCAGCTCATGGCTGACCGCCAGTTCCGCCTGCGCAAACAGCTGCTTCTGATGCGTATATTCCAGCGCCAGAATCAAGCAGCAGAACGCAATCGCATACCACTGGCAGAGCTGGAGCATTCGGCGCACGGTCTCGACTTCAAATGCCATGCATGCATTCGGATCAGCGGTATGTTTGCATTCATAGCTCAGAAACACCTGCACCGTCAGGCACAGCAACGTCATCGGAACAATGCCCCAGCTTGTCACATAGTAATGCCCTGTGTGTGCCATTTTTCTGCCCCAGAAAAACCAGATGCATGCATACACCAGTAAGCTGATGGTGCAGTACGCCAAATTCATTTGCGCATTGCTCACGAAAATGAGAATGTACACAGAATTGGCCAGATGCTCCGTCAGTGATGCCAGCAAAGCGCACTGAAATGCTTCTCGCCAGCTAATCTGGCAGTAGCTCATAATGACCAGCATATTCACCAGCGGCAGCACAAAATACCACACAACCGGCAGTGCGCCATCCACGGCGGTAGAGGAAGCCAGCATCTCCAGCAGCAGAAATCCAGCCGTCGCCGCACTGCCTTTGAGGCACGCCATTTTTCTCTTTTCCAGAGAATGTGAGAACACCAGCGTTGCAAGCCCAAGCCAGCAAATGTACTGCACACCCACTGTATATAGGCTTTTCAGCCAGTCCAGCAAGCCCGTCATGCTGCACTTTCTCCGCCGTCGTTATTGACTATTACTTAAAGAACACCAACAGGCAGTTGTACAAATCCACAATTCAAGCTGCATAGTTGTGTGCACCGTCTTCCAGCACCACCATTGCGCTGTTTTCGCCGTCCACAAACTTGTTGCTCATACTCTCCATCAGCTGATTGTAGATTTCGTAATGCTCTTCAAAAGCAATGTCCTCCACGCCGTTGCCGTTATACCAGAAGTTCAGGGTGTAATCCGCATATTTTTCTTCCAGCATCGTGCGGAAAAGCGCTTCATCCGTCAGCGAGCCCGACCATGAACCGCACCAGCCGATGACATCAAAATTGCGCATCAGGACTCCGTGGAAGGAAGTTACTGAACCCATCGACAGGCCGCAGTACGCCCGATGGTCGCGCGTTGCAATCAGGTTCTCTTCACTGACATCTTTGTTTGCATAGGTCAGGTATTTGCTTTCCACCGCAGGAATGATATTGTTCCGAAATTCGTCGCCAAAGTACCATGTATACAGACCCGACATGGAATTATAGTGCGATTCGCCAATCTGCGCACAGACGGCATCAATCTGCTCCTGCGTCGGCTCAACGCCCTCGACGTCAGCATAGAACGTCGGCGTAACCACAATCAGCGGCTCACACAAGCCGTCCTCAATCATGTGATCCAGCACGCGCATCGTCGTTTTGCCATGTGTACGGTCGCTCAGCTCCATCAGCCAGTAGTTCTCGTCATCACCGCCACCATGCATCAGATAGAGGATGTTGTAGCTCTTTTCTGCCTTCTAAAAATCCCCGCGTACCAGCAAGTCCGAATTTCTTGTTGGCACTTGCGTCAGCACACGGGGATTCTTTTTGTGCTGCTTCACCGCAGCGCAGGTGAATTAGGATTACTTCACAATGTCAGCCCAGACCGTCGCGTTTTCGAGGATGTAGGCAATCATATCCGGCGTTTCGCCGCCCATGAAGCCCGTCTTGTCGAACGTGACCTTACCTTCGCCGTCAACGACCTGCCAAATGACCTGCTGGTCGTCGCCATAGAAGCTGTATTCCAGGTTGTATTCGGAACCGTCCGCCTTCGCAGAGCAGGTAATGATAACCGTCGCGTCCGCCGCTTCGATGTAGTACTCAATCACGGTGTACTTGTCGTAGTCCGGGTTCGGTTCGTAATCAGCGTCATCCGCAGTCAGGTCGCCAAACTCGGTCAGCACTTCCAGCGGCGCAGCATCTTCCGCCAAGGACAGATTCGCGCAGCCCAGCACCATCAGGGCCGCCAGCAGCAGAGCAAGAAACTTCTTCATATTGGGTTCCTCCTTCTATTTTGTGCGTTTCCTTCTCGGCAACGCATCTCATGTGAGTATCATAGCACGATTGGGTTTCCGTGTGTGCAATTTGGCTTATCCCGTCGTTTTAGCGTCAAATCTGGTCATTATTGCGCTATCCATGACAGAATGCAATCCACGGTGGTCTGTTTCTGTTCCTTTGTAAATGTGCCATAGCCGTGTCCACCGTCCGGAATTGTGACAAAATCCGTCTGCGTCTGTTCCCGCTGCTGATACAGCACCGCATTGAACGCCGCGTTGTCATAAGCGCCTGTTGCATCTGCATCGCCGCAAATAAACAGTACTGCGCCCGGATAGCCCAAAATGTACTGGTATGGATCATCAGGAACATACTTCGTCAGAATGCCATGATGTGTCTCTTCCTGTGCCTGAATCCCCAGAACAGCATCCGACAGACCTGTACTGACCAGCAGCAATCCTTTCACATCGTTCGGATGATTGACCGCACAGAATTCCACGACAATTCCGCCATAGCTTTCCCCCCACAAATAAACGCGGTTCGTATCAACGAAATCCAGCGTTTTTGCAAAAGCAAGCACAGCTTCCAAGTCGCTGATGCGCGAGGAATAGTGCGCAGGAAAGAGATCTGCTCCGTCACTTTTGGCGGCGGATGCTTTCCCGTTATTTCCGCCGCAGCATTCAAACATCAGACCTGCGATTTTTTGTTCACTAAGCGTTTTCGCCAGTCCAATATAGCTGTTTGCCGTGCCGTTGCCGCCGTGGACATAGATGATGAGCGGTACTTTTTCTCCCTCTGCCAAATCCTTGGGCTTGATTTGCACCGCGTAGATGCTGCGATTCATCTCGTCATTGTGTATGTAGTACGTTTCCTTTTCAAACGCATCCTCTGCCAAGCCGATTGTCCAGCACAGCGCCAGCTGCACAAGCAGCATCCATGCTGCCAGCAGTCTTTTCATTATCTTTCCCTTTCCGTCTCATCCGTTTGCTGTATATTCCGCCAGCGCACGAATCAATTCTTTTTTGCTGCCTCGGCTGATGTGAATCCGTTCTTTGTTCAGGAAGACTTCATCATCCTTCACCCGTGTCACAAAGCGCAAGTGAATCAGATAGCTTTGGCTGCATTTGCAGAAACCGTATGGCATCAGCGCCTTTTCCGCCTCGCGCATACTACCGCGCACAGCAATTTCGCCCTGCTCTGTATGGTAAATGAGCGTATGCTGCGCCACCTCCACATACAGGAGTTCTGACAGCAGGACACGATAGACCTGATCATTGCTCGTCAGCAGCACAGCGCGATTGCTTTTCTTCCGTTCCACCCGGTGCACAACGCGATCCATGCGAAATTGAAACACTTCATAGGTATAGGGTTTCACAATGAAATCCATTGCCTCTACCTCATACCCTTGCAGCGCATAATTCGCCATGTTTGTGATGAATACAATCGCAACATGCTGGTCTTCGCGGCGAACCCGGCGTGCCACTTCCATCCCGCTCATCTGCGGCATCTCTATATCCATCAGCAGCATGTCATAGCCTGATGCGCCGCTGAACAAGAGTTCTGCGCCGCTGCTGAAATAATCCATGTCCCATTCCGCATGGTTTTCCGCCTGATAGCGTTCCAAGCAACGTTTGATTTGCACTCGACTTTCCTGTTCATCCTCCAGCACAGCAACCTGCAGCATGCTTTGACCTCCCGACTTCCCGTCTTCCGCGCCGGAAGGGAAGCCCCCCCGATGCTCGAAGGGATTCTCTTTCCGGTGCGCGACTTTCGTATTAGGAAACCTTGCCCGTCCAGTCCGTAAACGTAATGCGCACGAACATTGCCTCCACAGGCTCTTCCATGTCAATGAAGTTCAGGATGTTGGACGTGCCTTCCCAGACTGTCACCCAGCCTTCTTCGGAATTGCTTTCAGATATCGGTGCAGTGACCGGGTTCTCAATGCCGTTGTACACCTCAATCTTGTACGAATACTCTGAATGATTCGTACCATAGGTGTTCGCGCGGTTCAGCTCAACATCCTTGAGCATCACGCGGATGGAATCCACGTTGTAGTAGCCTTTGAGCGACACCAGATACCACGGCTGCGCATCGTCATCCGCAGGCTGCCACCACGTCAGCGGAGATTCATCCGAAGCGTACATCGGATGACGGCCCTCGTGATAGCTCGACACCGCATAACCCTGACGTGCAGAGAGAATGTCCGAACCCGTTTCATTGCCCGCTTCGCCGCAGGGATTCGCCAGCACGCCGGGCGCATACTGCGGATTTTCCGACAGATGCGGCACAACCAGCACGCCATCTTCCGTCACATACGCCGGATCAGCCCCCAGACGGCGCTCCATGTCGCCTTCATAGCCGACGTTCACCGTGTAGAAGCACCAGAGCTGACCATTCGGGCCTTCCGCAATCGAGCCGTGACCGCCGCCGCGCACTGCGCCCCACATGGCATCATCCCCATCGGGGTTAATGACCTCTTGATTCTGATACACCCAGTTGTCTGCGTTCAGCAGGTCATCCGTCTTGTTGGTGTATACACCGAAGGTATAGGAATCATACTGCGTGCCGCCGGTCGCAAACGTCCAGTAATACACGCCATTGTACTTGAACATCATCGAGCCTTCCGCAAAACCGGTCGCGTAGTCCTCATGATGCTGCCCGAAGTTTTCCCACGTCACCGTCGGATTGTGCGTGATAACCGGCACGGGTGCACTCAGCAGTTCCGAGGGATTATCGGGATTCAGCTCCGCGATGCTCAGCTCCTTCGAGCCCATGCCCCAGCAGAGATACATGCGGTTCGTATCATGGTCAACGAACAAGTCCACGTCATTGTGCGCGGCAATGATGACCGATTCAGCATCATCCGCTGCATCCGCCGCGTGCGACGGGCCGTAGGTGTTGTCCTCCTTGTTGTACAGCGCATTATCGCTGAAAGACATGCCGCGGTAAGTAAAGTCACCCAAGTCCGTCCAAGGGCCGGTCGGCGTTTCCGAAGAATAGATGTGTGAGCTGTTCCACGCAAGGTAGAACGTCGTCTTTCCGCTTTCATCCGTGCGGTATCCCACGCTGGGTGCAGTGAAGGTCATCTGCGTGCCATCGGCATTCATAGCCGGGACAACCTCCCAGTTCACAAAATCCTCCGAGCGCAGCTGATAGCCGCCGGACGCATACACATACCAAACGTTGTTATAATAGATGGCGTGCGGGTCAGCCGCCGAACGGCTGTTGTTTTCTTTGAGGTAAGTGGCGGTGCCGCGGAAGAGCACTGCATTCGTCAAATGGGTGTAACGCTCCGTCGGGCTGCTCTCAATGATGTTGGCAATGAATGCCGCGCTGAACGGCGCATCAGACACCACGCCCAGCGTCTCGCCGGCATTTGCCGAGTAGTTGTAGTTAAAAACAATCGGGTTGCAGTACACCGGTGCGTTTTCCGGCGTATAGCCTTCGTTGAAAATCTGCCCGTTCGCCTGCGGATAGACGCTTTCCGGCTTATCCACATGATTGCCGAACACCGTCATTTCGACCAATCCGGGAACCAAGCCGCTGGGGGCAGGATTCTCTTCCGCCCGCGCAACCATTGTGCAGGCGGCGCTCAGCGGCAGCGCAGCCGCGAGAAGCAGTGACAGGATTTTTTTCATGGTACCTACTTCCTTTCATTTGGATAATTCCAGTGCCATGCGTTCATGAACCGCTCGGCGCTGCTCATCCTTGCTGTCTGTATTGTAGCGCAAAGTCATCGCCGCATGATAGCAGAATTATGACCTGCAATATGTACGATAATGACATGATAAAAGGCAGGAATGCATTTCCCTTTCAGAAATGCTTCCCTGCCTGCTGTATATGCGGTTGTGCTTTCTATTCACGTTCTGCCAGCCATGCTGACAGCTGCCGCTGATTTTCCGCAATAACTTTCTCGATTCCCGCCTTTTCCAGCGCCTCGTTAAATTCCTTCAGCGCCGCATCGACATCCTCCACCAAACCGTATTCCAGCGCCGGTGCATAGGATGCAATCACTGCATTAACCGCTTCCACTTCACCAGCCACTGCCGCACTGTCAAAGGTATACCCAAGCGTTCGGGAAATTTCAGCCGAGTTCTCAAATGCCATCATTTCCGCTGGATACGCTTCCGTTGCTGGAAGCCAGTGATCCACCCGTGCCTGATTGCCAAAGCGGGTAAACACGCGCTTATAGTTTGAATCACCTGTCGGCGCAATAACATGCGGGCTGACTCTGGTATAATGCACATTTTCCACCCCATTGGAAAGCAGATTCGCCACACGGTCATCACTATACAGCAGGTTCAGAAACTGCATCGCTTTTTCCGGATGCTCACTGGTGACAGGAATCGCCCACATGCGTTCCTGAATGGCGCTAGTAAAGCGCAGTGGGCGTGTCATGGGGAGAATCTTCCTTTCGCTTTCATCATTGCGGAGCTTGTACTGCTCAATCGGCGCAAAACTGGTTGGAAGGCATAACGCCTGCCTCTGATTGACGCGCGTGAACGCCAAAATGCTGGTTGTCAAACTATCCGGCGGAATATAGCCGCTCTGCTGCCATTTGCGCGTTCGATAGCAGAAGTCGCGATAGGTTCCCGAGGCAAACATATTTTCCAGCTTGGTGCTTTCACTGGGCTGAAACGTTACGCCAAAGGCAAAAATGCCGCTTCCGTAGTTCTCTATCTCAAAAAAGTAGTTGATAATCGACATATCGCCCGTCTCAAAAGCAATGCCGTAGTGCTCCGGCGAATAGGCTTTCAGAGCAGCGAACATGCTCTCCAAGTCATCCAGCGTGCAGGTTTCCGGAATTGTCAGCCTCGCCGCCTGTGCAAGCTCCATATTCACCATTACGCCGCCTGCACGGGCGCAGTACGCATCGCCGGGAATCGCATACAGCTGCCTATTGATGCGCCCCGCCGCCAGCTGATCGCCGAACAGACCCTGAATGTCCTGCCCATACGCATCCACCAGCGCATCCAGCGGAAGCAGCAGTTCATCTGCTACCATGCTGACCATCGGCAGCGTCAGCCCCGCCATCACCAAGTCCACCGGCTCGCCGCTTTCAATCATCATGCTGATTCGCTGTGCATGCTGTTGAATGCCAACATCCAGCAGGTGAATCCGCACGCCGATAGCGGGAATGGTAATCTGATTCACTGCTTCTTCAACCGCTGAAAGTCCCGGATTGCCGTTGTCAAACGTCACCGTCTCGATGGTCAAATCCGTGATGTCCTCCGCCTGCACCTGCATCAGGGGACAAAGAAGAATACAAAGTAAAATCCACACTGCGATGCGCTTCATGCTCTCCGCCCTCCCGGATTGGAAAATAGAAATCAACTTGTGCGCCGCCCTGCGGCTGATTGCTGAAATAGAGTTTTTCCTGCCCCTTGTAAATCAGCCGAAGCCGCTCGATTGTGTTTTGAATCCCCATGCCGAGGTTCGGCTGCTTCTTCCTTGTCTGCTGATAGCACTGAATCTGCGCCAAGACTTCGGGCGGATAGCCATTTCCGCTGTCCCGAATCAGAACATGCAGCTGTTTTTCCGGCGTTTCCTCAATCTGAATCCAAATGCGATTTTCCCTGCCCGGAATCAAAGAATGCTTGATGGTGTTTTCAGCAAACGTCTGAATCACAATCGGCGGAATCATCTGCTCGCGCAGGTTCTCTGGGCATTCAATCTCATAGAAAAACATGCCCGGATAACGTGTCTGCTGCAATTTGAAATAATTCTCCACATGGTTCAGTTCCGCTCCCAGTGCTACTTGCGGGTCTGTAATGTGCGCCACATAGCGGTAATAGTTCGACAAACACATGATGGTGCTCTGTATTAAGTCATATTCTTCCGGCTCCATCGAATAAATCAGGTTGAGTGTGTTCAAGACAAAGTGCGGCTGCATCTGCTGCGTCAAATAGCTGACGCGGGTGCGTTCATTTTCCAGCTGCGCTTCGTAGATTTCCATGTGCATCCCTGCCAGCTGTTCCACAGAGCGGTTGAACTGCGTATTCAAGCGCTCAAACTCGCTGGAAGTCGTCTTCTCCGGAATGCGGTAGGCGGTATCCCCGCTTTCGATTTTCCGAATTGCTTCCATCAGCTCATGCAGCGGGTTCAGCACCAGTCGGCGCATAGCAAGCCAAATCAGCGGAATGGACAAAAGCATCGTGACTGACATCACCAGCAGGATTTTCACATTCAGCGGCAGCGCAAACGCATCCTCCGGCGGTATATAGCGGAGCAGACACTGCGCCTGTTCCGCCGCTGCATCCACCGTTTCTGCATTGGGAGACACCGTATCCGGCAAAATCTGATACTCCTGCGCATTCAAGCCCCATGTATCGAGCAGTCGATCTGTCTGCACCCATGCCCCATACTGGATGCCGCGGCGAATGCCCATGAAAATCAGCACACCTCCGATGGGCGTTTGCTGTAAGCGCCATTTTCCGTCCCGATTTTCCTGTTCATCCGCCTGTTCGCCGCTTTTCAGCTGTTCGCCTATCATCTGCACAGCTGCGGAATCATCCCCGGCAATAATCAGCAAATTCCCCTCCGGCTGAAACAAAAAATAGCCGTCTACCATAGGAAATTGGTTCAACCAGTCCTTCATTTGCGTATTGAGCGTCACCTGACTGCGCAGTGCACTGTACTGCGCCTCCCCTGTTTCCGCGCCAGACAGCGCCGTGCTGAAATCATAGCTGCGGCTCATGGAATACAGTCGCACCTGAGCCTGCGTCAGTTCCCGGTCAAGCTGCTTGGTGTAATAGGTTTGCAAGTAGCTGTGTTCCTGCAAGATGCTTTCCCGCGTTGTAGATGTCAGTCGCAGTGCGTTGATGATGGAGAGCAGGTTCAGCGTCAGCATCACGACAATAACCGTCACCGCCAAGCGCAATGTCAATGAACGAGATTGTTTCCTTTTCGGCTTCTGCACCTGTTCTCCCCCTTATGCCCAATATTGCTGCAAGTCATTTAGTCCGGCGGCACACTGCGCTTGCGGAATGCGGCAGGCGACTGCCCTGTAAACCGCTTAAACACTCGTGTGAAGTAGGAATAATTATCAAACCCGCAAAGAAGCGCCACCTCGGTAATCGGCAGGTTCGTATCTTCCAAATACTGCACCGCAAGTGCAATCCTTCGGGATGTGATGTACTGCAGAATAGAACAGCCCATTTCTTTTTTGAACAGGCGCATGATGTACTGCGGATTCAAGTGCATACTGTCTGCCAGTTCCGGAATGGGCAAATTCTCCGTGAGCCGCTCCGAAAGCACATGCAGCAGCTGGCGGATATACGGATTGGACACATTAAGCGTGTTCGCCGGAAGCAGACTGTCTTTGGGCTGCTCTGCCGACCCCGCCGGTTTATCTTTGCGCCGCTGGATGCGCTCCACCACATTTTTCAGCGCCTCTTGCAGCAGCGTATAGTTGATTGGCTTCAGCAGATAATCACAGCTCCCCAGCTGCATTGCAGAACGCAGATAGCTGTATTCATCATGGCACGTCACAAAAATGCACTCCGTCAGCGGGTAATACGTCTTCACCCACTCGAACAGTTCCAATCCTGACCCCTGCGGCATCTCAATATCGCACAGCATCAAGTAAATCTCCTGCTGTTGAAAAACGCCCTGTGCCTGTGCCATAGAATATGCAGCCAGCGGCGGCTCAAAGTCGTATTCCTGCCAGTTGACCCGCTTCACCAATGCCTGCACCGCCCGGATTTCGTCATCCACAATGAGTAGTTTCATGCTTTCTCCTCCTTTCGCAAGCATTCCATTTTGGCGTACCCGTGCGCATTCACTCTTATTGTAGCGCATTCAGCGGGAAGACGCAAGAGGGAGATGCGCGGGATTGTGAATACAGTCGTGTTGGCACGCCTGTTTGATTCTCCTTTTTCTTCCTATAAAATCACATTTCAGCATCCACAAGCCGTTCGCCCCAGCCGACACATCAGCATAACGCGAACGCCGCATCTACTATCATTTTGCTATCAAAACGCTATCAGTCGCCAGAACTATTGATGTGTTATTCCAGTATGTTACATGCGCATTCAAAAAGCTCTGCAAGGTTTCTCCATAAAGCATAGCGGCTTCACGTCTTCCCCTGTATCCCAGTCAACGTCATATGGCAATATATAGGAATCGAAGTCATCAAGAGCTTGCATCTTTTGGGCGCACTTCCACATGAAATAATTGCATTTGAAGAAGCTATCATGTATAATAGAAGAGAAATCACACTTTGCGAATGCGTAAAGGAGGCGTATTATGGGAATCCGCTATAAAAACTTTGAACGTTTCTGATAGAATGAGACATAAAGAACTCCGCCTTCCGCCAAGCGCTTAGCCTGTAATCTGTGACGATTTGAATTGCGTCATCGGAGATATTTTGAGGCTGTGCGAACGGACAAGGGCTAAGTTCAGTTTTTCGTACAGCTCTTTTTGCAGAATAATAAATGTAAAATAGCAGTTTAGGAGGTTATTGAAATGGCTGAGAATAGCACAAGCAACATCGGCTTTGAAAAACAAATCTGGGACGCGGCTTGCGTCTTGCGCGGAAACATCGACGCATCCGAATACAAGTCCGTCGTTCTCGGACTGATTTTCCTGAAATACATTTCGGATCGCTTCGAGGCGAAGTATAAGGAGCTGGTTGAAGAAGGTGACGGATTTGAAGAAGACCATGACGAATACACCGCCGAAAACATCTTCTTTGTCCCTGCAAATGCAAGATGGAGCACGATTGCGGCTGCCGCTCACAGACCGGAAATTGGCACGGTGATTGATGCTGCAATGCTCAGCATCGAGAAAGAGAACAAGCGCCTCAAAGATATTCTGCCTAAGAATTTTGCCCGTCCGGAGCTGGACAAGCGGCGTCTTGGCGAAGTGGTTGACCTTTTCACGAACATTCAGATGATCGAGCATGGAAACAGCAAGGACATTCTCGGTCGTACATACGAATATTGCCTCTCCAAGTTTGCCGAACAGGAAGGCAAACTTGCCGGTGAGTTCTATACTCCCTCCTGTGTTGTGCGAACCCTTGTTGAAGTTTTGCAGCCGTTTAATGGGCGCGTTTATGACCCGTGCTGCGGCTCCGGCGGCATGTTCGTCCAGTCTGCAAAATTCATCGAAAACCACGGTGGCAATATCAACAAGATTTCCGTCTTTGGTCAGGACTCCAACCCGACTACATGGAAAATGGCGCAGATGAACCTTGCCATTCGCGGTATTGAGGCTGACCTCGGCAAGTTCAATGCCGACACGTTCTTCAATGACTGTCACCCGCAGCTCAAAGCGGATTATATTATGGCGAATCCCCCCTTCAATCTTTCGGGCTGGGGTGCGGATAAACTCGCTGATGATGTCCGCTGGCAGTATGGTACGCCTCCCTCTGGCAACGCAAACTTTGCGTGGTTGCAGCACATGATTTGGCATCTTGCGCCGAATGGTCGTATCGGCATGGTGCTTGCAAACGGTTCGCTTTCCTCGCAGTCCGGCGGCGAAGGCGAAATCCGCAAGAACATTATCAATGCTGACCTTGTGGACTGTATCGTCGCAATGCCGACACAGCTTTTCTACACGACGCAAATTCCCGTGTCGCTCTGGTTCCTTGCAAAGAACAAAAAGCAGAAGGGCAAGACGCTGTTTATCGACGCACGAAAGCTCGGCACGATGGTCACGCGGAAACTGCGCGAGCTGACAGATGAAGACATCAAGAAAATCGCTGACACCTACAATGCCTTCGTTGCTGGAACGCTTGAAGACGAAAAGGGCTTCTGTGCGGTTGTTACTACGCAGGACATTGCAAAGCAGGATTACATTCTCACGCCGGGACGCTATGTCGGAATTGAGGAGCAGGAAGATGACGGTGAACCGTTTGAAGAGAAGATGGGGCGATTGACCGCTGAACTGTCTGAGCTTTTCGCTAAGTCGCATGAGCTGGAAGCGCAAATTAGGGAACGACTGGGGGCGATTGGGTATGATGTCTGAATGGAGGACAATCCGCGCTGCCGACTTTATTGACTTTAATCCTCGCTTGAATCTCAAAAAGGGCGCTATTACAACAAAGGTTGCAATGGATAAGTTAAAGCCGTTCACGAAAAAAATTCCAGAGACAGAAAAAGCCGAGTTTAACGGCGGCGCTAAGTTTTGCAACGGGGATACCGTTATGGCAAGAATCACGCCATGCCTTGAAAACGGAAAAACCGCTTATGTTGATATGCTTGATGATGGCGAAATTGGCTTTGGCTCAACGGAGTTCATTGTGATGCGAGCAAAAGCAGGAATAAGCGATCCGCAATTTGTTTATTACACAGCAATAAACCCGACTTTCCGCAACGTAGCAATAAAGTCTATGGTCGGCTCTTCTGGAAGGCAGCGAATTCAACAAAGTGTCCTCGAAGAGCTTGAATTGTCAGTGCCGGGTCTGGATGAGCAGAGACGCATCGGGGCATTTCTTGCAGAGCTTGATGAAAAGATTGCGCTTAACAATAAGATAAACGATAATTTATTGCAGCAGGCGCAGACGCTTTTTGCTGATGCTTTTCCGTATACTCCCGATGACGAATTGCCAGTCGGATGGAGAAAAGGAACTGTTGGGGACATCGTGGATATCCACGATTCAAAGCGAATCCCGCTTTCCGGGGCGCAGCGTGACAAAATGACGAAGCGTACATACCCCTATTATGGTGCTGCATCGTTAATGGATTACGTCGATGATTATATTTTCGACGGTACATATCTGCTCCTTGGTGAAGATGGCACCGTGGTTGACGATGCCGGTTATCCAATTCTGCAGTATGTGTGGGGACAGTTCTGGGTAAATAACCATGCGCACATTCTTACTGGGAAGAATGGCTTCTCTGTAGAATCGCTGATGCTTCTTTTCAAGCGAACCCCGGTTAAGTCTATCGTTACCGGCGCAGTACAGCCCAAAATCAGTCAGGCAAATCTGCGATCCATACCTGTTGTTATTCCTGCGGCAGATGTCCTCGCAGAGTTTAACCTCTTGATCGCTCCGATGTTTGACCAGATTCGTCAAAACACCGACCAGAACAAAGCGCTTGCGCAGCTCCGCGATGCACTTCTGCCAAAGCTTATGTCAGGCGAAATCGATGTTTCGGACGTGCGAATTTAAGCCGCTAAATTATCGTTTACATCAAAGGAGACTACCATGGAAAAACAGATTTTGAAGTCTGTCTACTTTAAGCAGCTCAAATGTTTGAATGATGTTACAATTTTCTTTTCAGATACACTTACAGCAATTATGGGTGTAAATGGTTCTGGCAAGACAACCGTGATTCACGCTCTTGCTTGTGTATACCAGCCGGACGATGGTGGGAAGGGCGAAAAGCATAAATTCCCTGAGTTTTTCGTTCCCAATACGGATTCCCTCTGGCAAGGCAGCGAGCTTTACGTTGTAAACGAGACAGAAGGAAGGAACGGTCAGCGTGTCATACTTCCGTCAAGAAGATACGGGAAAGACATTGATAGATGGTCACCACGATACGAAAATCGCCCCAAACGTAATGTTTATTATATTGGAATTGATACCTGTCTCCCGGAAATTGAGAAAAGCACAGCAACCAGTAGGATTCTATATTCATCCGAAAAAAAGAATGGGCGTCTTGCAGAGAACATTCTTCGTGATGCTGCTTATATTTTGAATAAGTCATACCAAGAGCTATTAGATAACACATACCAGAAGAAGCACTTTTCAGGTGTTATCCTTTCCTCCGGGCTTAAATATTCTTCACTCAGCATGGGAACCGGAGAGCAACGTATTCTAAAAATTCTTGAAAAGGTTCATAGTGCTGAAGCATTTTCACTTATCTTGATTGACGAAATCGATTTGCTTCTGCACATTTCAGCATTGGACAAATTGGTTGAAATACTACATCGTATTGCTCAAAGTAAGCATCTACAAATCGTTTTCACTACTCATTCCGTGGAAATGCTTGCTTTGAAACAGTATGTTCAAGTTCAATACATCGCAAATATCGAATCTTGTGGTAAAACTTTTGTGTATGAACGAATCAGCAGTGATTTGCTATATTCACTCACAGGTAAAACCTGCCGCCCGATAAAAATATACGTTGAGGACACATTAGCTGAGTCTATCATAAAAGAAATCGCCCGAAATAGCGGATTAGCAGGTGATGTTGAAATTGTAACTTATGGATCAATCGATAATTCATTTACACTTGCCGCCAGTTTTGTTCTATGTGGTAATATATCATCTAATGTCCTCATTGTCCTCGATGGAGACCGTTATATAACAAAAGAAGAACAAGAAAGCCAGATAAAGAAGAGAATTTCAGGTTCAGAAGATACAATCGGCGAGAAGCAGGCACAAGCTTTATCAATGATTGCACAGTTTCATCTACCAGATGGCACTTCTCCTGAACAGTATTTGCACAACATGATCCTGAAATACGAGCAAAAGACTTCGGAATTTTACAAAGCAGCAGATGAAATAAAGGCAGTAATTGATAGCCACCAATGGCTGTATAAAATATCTGAGCAAACAGGATTCTCCACTTCTGAAATAGTACATGAAATTTTCCGCGTCGCAGCTTCTTCTGACGACATGATAAACTATACAGAAGAAATAACAAAATGGTTGTTGTCCGTAAAGGAATCTATTATGTCATGATTATTTCTTCACATTCTCTTAATAAAATTCTCAGTCGACTTTTAGTAAATGTCGAATTCGTCTTAATGCAGTTGCCGGAATTTCGACATGACTGTACTTGGGATGATAACCAGATTAGATGCATCATCGCCAGCTTGTCGCAAGTCACCTTATCAGTTCGGGACAAGTTTGGTATAAAAGGGAGTTACAAACTATGTCGGGCTATTTCACCGAATCAAACTACGAGAATGCGGTTTTGCAGCTTCTCAACGAGGAACTGGGATATACCTATGTCTACGGGCCGGACGTGGCGCGCGATTATCACTCGCCGCTCTACGAGGATGTTCTGCTTCCTTCCTTGCAGCGGATCAACCGCACCTTGCCTATGGACGCTCTAACGGAGGCCATCTATAAACTCAAGAACTTTGAAACCGGGACGCTCTTGCAGAAGAATATGGTCTTTATGGACTACCTCCAAAATGGCGTCCCTGTAAAATACTTTGACAAGGGCGAAGAACGTTCTACCCTTGTCTACCTTGTTGATTTCAAAAATCCTGCCAACAATGAGTTTACCGTCGCAAATCAGTGGACTTTCATTGAGAACTCCGAGAAGCGACCGGATGTGATTCTCTTTGTCAATGGCCTTCCGCTCGTCATTGTGGAGTTAAAGTCGCCGTCCCGTGAAGAAACCGACGCTTCCGCCGCATATCGTCAGCTTCGGAACTACATGTATGAGATTCCCTCCATGTTCATCTATAATGCGTTATGCGTCATGAGCGACTTGACCACCTCAAAGGCGGGTACTATCACTTCCGGCGAAGACCGCTTTATGGAGTGGAAAACAACAGACGGCAGCTACGAAAATACACAGCACGCTTCGTTTGACACATTCTTTGTCGGACTGTTTGAAAAGGCGCGATTCCTTGACATCGTGAAGAACTTCATCTGCTTTAATGTGGATGGGCAGAATACTTTCAAGATACTCGCTGGGTATCATCAATATTTTGCAGTCAAAAAGGCGGTTGAGTCTACAAAACACGCAACTTTGACAGACGGCAAGGGCGGCGTTTTCTGGCATACGCAAGGTAGCGGGAAATCACTGTCTATGGTCTTCTATGCGCATTATCTGCAAGAGGCGTTAGAAAGCCCTACCATCGTTGTCATCACCGACCGCAACGATCTGGATGACCAGCTTTACGGGCAATTCGCCCGCTGCAAAGATTTTCTCCGGCAAACGCCGCAGCACGCCGAAAGCCGCAAGAATCTGAAAGAACTGCTTGCAAACAGACAAGCAAACGGCATTATCTTCACAACCATGCAGAAGTTTGAAGAAAGCCATGAAGCGCTTTCAGAACGCCGGAATATCATCGTGATGGCTGACGAAGCGCATCGTGGGCAATACGGTCTCAATGAAAAGGTTGTGGTCAAGCAGAAGGACAACGGCGAAATCGAGGCAAAAACCGTTATTGGCACTGCCCGCATCATAAGGGATACGCTTCCCAACGCGACCTACATTGGCTTCACCGGAACACCAATTTCGACAAAAGATCGCAGTACACGCGAAGTCTTCGGTGATTACATCGACATCTATGACATGACACAGGCGGTTGAAGACGGTGCAACAAGACCTGTCTATTACGAAAGCCGCGTTATTCACCTAAAACTCGACGAGGACACCCTGCATCTGATTGACAACGAGTACGACATCATGGCTGACAACGCCGATCCGTATGTTATTGAAAAAAGCAAGAAGGAACTTGGGCAGATGGAGGCAATCCTTGGTGCTGACCAAACCATAGATTCCTTGGTGAATGATATTCTTGACCATTACGAAAACTACCGCGAAAATATTCTGACCGGCAAGGCGATGATTGTTGCCTATTCGCGCCCTATCGCGATGAAGATTTATAAGCGTATTCTTGCGTTACGCCCAGCGTGGACAGAAAAGATTGCAGTAGTCATGACGCAGGGCAACAACGACCCCGAAGAATGGCGCGAGATTATCGGGAACAAAGCCCATAAGGACGACATGGCGCGGAAATTCAAAGACAATAATTCTCCGCTGAAAATCGCTATCGTCGTAGATATGTGGCTGACAGGCTTTGATGTTCCCTCCCTCGCTACGATGTACGTTTATAAACCAATGGCTGGGCATAACTTGATGCAGGCGATTGCCCGCGTCAATCGTGTTTTCAAAGATAAAGAAGGCGGTTTGGTTGTTGATTACGTTGGCATTGCGGCCGCACTGAAACAGGCCATGAACGACTACACTGCCAGAGATAAGAAAAACTATGGTGATACAGATGTAAGCAAGGCTGCATATCCGAAATTCCTTGAAAAGCTCTCTATTTGCAGAGATTTGTTCCACGGATTTAGTTATGAGAAATTCATGACTGGAAATGACCTCGACCGCGCAAAGCTCATCAGCGGTGGTGTGAACTTCATACTCGGCAAGAGTGTTGCAGAATACGAGCTGCCCGACAATGAGAAGACGCAGAATGTATTTATCAAGGAAGCACTGCTGCTCAAACAGGCACTTTCCCTATGCAGCAGTTTAGTAGATGATCCAACCCGCATGGAAGCGGCTTTCTTCGAGTCCGTCAGAACAATGACCGTACGCTTGGTTTCAGGCGGCAGTGGAAAGAAGTTTACGCTGCCAGAAGTAAATGAGCATATCAACGAGCTTTTGAAGCATAGCATCAAGAGCGAAGGCGTTATCAATCTTTTCTCTGATGTTCAGACCTCGTTTTCACTGTTCGATCCCAAATTCCTTGAAGAAGTAGCAAATATGAAGGAGAAAAACCTTGCTGTCGAGCTTCTGAAAAAGCTGATTGCAGAGCAAGTCTCCGTTTACCGCCGAACAAACATTGTCAAGTCGGAGCGATTCTCCGAAATCATTCAGAGCGCAATGAACCGTTACCTGAACGGAATGTTGACAAATGAGGAAGTTATTCAAGAGTTGCTCAAGCTGGCGAAGGACATTGCTGCCGCTGCTGCCGAAGGAGAAAAACTCGGATTGACAGCAGACGAGCTTGCCTTTTATGACGCACTCACGAAGCCTCAAGCAATCAAAGACTTCTATCAACACGATGAACTGATAGCGATTACGAAGGAACTGACAGATATGCTCCGAAAGAACCGGACGATTGACTGGCAAAAGAAAGAGAGCGCACGAGCTGGAATGCGCCGGCTGGTAAAGCGCCTTTTGAAGAAATACAAATACCCGCCGGAAGGGATGAACGATGCTGTTCAGACTGTCATGAGTCAGTGCGAAATGTGGGCAGACAATGTGATGACTGTATGATTTTCTCACACCAGCTGCCCTTCTCATGACGATATAACCGCAGCGCCTGCGCTGCATTCATAGGGTTTGGGAAATGTGTTCCCAACAAGCAAACTGTCATTTTTAGCAAAATGACCCTGCTTGCTACTACTTCTTCCAGCATGGAGAAGAAAATTAGCAAGCAGGGTTTTCGTATGCCCAAATTTAGAATCCCTGTTGATGCTGTCATATTCAGCTTAGGAATGTGATGAATTAGCTCTGTAGCACTCCCCAGATTTCTTGTTTTCAGCAGTTCCAGAAAAAAATTTTGCAATCCGCTTCAAATCGTGTCGCAAAACGGTCTTTTCTTTACAGTTCAAGAGTGAAGGGGTATATAAATTTCCCTTCGCATGAACGGAAAGGAGGTTGCTATCAAGAATGAAATGCTCACACCCGCCGCTATGTTTCCACCGAACGCCTAACGATTCAGGATGAAATGATTTCAAACCGCCCTATCAAAAATTTTTCTTGATTTTTTACGAATCGCGTAAAAAACGCCAAACTTTTTACCAGTTATAGTGGAGATGTATTTCTTCATCATCCAAACATAAAGGAGGTTCGTAACCTTGCAACGTAACTTTACAGCAGTCACAGGCGCACGCGCTGGAAAAAGCGCGGAAAATTAGGCATTGCTTTCTCAGCAACGAGCTATTCTCCGTGCACGTCTTGCACACAGCAAGGATGGCAGCATCACTTGTTCCGTCGAAAATTGCGTCTTGATTCTGGAAAACGATCCCGTGCTGATGGGTGCTATCCGCAAAAACCTGTTCACCGGCTGCATGGTCATTGTCGGTGATATGCCGTGGCATCGGGCGGGCAACTGCTTCACTGACGATGACTTAGCCTTCATCGAACTGCTTTTTGAGAATCATTACGGCATCACGTCCGAGAAGAAAATCCTCACGGCCCTGCGAGTGGTGGCTAACAGCAACGGTTATCACCCTGTGCGGGAGTACCTGAATCATCTTGACTGGGACAGAACGCCCCATGTTCGATTTGCGCTGCATCATTTTCTCGGTGCTGAAATCAGCGACCTGAATGAAGAGTTGCTGCGCTTATTCATGCTGGGTGCTGTCACTCGCATCTTTCAGCCGGGGCATAAATTCGACATGATGCTTTGTCTTACCGGTGGACAAGGCGCTGGCAAGTCCAGCTTCTTCCGTTTTCTTGCAGGGAATGACGAGTGGTTTTCGGATGATTTGCGGAGGCTCGACGATGAAAACATCTATCGCCGCATGATGGGGCATTGGATTATCGAGATGAGCGAGATGATTGCCACGGTCAATGCCAAGAATGTGGAAGAAATCAAATCTTTTCTCAGCCGCCAGAAGGATACTTACAAAGTGCCTTATGACAAGTTTCCGGCGGATAGACCGCGGCAGTGTGTCTTTGCAGGCACTTCCAACAAGCTGGATTTCCTCCCCCATGACCGCAGCGGGAATCGGCGATTCCTGGCAATCCGCATCGACCCGGAGAAAGCAGAGGTGCGTGACTGTGACCCAGAACAAACCAAGTATAGCGTCGGCAAACTCTCGTCCTTTCCCACATTCCAGTCACATGGAACAATGGAACAAATGTCATCATAAAAAGAAGTACATTGGGCTGGAGAGGCATATCGCGTATTCAGCTTTTGCCGCCCCCGGTTCCAGTTTCATGTTCCACTCTTTCAAAGTCCGAATTGTTCTCACATACACGCACCAAGGAGCTATTATATATGATGAAAATGAATCTCACGCTGTTCGGCGAAACCATCCACCACGCCCTCGACCCCAATCAGAGCAATCGCAAGATGACCTTGACGGTCAAGGAGCTTGCGGAAGAACTCAACATCAGCCGCAACACTGCCTACCAATTGGCAGACCAGAAGGATTTCCCGTCTTTCCGGATTGGTCGGCGGCTGCTCATCAACCGCACCATGCTTCAAGAATGGCTGAATCAGAACTCTCTGCCGCAGCTATGCCCCACCTAATCAATACATGAAGCACGAAAAACATCAATACAGCATTCAATTCATCTTGCATTTCCCGCACAGGAGGCGTAAAATAGCAGTGTGTACCTTGACAACTGCAACACGATGCGTACTCCTGTACTCCTTCTGAGTCGGATTGAGGCAGGAGGAAATATGGCAAAAACAACAAACATTCGCCAGCGCAAGAATGGTCTGTGGGAAGGTCGTTATCGTCTGAACGGCAAGCAATGCGCTGTGTACGGACAGACGAAGGCCGAGGCAAAAGCGAAGTTAGCCGCCCGAATGACGGAAGTTGAGCAGGGCATCTGCATTGAGCGAACCGACTTGACCTTGGAGGAATGGGGCTGGGAATGGCTCAAAACCTTCAAGGAAGGGAAAATTCGTCATTCGACAATGGACAACTACGAGAGTGATTTCCGTATGCACGTCGTGCCCTACATCGGTCACATCAAGCTGAAAGACCTCACAACGCTGCACATTCAGCGCACCTATACAAAAGCACAGCAGAACGGCTTGTCGCCCAAGAGCATCCGCAACATCCACGGACTGGTTCACGGGATGCTGGCCAAAGCACAAAGTTTGGACATGGTTCGCAAAAACGTATCCGAGGATTGCGAACTGCCCATGTTGGAAAAGGCTGAGATGCACACGCTCTCTGATGTGGAACTGCGTTGCTTTCTGGCAATCGCCAAGGATGATCCGTTCTATTTGATGTACTATGTGGATTTCTTCACAGGTCTGCGGGAAAGCGAACTGATTGGTCTAACGTGGGATTGCATTGATTTTGCGAAGGGGACTATCCGCGTATACCGTCAGTTTGTGCGCATTGCGTCTGGACCTGACAAGGGCAAAATGATGTTCACTTCGCTGAAAAACCACAAAGAGCGCACGATTCATCCCGCGCCATCTGTGATGGAAGCATTGAGGCAGGCCAAAGAGAAGCAGAACCGGCAGCGTCTGGTCGCAGGTTCATCATGGGACAATGTGTACGACATGGTTTTCACACGCGACAACGGCATGTTCATCCGTTTCAAGACGCTGTATGTCCATTTCAAGGCGCTGGTCGGCAAGCTCAACCGTCCGGAGGTTCGCTTCCACGATATTCGCCACACCTACGCCACCCTTGCCATTCAAAGCGAGATTGATTTCAAAACGCTGTTCCTATCCCTTGGACATGCAACCGTCGCCTTCACGCTCGACACCTACGGACACGTCAGCAACCGGATGTCTCAAAACGCGGCAGACAAGATGGAGAAATTCATCGGCACGCTGTAAAAAGCGCAGACTCACGCGCATAGCGGTTTTTCGTGGGTATGGAAAAGAAAGCGTTTGTGGGTACGGTGTGGGTATACAGCAGCACAAAAAAAGCCGAAACCCTTACATCTCCAAGGATTTCGGCTCGTGGAGCATAGCGGATTCGAACCGCTGACCCCAACACTGCCAGTGTTGTGCGCTACCAGCTGCGCTAATGCCCCGCAACACAAAATAGTATAGCACGGTGTGGATGGGTTGTCAAGGGGGAAATGAAATTTTTTCACGAAATGGACGCAGAATGATGCTTTCACGGCGCAAGCCGATGCGCTGAATGGTTGCGCGCGGTATAAAATTGTGCTATGATGGAAGCGAAATTCACAGGAGGAATGATGAACGCATGAAAATCAGCAAGAAAGACGCGCTAATGTGGTTTCGCTTCTTCGCGGAGCTGCCGGAAGATGAGCCGCTGATGCCGCATCAGCAGGAGTTGGCTTGGGCTGTCATCAGCCAGATTGAAACCGCGGTGGACGCGCGCCACAAGGAACTGATGGCGCAGATTCCCGATTTGCACACGCTCGGCGGGCGGACGTACTTCGTCGGTGACCCGGCGAAATTTTCCAAGGGATGCACGTCCTGCCTGACCGGCACGGGGCTGAGCGCCATCCGCCGGACGAACAAGTGCAACATCCGCTGCCCGTTCTGCTACAATTACGGCGAGTTGGATTGTCAAGAGACCATCGGCGAAGGGCTGTGGGAAATCGGCGGGACGTACTTCCGCGTGGAGGATATCGACCTGCTGCTCAGCACGTCGAACCGACCGACCGGCGTCAGCTACGTCTATCTGGAGCCGTTCATGGAAATCGAACTGTATCCCGATATCATCCGCAAGTTCCGCGCCGCCGGGATTCATCAGCACATGTACACCAACGGCACGCTCTGCACGGAGGAAAATCTGCGTGCGCTGGGCGAGGCCGGGCTCGACGAACTGCGCTTCAACCTTGGCGCAACGTCTTGCGCGGACAACGTCATCCAGAGCATCGCTACGGCGAAGAAGTATATCCCCACCGTCGCGATTGAAACGCCCATGACGCCCGATTTTTACGAGCATTTCCAGCAGAAAAAGGATGCAATTCTGGCCACTGGTCTTGATTTTATCAACTGCGCCGAGCTGCACCTGAACCCCAACAATCTGCCGAACTACATCGGCACGCCCATGTACATGACGCGCCGCGGCTATGTATCGCCGATTTGGAGCCGGGAGATAACGTTCCGGCTGATGCGCCAATGCGCCGTGGAACATTGGGGGATTGTCGTGCATGACTGCTCGAACCACACCAAATTCGCGCGCGATTTGAACCTGCGGGCGAAGGAAGGCGGCTGGTTCGGCGCAAGCAGCTACCACAACGAGTTTGACCAGATTCCATTCGAGGCTTTTTTGCCGACACTGGAGGATTCAGATTTCCGGTTTCTGGAGGAAGAGCCCTTGCCCAAGGGCTATCGGCCGGGGGATATTGTCCTGTAAGGCGTGCGCTCAAGGCGACGGACAAAATCCATTCTATTGATAATGCGCTAAATCCGCCTGTGCAGCAGGCCTCCCGGAGTTTTCTGCCGAAAACAGCGAAAAATTTCCGTCAAACGCAAAAAAGTGCTTGACAAACGCCCTTGCTGATGATATAATTTGTATCTGTCAGCAAGGGTGTTTCCTTCGCTGGCAGTCTGGAAGGAAAGAATCAGGCTTCTGATTTTGCGGCTCTGCGCCTGTAGCTCAGTTGGATAGAGCAACGGCCTTCTAAGCCGTGGGTCGGGGGTTCGAGACCCTCCAGGCGCGCATATGGAGGATATAGTTCAGTTGGTAGAGCGCCAGATTGTGGCTCTGGATGTCGTGGGTTCGAGTCCCACTATTCTCCCTTTCTTCCCTACTCAAGGTTGCTGCGGATGCGGCGAAAGCCTGCTGCGATGGGGTGTAGCCAAGTGGTAAGGCACGGGACTTTGACTCCCGCATTCGCAGGTTCGAGCCCTGCCACCCCAGCTTTTTGACCCATTAGCTCAGTTGGCAGAGCACTTGACTTTTAATCAAGGTGTCTGGAGTTCGAATCTCCAATGGGTCATTCCCATCTGCCTTCTGATTTCGCCTCTCGTGCGGGCGTGGCGGAATGGCAGACGCGCCAGACTTAGGATCTGGTGCCTATGGCGTAAGAGTTCGAGTCTCTTCGCCCGCACAAATTTCCTTCGCACCATGCAGTCGCGTGGTTATGCGGTAGTAGCTCAGTTGGTAGAGCGCCACCTTGCCAAGGTGGAGGTCGCGAGTCCGAGCCTCGTCTACCGCTCCACATGCGGGTGTAGCTCAATGGTAGAGCTCCAGCCTTCCAAGCTGGTCACGTGGGTTCGATTCCCATCACCCGCTCCAGCACAGAGGGTGCTCTTCATGGGTTCACCTCAAGAAACCGTCCGAAAGGGCGGTTTTTGTTTTATCTGCCTTGTCTGCTTATTTGGAAGCATCTCCATAGCCAGTGTGCATAGCACATTATTCGGATGATATTTCTATCACAGAGGTTTTCGCTTCTACGGAGACGACCCAAGGGCTTTCCGTTCGCCCTTGGGGAATCCTCGGTGCCTTTCGTCCTCCCAAACACCTGCCCAATTGCAGCTTGATTTCCTCTGAAATAGCAAAAAAGCCCCGTCGGCACTCCGATTGCTCGGAAACACCGACGGGGTTTTTCGTGTGCTATTGCACCGCTGATTGATTGCTCCCGGAGGAGCCGTCAATTAATAGCGGGAAGCGCGCTGAGCGTCGAAGCACTCACGGCAGAGCACGGGACGGTCGCCACGGGGCTGGAAGGGCACCTGGGTGGCCTTGCCGCAGTTCGCGCACACCACGTCATACATCTGACGGGGAGCGGAAGAACCGTTGCCGTTCTGGGCGCGACGAGCCGCGCGGCACTTCGGGCAGCGAGAGGGCTTGTTCATGAAGCCCTTCTCGGCGAAGAAAGCCTGCTCGGACGCGGAGAACACGAATTCCTGGCCGCAGTCGCGGCAGACAAGCGTTTCATCTTCGTACATGGTTGGGAAACCTCCTTCAAATTGTCACCCATACCGTTGCCTTGAGGTCATCTGCTTCCATGGTTTTGCTCCAGTTTCCCGGCGCAGGTCATGTGACAACCAAAGGGAGATTAGAACCTTGGATTCCTGGTTGGGCTGCAGGAAATATTATAACACGGTTTGCGGAAAATGTACAGACCTTCTGGAAAATTATTTTCGTCCCGTTTTTAAGGGGAATCATGGTCGAAAAAAGATTCTTGTAGTGTCCATCTTTTCGCATAATCCGCACCAAAAGAATCATAATATTGCTTATCGTCTCTTCTTCGATTTTCTTTCATCCATTATAATAGATAAAACCCGAACAATTGGGGCAATAAGAAAGAAGGAATATGAACATGACCGTAAATTATCAGGATTTGGGACTTCGAGTGCGCGATGCCCGCAAAGCGAAGCATCTAACGCAGGAGCAGCTGGCGGAGAAGGTCGGCATTTCCTCGTCTTTCATGGGGCACATCGAGCGCGGCACGCGCATTGCCAGCATTGATACGCTGGTTTCCGTCTGCAACGTGCTGTCAGTGTCGCCATGTCTTCTGCTGGGCGCGAGCTTGTCCGAGAACGCGGTGGATTTCCCCTATACCAACGATAACCGCGAGCGCTCGTTCATGCTGGACTTCGTAAGCTTGGCACAGCGCACGGTTCGCCGCTGGGATGAGACGGAAAGCGCGCCGGAGGAAGCGCCGAAAACGGAAGAATAATCGCTGAAATCAAAAAGGATGTCAGGATGATTTCGCTCCTTGACATCCTTTTGTTATGCCGTCTTGTTTTCCGTCAGGGTCCGCAGCAGACCCTCGCAGCCGCGCAGAATATCGCGGTATGCCCGGTCAAAGTCATCCGTATACCACGGATCTTCAATGTCGCCCCGCCGCTCGGCAAAGTCCAGCAGCAGATGCAGCTTCGCCTGCTGCTCCTTCGGGCACAGGGCACGCAGCTTCTTCAAGTGCCCCCACTCCATGCCGATAATCAGATCCGCCGTTTCAAAATCCTCCGGCGTAATCTGCCGCGCACGATGCTCCGTGCAGGGCACCCCGTGCTTGACCAGAATTCGGCGCGCGGGCGGATAAATCCCATTGCCAATTTCCTCGCTGCTCAGTGCGGCGGAATCCACTTCAAACTCGCCAGACACATGCCGCTGCTGTGCCAAGTACCGGAACACCATTGCCGCCATAGGGCTGCGGCAAATATTGCCGTGACACACAAATAGGATTTTCACCCGCATTCGCCTCCCTGCTATCAGTATAGCACACTTGTGCAGGAAATTCAACTATTATTTCCCAGTTTTCGCTTGTGATTCTGTGAATTGTTTGTAAAATTCGCAGAGCAATCACCACACGGGCGGTGTCCAGAGGGTGATTTCGCCCGTCGTAAGCGTTTTCGGCACGTCAATCAGCCGCTGATTGCTGCTGCCGCGGTAGAGCAGCGACAGCGACTTCTGCTCCTGCACGAAGCGTCCATCCACCAGCACGTCGATGCCGTGCAGCAGCGCCATGCGCGCCGGGTCGTTCTCCTTCAGCAGCGCATCAAGCGTGAAGCCCGTGTAGCACCAAACGTTGAGGTGCTTTGCGTGCGCCGCATCCGCAATCGCGCGGCAGGCTTCGGGCTGGCACATGGGTTCGCCGCCGGAGAGCGTCACGCCGTCCAGCAGCGGATTCTCGCCGATTTTGCGGATGATGCCCTCGGTGTCCATCAGCGTGCCGCCGGCGAAGTCATGCGACGCGGGATTATGGCAGCCGGGGCAGTGATGCGGGCAGCCCTGCACGAACACGGTATAGCGGACGCCCGGTCCATCGACGATGCTGTCGTCTGCCAAACCAAAGATGCGGATTTCCATGGTAATTGACCCTCTTTCGCGGTGGATGAATGAATGACGGAAACGCCCTCCCCCGAAGGAGAAGGCGTTTTATGGGGGGGAGACGCTGGGGCGTTGCCCCAGACCCTACCAGAGGCGCTGCCTCTGGACTCCGCAAGGGGCATTGCCCCTTGACCCTTTTTTTCGGTGCCCGGCTTGAGCGCGTCACCCGGCATTTGGGGTAAAGTGGCTTTTAGCCCTCCACCTTGATGCGCTTGATGCGTTCCGTCACGCGGGTGGTTTCCCCACGGTGGCAGCACGGGCAAGTATCGTCAATAATGCCATTATAGCCGCACAGCGGGTCACGGTCAACCGGGTGGTTAATCGAACCGTAGCCGATGCCGATGTCGTGCATATAGCGCACAATCTTCTCGAACGCATCGAGGTTCTTCAGCGGGTCGCCGTCCATCTCCACATAGGAGATATGGCCGCCGTTGGTCAGCGCATGATACGGCGCTTCCACGCTCAGCTTATGGAACGCCGTGCAGTGGTAGTAAACCGGCACATGGAAGGAGTTCGTGTAGTATTCGCGGTCGGTCACGCCGGGGATGATGCCGAAGCGCTGCTTGTCGAGGCGAATGAAGCGGCCGGACAGACCTTCCGCAGGCGTAGCAATGACGGAGTAGTTCAGCCCCGTCTCCGCGGACACCTTGTCGGTGTATTCGCGCATCGTGCGGATGATTTTCAGGCCCAGCTTCTGGCTTTCCTCGTCCTCGCCGTGATGCTTGCCGCGCAAGGCAACCAGCGCTTCCGCCAAGCCGATGAATCCGATGGTCATCGTGCCGTGCTTGAGCACTTCGCCCACCTTGTCGTTCCAGCTCAGCTTCTCGGAGTCAATCCATACGCCCTCGCCCATCAGGAACGGGAAGTTCTTCACGCGCTTGTTGCTGATGATGCGGAAGCGTTCGTTCAGCTGGTCAATCACCAGTTCCATGCGCTCCTGCAGCACCTTGAAGAACACATCGACGTTGCCGTTCGCCTCAATGGCGATGCGCGGCAGGTTGATGGACGTGAAGGACAGATTGCCGCGGCGCGGGGCGATTTCGCGGTCGGGGTCGTAGACATTGCCCATCACGCGTGTGCGGCAGCCCATGTAGGCGATTTCGGTCTCCGGATGGCCGGGCTTGTAGTACTTAAGGTTGAACGGCGCGTCCACGAAGGAGAAGTTCGGGAACAGGCGCTTTGCGCTCGTGCGGATGGCGAGGCGGTAGAGGTCGTAGTTCGGGTCGCCAGGGTTGAAGTTGACGCCTTCCTTGACGCGGAAAATCTGAATCGGGAAAATCGGCGTTTCGCCGCCGCCCAGACCTGCTTCCGTCGCCAGCAGCACATTCTTCATCACCAAACGGCCTTCAGGCGACACGTCCATGCCGTAGTTGATGGACGAGAACGGCACCTGCGCGCCCGCGCGGCTGTTCATGGTGTTCAGGTTGTGAATAAGCGCCTCCATTGCCTGATAGGTCGCCTTGTCCGTCTCCTGCTCGGAGCGGCGCTGCGTGAAGTCGAGGATGCGGGCAATCATCTGCTCGTCCGCCACATACTTCGTCAGCAGTTCCGCCATGCGTGCGCGGTGGTCGGCGTTCTCTTCCAGCGTGGGTTCGAGGTTCTCCGCCTTCGTCTGCGCCACCAGTTCATTGGCGTGCGCGTCGCACTCAGCGTCATTCAGCAGCAGCTCCAGCGCACGGGAGAGGTTCATGCGGTAACGCTTGATGAACGTCTTTTTCACGCCGGGCGCCATGCCGTAATCGAAGTCCACAATCGCCTGACCGCCGTGCTGATCGTTCTGGTTTGCCTGAATCGCAATGCACGCCAGCGCCGCGTAGGACGTGATGTCCTGCGGCTCACGCAAATAGCCGTGCCCCGTGGAGAAGCCGCCCTTGAACAGGCTCTTCAGTTCAATCTGACAGCACGTCGTCGTCAGCGTGTAGAAGTCCATGTCATGAATGTGGATATCGCCGTCCATGTGCGCCTGACCAAATCGCGGATCCATGACGTACTTCTCGTAATACTGCTTTGCGCCTTCGCTGCCGAACTTGAGCATTGCGCCCATGGCAGTATCGCCATTGATGTTGGCGTTCTCGCGCTTGATGTCGGATTCGCTGGCATCCTTGAACACAATGTCCCCAAACGTGCGCATCAGGCGGGAGTTCATCTCGCGGACGCGGCTGCGCTCGGCGCGGTAGAGGATGTAGGACTTCGCCGTGCGGGTGAAGCCGTTGCGCATCAGCACCTGCTCCACCGTGTCCTGCACCTGCTCCACGCTGGGGATGGCGCTGATGTTCTCGTTGTTCTCCAGCAGGCGGACAACTTCCTCCGTCAGCTTGCGGCTCGTCTCATGCCCGCGCGCACTGCCCGATGCCTGAAAAGACGCGAAAATGGCCTGCTCAATCTTGTCCTGATCAAAAGGAACTTCGCGTCCGTCGCGTTTGCGAATCATATCAATGCCCATGGTCGGTGCCTCCATCATTCTCTATTCTATCCGTATTATTTCCCATTTGAGAACCAATTGATAACCAGCCGTTCATTCGGCATAAGTTGTGGATGTTTTCTCCTGCCCATGCTACATATAGTGTCTGCAAGGCAGGAACGAATGCCATCATACACCACAGGAGCGGCTCTTGTCAATGCTGAATCTGGTCGAAATGGACAGCCGAAAACCGCCCGAAGCGCCGCAAGCCCGGTAAACAGAACAGCTTCCACTGGCGGCGAAAATCGGGCGAAAAAACGTTTTTTCTGCGTTCCCGAACTTTCCCCGCTTGATACGGCAGATTTGTCCGTATTATGCGCTTGTCTGCGGGGAGTGCGCATATGAATTTGAAAATCGGATTACTCCTCCAGCAGCCGCCGCTGACCCCGGAAGCAGCATAATCCCCTTGATGAGCCGAGACGCAATCGTCTGCATGATTTTTCCTCAGAGCAAGAATGTGAACAGCTGTTTTTCCACCGGCAGCACCCGGAACTCAAACCAGTCCGGATGCTCCTTCACAATGCCTGTCCAGAGCGCCTCTTCCGTCTCCGGAATCGTCCCTGCCGCCAGCAATGCCCGTAATTGCTCCCCAATGGCGCTCATCAGCGGCTTTATCTGCTTGTCCGGCACAACGACCATGGACAGGTCGAGGCGGTTTCTGACGCTTGCCAGCACGATTTTCTCGCCGCACAGCCGCTTCCACGGCAGCGCCATGCCGGTATAGAGCGGATAGCGCACGCAGTCCGGCGCCATCCAGATATAGTGCGTGCTGGAGAGCACCCGGTCGCGCGCCGCGCTGAGCATCGCCGCGCGGCTAAACAGCGGCGGTTTGCCCGTCGGCATCGTCAGAGCATAGCGCGGCTTGTATTCCAGCACGTTCGGGTGGAACTCCGCCACTTCACGCAGCTTCAGCCCCTCGGCATAGCACAGCAGCGCCAAATCCTGCATTTGCGTCAGCTGGCGCAGCCAGTGCATCCCCTCTTCGTCCAGCGATGCCGGGCAGACCGTCACGCACAGCGGCATCGGGTCGGTGCGCTTCCTGCGCCGCCGCTGCACTGCCGACTTGATGCGCATCAGCGGCGTCACCGCCAGCGTCATGTCGAGGCTGTTTGACTTCAAGCCTCGCTTCGCCGCCGCGGACAGCGTACCCGCCGCGAAATCAACACCGTATTCTTCCTTCAGCTGCGCCAAGCCATCCTCCTGCGGGTCTATCCGCACAGGCGGCACGGGCAAATCGTGCGTCAGGGTGATGACGGGCTGATTCAGCGTGCAGCACTGCCAGCCCTGCACCATCGCACGCAGGAACGCTGTACCGCTCCCTTGCGCCATCGCCCGGATGAAGCCCGCGCGCGCAAAGAAGAAGTCCGGATGCAGAAATGCGCCCGGCATCGGGTGCGCCGCGAGCGTCAGGGGCATTCCGTGCGCAAAGCACAGCGTGCCGTCCGGGTCAATGCGCTCCGCCGCAACCGGGCAGACCGCCCCAATCGGGTCATCCTGCGCCGGCAGATAGCCCGTCAGCACCGCCTGAGCGTTTTCCACCGGGCAGTCGTTCAGCGCGCGCAGGAGCTTCTTCTCCCAGTCGCGCTCAAAGCGCATCGCCGGATGCGCCAGCAGCGCATAGCGTTCGCCGTGCCAGAGCGTTTCCATCGCAGCAAAAGTCATTTCCGGGCTGACAAGGTATCGCAGCGCCCCGAACGCCGCCATATTGCATTCTTCAGGGGATGTCGGGGCTTCCGGCAGCACCAGCGCGTACGACAGCGCATTGCGGTGCAGGGCGTTCTCCCGCGCGGAGGTCAGCGCCTCGGTCGCTTCCGCCCAGTTCGCCGCCTGCATCAGTATCAGGATTCGCTCCATATCGTTCCTCCGTTATACTATTTTTAGATAAACATGTGCCAAGATGGCGCAGGTGGATCTGAAAATAGTATCATTTTCTCAGCGCCCGAATGCCCAGCGAGATGGCGTAGCACACCGCCGCGAACAGCACAATCGCCGCACCCGCCGTCGTATCCAGATAATACGCGCAAATCAGCCCTGCTACGCCGCACACCAGCGCAATCACCACGCTGTACACCGCGTGCTGACGGCTTGACCGCGCCAGATTGCGCCCCGCCGCCGCGGGCAGAATCAGCAGTGCGTTAATCAGCATCACGCCGACCCAGCGAATCGCCAGCATGACCGCGACCGCCACCAGCACTACGAACGCGCACTCCACCAGCCGATTATGGATGCCTCGGCTGCGCGCCAGGGACGGGCTGATGCCCGACAGCAGCAGCGAATTGTACAGCACCGCCCACAGCGCAATGCCCGCCACAAGCGCAATCAACAGATAGAGCAAATCGCTGTCCTGTACTGCCAGTACGTCGCCGACGAGCAGGGACGAATACTTCGCGAATCCACCGCCCATGGACAGCACCAGCACGCCTGCCGCCACTGACGTGGACGAAAAGACGCTGATGATTGTATCGGTGGATGCCGCCCCGGTCTGTTTGATGCGGCAAATCAGCAGCGCCCAGACGATGCCGAACACCAGCATCGCCAGCAAATCACTCGACACGCCGAGCAGGATGCCCAGCCCGATGCCCGTCAGCGCGCTGTGCCCCAGCGCATCGGAGAAGAACGCCATCTGCTGGTTGACCGCCATCGTGCCGAGCAGCCCCAGCAGCGGCGTCAGCAGCAGAATCGCCAGCAGCGCATTGACCATGAAGTCAAATTGCATAAATTCAAAGGGCAGCAGCGTTTGCACGAACGCGCGAATCGCATCCATCACGCCTGGCCTCCTTTCGTCTCGTCGTCCACCACGGCGGCGGCACGGGCGATTTCCTCCTCGGGCGTTTCCGCCTTGCGCCCCATCCAGCGTTCCGCGCCATGCAGCCGCTGGGCATTGAGCGTCTTTGCGCCCAGCCCGAACACCTTCTGGAATTCCGGCGATGCGAACACGTCATCCGGCTTGCCCTGCTTCAGCACCGTCTTGTCCAGCAGCACCACATGGTCAGCGTACTGGCGGACGACATTCAGGTCGTGGCTGACGAGCAGAATCGCCATATGGTGATGTTCCTTCAGGCGCACGACGGTATCCAGGAACATCTGCAAGCCGTTCTGATCAACGCCGGAGACGGGCTCGTCCAGCACAAGCAGATCCGGCGCGGGATGCAGCGCCAGCGCGAGCAACACGCGCTGCAATTCACCGCCGGAACAGCGGCCGAGCGGGCGGCGCAGCAGCTTTTCGCCCTCCACCATCTTCAGCGCCTCCATCACCTGCGCGCGGGTCTTTTGGCCGACCCCCGTCCACACCGGGCGGCGCGTCAGGCTGGCGGCGAGGAAGTCCTCCACCGTCACAGGCATCTCCTTGTCAAATTCCAGATGCTGCGGCACATACCCCGTGCGCATGTGCGCCACGTCGCGCCCTTCGCCGTCCACATGGCGAATCGTACCGCCGTGAGCGTATTCCCCCAGCAGGGCGCGGATGAGCGTCGTTTTGCCCGCGCCGTTCTGGCCGATCAGCACCGTCAGCTGACCGCAGTGGATGTGCATCGACACATCCTGCAAAAGCGTCTGTCCGCCGCGCACCACGGAGACATTCTCCAGCGCAATGCGGCACAGTTTGCAATTATCTGCCATTTTATTTCCCTCCTTGGGAGATTCGTGCGATTCTTGCACCATGTTAGTATACCATGCTTTCCGCGCGGATTCTACCCTTTTCTTTTTCCATCGGCAGGAGTTTCGCATTTTTTCGCGTATTATCATAAAGAAGAGCGAATCGTCCGCTTGGACGTTTTCGGAGGATAAAGGAGGATTTTCTCATGATTGCTTTGGCTTGCGACCACACCGGCATTGAACTCAAAAAGGAAATGATGAAGCTGCTGGATTCGATGGGGCTGGAATGGAAGGATTTCGGCACGGACACGGCGGTTTCCTGCGATTACCCCGTGTATGGCTACCGCGCGGCGAAAGCGGTTGCGTCTGGCGAATGCGACCGCGGCATCCTGATTTGCGGCACGGGCATCGGCATCGGCATTGCGGCAAGCAAGGTGAAGGGCACGCGCGTCTGCACCTGTTCGGATGTATACAGCGCCGAGCTGAGCAAGCGCCACAACAACAGCAACATCCTGACGATGGGCGCACGCGTCGTCGGCGTTGACTTAGCGAAGATGATTGCGACCCACTGGCTGACCGCCGAATTCGAGGGCGGCCGTCATCAGCGCCGCATCGACATGATTACAGCGATTGAGAACGGCGCGGAGCTGTGAGGGAGACCCAAGGGGCTTTGCCCCTTGACCCCAGCAGGGCGCTGCCCTGCACCCGCGAAGGGTCTTCGACCCTCTCGACACCCTTCACGCGATTGCGTTGAACACGCTTTCATGCCGTGTCCGCGTGTTTATGCAGGGTTTCGCGTCTGCGGGCGCGACCAAAGGGCTTTCCGATCGCCCTTTGGAAACCTTCGGCGCGGACACTTCCATGTTTCTGGGCTTTTACCGCTGCTTCAATATTTTTGCGTTCTTGAATGTTTCTTATAAAGAGCAAAAAGGCACACTAACTATACAGTAGCTGCAATACCATTCAAGAAACATGGGTGTGCAATGCGAAGGGGTCAAGGGGGCGACCGCAGACTTCGTCTGTTTTCATTGCCCCCTCCTCGCCTCCGCAGAGGCGAAACCCCTGCATCGCAAAAAACAAATTGCGAATCATAAACTGTCAACAACACAAACCAACAAAACATCCACCTAAAAAACAGGGATGCGCTTCTCACGCACCCCTGCTTTTTGTTTCCAAGGATTGCTTATTCCTGCCCAACCGCGTTGAGTTCCTGCGTCAGGCGCCACTTGGTCGCCGCTTCGCCCTTGCTCCATTCGAGGCAGTCAGCATAGCCGTAGTTGTTGCACTGCGTAATCATGTTGCGAATGTGCATGTTGAACTCGCCGTCCGCCTTCGCATAAATCGCCAGCCAGCTGTTGTTCTTGATGCTCTTGGCGCACTGCTCCCACTTCACCTTCAGTTCGTCATCCTTCACGGACTCGGAGTAAGGCAGGTCGGGCATGATGGTGTACTTGCCGATGGACTCGAAGTACGGGTCGGCCAGCACCGCGCCGGACCAGTTGCGCCAGTCCTCCTGAATCGGGTAGGAAACCGCGTTCAGGATGGATACCCATGTATCCCTGTTGAACGTCTCTCCCAGCTTGCCGTCGGGGTTGATGGCGTCCTTGCTGTAGGTGGTGTTGTTCGCCTGAATGCAGCCGTCGTTGAAGTTGCCGGACAGGGTGTACTGCTTGCCCGTGTAGGGGGACGTCCAAACGACGCCGTTCAGGTCATGCTTGGTATCCTTGTTGCAGATGTCGCCCAGCTCGGTGAAATACATGCCGCCGTTCTCGTCGTAATCCCACATCAGACCGCGCGGGCCGTACCACATGGTCATCGAGCCTTCGGGGGTCGCGAAGAAGTCCAGAATCGCAAGGCACAGTTCCGGATACGCCGCCTTCGAGCCGACAGACCAGATGCGGTTGCCGCCCAGCGTGGACAGACCGTAAACGATGGGGTTCGCTTCGTCCGGCACACGCGCATACATCATCTTGCCTTCGCCCAGATGCTTGTCCGTGTTGTAGACCATGGAGGAGGCATAGTTGAAGATGCCCCAGAACACGCCGCCGTTCTTGACTTTCTGGCTCATTTCGTCGTAGGTCTGCGTCATGGAGTTCGGGTCAAGCAGGCCGGCGCGATAGAGCTGGTTGAAGAAGCGCAGCATCTCGATGTACGGGCCGTTTTCATCCAGCGCATCGTAGAATTCGCCATTCGTGGGGTTGTACAGACCGAAGCCGAGTTCGTCATAGCCATAGTACGCCGTCGCCATCGCCTTGACGTACATGACCATGTTGCCGTCCCAGTCAGGCCAGAGGGACGCCGCATACGTCTCGTTGCCCAGCTCATCGGTGGGGCAGATTTCCTTCATCTGCTTGAAGACCGCAAGCAGGTCGTCCAAGTTCTTGATTTCCGGGTAGCCGAGCTGAGAATACAAATCCCAGCGCAGATCCCAGGAGTACATGAAGGACTTATGGCCCTGACGGGAGGTCGCCACGTCCATGCCGAAGCCGTACAGATTGTCGCCGTCTTCGGACACCAGACGGTTGGACGACAGCGCATCCTGATAGTTCGCCCAAACGTAGGGCGCATACGTCTCCGCAAGGTCGTCTTCGTCCCACTCCAGCAGCAGACCGTTCTTGATCGCCTGCTTGTAGTCTTCGCCGTTCGCGCCCCAGACGACGATGTCGCCGAGGTTGCCGGACTGCGTGCGGGTCTGGTACGTGCCATCCTGATCGGGGATGATGACCAGTTCAACGTTGAACAGATCCTTCATCAGCGCAGCGCCCCAGCCGGTCTGACGGCCGGAGTAGTTCGCCAGCTGGCTGTAAATTTCAATCTGGATGGGCGCGCCGTCCATGTCGATGAAATCGTACAGGTCGCTGGTCACCTTGTAGTACGGGATGCCGGAGGGATTGGCAGGTTCCTCTGCCAGCGCGGGCAGAGCGCCCAGAAGCATGGTCAGCGCCAGCATCAGGGCGAAGAGTCGGGTCAGTTTGCGCATTTGCAAGATTCTCCTTTCTGCATTTGGGATAACTATCACCAGCCGGGTTAGCCCTTCACGGCCCCCAGCATGATTCCCTTAACAAAGAAGCGCTGCATGAACGGGTACACCAGCAGAATCGGAATAATCGACACCATGGCGACCGTGTACTTGATAACGCGCGTGTTCAGCATGTTCGCCGCCGCCTGCGTGGACATGCCGCCCGAACCGTTGACCAGTGCCGACAGGTTCGAGGACTGGTTCAGGTACACATACAGGCGGTGCTGCAGGGTGTACAGCTCCGGCCGGGAGGACATCAGCAGCAGCGAGTCTTGGAACGAGTTCCAGTTGCCGACCGCACCGAAAATCGAAATCGTCGCCAGAATCGGCACGGACAGCGGCAGGATAATCTTCAGGAACACCGTCGGCGTGTTCGCGCCGTCAATAACCGCGGATTCCTCCAGCGACGCCGGAATCGACTCGATGTACGTCTTCACCAGAATGATGTTGTACGGCGCAATCATGCCCGGCAGGATGTAGGCGAGGAAGTTGTTCGTCAGACCCAGCATCAGCATGTTCATGTACCACGGAATCAGGCCCGCGTTGAAGTACATGGTAATGACCAGCGCGCGGTACATCAGCGACCGATGCCACATCTTCTGCTTCGTGACCAGATAGCCCGCCCACGCGCTGACAATCACCATCAGCGCTGTGCCCAGAATCGTGCGCGCCACCGTCACGATGACCGACGAACCCAAGTCCGCCACATCGCGCAGGGCAAGGTAATTCTGGAAGTGGATGCCGACTGGCCAGAAGTTGACCAAGCCGCCCGCCACCGCGTCATTGCTGGAAATGGTGTTGATGAACAGGTAATAGAATGGGAAAACACACAGAATTGTGAAAGCCACAAAGAGGATGTACAGGAAAACATCAAACGCGATGTCGCCCGCCGTGCGGTGAATCTTGTTCTTCGGGTGCTTGCCCGCCAGTTTGACGGCGGATTGCTTCATGACTTCGGTGTTGCTCATTGCTTCTCCGCCTCCTTAAATGATGCTTTCGCCGCGCACGCCCTTGGAGATGCCGTTCGCGCCGAAGAGCAGCAGCACGCCAATCAGGCTCTTGAACACGCCGACAACCGTGGAAAGCGGAATCAAGCCGCTCTTAATGCCGCTGTGATAGACATACAAGTCCAGCACCTCGATGGTTGCGCTGTTCTGCGGATTCTCGAAGACGAGGTACTGCTCCATGCCGTTGGAGAGCATACCCGCAATCGCCATCAGCAGCATGACCATGTAAGTGGGCATCAAGCCGGGAATCGTGATATGGCGGATGCACTGGAAGCGGTTCGCGCCGTCCACCTTCGCGGCTTCGTACAGCTGCTGGTCAATGCCCGCAATGCCCGCGATGTAGACAATAGCGCTCCAGCCCAAACCCTTCCATGTGCCCCACAGCAGCATCTTGAGCCAGATGAAATCCGCGCTGGCAAGATAGTCTGTCGTGGCGGTCTGCCCCATGACGTTGCGCAGGAAGGAGTTGATGAAGCCGTCGGTGGAGAAGATAGCAAACGCAATCGCGTACACCAGAACCCATGAGATGAAGTTCGGAATCGTCGTCAGGGTCTGCACAACGCGCTGGAACTTCGTCGAACGCAGTTCCGCCAGCAAAACGGCGAAGGCAATCGGCAGCCAGCTCGTCGCAATGCCCAAGCCGGACATAATCAGCGTGTTGCGCAGCACGCGCACAAGGTCATTGCGGGTTGCGCCGTTGGAGAACAGGTAGCTGAACCACTTGAGGCCCACAAAGTTCTCGCTGCTCAGCGCGTCGCCGACCTTATAATCAAAGAACGCATAGCGCCAGCCGTACAGCGGCAGGTAGCAGAAGATGACCGTCAGAATCAGAACAGGCAGGAACATCAGGAACAGGCGGTATTTCTCCTCCATTTCCATCTTTTCTTCCATGTCCTTGGGAATGGTGACCATGCTCACGATGCTGAATACGAGCAGCAGCCCCCCCAGCACCGCCCAGAAGGCGATTGCGCCGGTCGGTGTCATCAGCTTCAGGCGTTCCGCCTTTTCCAGCGCCGGAAGGATGCTGTTCAGGTACACCAGCGTTCCGATGCCGCCAAGCATCAGCACCGAGCCGATCAGCGGCAGTTTGACGGCTGCGCGCTTCATGCGGTGATTGCCCAGCGACATGCACGCGCCGATTGCACTCAGGATGATGCCAAGCATCAGCAGCGCACAGCCGCCCATGATGAGGTAGAAGTGCCACGGCTGCACCCAGCCCATACGCAGCGGACGGGCAAAGCTGTCCGTCAGCGTGCTGTACGAAATCGCGGCGGTGAACAGCGAAGTATTCGCGTTGATGTCCGACATCAGTCGACCGGGATTGACCTCCGGGAAGAAGATCATCAGCCCGGCAAACGCGGTCAGGATGCGGATGATGATCAGCGCCCAGTTCGTTTTTTCCCGGACGCAAGTCGCCTGTCCGCCGGATTTGGCTGAAATCGTCGCCTGCATGGTATCCCCTCATTTCTTTCTTCGTGACGCTCTTCTGCTTTGACCAGCCGCGCATTGATGGATGAGCGCTGGCGGATGATGTCCAGCGTTCATCCATCAGCGCGACTAAGCCATATACTATTTCCAAATGAGAATGCGCCAAGATGCGAAGTGAATTTTTCATTCTGGCTAACGGGAGTGAAACGCAGCGTAGCAGCGCTACGCTAAGTGGAACGACCGAACGCCAGAAGGGAAAAGGCACGAGCAGATGGTGCAGGTGAATTTGAAAATAGTATCAGACAGGAATCCCCTTGGCGCGCTCCCCAGCCGAAGCCGGAGAGCGCGCCAGAGGAAAGTAGTGCAGGATTACTCCGCCAGACCGGAGACCGTGAAGGTGATAACCGTCGTGGTGTTCGGGGCGGGCGCGGTCAGCACAACGCCGTCCGCCTTGATGTTGTTGTAGTTGTCCTCAACAATCAGCTTCACCCAATCGCCGGAGGTATCCACCACAACGCCGGACTGCGTCTTGCCTTCGCCAATCTTGATGGTCACATCAGAAATGGTGACGTAGCCTTCCTTGACCAGCTTGGACGGAATGTCGGTGGAGGCGCGGAAGAAGTGGAACGCCGTATCTTCGCCGAAGCCCATGTCGCCCGTGGTCATGGAGCAGGTGTAGGTGCCGTTGCCGGAGATGACCGCATCCTCGAACGTCGCGCCGTAATCGGTAATCGTGCCGTCGTTGTTGGTCTTCGCCAGCTTGGTGAACACATCGTTGTCCGCGTCGCGGCCGTAGGAGGGTTCCTCCCAGTCGTTGCGGAAGATGTAGTTCGGGTCAGACTGCACGGCGATGTACGCGCCGTAGGTCTTGGAGATCAGTTCCTTCACTTCATCTTCGGTCAGGGGCTGTTCGGTTTCCGCAACCGGCGGCACACCGTAGATGTAGTCGAAGGTCACGTCGATGGTCTTGATGCCGGAGAGCGCTTCCGCCGTCGCGACCTTCGCGGTCACGCCTTCGAGGTCGCCGTCCGCCACGCGGGCTTCCGCCGGGATGTCCGTCACCCATTCATTCCAGATGTTGGAGCGGGTCACGATGCCGTCGTCGGTCGTGGTGAAGTCCTTGCCGAGTTCGATTGCTTCGCCGTTGACCTTGACTTCGGTGATGTCGATGAAGTAGCCGGGGAAGGTCGCTTCGCCGTTCGCAATGCCGACCGCCATGAACGCAAGACCGGGGATTTCGCCGTCCTTAACGCCGGAGAAGTCAAGGGACAGGGTGTAGGTGCCGGGGCCGTCCACGGTTACAGCGTTGCCCTCTGCAAATTCGCCGGGATTCCACGCGGAGGTCGCCCAATTGCTGTCGGCGAACATCAGGAACGCCGTGTCCGTCTTGGGCACAAGGGTGAAGTCGATTTCGTAGGTCTTGACGGATTCAAACGCCGCCTTGTCCACGATGACAGGAGACACGCCCGTCAGGTCCTTGTCGTAGGAGCGGACAGAAGCGTCAGTGGGAACTTCGGCAACCCATTCGTTCATGATGTTCATGCGGGTTTCCACCTCATCGTCAGAGGAGGTGTAGCCCTTGGTGAACGCAACGGATTCGCCGTTGATACGGATATCGTTGAGCTTGATGGACATGCCGGGGAAGAGCTTTTCGCCGTGCTTGATGCCCAGCGCGGTAAAGGCAACGCCGGAAGCCGCGCCCGCTTCAGTCGCGGTGAAGTCCAGACCCACGGTGTAGTCGCCCGCGCCGGTCACGGTCGCGTTGGTCGCCTTCACAGCGGAATCGTCCGTGCCCCAGTACTGGCTCGTCCAAGAGGAATCAGCGAACATGATGTACGCCATGTCAGCGCCGTAGCGGAAGAGCGTGAAGTCCACCTCGACGTTTTCCACGCGCTCGAACGCCGCCTTGTCCACGGTTATCCAGTTCGCATCCTCGGTCACACCGTCCCAGGAACGCGCGTCGGCGGGCAGCTCGCTGACCCATTCGTTGTAGATGTTGGAGCGGGTAATGATGCCGTCGTCAGAAGAGGTGTAGCCCTTCTTCGCTTCGATGGGCTGACCGTTCACGCGGATTTCGTCCACGCGAATCGTCCAGCCGGGCAGTGCCTTTTCGCCGTTCTCCAGACCGATGGCCGCGAACGCAATGCCGCTCGCCGCGCCTTCGGGCGTACCGGTGAAGTCAAGTCCTACGGTGTAGGAACCCTCGCCGGTAATCGCCGCCTCGGTCACCTTCATGCCCTCCGCCGGCTCAGAGCCGTCGTGCCACCACTGGTACTTCCAGTTGGCGTCGGCATACATCAGGAATGCCGTAGAGAGCGGTTCGACTTCGCCCGCCACGGGAGATGCCACGGGAGATGCCACAGGAGACGCCACAGGAGATTCCGCCACAGCGGTCATGCCCAGCGCCATCGCCAGCACCATCAGCAGTGCAAGAAACTTCTTGGTGCAATTCATGATGATTCCTCCTTAGAGAAGCTGATTGTGCCTGATGCCTGTCGGCGAAACATTTTCGTAAGTCTCCGAGGTTTACGAAAGCGTTTTCGTCTTTGCCCGGATTAAGGGCAGACATTTCCGCACTTGTAAATCCATTATAGCTTTCGGCGCGTCATTTGTCAAGTTCAAACCATATGATATACAAGATTTGTGCAAGGTTTTGCCGCGTTTCTTTATTAAAACTGCCTAAATCTATCAGAAACTGATCTGCAAGTTCCTTACACGGCAATTTTCGTCAGACAACGTTTTCGTTGGTGTATTCGGTCTGTTGCCGCTCTTTTTCCGACATGAAAACAGTTGTTTCCCTTTGAAATTGTCTGTTTCAGATGCAGTTTTACGGCATTTTCCGATTTTTCAGCATTTCCAGCAGGTTCCAGCGCCGCCGCGCCGCTTCTTCCGCCATTTGGCAGAGGCTCTCGCTCTTCTCCGGATCGCTCCGTCGCAGCGCTTCGAACCGCCCCTGCCGCATCAGGAACGCCTGAAAATCCCCGTCCGGCGCTTTGCTGTCCAACATCAGCCCATTCGCCGGATGATAGCGGTACAGCGGGAAATACCCGCATTTCACGGCGTCCTTCTCGATTTCCTGCACGTCGCGCATGTCAATCCCGTGCGCAATGCAGGGCGCATAGGCAATGATGAGCGCCGCGCCGTCCCACGCCTCTGCCTCGCGCATGGCCTTCAGCAGCTGATTCGGATTCGCGCCCATCGCCACCTGCGCAACGTACACATGCCCGTAGGTCATTGCCATCAGCCCCAAATCCTTCTCCGCGCCGGATTTCCCGCCGGACATGAGCCGTGCCGCCGCACCCGCCGGGGTCGCCTTCGATGCCTGTCCGCCCGTGTTGGAGTACACCTGCGTGTTCAGCACAAGCACCCGCACCTTCTCGCCCGATGCCAGCACATGGTCAAGCCCGCCGAAGCCAATATCAAACGCCCAGCCGTCGCCGCCGATGAGCCACACGCTCTTCGCCGCCAGCAAGTCCGCCGAAGCCGCAATTTCCTTCATCAGCGGATGCGAAAGCGTCTCGCACGCCGCCAGAAGCGCTTCCCCCGCCTGTGCCGAAAGCGCCGTATCCTCGCGACTGCCCAGCCACGCGCGGCACGATTCCGCCAATTCCGGGCACTGTGCCGCCAGCGTCTCGACCTGCTCCGCCAGATGCGCCCGTCGATGCTTCATCGCCAGATACATCCCGAAGCCAAATTCCGCGTTATCCTCAAACAGGCTGTTCCCCCACGCCACGCCCTGCCCTTTCTGGTTGACGGTATAGGGGCAGCTGGGCGCGCTCCCGGCGTAGATGGACGAGCAGCCCGTGGCATTGGCAATCATCAAGTGCGAACCGAACAATTGTGTCAGCAGCTTGATATACGGCGTTTCGCCGCACCCCGCGCACGCGCCGGAGAACTCAAACAGCGGCGTTTTCGCCTGCGAGAGCGGGATGGTGTCCGCCTCCCTCACCGCTGTTTCCGGCAGCGACACGGCGAAATTCCAGTTTTCCTGCTCCTTCGCCATTTCCGCTGCGGGGCGCATCACCAGCGCCTTGTCCTTCGCAGGGCACGTCCGCGCGCAGTTTTCGCATCCCGTGCAGTCCAGCGGCGACACCTGCACGCGGAAATTCCGCCCGGAAAACGCCTTGCCCTTCGCCCGAACCGTGTGAAAATCCACAGGAAACGCCGTTTCCGCCAGCGGGTAGAACGTGCGGATGCACCCATGCGGGCAGACAAGGCTGCACAGCCCGCATTGGATGCACGCTTCCGCCCGCCACTGCGGAATCTGCCGCGCAATGCCGCGCTTTTCGAGCCGACTCGTGCCCAGCAGCGCAAACCCGCGCGCATCCATGGCGGACACCGGCAGCATGTCTCCTTGCTGGCGCAGCATCGGGCGCATGAAGGCTTCGACTGCTGATTGCGGCGCATCCTCCGGCGTATCAGGCAGTTCCGCCCATTCCGGCGGCACGTCCACTCGTCGCAGCGCATCCGCCGTCTTCGCAATTGCATTCAGATTCGCCGCGACGACCTGCTCGCCCTTCTTCGCATACGCTGCCTGAACCGATTCGTTCAGCAGCTGCTGCCGCTGCTTTTCCGGCAAAAAGGCATTTAATTGGAAGAAAGCCGTCTGCATGACCGTGTTGATGCGCCCGCCCAAGCCGCACTGCGCCGCGATTGCGTCCGCGTCGATGGTGTACAGCAGCGCATGGCACGTCGCAATGCTCCGGCGCAGCTTCGCGGGAATCTCCATGCCGTCCGGGAGATTCAGCAGCACCGTGCCGCCCGGCTTGACGCTCTGCGCCACCACGTCCAGATTCATCAGCGTCGGCTGATGGCACGCGAGAAAGTCCGCCTGCCCAATCAGGTACGGTGCGCGAATCGGCGCTGCCCCTATCCGCAGATGACTGACCGTGTACCCGCCGGATTTCTTGGAGTCATACGCAAAATACGCTTGCACCTGCCGATCCGTCTGCGCGCTCATCATTTTTATGGCGCTCTTGTTTGCTCCAACCGTGCCATCCGCGCCCAGCCCAAAGAACTTGCAGCTGATAACGCCCTCGTCCGGCAAGGCAAAATGCGCGTCTATCGGCAAGGACAGGTGCGTCACGTCGTCGTCGATACCGACGGTGAAGTGCTGCCCGGCTTCCATCGTGTCCAGCGCATCAAACACAGCCTTGACCATTGCGGGTGTGAACTCCTTGCTGCCCAGCCCGTACCGTCCGCCGCAGACCTTTGCCGGCCGCCCGGCAGCAAACAGCGCCGCGCTCACGTCCAGATACAATGGTTCACCGAGTGCGCCTGCCTCCTTCGTGCGGTCAAGCACAGCGATCCGCTCCGCGCTCTCCGGGATAGCCGTCAGCAGCGCTTCTGCTGAGAACGGACGGAACAGCCGAACCCGCACCACGCCGACTTTCTCCCCCGTCCGCATGAGTGCCCGCGCGGTTTCCTCCGCCGTCTCCGCGCCTGACCCCATCAGCACCAGCACCTTCTTCGCGTCCGGCACACCCGTGTAGGAGAACAGCCGCAGCGGGCGCCCCGTCAGTGCCGCGACGCGGTTCATCGTGTCCTGCACGATTTCCGGCAGGGCGAAATAATATGGATTCGCCGCTTCCCGCCCCTGAAAATACACGTCCGGATTCTGGCTCGTCCCCTGCTGATGCGGATGCTCCGGGTTCATGGCGCGCGCCCGGAACTGCCGGATTTGCGTCCGCGGCAGCAGTCCGCGTAATTCATCCTCGTCAAGCGCCTCGAACCGCTGGATTTCATGGCTCGTGCGGAAACCGTCAAAGAAATGCAGCATTGGCACGCTGCCCGCCATCGCGCTCAGATGCGCCACGACCGCCAGATCCGCCGCTTCCTGCACCGATGCCGCGCAGAGCATCCCCCAGCCTGCACTGCGCACCGCCATCACATCGCTGTGGTCGCCGAAAATGGACAATGCGTGGTACGCCAGCGCCCGCGCCGCGACGTGCATCACCCCCGGCAGCAGCTCGCCCGAAATTTTGCACATATCCGGCAGCATCAGCAGTAACCCCTGCGACGCGGTGAAGGTCGTCGCCAGCGCTCCCGCCGAGAGCATCCCGTGCAGCGCGCCCGCCGCGCCGCCCTCGCTCTGCATCTCCGTCAGCCGCATTTTCTGCCCGAACACGTTGCGTTTGCCCATGTGCGCCCACTCGTCACAGTTCTCTGCCATCGGCGTAGACGGCGTAATCGGGTAAACCGCTGCCGTTTCGCTGAGCGCGTATGCCACCTGTGCCGCTGCCAAATTGCCGTCGCCCACCATCGTTTTCATCCGCTTTTTACACCTCCATGCGCCTGTTTCCGCGTATTGTATCCGCGCGGATGCGTTTCCATGCAAAAGCACGCAGAAATTGCGAAAAAAAGTGAATTTCCCTCTTGACAGGTGGGGTAAAGCGTGGTATAATCATTTTCGCAGTCAGCGAGTGGCGCAAGTCAATCGTTGAAGTGCCAATGGGGAATGGTGTAATGGCAGCACCTACGACTCTGACTCGTATTGTCTAGGTTCAAATCCTAGTTCCCCAGCGTTTGCCTCCGTTGTCTAGTGGCCTAGGACGCCGCCCTCTCAAGGCGAAAACACGGGTTCGAATCCCGTCGGAGGTGCATCATCCTTCGCTCTAATAGCGGAGGATTTTTTTGTGTTTCTTTATACGATTTCCAGATTTGCGGCGCATCTTGACGCTTTCTTTTCGTCGTCTTCTTGCCTGTTCCCTGCTTTTATGGTATACTGAAGAAAATGACGTAGGAGGGCACCCGACGATGAACACAGACGTGCTGTTTGACCGCGCATTTGCCATCCGTGCCGCAAAGCCATGGCAATATTTGTTTGATACGCATATTTTTGCAGTTCGCTTTTCTGATGGTGAAATTGCGTGCTGCTCCGTCATGGGGCGCAACGGCACACATCTGGCGCTGGCGCTTTATTCCCTCACGGACGGTCTGTACGCGCTTGACAAACTCATGACCACAGACATGCGCGTTCTGCCGCGCCATCGAGCGGAGGAATGTATGCTCGGGCAGGACTGCATTCAGGTATCCTTCGAGAATGCGCAGGAAATCCTCGCGAAGGAGGCAAAGCCTGTCCGCGCTTACGCCAAAGCACACGGCATTTCCCTGCGCGGGCAGCACAATTTTCCGGTTTTCCATCGCTATCGTCCATCGCGCATGCCGTGGGCGCTGACTGACGAAACCGAGCAGCAGCATCTATTGGAAGCAATGGATGCCCTGCTGGAAATATCGCGTCGCCTCAGCACAGAAGAGCCTCTTGCCTTGGGGCTGATTGAGGGCGACCCATTCACGCACCCGATTCCCCTGCTGACCGCAACCCCCGACGGCTATCGCTGGGACTCCTACACGCTGCAAAAGCCCGACGTGCCGGCACTCCCGGCGGGCAAAATTGAGGATGAACTGGCGCTGGCGCGGCTGAAGAAGCGCAAGAAGCCCTGTGCGCCGTGGGCGCTGGCGGTGTTTATGTACCCCACCCCTGTTCAGGACAAACCACCCCAAGCGCCATATTTTCCTTATTCGCTCTGCGTTGTCGATACCGGCAGCGGCAAAGTGCTGACGCTCACACCGCCGCGCAAAATCGACGAATACGCTCCCCACTTCTCCGCTGATTTCCTTCCCCTGCTCCAGCAGCACGGTCTTCCCCGTGAGTTTTGGTCAGCGGATGACCGCACAACGGCATTCATTACACCGATTGCCAAGCAATTGGGCATTCCCGTTAATGTGCAGGCGGACATGACGCCGATGGATGAACTGCTGGACGAACTTTACGACCATCTGAACGATGCTTCATTCGAAGGTGCAGATGAAATGGGCAATGCGCCGGATGATGCCGAGGTGCTTCGGCTTCTTGCCGCACACATTGCCGACGCGCCGGAAACACTCCGCGCCATACCGGATTACATGCTGACCGAGATACGCGCCGCAATTGCCGCACTCCCTAACTCGCGGAACGCCTTGCGCGCACTGGACGAAGAAATAAAGCGCCGCCGTCTCCCGCCGCATCAATGAGGTGAAGCATGTCGCAGACCACAAAACGCGCCTTAGCGCAAAGCCTGAAAAAGCTCCTGCAAACGAAGCCGCTGAGCAAAATCACCATCAACGATATTGCTGAGGACTGCGGTGTCAGCCGGATGACGTTCTACTACCATTTTGCAGATATATACGACTTGGTGGAGTGGACGTGTCAAGAGGATGCGAGCGTCGCGCTTGCCGGCAACAAGACGTACAGCACATGGCAGCAAGGCTTCCTGAACATCTTCCATCTTGTCTTGGAAAACAAAACGTTCGTCCTGAACGTCTACCACTCTATCAGCCGCGAGCATTTGGAGCGCTATCTCTATCAGCTGACGTACGACCTGCTGATTGGCGTGGTTGAGGAAAAAGCCGTCGGGCTGTCCGTCAGTGACCGTGACAAGGCGTTCATTGCCGACTTCTACAAATACGCGTTTGTCGGCTTGATGCTGAACTGGATTCGCGAGGGCATGAAGGAAGATCCAACGGCGATTATTGCCCGGCTCAGCGTGCTGATTCACGGTGATATCACCCGTGCGCTGCACAAATACAGCGCAAGCTGACATGTAATACTATTTCCAAATTCACCTGCGCCATCTGCTTGCGCCTTTTCCGCTCTGTCGTCCGGTCGTTCCATTTAGCGTAGCGCTGCTACGCTGCATTCCACTCCCGTTAGCCAGAGCGAAAAATTCGCGGCGCATCTTGGCGCATTCTCATTTGGAAATAGTATAAACAGGCATCCGAAGCGAAAGCACATGCTTCAGATGCCTGTTTTTGCTTGATGAAAACTATTCGTCCCCTGCTGCATCCAGCTCATCCAGAAACGAGCAGAGGTTTTCCTCCGAGTATTCGATTTCTGATGAGTACATCCGCGCCGCTTCGTTTTCGCCCAGCAGCGTCGACAGGCGCAGGAACAGCATCCCCGATACCGCACAAAACAGCACCCGCCCCGGCAAATCGCCATCCAGCAGCGCCCCCGGCACATGCCGATGCAGCAGGTACACCGTGAACTGCTCCACCGCCAGCGGGGAAAAATCCGGCAAATCGTCCGGCGCATTCGTCAGCCGCGCCAGCACCGCGTCCCATGCCGGGTCAAGGCGTTCCAACGTCCGCAGGAAGTCCGCCCATTCCGCTGCCGTACGCGTTGGCATTACCGTGCCTACCGCTTCACACAAGGCATTCAGCCGGGCAGGAATGCCGCGTGTTCTGTCCTGCATGATGCGGATGAGTGCCGCCCGCGCCTGCAGCAGCGCTTCTTCCTCCGGCGACCCCTGCGGACGTGTGCCGCTGCCCTGCGTATGCCACGTCATCGGCTGTGACCAGTGCAGGGTCAAATTCGCCGCCGCTTCACAGCAGAGCCCGAAGCCCACTTCGGTGAATGTCGAAAACTCGTTGCGGTAGCGCGGATGGTCAGCACAGATTTGGCACAGCGCCCCTTCGCCGCAAGCGGTGATGATGTCGCATAAGCCGCTGTCATTCAGCATCGGGCAGCGTTCATCCTCCCGCAGGCGGAAAGAAGCGCCGTCCGGCGTGTCCGCAATCGCGTCGCGCAGCCGCTGCCCGATTTCACCCGTCATGGCGGCATACTTCGCCCGCGTGTCCGGGTCAATGTCGATTTCCCAGCCCTTGCAGCAGGTGTGGCGGCAGGCGTCCGCAATACAGCGGAACGCATCCGCCGTCGCGGGGTAAATCAGCGTCATTTCAGCGCCTCCCACAGCGACCACGCCAGCGCGCGCACCGCCGGGTCATCTGGCTTTTCCCACAAGCGCGCCGTCAAGTGCCACACGCCCTCCTGCTGATAGAGGATGCCCAGCCGCGCACAGCGTTCCGTATTGTCAATCATCTGCACCGTGGGGTGAATGTCCGCCGGAAGGCGCTGCACATGCGCCGTTTGCAGGATAGCGTACCACGCGGGGGTGGTGTAATCCTCCTGTGCGAACCGCTTCAGCAGCGGCGACGCGGTGTCGATGGACAGCCCCATCGTCCCGACCGGCACAGGCTTGCCCATGCTCTCGCTGATTGAACGGAACATCGGGTAGCACCAGAAATCCGTGCAGTATTCCGCCGGAAGCTGCCCTTCCGCGCTCGGCACAACAATCGCCGCGCCGTCCGCCTTCTCTTCTGCGGATACAAACGCCACCATCCGCCCGTCCTTCTCGATGCCCTCGCGGGTAATGCGGATGTCAACCTGCGGAATCAGCCAAATCGGGTAATGATTGCGCGTGCCATCCGCCAGTGTCAGCGCGACGGTCAAGCCCGTGATGCGCTCCTGCATGGCGTCCCGATAGCACTCCGCCGGGAACGTGACGGACACTGCGTCCGTCAGCCGCCCCTGCAGCGCACCCGGCGCCACGTCGCAAGCGTACAGTTCGCGCTCACCGTCCATAAGGGTACAGCGGATGCAGGTATGCTGCTTCTCCGGGTCGCATTCGCTGATTTGCACATCAAAACGGATGTCCTCGCCCATCATGCCCGTGAACGACGCAAATTCGCCCAGCACAACCGTTCCGGCGCAGAACTCGCGCCACTCCTCGGCGGAAATCAGCCCCTTGTTCTCCATCATCGCGTTCAGCACGCCGACAAGCGCCGTCCCCTGCCCGGTGTAGTCCTGCAAATCCAGCAGCTGGAAACCGGACACCTCCCGCGACCGCAGCAGCGTCTCGATTTCCCGCTTGTAGCAGTCCACCGCCAGATGCCCCGTCTGCCGGAAGAAGGCTTCATGCTCGCCGTACAGCCCCGCCCGTTCCAGCTTCTCGCGCATGGCTTCGATGTTGCGCGGCTTCAGCGGCCCGGTGTAATGCGGAATCTCCGAGAAATCAGGATAGAACACATACTGCCCGACCTCGTGGCTGATGACGGGCACATCCGGGATGAGGTCGTCCGCGGACTGCGCGTCCACTTCCTTCACACCCGTGCCATACTGAATCTGCACCTTGCCGGCTTCACCCGACTGCCCCAGCGTTTCCGGAACGATGCTGGCATCATAATTGCTGACGGACTCCGGCGCGGTCGTCTGCACAATGCCCTGCGGCGCGTCGCACATGGCGTAGCTGCCGCGAATCAGCCGTTCGCGCCCCAGCCTGACGCCGACGAACACATTTTCCTCGTCCAGCACATCCGGTACAAACTGGTAGTTGTTCGCGCCGCTGCTGTACAGCTTGGTGTCGTCCGCCTCGCGGTAGGCGCGCATCATGCGGTTCAGCACGTCCTTGCTGCCCCACAGCTCATTGCCCAGCGAAAGCCACAGGAACGACGGATGATGCCCGTATTCGCGCAGGATACGGAAGCCCTCTTGGAAGAGGAAGTCGCGTTCGCGCTCGTCGTAGCCTTCTTCGCATTCTTCCGCGACCGTCCCCCAGAACGGCAGCTCCGGCGCCATATACACGCCGAGCAGATCCGCCGCCGTGAACGCCGCATCTGGCGGGCAGGCTGTGTGGTAGCGGTAATGGTTGATGCCGTACTCCTTCGCAATGCCCAAAATCGTCATCCACGACGCGACGTCAGTTGGTGTGTACCCGGTTTTTGGGTACAGCAGATTATCAACTTTGCCGCGCAGGAAGGTTTCGCGCCCGTTGATGAGCAGCCGCCGGCTGAGCGTCCGCACATCGCGCAAGCCGAATGTCGTTTCGTACACATCGCCGTCGAGGTCAATGGAGATGGTGTGGATTTCGGGGTGCGCTTCGTCCCAGAAGGCTTCATTGCCCCTGAGCGGGCATTCCCCGTCCAGCACGCCCCGGCGGTACGGCAGCAGATGCTCCATCTGCCCCGGCAGCACGATGCCCGCCACACCGTCGGGCGCGCCGATGATATGCCCATGCACGCGCAGGCAGCCGCGCCGCAAGTCCGGGCGCACGGTCAAATCCGTCAGCAGTGTATGAGCGACAGTCAGGCTGATTTCGCCGGTGATGCCATTCCAGTTGCTCTGCGTATCGGGGCTGGTCAAATGCCCGCCGCGCGTGGGATAATCGGTATTATCCACGCGGATGACGAGGGTATGCTCGCCAGCGTGCACAGGCGGCAGGAAGTAGCGGTGCGGCGTACAGAGGCTCTCCTGATGCCCGATGGGGCGACCGTCGAGGTAGACGGTGGTTTTGCGGGTGCGTTCCAGCGTGAGCATCGTCTGCTCGCCCGTCCAGTCGCCCGCGGTGAACGTGCGCATGAACCACACCGCGCCTTCGAAGCGATACGCGTCTGTCAGGCAGCCCGTTTCCTTGGCGGGATTCGGCATTCCAAGCCCCGCCGCCGATGTCGTCCCCGGCAGCGTCATCGTCTCCGGGTACGCTTGCGGCATGGTCTCCTGTTTTTCCGCGTCCAGCTTCACCTGCCACTGTCCGCTCAAGTCGATTTTCATCATGGGTGTTGCAGCCTCCTTTCAAGCCAGAGGCTCTGCCTCTGGACTCCGCAAGGGGCATTGCCCCTTGACCCTTTCGCGCGATTGAGTTGGTGACTTCTTCATGCAATTTCCGCGTGTTTCGCTGGGATTTCGTCTCCGCAGAGGCGATTCCCCCTGTTCCAATCAAATTCAGCCAGAAAAAGAAAGACAAGTATGCCAAAACCCAAAAGTTCCTTCACCCAAGGATTCCCTTCCAAGCGAAATCCTTCCCCCACCTTGTGAGGGGTGCGCCTGCCCCAACGCAAATCGTCCCGAACCCTGACGCGCCAATCGAACGCGCAGGATTCTCCGTGCAAATGCGCACAGCCTTTTCCGGTGTCTGCCCGTAGCGCGCCATCAGGTTCTGGAACGCCTGCCGCATCAGCAGCACCGAGCCCGCCAGCGTGCCGTCGTGCAAACGCGCCTCGTGTCCGCGCACCGTGACCGCCTGCCCGCCTAAGGCGTATTCGCCGTCCGGCAAGCCCGCTGCTTCCATGCTGTCCGTAATCGCAACGGCTTTGTCCGCCCCCTTGCAGCGCAGAAGCACCTTCACCGCGTCGTCGTGCAGGTGAACACCGTCGCCGATGAACTCCGCGAATAGGCGGTCATCCGTCAATGCCGCGCCGGGAACGCCGGGTGCACGGTGCGTGAACGGCGTTTGTGCGTTGTAGGTGTGGGTAACGCGGGTCGCGCCCCAGTCCGCCGCCTGATGCACCTGTTCGTCGGTCGCAGCCGTGTGACCAATGGAAACGTGGATGCCGTTCTCCGCCGCCTTACGGATGAAATCTTCCGCGCCGGGCAGTTCCGGCGCCATCGTGATGACGCGCACTGCCTGAATGTCGCCGCCTGTCAGGTCAAGGAATGCCTCCCAGCTCGGATGCAGAAAAAACTCCTTCCGCTGCGCCCCTGCCTTCTCCGGCGATAGGAACGGCGCTTCCATGTGCGCCCCCAGCACCCGCGCGGCGTGCTGCTCCGGCGTATCCATCACACGGCGGACGGCGGCAATCACCCGGCGCGTATCCTCCACGCTGGCGGACATAGTCGTCGGCAGGAACGCCGCAACGCCCTCCTGATACAACTCCCGTGCCATCTGGCGAATCGCGTCCTCGCCCTGCATCGTGTCATGCCCGCGGAAGGCGTGGATGTGTGCATCGACAAACCCCGGCAGGACAAAATCCCCCTGCAGGTCTATCACAGCCTCGCCAGCCAACGGCGCTAAGCCCTCGCCCATCGCTGTCACGCGCCTGGTTTCCAGCCGGACGCACAGATTTTCCCAAAAATGGCCATCCGCAAAGAACAGCCCATTCCGCAGCAGCACCGTCAATGCACCTCGCATTCATTTTCTCATGAAACTCTCATGCAATTATCATACCACAAAGAAGGGTTTTTTTCAATCGGCGCAGAATTTCTTATAGGTTGAAACCATGCGATTTTCGGATGAAAATGCGCCAAGGCGCAAGCAGCGGGCGCAGGTGAATCCGAAAATTGCAAAAATGCGGATATCCGCCGAATTTGTTGCGGTTTCTTCTTCATTTGTTCACATTAGGCTCAAATTCGGGGTGTATACTATGCTCCGAAAGCAAAGGAGGAAATCACCGATGTCCTTTTTCTCGAAGATGCAGAACGCCCTCGCGAACTGGATGCAGGGGCGCAACGGCCCGGATAATCTCGGCTTCACAGCGCTCATCGCCGCTATCGTTTTCAGTTTGCTTTCGCTGTTCCGCCTGCCGCTGACGAGTTTCCTGTCCATGCTGTGCTATGTGTATGCTCTGTGGCGGATGCTGAGCCGCAACGTCGCCAAGCGGCAGGAGGAAAATCGCCAGTTCATGGACAAGACAGGGCACATGCAGACGGAAATCCGGCAGTTTTTCCTGCGGCTCAGGGGCATAAAGACCTACAAGTATTTCCGCTGCCCGCAGTGCAAAACGCGCCTGCGCCTCAAGCGCGGCTGCGGTGAAAAACACGTCACCTGCCCCAAATGCCAGCACAAGTTCGACGAAAGGGCGTAAACAATGTTCGGCTATGTCAGACCCTGTCTGGAATCGCTCGATGAGGCGCAGAAAAAGCGCTATCGGGCATGGTACTGCGGATTATGCCAATCACTGGGCGACCGCCACGGCTTCCGCGGCCGCATGACGCTCACCTACGACATGACGTTTCTGGCGATTTTCCTCTCTGCGCTCTATGAGCCGGCGGAAGCGCACGGGCAGATGCGCTGTCTGCCGCACCCGAAGGAAGCACACGATTTCGTCCGCACGTCGATGACGGATTACGCTGCCGATATGACCATCGCGCTGGCGTACTTCAAGGCGCTGGACGACTGGCAGGACGACCGCTCCCTGCCGGGCGGGCTGACCGCGCAGCTGTTGAAAAAGCGTTACGAGGCGGTCAGTGCGGATTATCCCCGCCAGTGCGCCGATTTGGAGAAGAACCTGCGGGCGCTGAGCGAGGTGGAAGCGGCGCACAGCGATTCCCCCGATGCGGCGGCAAACTGCTTCGGGGCGCTGATGGCATCGCTGTTCGTGCGCGAGGAGGATTACTGGTCGCGCACACTGCGGCTGTTCGGCGCGTCGCTGGGGCGGTTCATCTACATGGTGGATGCCGCCTGTGATTACGATGTCGACACGCGCAAGCACAGCTACAATCCCGTGCTGCTGATGGGGCGTCAGCCAGAGGACATGCGCGACGTGCTGACGCTGCTGCTTGGCGACGCTTCAGCGGCGTTTGAGTCGCTGCCTATCGTCTCCGATGCGGATATTCTGCGCAACATTCTCTATGAGGGTGTCTGGCAGAGCTACAACGAGTTCCTCCACCGCCGCGCCGAAAAGCAGAAGAAGCACAGCGGCAACACAACCAAAGAAAATGGGGACGATTCCCCGGTGAAAGGAGGCTGACGAGCATGGTCACAGACCCGCGGAAAGTGCTGGGTGTATCCGAAACCGCCAGCCAAGATGAAATCAAGCGCGCGTATCGCCGCAAAGCCAAGGAGTGTCATCCGGATTTGCATCCGAACGACCCCGACGCGGCGAAAAAGATGAACGAACTCAACGAAGCCTACGACATGCTGATGAACCCGGAGAAGTACGCCAACCGCCAGCAGCAGCAGAATCCGTATGGTGGGAATCCGTATGGCGGGAATCCGTATGGCGGCAGCAGTTACGGCGGAAATCCATACGGCTCTTACGGCGGCAATTCCTACGGCGGACAGCAGCAAGGCAATCCGTATGGTCAGCAGGGCGGCTATGACCCGTTCAGCGACTTCTTCGGCGGATTCGGCTACGGCGGCTATCAGACGCAGGTCAACCCGCCGCAGGAGCAGGCGGGCGATTCCGAGCCGGTTCGCGCTGCCATCCGCGATATTCTCGCCGGCCGGTACGCGTCGGCGTGTTCCATTTTGCAGAACGTCCCCAGCACGGGGCGGAATGCGCGCTGGTACTACCTGTCCGGCGTGGCGAACCACGGCGCGGGAAACCAGATTCAGGCGCTGGAACACATGAAGCGCGCGGTACAGCTCAGCCCGAACAATGCGACGTATCAGGCGCTTTTGCGGCAGTATCAGCAGGCAGGGCAGACGTATCAAACGAACGCATCCGGGTACAACACTTGGGCGATGGATCCGTCGAAGCTGTGCATGAGTTTGTGCTTTTTGCAGATGTTCTGTCCGCTGTGCTGCCGGTGCTATTAAGAAGCTGTGGCAATCCCCTTAATTTGGCGGAATTTTTCTATGCTGCTTGATTTGTTTGTTGCAGGGTTTTCGCCTCTGCGGAGTGAAATCCCCTGCGCAACACAAAAAACTGTATGCAATGCGCGCAACTGAATCGCGCAAAAGGTCAAGGAATCAGTTTCCTTGAGAAAGTGTAACTTTATGGGCAAAATCATCGGTATCGACTTGGGTACCACCAACAGCTGCGTCGCCGTGGTTGAGGGCGGCAGCGCAACCATCATTCCGAACGATAAGGGCGAGCGCACAACGCCGTCCGTCGTGGCATTCACCGACAGCGGCGAGCGGCTCATCGGCAGCGCGGCGAAGCGTCAGGCGGCAGTCAACGCCGACCGCACGATTGCGTCCGTCAAGCGCCATATGGGCACGGACTGGCGCAAGACCATCGCCGGGAAAAGCTATACGCCGCAGGAAATCAGCGCCATGATTCTTCGCAAGCTGAAGCAGGACGCGGAAAGTTACCTCGGCGAGCCCGTCACCGACGCGGTGATTACCGTCCCGGCGTATTTCGGGGATATTCAGCGTCAGGCGACAAAGGACGCGGGGCGCATTGCGGGTTTGAACGTCCGCCGCATCATCAACGAGCCGACCAGCGCCGCCCTCGCCTACGGGCTGAACAACGGCGCACCGCAGAAAATCATGGTCTACGACCTTGGCGGCGGCACGTTTGACGTATCCATCATCGAGATTGGCGAGGGTGTTATCGAAGTGCTGGCGACGTGCGGCGACAACCACCTCGGCGGCGATGACTTCGACGAGCGCATCGTGAATTTCGTCTGCGATGCTTTCCAGCGGGAACATCACGCTGACCTTCACCGTGATTTGGCGGCCATGGTGCGCGTGAAGGAAGCCGCCGAGCAGGCGAAAAAGGAGCTGTCCGTCACCGAGATGACCACCATCAGCCTGCCCTTCATCAGCACAGTCGGCGGTCAGGCGGTGCATTTGGAGCAGACGCTGACCCGCGCGAAGTTCAATGAACTGACGGCGGATTTGGTTGAGCGGACGGAAGGTCCTGTCCGCAGCGCCCTCAGCGACGCGGGCATTGCCGCCAGCGAGCTGGGCAAGGTGCTGCTGGTCGGCGGTTCGACGCGCATTCCCGCCGTGCAAGAGAAGGTTCGCCAGCTGACCGGCATCATGCCGAGCAAGAGCATCAACCCCGACGAATGCGTGGCGCAGGGCGCGGCGATTCAGGGCGACACGCTGAATGAACACACGACGCTGACAAACTCCACGGGCTTGCTGCTGCTGGACGTAACCCCGCTTTCGCTGGCAATTGAGACGGTCGGCGGCGTCGCGACCCGCGTCATCGAGCGCAATTCCACCCTGCCTGTGCACTATCAGCAAGTGTTCACCACGGCGGGCATGTTCCAGTCGTCAGTAGAAATCAACGTCCTGCAGGGTGAGCGCCCGATGGCGCGGGACAACAAGAGCATCGGCAAGTTCCGTCTGAAAGGCATCCGCCGCGCAATGGCAGGCGTACCGAAAATTGAGGTCACGTTCGATATTGACACCAACGGCATCCTGACCGTCTCCGCGCGCGACCAGGACACTGGACGCGCCCAATCCATCACCATCACCGCCGACAACAAAATGAGCGAGGATGAAATTCAGCAGGCGATTCGCGATGCGGAGCAGTACGCCGCGCAGGACGCTTTCCGCCGCGACCTGATGGACACCATCAATCAGGCGCAGCACCTTTTGGCGCAGGTAAGCGCTGCCTTGAACCAGTGCAGCAAGCAGCTGGACAAGGACGAGAAGAAGCGCGTCAAGGACGATGAAGCTGCCCTTCGCCATCTGATTGGGCGTGCCAAGCCCGACAAAATGACGGCGGATGACCTGTCCGCCATCAAGAGCGCCATGTCGACCCTCGAAAACAGCAGCGCCCACCTGATGAGCCTCTTCGACCCGAACGCGCAGAGCGGCGGGCAGTCATGACGAAGCCGCACCACGTCCGGCGTGCGCTGCTGATTGCCCTGACCGTCGTGGCGGCGCTTGTCGCAGGGGGCATGGTTTACCTGACAAGCTGTGCCGCGGCGGAGCAGACCGTCACGGCGATTCTGCCGACGCTGCTGGGCAGTCTGGAATAACAAGCAAGGGGATTGCGTCCACAATTTCGGACACAATCCCCTTTTTCGTTGCAATAATCATCAGAACAGCAGCAGAATCCCCTGCGCCGCCAGCACCGCCGCGCACGCCGCAAGCGCCACCGTCAGCAGACTCTTCCCTTTCCACGCAAGGAACACCGCTACTACCAAACCAACCGCCGCCGTGCGCATATCCCCCGTGGAATACAATACGTCGGGAATCGTCATTGCCCCCAGCACCGCAAACGGCACATAGTGCAGGAACGACTTGATGAACGTTGATTTGATTTCCTTGCGGAAAATCGTCAGCGGCAGCATCCGAATCAGGTACGTCACACCCGCCATCACAAGCAGGTAAATCGGAAAATTTGCCGTCATTGCGCATCACCCGCTTTCGTTTCTTCCTCCCGCACGGGGAAGAGCCACGCGCCCAGCGCCGAGGCGGCAATAGCACAGATGATGATGACAAACCCGCTGGACACCTGCGAGAGCATCGGCACATAACGGAAGCACAGGCTCATCGCGATAGCCATCAGCACGACAATGCGCACGGGCTTCTCCTTGCGCGCGGGCGGCAGGATGATGGCGAGGAACATGCCGAAAATCGCGATACCGAGCGCATTGCGGAGGAAAACCGGCAGCAGCGTGCCCGCGACCGCGCCCAGAATCGTACCGACCGACCAGCCGAGGTACGGCGCGGTCATCAACCCATACAAATACCAGTGACTGACCTTCCCCGGCTGACTGGATGCGACAGCGAATATCTCGTCCGTATTCATGAAAGAGAAGAACAGGCGGCGCGGTGTGTTCATATCCGAATCCATCTTCTGGGAGATGGACAGACTCATCAGCGCATAGCGGAGGTTGATAATCAGCTGCGTCAGCGCGACTTCGAGGTACGACGCCTGTGCGAGAATCAGCGGCAGCCCGGCAAACTGTCCCGCACTGGTGACGTTCGTCATGGAAATCAGCAGCGCTTCGAGCGGCGACAAGCCATCCGCCACTGCCTTCATGCCGAACGTGAACGCAACGGATAGGTAGCCCAGCCCAATCGGGATTCCATGCCGGAAGCCCTTCGCAAAGAGTTTACGATTCATCGTCATTGATGCCTTCTTGTCGAAAAAGTCGGAACACAGCGTCTATGATAGCACGAAGTCCGCCCCTTCGTCAACGTCTATGCAGCAAAAGAACAGCAGGGGACTTCGTCCCGTTTCATTTGTCCCTGCACCCATTTCGCGATTGGCTGATGGCGGAAAAGACATCACCCGACGCGCCGCCGAGTTGTGCGGTATTGCCCATGCAAAACCGGCAGCTGATGGCACTTCATCGACTGCCGGTTTGTGTCTGTTCCTTCTGCAAACATAAGCAGCCACACACCGTAGCGCATGGCTGCTATGGATATTGATTCAGTTCGACAAACTGGAAGTTAGCGCTTTCTTCATATAGACCTCCTTAATTTGGAATCTCTTTTTGAACATTCTGAATCATTTTATTAAAATCTTCCTTCATTAAACACTGATCCTCCGGTGAATAATAAAAATGTCCAGAAGTTTGCAAAGACTTGACACATATACAAGGGTTATCCTTAAATAATTTACTACATTTAGGGGAAACCATTTCATCTAACATAGATAGATATATATGCGACGGTGTTAGTAATTTCCCTATGATTTTTCTTGTCTTTCGTATTTCAGAAAACAACTCAAGGTATCTTGGAATCCAACCAAAGTATCTTAAAATATGATTATCTCTTTCTATGCTATACGCATTTTGTGCTGCGAGAGACCATTTATCATCAGGTTTAATATTTCCCGTAAAAACTCGCCATGATGTTCTAAATAAACGAAGGGTAACTCTCACTTTTAACGGAACATTTAGAAGAAATAATTCTTCTACCGGTTTTTCTATCGCTTCTTGTATAGCAAACAGTGTCCCCATGGAATGAGCGACAATAATGATTTTATTGTTGGTTTCTGATAGTTCTTCAAGAGCATTCTTTACTTGCTGCTTCCATTCAGTCATAGAGGCTTGCGAAAAGTCCTTTACACTTCCTCCATGACCTTTTAACGATAGATTGCATATTGACCAATTTGGAGGAACAAGCGATAAAAAAGGTTCAAAATGACTTGTCGTTCCAAGAATGCCATGTATAAATAAAATTGCTATTCTCTCTTGGTCACTCGCCATAAAATCACCTCACCAATTCCGATTTGTTGCTTTGTTTATGATGCAGATTCTATCATATTGGTTTTTTCTTTATGGAACGGAAGCCCGAAGGCTGCCCCACACGTCAAGCTACTCCTCTTTCCACAGGTTCATTATCACCTTCGTCGGCGGAGCTATCCGCATCATCAACATCCAGATTAGGCTCTGCCGCTTCCTGTTCTTTTTATGCCAGCTGAAGCTCATACAGCTTCTTGTAAATGCCGTCCTGCTTCAGCAGTTCCTGATGCGTGCCGGATTCGCGAATTTGCCCGTGGTGCATCACGATAATGCGGTCAGCGTGCTGAATGGTCGAAAGGCGGTGCGCGACCATAATCGACGTGCGGCCCTGCATCAGCCGCTCCAGCGCTTCCTGAATCCACTGCTCCGTCTTCGTGTCGATATTCGCCGTCGCTTCGTCCAATATCAGAATTTTCGGGTCATGCGCCAGCGTCCGGGCAAACGACAGCAATTGCCGCTGCCCCGCGGAGAACGTCGCGCCGCGCTCCGTCACATGCTCATCGTAGCCGTTCGGCAGCCGCTCGATGAACCGCGACGCATTGGTGTATTCCGCCGCCTGACGTACCTGCTCATCAGTGATTTCCTCGTCGCGCAGGCGGATGTTGCTCTTGATGTCGCCCGTGAAGATGAACACATCCTGCTGCACCTGCCCGATTGCGGCACGAAGCTGGTCGCGGGTCAGGTCGCGCACATCCACGCCATCGACGCGGATGCTGCCCTTCTGCACGTCATAGTAACGCCCAATCAGATTCAGGATGGAGGATTTACCCGCGCCCGTCGCGCCGACGAACGCCACCTTCTGCCCCGGCTCGATGGTGAAGGACACGTCCTTCAGCACCCAGTTCACGTTATCATACGCGAACCAGACGTGGTCGAACTCGATTTTGCCGCGCACAGCGGGCAGCTTCTTCGCGTCCGCTTTGTCGGACAGCATAGGCTTTTCGTCCAGCAGGGTGAAGATTTTCTCGGCGGACGCAATGGCGCTTTGCAGCGTCGTGAACTGCTCCGCCAGCTCCTGTACGGGCGTGAACAGCTGGGAAATGTACTCCGTGAATGTGTACAGCATACCGATGGAAATCACGCCGTCCAGCACCAGCGCGCTGCCGCCGCCCAGAATAATCGCCATTGCGATAACGGACAGGAAGTAAATCGACGGGCGGAAAATGGCGAACACCATCATTTCGCGCACGCCCGCGCGGTAGAGGGATTCGTTCTTTTCCTCAAACTCGGCGCATTTCTCCTTCTCACGCGCGAAAATCTGGATGACCCGCATTCCCGACAGATGCTCGCTCAAAAAGGTATTCAGCGTCGTGATGCGCGTCTTGACGATTTGGTACGTCTTGCGGCTCAATTTGCGGAACACCACCGTCAGCGCCGCCATCACCGGTACCAGCACGAACGACAGCATTGCCATGCGGAAGTTCATCACCATCATAATAATGGCAAGTCCGATGATTTTGACGACGTTTCGGAACAGGCGGACAATCGTGTTGGCATACAGGTCATTGACCGCCTCGGTGTCGTTGGTGATGCGCGTAACGATTCTGCCCACAGGCGTCAAGTCGAAGAAGCGCATGGAGAGGCTTTCGACATGCGCCATCAGCTCATTGCGCAGGGTATAAACGATGTTCTGCCCGGTTTCCTGAATCTTCAGGTACTGCAGGCGGTTGCAGACAAATTGCAGCAGCAGAATCGCCACATACAGCCCCGCCGCAATCAGGATGCCCTGAAAGCGCGTTTCCGGCGGCAGATCCTGCGCGCTCTGCTGGGTGATGTACTTGTCAATCGCGTCGCCGATGATGCGCGGGCGGGCAATGTCGAACACCGTCAGCAGCCCCACCAGCACACAGCACAGCGCAACCGTTTTCCAGTAGGGCCTGATGTAGCCCATCAGGCGCAGGAAGGCGTTGCCGTGATACGAAACGTCCTGCGGCTCGTTATCCCCGAACTTACTCCGCATGTGCAGCGCCTCCTTCCTCGTGAAGTTCCTTTTCCAGCTGCTGCTTGCGGTACAGGCTTGCGTACAACTTGCCGTTGTTCAGCAGCTCCTCGTGCGTGCCGTACTCCTCCACCTTGCCTTCGTCCAGCACAAGAATGTGGTCGGCATCCTGAATGGTAGAAATGCGGTGCGCTACGATGATGGTCGTGCGACCCTTGCGCAGGCGGCGCAGGTTATCCAGTATTTGCCGTTCTGTGTCCGTATCAACAGCAGAGAGCGCATCGTCCAGCAGCAGAATCGGCGCATCCTTCATCAGCGCGCGGGCGATGGAGGAACGCTGCTTCTGACCGCCGGAAATCGTCACGCCGCGTTCGCCCACCAGCGTCTGGTACTGCTTGGGGAACTCCATGATGTTATCGTGGATGCAGGCGTTTTTCGCCGCCTCCTGCACCGCTTCCAGCGACTTGTTGTCTGAGCCGAACGCGATGTTGTTCTGCAGCGTGTCAGAAAAGAGGAAGTTATCCTGCGGCACACAGGCGATATTCCTGCGCAGCGCCGCCAGCGGGATTTCGCGCAGATTGTGTCCGTCGATGGTAATCATGCCGTCCGGTACGTCGTACAGGCGCATGAGCAGGCTCGGCAGCGTGCTTTTGCCCGAACCGGTGCGCCCCAGCACCGCCAGCGTCTCGCCCGCCTTCACATGCACCGACACATCTTCCAGCACCGGCACGGTCGGCTGGTCGGGATAGGCAAAGGACAGGTGTTCAATGTCGATATCGCCCCTGAGCGTCTGAATCGAAGGGTCCACCATGTCGCCGTCCACGATTTCCGGCTTCGCGTCAAAAATCTCCTGAATGCGGCGCAGGCTCGCCAGCCCCTGGCTGACGCTCGTGATGCACTCGCCCACCGCCATCATCGGCCACACCAGCATCGTCACATACGAGTTGAAGCTGATAAACTGCCCGATGTTGATTTCGCCGTAAATCGCCAGATAGCCGCCGTAAGCCAGCGTCAGCAGACTCGCTATACCGACAATCAAGTCCAGCAGCGGCATCACCAGCGCCTGCAGGCGCACAACGCCGAGGTTCTTTTCCTTCGTGAACAGCGTCGTCTTCGCAAAAGCGTACAGCTCCTTGCGTTCCTGCACGAAGGATTTAATCACGCGGATGCCCGACACCGTTTCCTGCACTTGATCCGTCAGCGTCGAGAACGCCTGCTGCTTGGCCAGAAAGCGCTTGTGCATCACCTTGCCATAGAAGTAATCGCCGAAGATGATGAGAATCAGCGGCAGCACCGCCACACCCGTCAATTTCGGGCTGACATACGTCATCATCTGCCACAGCACCAACAGCAGCATCACCGTCGCGTCGAATGCGCTGATGACGTTCATGCCCACCAGCGTGCGAACCGCCTGCAGGTCGTTGATGAAGCGCGCCATCAGGTCGCCGGTCTTGTGCTCGTTGTAATAGTGCGGCGAGAGTGAGGATAAGTGCGCGAACAAATCGCTGCGCAATTCCTTCTCAATCGACCGCGCCGACCCGAATAGGAAAAAGCGCCACGCAAAACGCCCCACCGCGATAATTACGCCAATCAGCACAATCTTCCAGACCAACCCCATCACGCCGCCCATATCCAGCGTGTGCTGATCCAGCCCGTTGGTAATTTCGCCTGTGAACCGCGGCACATAGGTATTCACCTCGTCCACAATGAACAGCGCCAGAATGCCCAGAATGTACTGCCACCAGTGACGGCGGACATATCGCCACGCCAGCTTCAGCTCCTTCATTGCTGCCTCCTTATGCTTCGTAACGACTCATTGTAGCACATTTCGGCGCAAAAAGACACACATTCGCCGAAAATTCCGCGCAGGTTTACAATCCGGGCGGGCGTTTGTTTCCTTGCGGGATGGAAAGGGAAAAAGATGCCCCCGGAACGGCGGATTTCAGCGTTCCGGGGGACTCTATTTACTTCGCCACGTTGTTGCTCGGCGTCCCATTCAAGAAGTTCCTTACATTCTCCACCGCCGTATCCATCAGCCGCTGGCGCGCCTCGTGGCTCGCCCACGCGATGTGCGGCGTGATAATCATGTTGTCCAGCCCCAGCAGCGGGTTGTCCGCCCGAATCGGCTCGGTGGACACCACGTCCGACGCGGCGGCGTACACCTTGCCAGACAGCAAAGCATCCCGCAAATCCGCTTCGTTGATGAGCCCGCCGCGCGCGGTATTGAGCAAAATCACGCCGTCTTTCATCTTCGCCAGCGCAGTTTTGTCAATCATGCCGACGTTCTCCGGGGTCTGCGGGCAGTGCAGGGACACAATGTCGCTGCGGGCGTACAGTTCGTCCAGCGGCACATAGCCTTCGCCCGATCCGTGGCGGCTGTAATAAATGACATTCATGCCGAACGCGCGGGCGAGTTCCGCCGTCGCCTGACCGATGCGCCCATAGCCGACGATGCCGAACGTCTTGCCCGCCAGCTCCATCAGCGGATAATCCCAGAAGGAGAAGTCTCGGCAAGCCGTCCAGCGTCCCTGCTGCACCGCGTCGTTGTGATGGCCGATACGGTGGCAGATTTCCAGCAGCTGCGCCATCACGAACTGCGCGACCGCCTGCGTGCCATAGGACGGAACATTTGCGACAACGATGCCCTTTTCCTTCGCCGCCGCAATGTCAATGACGTTGAAGCCCGTCGCCAGCACACCGATGTAGCGCAGATTCGGGCAAGCATCCATCGTTTGGCGGGTAATGGGCGTCTTATTGGTGAGGATGATCGGCGCGTCGCCGATGCGGGGGAGAATCTCCTCCGGCGCGGTATAATCGTAGACAGTCAAGTCGCCCAAGGCGGCGAGGGCTTCCCAGCTCAGGTCGCCGGGATTCTCCACAGCGCCGTCCAGAATGGTGATTTTCATGGGTGTGTACCTCCTGCGGTGGTTTGTTTCGGTTCCTATTATATAGCAGGGTGTGACAGAATTGCAAGGGGATTTTGCGGATGCGCAAAGCAGAGAAGGAGAATCTAACTCCCTCCGGAGCACGCACTTTTCGCCTCTCCGGGGTGCTTTTCTCTCATGCCTTGATTTCTGCCCAAATCCGCTCCGCCGTTTCCTTGCACGCATCCCGCTCCGGCGCAAGTTCTCCGAACGCAGCAGCAAACACTTCGTACAGGCATTGCTGCACGTCGGATTCGCATCGGCAACCCGGCAGCCGCGCGGCAATAGCGTAGGCTTCCGCCTCGTACTCGTCCTGCGGTGCGCCGGGAAAAAGCTGCATCACATCCCAATCGAGGAGGCAGCGGTCAACGAGTTGGAATCGCCAGTCAGCCATGTTTATCCTCTCTTTCTGCTGTCATACACCATTTTCCGCAGTTTGGCCATGCTATCGGGCTTGGAGAAGCGCCTGTCCATGCCCCCGTCGCGGGAGTCCCGGATATTCTATCGGCGCCGCCTCATTTGTACGGTGGTGGCGATAGCCCGACCGCCGCCGTCCATCCACCTAATTCGCCTTTTTTCGCGAAAAATCCTGCTTTATACTATTTCCAGATAAGAATGCGCAAGCAGATGGCGCAGGTGAATCTGGAAATCGTATTACGTCCATTTTTCCCGGACAAGCAGGGATTCCCATCATGCGCTCCTCCAAAGCCGGGCAGACTGCATCTCGGAAGGAGGAATGCCGCATGGACAGGAAACGACCTTTGCACCCCAGTCCGCTGGTGAAAACGCTCGCGGACGCTCAGCGCCGCATGAGCCGCACCGACGTGCTTGGCTCGTGGACAGGCGTGCCGTGGGAGGACGCGGACGAAGAACCCGTGCAGGACGCTGATGACCTGTGACGTGCATTTGACGCGCGTGCTGGGGCTTCCCGCCGTGCTGCGCGGGCGCTCACAGGGCCATGTGGAACGCGCCGTACTCGAAAACGACGGTCACGCGCTGCGCGGGCTGATTGTCCGGCGCGGGTTCGGCGGCGCAAAGTGGGTCGCGAGGGACAGCATCGCCCTGCTCGGCGACGTGTCTGTCATCCTCCGCGCCTGCCCAACGCACTTGCCCCGCAAAACGGATTTCCGCCTGCGCACTGTCAAGGATACGCGCGGCTTGACCCTCGGCTGCGTGACGGATGTGCTCATCAGCGCGGACAATCTGCTCGTCAGTGAGCTGGAGGTCTCCCTCGGTTTGATTGACGATTTCCGCGACGGACGGCGGCGCATCCGCCACTTTTCCGCTTCACCCGACGGCGATGTTCTCGTTCCGGAAGGCGAAATTCTCTTGGAAGGGAGGGAAACGCAGTGAACAAGATGCTGATTGGCTCGGCGGTCGGTCTGGCAATGGGTATCGGGCTGATGATGCTGCCCGGCATTCGTCAGGATGTCCAGAAAGGCGCAAACAAAGTCAAGAAAGCCGTGCAGGACATGAGCGAAGGACAGCAATAATGGAGGCGGGCAGGATTGCACCATCATGCGTCCTGCCCGTTTTCCCATCCGCTGCGAAAGGAGGAAAAGCGCATGGAGAAAGCCGTCACGCGGCGCAAATGGACAGCGGGGCTAATCATCGCCGGAGCAGCTGCACTGGTAATTACATTCTGGTCGCTGATCATGTCGATGCTGTCGCTGCTGGCAGTCGCAGGCGTTTTGACGCTGCTGTCCCTGCCGCTGTGCAAAGTACTGGAAAAGCGGCTGCCCAGCGGCGCGGCGGCGGCGATCGCCTTGCTGACATTGCTCGGCGCAGTGCTGGGAATGCTCTGGGGGCTGATTCCGCCCCTCTTGCGGCAGAGTGCGCAGCTCATGTCGCGCCTGCCCGCGCTGCTGGACAGCCTGCGGGAGCTGCTCGCCCGATGGAGTGCTGCGCTCGAAGCGCGCGGTATCCCCCTCGGCGACATGCAGGCGGAGCTGTTCTCGCGCATCAGCGCTGCCGCGGGGCAGCTTGCCGCAACGCTCGTCAGCGGGATTCGCCGCCTGACCGGGAGCGTCAGCCAATGGCTGCTTGCACCGCTGCTGTCGTTTTACTTTTTGCGTGACCGCAAGCGCTTTTGCCTCCTGCTGTCGCTGGTTCTGCCCGTCAAATACCGTGCGCGCGGCATCCGTGCCGCCCGTGAAATGCGCCGCGAATCCGCCCTGTACCTGCGCGGACAGCTGATTCTCTCGCTGTTCGTCGCCGCCATGACCGCTCTTGCGCTGCTGCTCACGCGTACGCCCGGCGCGCTGCTGCTGGGGCTGTTCATGGGCGTGATGGAGCTGATTCCCTATATCGGCCCGTTCATTGCGGGCGTTCCGGCGGTGCTGCTGGCGCTGCAAAGCGGCTGGACGGCAGCGCTGTGGACACTGCTGGCAATTTGCCTTGTGCAGCAGGTGGAAGCGAACCTGCTCTCCCCGCGTCTACTCTCCGGCGCGACGCGGCTGCATCCGCTGGCGGTACTGCTGGCGATTGCCTTCGGCGGCATGGCGGGCGGCGTGGTCGGAATGATGGCGGCGCTGCCGCTGGTTGTGTGCGTGCGCGGGGCAGTTAGAGGGTGGCGAGAGTGAGAAAAGCACCTTGTATACAACCAGTCCGCAAAAAAATCATCGCCGCAGGGAAATTTCTTTCTCTGCGGCGAATATTGTATGCAATTAGATTACATTGTACAGGTTACTTCGCGATGAAGTTCACCAGATGACCCGGCACGAAGATAACCTTCGTCACAGTCTTGCCCGCGAGGATCTTCTGGATTTCCGGCAGCTGCTGGAGTTCCGTCTCCGCGCGTTCCTTCGTCATGTCGGCGGGAATCATCACGCGGCCGCGAACCTTGCCGCAGACCTGCACGGCGATTTCGATTTCCGACTTCACCAGCGCGTCTTCGTCCCACGTCGGCCACTTCTGATACGTCATCGTGCCGCCGAAGCCCTGATTCTCCCACATTTCTTCCGTGATGTGCGGCGCAACGGGGTTGAGCAGCAGGAGCAGGGTTTTGAGTTCCCCACGCGTCACGCTGCCGGCGGAAACCATCTCATTCACCAGCGTCATCATCTGCGCGATGGCGGTGTTGTACTTCATGGCTTCATAATCCAGCGAAACCTTCTTAATCGTCTCATGCATGAGCGCGTTCAGCTTCTCGCTGTACCCCTCGTCGGGCGTCACGTTCTCCTGCAAGCGCCACACGCGGTCGAGGAAGCGGCGGCAGCCCTTCGCGCTCTGCGTGCTCCACGGAATCGCCTGATCGAACGCGCCCATGAACATCTCGTACACGCGGAAAGCGTCCGCGCCGATTTCGTCGATGATATCATCCGGGTTGACAACGTTGCCGCGCGACTTGGACATCTTCTCGCCGTTCTCGCCCAGAATCATGCCGTGGCTGGTGCGCTTCTGGTAGGGTTCAGGCGCGGGAATCACGCCAATGTCATGCAGGAACAGATGCCAGAAACGGCTGTACAGCAGATGCAGGGTCGTGTGCTCCATGCCGCCGTTGTACCAGTCCACGGGCAGCCAATAGCGAAGCGCTTCGGGCGAGGCAATGGCAGTTTCGCAGTGCGGGTCGCAGTAGCGCATGAAGTACCAGCTTGACCCTGCCCACTGGGGCATGGTGTCGGTTTCGCGCGTCGCCGGGCCGCCGCAGCACGGGCAGGTGGTGTTCACCCAGTCATGCATGACGGACAGGGGGGATTCGCCGGAATCGGTCGGCTCGTAGTTGTCCACCATCGGCAGCGTCACAGGGAGCTGATCTTCCGGCACAGCCACCATACCGCACTTGTCGCAGTGCACAATCGGGATGGGTTCACCCCAGTAGCGCTGGCGGCTGAACACCCAGTCGCGGAGCTTGTAGTTGACCTTCTTCTCGCCCAGCCCGTTCTTCTCCAGATACTCGATGATCGCTTCCTTCGCCTGCGCGACCTTCATGCCATCAAGGAAGCCGGAATTGACCATCACGCCGTCCTGAATATCGGTATATGCTGCTTCCTCAATATTACCGCCCGCGACGACCTCAATCATCGGGATGCCGAACTTGTGCGCAAACTCCCAGTCGCGGGTGTCGTGCGCCGGAACAGCCATGATTGCGCCCGTGCCGTAGGTCATCAGAACATAGTCGCTCAACCAAATCGGGATTTCCTTGCCGTTGACGGGGTTGACGGCGCGGACGCCCTCAATCTGCAGACCCGTCTTGTCCTTCGCCAGCTCGGCGCGTTCAAAGTCGCTCTTCTTCGCGGCTTCCGCGCGGTACGCCATGCACGCGTCGTAGTTGGTGATTTGGTTCTTCAGCTTGTCAATCAGCGGATGCTCAGGGGACAAGACCATGTACGTCGCGCCGAAGAGCGTATCCGGGCGCGTGGTGAAAACGCGCACCTTCTCGCCCGGCACGGTCAGGGAAAAATCCACTTCCGCGCCGACACTGCGGCCAATCCAGTTACGCTGCTGCACCTTCACCTTGTCGATGAAGTCCACCGTGTCCAAGCCGTCGAGCAGCTTCTGGGCATAGGCGGTAATCTTCAGCATCCACTGCTTCTTGACCTTGCGGATGACCTGCGTGCCGCAGCGCTCGCACACGCCGCCGACAACTTCCTCATTCGCCAGACCGCACTTGCAGCTGGGGCACCAGTTAATCGGCATTTCGGACTTGTACGCCAGCCCGTGCTTGAACAGCTGAAGGAAAATCCACTGCGTCCAGCGGTAGTAGGACGGGTCGGTGGTGTTGACCTCGCGGGAATAGTCGAAGGAGAAGCCGATTTTCTGCAATTGCTCGCGGAAGTGGTCGATGTTCTTCTTCGTCACGATGGCGGGGTGAACCTTGTTCTTGATGGCGTAGTTCTCCGTCGGCAGACCGAAGGCGTCCCAGCCGATGGGGAAAAGGACATTGCAGCCCTCCATGCGGCGCTTGCGGGCGATGATGTCCATCGCGGTATTGGAGCGCGGATGCCCGACGTGCAGCCCCTGTCCCGACGGATACGGGAACTCAATCAGGCCGTAGAATTTCGGCATGGTGTAGTCGTTCTTCGCCTCGAAAACGTGACTGTCCGCCCAGCGCTTCTGCCACTTCGGTTCGATGGCTTTGGGGTCATAGGGTTTGAATTCCATGATGCTTCCTCCCTGCTTTTCTCGGACGGAACAAAAAAACGTTCCGCCCCTGCAAATTCTGCAAAGACGAAACGGATGTTTCGCGGTACCACTCTGCTTGTCCGGACGTGCCGAACCTCTCTTGCGCGTAACGTGCGCCATTCGCCGAACCCTTCGTCCGGTTTGCGCTCCGGGGCGAGCGGCTGACAGGCGTCTGACCGCGCTTCCACCAGCACGCGGCTCTCTGGAACAGACGGAACTTCCAGCGTTCCCCTTCATTGCGGGACAAAGTCAGTATAATGCTTTTGGCGGGCGTTGTCAAGGGTTTCGGTCTTTGCTTTTTCGGTGTTTTTACACGCAGAATGGTTCGCTTCAGCCGAATTTTGTGCTATACTGTTAGCAATTATGCTGCGGCAAGGAGGAAAGGCGTTATGCACCTGATTATCCCCAAGAATTACAATCCCGTGCTGAACCTGCGGGATACGGAAATCGCCATCAAACTGGTCAAGGATTTTTTCGAGACGGAGTTAGCCCGCGCGCTGAACCTGACCCGTGTGTCCGCGCCGATTATGGTCACACCCGGCAGCGGTCTGAACGACAACCTGAACGGCGTCGAACGACCGGTATCCTTTGACGTTCTTGAAACCGGCGAAACGGCGGAAATCGTCCATTCGCTGGCGAAATGGAAGCGTCAGGCGCTCAAAACGTACGGCTTCCAGCCCGGTGAAGGGCTGTACACGGACATGAACGCCATCCGCCGCGACGAAACGACCGACAACATCCACTCGATTTTCGTCGACCAGTGGGACTGGGAGAAAATCATCACCCCTAAGCAGCGCACGATGGAGACGCTGCAAGCGACCGTCCGCGCGATTTACCTCACCCTGCGCAAGACGGAGGGCTTCGTCTGCGCGCATTATCCGCACATCAAGCCCGAACTGCCCGACGACATCACGTTTGTCTCGTCGCAGGAATTGGAGGATTTGTATCCCGACCTGCCGCCGAAGGAACGCGAATACCGGGCGGTACGCGAATACGGTGCGGTGTTCCTGACGGGCATCGGCGGCGCGCTGCGTTCCGGACAGATGCACGACGGCCGCGCCCCGGACTACGACGACTGGTCACTCAACGGTGACATTCTGCTCTACGACCCGCTGCTGGACATTGCGCTGGAAGTGTCGAGCATGGGCATCCGCGTTGACCCGGACGCGCTGCGCCGTCAGCTTGCCATTCGTGGCTGCGAGGAGCGCGCGGAGCTGCCATTCCAAAAGGCGCTGCTCAACGGCGAGCTGCCCCAGACGATGGGCGGCGGCATCGGGCAGAGCCGCATGTGCGTCTACCTGCTGCGCAAGGCGCATGTGGGCGAGGTGCAGGCGAGCCTGTGGCCGCTGGACGTGCAGGAGGCGTGCAGGAAGGCAAATATTCAGCTGCTGTAAGCAAAGCAATGAGGGCAAGCCTGAAATGCGGCTTGTCCCCCTGTTTTATTATCCCGTATGAAATTGCCCCATCATGCAGAGACTCTCGCCGCTGCCCCATCTGCTTCATACTGCACGATCCACCGCCGAAATGCTTCCTGACTTACGCCTGCCTCTGCTGCTGCGTCACGCATGCTTTTCTTTCCGAATTTGCCTTTTGCTGATATCCCATAAAATGCTTCCTCCATGATTGACAGTTTGGTTTTTTACTGTCTCACATAGAGGGAGCATATCACATTCCCCAGCAGTGTCTTCATATCCGCGCAGGGAAGCGTTCACTCCCCTGCGCGGACGTTTTTTGACTGGCTTATACTATTCCCAAATGAGAATTCGCGGCGCAGGTGAATTCGGAAATAGTATTACTTCTTTTCCGCCCCCATCGCGCCCGTCATCAGGATAGCACCCGAAATCGCGGCGAGCAGCATCAGGATGAAGGAGAGGATGAACGGAACGCCCAGCGCGCCGATGGTGGACGTGCCGCCGAAAATCAGCACGAGGTCATCCATGCGGAAGTTGATTTCCGTCACCAGATAACGGAACCACGCAACCAGTGTGCACGCCAGACCAGCCGCCGCCAGCAGACCAATCTTCTTCACGCCCGCGACGAAGTAGCACACTGCCGACACGAGGAGCAGCACCAGCACAACCGCGTCGAAGTTCATCTTCGTGGTCGCAGCCGTGTCAATGATGATGTAGAAGATAGCCGCCAGCACCGCAATCACCGCTGCGACAATCGAAAGCGTCTTGCGGTCAGCGGACGCCGCCTTTTTCTTGACGTCCATGAAGTAGGACACCAGCATCGCGAGACCGAAGAGCGCTGTCAGCACAATCAGCACGATGCGCGCAATCAGCATGTCCGTCTCGACCCAAGACGTCGTGTGGACAACGTGGCTGGTTTCGTTCATGCCGTTCATAGCGGCGGAGTTCGCGTAGGTATAGAGGAAGTTCTTCGCCGAAGTGCGGAGGTTGTTCAGCAGCTTGCCGTCTTCCGCCGCCCAGCCTTCAATCTTCGACACCAGCCAGTCGCCGGAGGACAGCCAAGTGTCATTGCCCGCTTCCAGACCGATGGAAACGTCCATCCAGTTGCGGTTCGCCATAACAGCGTCCGTCAGCGTCACGCCGACGAAGCCCCATTCTTTGCGCAGAACTTCGTTGCAAAGTCCGCTGTGCGCGCCCGCCCAGCGCGTGCCGATACGGTTGAAGGAGGTCATGGCGGCGTTCGCACCGCCCTCTTCCACCGCGTACTGGAAACCCTTCAGGTAGATTTCACGAATCGCCTGTTCCGTCGCGAAGGTTGCGACCGACTGGCGGTACGTCTCAAAGTCATTGAGCGCGAAGTGCTTGATGTAGACGACCAGACCCTTCGAGCGAGCCGCTGCCACTTCCTGCGCCGCCATCTTGCCGGACAGGAAGCCGTCCTCGGAGTAATACTCGAAGTTACGGCCGGAGTAAGGCGTGCGGTGGATGTTCATCGCCGGGCCATACCAGCCAACCACGCGGTTGTCGGAGCGCAGCGCGTCTTCGCCCATCGACAGGCCGACATTGTAGAGGATTTCCGTGTTGAACGTCGCCGCCATGACCGGTTCGGAGGTGTACGCCACCGTGGAGTTGTTGCCGGCATACGTCGCCTTGATGCCCTGCGGGCCGTCCGCTGCCACCGTCGCGGGCAGACCGATGGAGTCGATTGCCCGCGTGCCGTAGCCGGAGTGGCCAACCAGTTCCGCCAAATCCGTCAGCGTCAGCTGATTGAGCAGATCCACCCACATCGGGTCGTCGTAGTCCTTGCCAATCAGGTTCGCCAAGGTGTAGTTCGTCGCGGTTGAACCCGTAATGGCCGTCTCGTCGGGTGCTTCCGCCGTGTAGTTGAATTGCAGACCGTTGATAATAGCGTCGTTCGCCGTCAGGCTGTCATAAGAAACCGGCCAAGTGCCCTGCCAGTCGCTGCGGGACAGGTACGTCACGAGGTTCTCGCCGTAGCTGTTCAGATCCGCATCACCGAACTGGTTGGTAATCTTGTAGCCCGTGCCGGACACGCTGTACGTCGCATTGTCGTCGCTGTCGACCGTGAACTTATAGACCTTTGCCGCGTCGCCAGGGGCATCCATCGCCGCCGCGCCGTTCGCGGTCAGCGTTGCGGTTTCCGCCTCTTCTGCGCCTTCCGCAGCCGGCGTTTCCTGTGCGATGGGGGCATAGCCCTTCGCCGCGAGGATGTTGTTCACCGCGTCGTGTGCATCCAGACCAACGCTCAGGTAGTAGTCACCCGCTTCGAGAATGTAGGTTTTGTTGACATGTTCGTCGTAAACCGTCAATTCCTTGCGGTCAACCGTCACGGAGACGGTCTCGGATTCACCGGGCTGGAGGATGTTCGTCTTGCCGAAGCCGACAAGCTGCACAGACGCCTTCTCAATCGCGTTCGCGCGGTCGAATTCGGTGTACGGCTGCTGACCGTAGACCTGCACGACTTCCTTGCCTGCGACGTTGCCCGTGTTCGTCACCTTCACCAGCACGGTGAAGCTGTCGGTTGCCGCGTCGTAGGTCACGCTTTCCAGCGCCTGTTCAAACGTGGTGTAAGACATGCCATAGCCGAAGGGATACGCGACTTCCTCGCCGTACACCCAGCTGTCGCCCTTGGACGCGAAGATGCCCGCATTGCCGGACGCGTTGCCCTGCTCCATGACCGCATCTTCATAGCGCGTTTCGTAGTACTTGTAGCCGACATAGATGTCTTCGGATTCCACCAGATAGTGAATCGCATAGCGCACCTTCGTCTTGTCGCCCGGCACGCCGTCAATCGTCACGCCGCCGACCGTGCCCGTCTCTTCATCCGCATTGGTGTAGACGTAGGAGCCGAAGTTCTGAATCGCCGCGGAGGACAGGGAGGACACGGAGTAGGTGTCCACCAGTCGGCCAGAGGGGTTCACGTCGCCTACCAGAATCTGCGCCACCGCGTTCAGGCCGTACTGACCGGGGCCGCCGATCCACAGGCAGGCATCCACGCCGTATTCCGGATTGTTCACCCAGTCCATCGCCATGGCGTTGGAGGAGTTAATCAGCACAATCGTCTTGCTGAAGCCCTGCGAAGCCACATACTTGAGCAGCTCGCGCTCGGAATCCTGCAATTCAAAGTACGACGTACCGTCGGTGAATTCACCGGTGTACAGGTCAGCGCCTTCGCCGCCGGAGCGTCCGATAACGACAATCGCCGCATCCTTGTAGCCGTCCAGATTCACGCCGGAAGATGCCACCGCGTCCGCCGAAACCTCGGCAATGCGGGTCGCCGCCGGGACGGCCGCATATTCGGTGAACATGCCGGGCGTGGAGCGGTTGGTCTTGTCTTCCTTCATCTGCGCAATCTGCGCGCTGTACCATTCCATCATCGCAGTGTTGACGTTCAGACCCGCCGCCGTGAGCGCGCTGGTCATTGTCGCTGCCTTGCTGGTATCAACCTGACCAGAACCCGTGCCGCCATAGATGGCATCAACTGCGCCGCGGCCGAAAACGGTCACGCCCAGCCCTTTTTCCATCGGCAGCGCGCCGTTGTTCGTCAGCAGCACAGAACCTTCGCCCTGAATCTGCTCACACAGCGCCTTCTGCCACGCGGTCAGCGCATCATCGTCACGCGTGCCGTCTTCCTTCAGGAAACTGGAGGCATAATAGGTAGCGTTCTTGCTGGGGTCATCCGTCACCACGCTCGTGGTCACGATGCCCAGTTCCTTGTTGATCATCATGGCGTAAGCAGCCGTGAAGTAACTGCCCACCAGAACAATCGTCAGGAGAATACAGGAGATGGATGTCAAGAGTGCCAAGAGTTTTGTGCGTTTCATGGACACCTTTCCCTTTCTATGAGGGCTCAGCGCCCCCTTTGATGTGCGGATTCTATCACAAAAAAACGACACGAAGCGCATTCGTGTCGAAACTGGTTGTTTTTTGTGCGTAAATCGTCATGCGGACTGCTGTGGACGCGGCAGCAGAAGTGAGAGGGTGAACATCTGGTCTTTCGTGTCGATGCTCATATGCCCGTCGTACTTCGCGATAATATAGCGGATGGAGCGCAGTCCGAAGCCGTGATACTGTGTGTCCTTCTCCGTCTTCGGCAGTCCCTCGTGCATTTCCGGCGGCTTGCTGCAAAAATTCTCGAAGACAATCTGCGTCATGCCCACCACGTCGCTGACGCGGATATTGACGCTGCGGTTTTCGGGCGCTTCCGCCATCACCGCCTGAATCGCGTTGTCCAGCGCATTGCCGAAGATGGAATAGATATCGGACTTTTCAATGGGCGCGAGCAGCGACGCATCCAGCATCGTCGTCAGCAGAATGTGATTTGCGCTGCAATACAGGCTCTTTTCAGACAGCACCGAATCCAGCGCCGCATTGCCCGTGTGGAACGTGTACTCATAGCGCTGAATCTCCTGTTCCACCTCGTCAAAAAACGCCGCGTGTTCATCCAGCTGCTGCGCCCGGCGGTAGGTGTCGATGTGGTAGCGCAGGTCGTGGCACTTCATGTTGATGCTGTCAATCGTCTTCCCCAGCAGCTGATGCCTGGATTCCTCCCGCGCCAGCAGGCTCTCGATGATTTCCTTCTCGCGGCGCATCTCGTCAGCGTACATGCACTGATAAATCAGCACCATCACCATAATGACCGAGAGAATCGAGAACAGGCGGTCAATCAGCGAAATATCCCTCGGCAGTGACGCAGAACGTACAAACACCGTCAGCAGCGTCACCAGCGTCAGGAGCAGCACCTTCCAGTTGCCGAGCTTCAAATCGCCGTTCTCCGGAAAGCGCCGCACGAACATCAGGTAGCACACGGCGTACACCACCACAAACGATGCGCTGGAGAGCAGATAGAACAGCGGATCACGCGGCTTGGACATCCAGCATGTTGCCAGTCCGCCGACCTTGAACGCCAGATTCTGAATCGCATAAGAGGAAATGCCGATGCAAAGCGCATTCGTCGTCGGAACGTCCATCGTCAGGCACAGCACCAGCATCGATTCGGCAAAAAACGCCGCCACGCGCACAAAGCGATGCCCCAGCATCGGATGAAACCATGCCAGCACCAAGTAGCACAGCACCACCGGCAGCACGATTTTCAGCGGGCGCAGCCGCGACTTCATCCGCACAACGAACAGCCCCTCCGCCAGCAGAATCTGCACTGCGAAGAACATATGGTATGGAAAATCATTGTTCAGGTAATTCGCCAAGTTCATCAGCATCTTCGTCACCTCACGCCGTAATAGCGGTTGACCGCATTCAGAAAGTCCCTGCGCATCGCGCGCGACAGCGGAATCGCCTCGCCGTGAACCGTCACATCGTTCTTTCCGACCATCGTCACGAAGCCCAGATTGACGATATAGGAATGCGAGCTTCGGCTGAATTCCGCGCCCAACTGTTCCTCCGCCTCCTGCAGGGACGAGCGGACAGGGAATTCACCCTGCGCCGTATGATAAATGACATGGTGATTGCTGCCCTCGGCATAGTAAATCTCGTTTTTCTCCAAAAACAGGATGTTGTCTTTCGTTTTCAGGCAGATTTTCGACTGCCGGTACTCCACCCGCTTGAACGCCTTGTTCAGCTTCACAGTCAGTCCCGGCAGCGTCACCGGCTTGACCAGAAAGCCGATGGCGTCCACCTCATAGCCGCGGATGGCGCACTGGCTGAGGCGCGTGGTGAAAATCAGGATAGCGTCCGGGTGACTCCGCCGCAGCTGCTCCGCCGTCGAAAGGCCGTCCATGCCCGGCATGTCAATGTCCATCAGCACAATGTCCGGATGCTCGCACCCGACGAGAAACGACGCCCCGTCCGGGTAGAACACCAGCTGCGCCATGCGTCCCGTTTCCGCCAGATACTGCGCCACCAAGCCCTGCATATACTGGCGCGTCTCCAATTCATCATCCACAATGGCGATGGTCATAGGCTGCCCTCCGATTGTTTTGTTATTCTATTATAACAAACTGTGCAGCGGATGTAAAGGGGCGGAGCGGGATAGAAAAATGCCGTTTGGCTGCAAGTCATATCCCACCCTTAGTTTTTTCCACAAAGTTTTGCGTTCTATGGAAGAATCAGGTGTGCTTATTTGTGACGGAGGTGCTTTATTTCTCCCCTGCAAGCAGGATTTCCCTGCTTCTGCGCGAATTTCTTCTACAATAGATAAGGAGGTACGCCCATGAAACGCTTCTTCCTCGTGCTGACCTTCCTGACCCTCTGCCTCATGCTGTGCGCAAGTGCTTCCGCGGACAGTGCGCCGATGCAGCTGATGCGCATGAACCCGCTTGCGTTCAGCAAGCAGCCCACCCGCATTGAGAGTGTGACCCCGACCCCTGACGGCAGCTTTGCAGTCATCTACTTTGCAGACAGCGACACCGCCGGAATGCAGGAGCTGCGGCTGGAACTGTTCGATGCGGCGGGTGCGTCCCTGCTGTCCGCCGCGCTGGGGGATGCCAATCTGCTGGTGGAGGGTGCGCCGTATCCGCGCGGACAGGTGATTTTGGAGAAAAACCGCTTCGTGTGCGAATATTACCCGGACATTACGACGATGGAAGTCTACAAGCAGCGCATCTACCGCTACACGGGGAAGCAGGTGCAGAAGCCGACGACGAAGAAGCTGAAATTCGGCGCGGCGTGCTATGCCGAGCGTGTCGGGGATTACATGTTCCGTATGCAGGCACATTCGGAGGACGAAAGCGACGCTTCGCCCTACCGCACGGTGAAAATCTCGCATATTGCCAGCGGGAAGCAGAAGACGCTGTATCTGTACGACTGGTCGTTCTGCGCCTTCCCTGATGCAGACGGGAATCTGCTGTTTGCCCAGCAGAACGAGCGCGGGAATCTGGAAATCCGCCAGTATTGCGCGTCGATGCAGGAGACGATTGTCGAGCTGGACAGCAGCTATTTCGACGACAACCTTTCCTATGTTTCTTCCGCCGCCTGCATCGAATCAACAGCATATCTGCTGATTTCGCAAGGGTTCTCAAAATACACTTTGCTGACTTACGACCGAGAGGCACAAAAAATCACCGACAGCCGAGCATTCTCCGCAGCAGAGGACGGCTATTTTATTGCCGACTTCAAAACCGCAGGTTCTTCCCTGCTGACGGTGGATGCCCATTGGAATGTCCCCTTGCAGCGGCGTGAGCTGCACCTCTATCTGTTAGGCAGTGATTGGACGCGCACCGCCCTGCCCTTGCAGCACGATTTCTGCTTATACGTCTATGCGGCACAGGAAAGCATCACGACCGTCGAGGCAGACGGCAGCACCTACTTCCTCTGCCAATACGTTCTTCACACTTCCGGCATATCCTCCGGCGAAATGTAACGCAGCAGCGTCACCAGCTTGTCCCGCTGCATTTGCTCCACGCTTTCCACCGACCATCCTCCTTCCTTATCAGGGAGATACCAAATCTGCCAGTACGTCCCGTCGGACGCGCAATGCTCCGTAACCAGCCCGCGCCCCGAAAACATGAACTCTTGTTCGTTTGCATCCAGCGTCAGCACCTCTTGATATGTATGCGTACCCTCCGCCAGCGCTGCGAAATCCGCCGCATCCCGGCGCGCCGTCAGCAGCACAAGCATCGTCATCGTGCCATCGTCCAGGGCGTAGAACACGAACAGGCGGCTGCCGTCCGCGAGCGAATAGACCAGATACGGATAATCTTCCGCATCCTCCGCCGAAGCCCCTACATTCGGGAAACATTCGCGAAGCGCGGCGATGTTCTTCTTCTCGTCCGGCAGCTGCTTCAAATCGACTTGCTGAACGGCTTCGTGCGCGCTGACTTCCGCCATTTCCGCCGCATCGGGCGCGAAGTAGGTCAGCAGTTCATCCAGCGTATAGGGCACATCGGCGTCTTCCTGCGCCATCACATACGCCAGATACGCCGTCTTCAGCCCGTCCTCCTGCCCCTTCACGCCATCGTAGGCCGTCAGATACAGGTCGGTGAAGACGTTCGGGCAGTCCCTCTGCCAGCAGACGACGTAACCGTCCGCCGTGATTTTCGCATGGATTTCCGCGTCGCTGCCGACATCCACCACGCCGGGAATTTCCGCCGCAGCCGTGCTGCTCACCACATCGTAGACGTGAAAGAGCGTGTCCTCCGCCGGGATTGTCCCCGCGAGCAACTGCCGCTCACTATCAAGAATAACGTAATCCTGCACCAACAGCTGCTGTGTTTCCATGTCAGCGGCGAACGTCGCAACAAGCGTCTGTCCGTCCCGCTTCCAAATGCCGACGGTATAGTTGAGCAGCTTTTCGGGGCTTCCCCACTGCGCGGTGATTTCGTCCTGCGGCACGCCCGTCAGCGTATCCTCTGCCGCAAAGGCGCAGCAGGACAGTCCCAGCACCAGCAGCAGAAGAAGGCAGAGAAGTTTCCTCATGGCACACCATGCTCCTTTCGTTTTTCGCGCCGCAAGCCTTTCGACTTACGCCGTTTCGGTCGCCGATGCAAACAAAAGCACCTGAAATTCCCTGTTTGATTGGCTTTCCGCAATCATTTCGTCGCTGTAAACAGGCTTTTCGCCCACCCACACCTGATGGAAGCGCAGCGTAATGCCTTCTTTCACATTGATTTCCACATACAGGCGAAAGTTCCCGTCGGGGTACGTCATGCTGAGTTTCTCATAGAGATTTTTTCCCACCGCAAGTGCAAGTTCTTTGAGCATAGCAAGCTCCGAATGCTTGATTTTGCCCGTATACAGGTGAAAGTGGTTGCAGAACGATTCGTATGCCGTGCACCCGGATGCAATGCACGCATCGGGAATCACCTTCGGTGCTCCCGTCATGCTCAATTCGTTCTCTTCGGCGGCGCGAATCAAGATGGCATCCTTGCAGCGAACCTGCTGGAATCGCATGGTCAGCAATGACGGCAACTCGCGCAGCATTCCTTGAATCTCTTTGCGCATACATCCTCCTTTCGATTCCATTTTTTCGCCCTCCCCTGCCTATTTCCCTGCTGATTCCCCATGCTGGCAGAAAAATTTGCAATTTGCAGGGAAATTCTCCGCCACACAAAAAGCAGCCCTCCGGATCTTCATCCAAGAGGGCTGCCAATGCGCAATGCATCAGGCTTCCTGCTGCTTTTCGCGGAAAATTGCTCGGAAAATCAGGCGCACAAGCGGACCGCAATAAAACATCTGGTAGCAGATTGCCACCGGGAAATTCATCGCCCATGTCTGCACCCATGTTGCAAACGTCTTTGTATCCTTAAACAGAATGGTCGCGACCAAGCTCATCAGCGGGCACATGATGCAGCAGATGCAGATAGAAATGGCATAGGTGATGAACTGCGGTCTATCCGTCGGCCGCATGACCGTAAACGCCAGCCTCCTTGCAATTTTCCCGACGGCAAAAAACTCCAGCACAAAGGCAATGGGCACCATAATGGGCAGTTCATAGAGCGCAAGCAGGAAACTTTCAGCAGTTAGTCCGCCTGTCGCCAGCGCAACATTGTAAACCACCATGCCATAGACCATGATGGTCGCCATGATAGCAGTCAGCACAACATCCTGAAACTTGTTCTTGGGCATAAAAAAAGACCTCCCTAAAATGATAGCAAATCAGCAGACGATGTGTTGTTCGTTATCATCCCATAGGAGTGTGCGTTTCCAATATTAACCACTATTCTGTTTGCAGATTGATTATAGCACATTTTCTTTTTCTTTTCAAGCCTCCGTGTAAATTTCCCCGCGCAAAAGGCAGCCCCCGGAACTTCCATTCCGAAGAGGGCTGCCCATTTTATCAGCTTACTTCGCCGCGTTTGCCGCCGCGAATTTCGCCTTCTGCCGCTTGTTGCAGCGCACCGTGCGCACAATCGCCAGCACCAGCCAGACACCCACGAGGGTGAATGCGCCGATGTTAATCCAGTGCAGGTATTCCTGCCAAATCGGGGGATTGTAGCCGATGACCTCCGCATTCATGGCGTTGGAGTTCACCAGCGCGTACATCACATCCTTCACCGCGCGCATCAGCACAATCGCGTCGCCCGCGTCGGAGGTGTCACAGTCCGTCCACATGGCGCTCTGCTGCGTCGCAAGGTCAAGGCTGCCGCCGGCGTAGAACATCATGCGCGGAATCATGTACTGCGGAATGGTATTGAAGTCGCAGATAACCAGCCCGTTGAAACCCCATTCGTTGCGCAGGATTTCGGTCAGCAGACAGTAGTCGCCGCCCGTCCAGCGCGTTCCGATGCGGTTGAAGGAGGTCATGATACCGCGGGTTTCGCCCAGCTTGACGGTATACTCAAACGGCTTCAGGTAGATTTCGCGCAGCGCCTGCTCGCTCAGCCAGCTCAGGTCGCCGCCGATAGAGCGGTGCGTTTCCTGCTCGTTCGCGACGAAGTGCTTGACCGTCGGCAGCACGCCGCGGCTCTGGATACCCTGCACTTCCGCCGCGCCCATCATGCCGGAAATGAACGGGTCTTCGGAGAAATACTCCGAGCAGCGACCGCCGAAGGGGCTGCGGTGGATATTGACGCCGGGCGCGTAAATGCTGGAATACGGCTGACCCGTCGCCTTATCGCCAATGGTGCCTTCTTCGCCGATTGCTTCGCCCAGTTCGTTCATCAGGTTGATGTTCCAAGTGGACGCCATCACGGGTTCGGAGACATACTGGCAAGTGCCGTTGACCTGCTCTTTGCTCATGAAGCAGGTGAAGCCCGACGGGCCGTCGCCGTGAATGGTCGCCGGCAGACCGACGCTCTCCATCGCCAAGGTGTGGTATGCGCCGTTGTTGATGAGGGCAATCATCTCTTCCTCGTCGCAGCCCATCATCAGTTCTTCCCAGCGTTCGTCATCGTAGGAGACAACCGGCTCATAGCCTTCCGCTTCCGCAGAGGGCAGCAGGTCGCGCAGGGTCAGTGTGGGTTCTTCGCCGAACCACGGGTATTCTTCCGAATCAAAATCAGTCGGATTATTGTGCTCTTCGCTGCGAATTTCCTCATACAGGCGATCCGTGCCCGCGTGCTGCTGCGCGGTCTGCGGCGTGGGCCAAGTGCCCTCCCAGTCCGCGCGGCTGAGCATGGCGTCCAGCTGCCAGTCGCTGTCGAGGAAGTTCTCGGAATCGGTGTAGCGGTTGACGACTTCACTGTCCGTCGTCGGGTCGGTGCCAATCTGCACATCCGCCGCCAGATTCAGCGCAATCGCCTTTTCGGATTCATGCGCGTTGCGGGAGACATACAGCGTGTACTCGCCCGCTTCCAGTTCATAGCCGCTGAAACCGTTGCTGTTTGCGTCGCGGTAATCGTAGCTCGCCGCGGAATACGGGTCAAAGCTGACCGTCACCGTCTCGCTCTCGCCGGGCTGAAGGAGCTTCGTCTTTGCAAAGCCGACAAGCACCTTGTGCGCCTTCTCGATGCCGTCCAGCGCGTAGGGCGCGGAGGCGTACAGCTGCACTACGTCCTTGCCCGCGGCGCTGCCCGTGTTCTTCACCGTCACAGGCACCGTGATGGTCGTGTCGAGCGCGATTTCGCTTGCGGAGGCATTGCCCACCGTCCAGTCGAACGTCGTGTAGCTCAAGCCGTAGCCGAAGGGATAGACGACATTGGCATTGTACCAGTCCTCGCCGTCGGTTTCGCCGCGCGTCTCATAGTAGCGATAGCCGACGTAAATGCCTTCTTCGTAGTCCACGGAGTAGTACATGCCGCCGTCATACTTGTCGGTCGTGTCCGGCAGGCAGCCCGTGCCGAAGTTTACGAAGGACGGATTCTTGGTGAAGTCCGCCGCCCATGTGTCCACCAGACGGCCGGAGGGGTTCACGTCGCCGTTCAGAATTTCGCCCAGCGCGGTGATGCCGTTCGAGCCGTTGAAGCCAATCCACACCGCCGCATCAATTTTATCCGCAAAGGCGGCGTAGGCGCTGTCTTTGAGGAATGTCGCTTCAAAGCTGGAGGGCGTGTTGAACACAACGACAACGCGCTTGAACGTGCCGTCGGTGACAGCGGTCAGCAGATCAATTTCGTTCTGGTCAAGCTCCAGATAGTGGCTGTCCGGAGACACAGCACCTTCACTGTCGCCCTGATAGCGGGGCAGGTCAAAGCCCTCGCCGCCAATGCGGGTGATAACGACCAGCGCCGCGTCGGAATAATCCGCATAGCTGTTCCTCACTGCGTCGGTGTACTTGCTCTGGGGCGTTTCAGCGGTTGCAATCTTCTGATTGTCGCCGTTGTCAAGGTCGCTGGAGTTCGCGGTGCGCACCGGGCCGGACTGGCTGCTTTCATAGAAGTTCTTCAGCGTCGGATTGGTGATGAAGCCCGCGTCGTTCAGGCTCTCATACAAGTCCTTGTTATTGCTCGTATCGAAGCCGCCCGAACCGGAGCCGCCATAGGACAGGTTCACACTGTTCTTGCTGAACACGGAAATCCTCGCGCCCTTGTTCATGGGCAGCGCAGCGTTCTCGTTCTTCAGCAGCACAAAGCCTTCTTCTGCCAGCTTCAGGTTAACTTCCTGCGCATTCGCAAAGGCTTCTGCCTTGTTCGTTGCCTTCTGTGTGGGGTACACAGAGGTCACTTCGTCACTGTAAATCGGGCGCTGGCTGCCGAACAGCGTGTCCATCAAGCCGCCGAGTTCACCCGCGCTCAGTTTGAAGTCGATGGCTTCCCCAATCGCCGCCATCGGCTTGTCCAGCAGGCTGTTCATGTTGCCCGGCAGACCGACGACCAGATAGTTGCCAACGCAGTCCGCCAGCAGCACGATAACCGTCACAATAGCCCAGACGACCAGTGCTTTGCTCTTTTTCGGACGATTCTTCTTTGCCATAGGTTTGTCTCCTTATTTTGCAGAAATGGCGGTGTATGCGGCGGAGTTTGCCGCATACACCGCTGCTTGAGGAGGAGCAGAGGGGAAATGAGGAGAATCCCCCTTGCTTATGGATTACTTCTGGTAGTTGCCCGTCGCCGGCTCGTTGTGGTTCTCGTCCCAAATCAGCACAGCTTCCGTCGTCACCTTCACGCAGTCCACAATCGGGGCATACGCCTTGAAGGTCGTGCCGTCCACCTCATTGGTGTTGTTCGTCATCAGCTGAATCAGGTTCGCGCCCTTGTTCAGGTGCACGCCCTTGATGGAAATCAGGTCGGCACACTGCGGCATACTGCTCTGCGTCGCCTCGATGGTCACGCGCGGATAGCTCTTCGCTTCGCCGTTGACAATCACCTGATAGTCGTTGCCGTCATAGGACATGGTGACGAATTCGCCCGTGATGCTCACGTCGATGGTCGCGTCATCCACATCCATATCGGACGCGATGTAGAACTCCAGCGAGATGCCGCTGGCGTAGAGGTAGCCGACCATGCGGTTGCCGCTCGCGCCGACGGACTCGTTGTAGATAATCATGCTTTCTTCCTGCGCAGAACCGGAGTAGCTGGGGCCAATCTTGCCGGTCAGGTCGGTATCCTCCGCCTCAAAAACATAGGTGTTCTGACCGGACACGGTTTTGTTCCACGCCGCCTTGATGGTGGTGTCAGCCATAATCGGCTGGGAGAAGTCAAAGTCGCTGCCGTTTTCGTCCACCCACTTGTCGAAGGCATATCCCGTGCGCTCGGGGTTGGCGACAGGCTGCTTGACCTGCGTGCCGACTTCAACGGGGTAGGAATACTGGTTCAGGAGAACGCCATAGTAGTCATAATCAAACGTCACGGTGACAAAATCCGCGCCAACCTTCTTCCAGAAGGCATACACGGTCGTGTCGCCCGTCACGGGAGCTGCGAAATCATAGGTGTGCGTGTAGTCCGCATCGGCGTACCACGCGACGAACTCATAGCCGTCGCGCGCGGGCGCAGCAGGTTCGCTGGCAGCGCCGCCCTTGGAAACTTCCTGCGTGGATGCAGCGGGCGCGCCGTCGTAGTTCAGGTCAAAGGTCACGACGCACATGCCCGCAACAACCTCAATCTTGAACACGACGCGCTTTTTGCCGACCGTCGCGGTCACATTCTTGGTGTTCGCGGTCTTCATCGTGGGTTTGGACAGCTTGACGCTGCTGTCCGTCATGGCGACGATTTCCGTTGTGCCATCGTCGTAGGTAACTTTCAGCGTGCCGCCCTCGGCAGAAAATTCTTCGCCGATGACGTACACCGTCTTGTTGGGCATGGTTTCGACCTCGACGGAGGTCACTTTCTTGTCATCCGCCAGCGCCGAGCCTACCTGCGCCAAGAGGCAGACAGACAGCACCACAGCAAGGCACAGAGAACCGAATTTCTTCAGCCAGTTCATTTTTTTCTCTCCTAATTGTAGATAGTAGGCTTGGCGAAAAAGCCAGCCGCCAGACCGCCGACGCGCAGCGTTCGACAGCCCGGCGGCTTTTGCCCCGCCCCGCGCCTGCGCCGCAAGAGGATGCAGCGTCAGGCGCGGAGCAGACGTTTGTTCACAAACCGTGAGGATTCATACTAATTCGATTCTAAAACATGGCATCGAGCATAGCAGATTTTTCGTTCTGGCAAAGCTGAGTGAAGCGAGGCGTACTGGAGGTACGCGCGAGCGGAACGAAGCAAAGCCGGGGCGGAAAAGATGCTGTGCGAATGACATGCTTTAGATGAGAATTAGTATCAGAAGAATTACTCGCCGATGGTCAGCGTGAAGGTACGGGTGACTTCCGTCGCCGTGGGAGAGCCCACATGCACGTTGTTCGGGAAGCGAGAGCCGAAGCCGCGAACCAGCGGGATCTGCAGCGTCACCGTGATTTCCACTTCGCCCGCCTTGGTCGGCGTGCCGGTGATGGCCAGCGCGGAGTTGTAATCGTAGGTGATGCCCTGATAAGCGGTGACAGGCGTCATGACCTTTTCCGCCGTCAGACCGTATTCCGCCAGCTTCGCAGCATCCTCATCGGAAACGCGGAACTCGTAGAGATACGCCTGATAGTAGTTGCCCGCTTCGACGTCCGCCATTTCAAGGTAACGGGCGTCAGTCGCTTCGATGTCCGCGAACGCCAGCGCGCCCAGACCGTCGTAATTGTTGCCCTGCACCTGAGAAGCGTCCTTCCAGTACCAGTTCTGGATACGGAGGGTGCCGCCGACGCTGTCGCCCGTGCCCGGCAGAATCGTCTTGCCGCCGAAGCCCTGCATTTCACCCTGCGCAACCGGTGTGCCGTCGGTGTGCTTGACCGTGCTGACGAAGCGCGGGTTGACCTTGACGAGGCTTTCATACGCATAGTAGGGAGCATCCACCGTCACATTCGCCGCTTCGCCCACCTTGAGGGAAGTGGTGCTGACGTGCAGCGCGTCCACCACGCGGATAACCGCCTGTGCGCCGAGGGTGATGTAACCGTCGATGCCGTTCAGCTTGATGTCAATCGTCCATTCGCCTTCCGCCAGAGAACCGTCGGACGTGACAACGCCCGCGTCGCTCATCGTGAAGCCTTCGGGCAGCTGCGCACCGTCCGCCAGGGTGATGGTCGCGATGTCCACGTCGCCGAAGGAAATCGGCAGAGACTGCGCGGCATAGCTGTCGAATTCAAGGACACAGGGTTCAAAACCGATGTAGCCATTGTGCACCGCGCTGCTGTTGGCGTAGTTCCACAGGATTTCCTGCGCACTGCGGCGAACCGCGGCGTAGTGGGTCTGGGAAAGGAACGTGCCTTCCGCGCCGTCGCTGACGCGGACACAGTTGCCATCCGCATCCCAAGCGCCGATTTCCAGACCGATGTCCGGCAGCGTCGTGCCAGCGCCCAGCACCTGATTGTCGCCCTGACGCACCATCAGGTCAAGCGGGCAGTATGTGCCCTGCCATGCGTCGGTTTCAAAGATGGCGCGGTTCGACCATTCGTTGCGAACCAGCTTGTGCATCGCAAGGTTCAGCTGGCTGTTGACCAGGCCGATACGGTTGAAGGAGCTCATCACGCCCGTGGAGCGACCGACTTTAAGCGCGTACTCGAAGGGCTTGGCGTAGATTTCACGGATAACCTGTTCGGTCGCCCAAGTGGACACGCCACCGTTCAGGTCGCGGTAGGATTCCTGATCGTTGAGCACCATGTGCTTGATATGGCAGGTGACGCCCTTAGAGGTCACGCCCGCAACGACTGCCGCCGCGAACTTGCCGCCGTGCACGCCATCCTGGCTGTAATACTCAACATTGCGGCCGGACAGCGGGCTGCGGTGAATGTTCATCGCGTTGCCCTGCCAGTAGGAGCAGCCCTTGAAGAGCGCTTCGTTGCCCATCATGACGCCGACTTCTTCCGCGAGGTCGAGGTTGAAGGTAGCCGCCAGAATCGGGGGGCAAGCCCAGAGCGTGCCGCCAGAGAGCTGCAGAGGCGTTTCGTTCGCGCCCGCGCCTACAACATCCACCGCGTCAATGGCTTTCACGCCGCCGCCGTTGTTGACGAGGCTCGCCATTTCTTCCCACGTCAGCTGGTTCATGAACGCTTCCCACTTCTGGGAGCCTTCGTCGTCGCCCTGCACAACTTCGCCGTCTTCAATCTTCAGGCTGAAGTCGATGCCCGCCATGTCCATAATGGAGATGGGCGCCTTTTCGCCTTCAGTGCGGGTCGCCGCCTGCGTCCAAGTGGACGGGATGCCGTCCTCATTCACGAACCAGTCTTCATAGCCCTGATCCATGTAGGAGCGGTAAGAATACTGACCGTCCAGCGTCGCCAGCGTATCATCAGAGATTTCACGATCCGTCTTGGACGCCGGTGCGGGCTGAGTCAGACCCGTCGCGCGGCTGATCATGCCGGAAAGCAGCGAATCGTTGACGGAGGTGAAATCATCAACAAACAGGGATTCAATCTCATTGCCGGTAATGTAGTCGGTGGTGCAGTTCATGCCCGCCGCCACGGTGTAGATTTCGGACAGCTTCACATCGTGCGAGTTGCTGCGCGCGGTGATGACGTAATCGCCCGCTTCCAGCTCATAGCCGGTGTAGCCGTTGGCGTTGGCATCGTTCCAGTCGTAGCTCGCCATGTCCTGCGCAACCCAGTCAACGGTCACCGTCTGCGACTGACCGGGCTGGAGCAGGTCGGTCTTGGCAAAGCCGACAAGGTTCGCGCTCGCCTTTTCAATGCCGCCCTTGGTGTACGGCGGATTGGCGTACACCTGCACAACTTCCTTGCCTGCCACGTCGCCGGTGTTAGTGACCTTCACCTGCATGGACAGCTTCTGGAAGGGGTCGGTAATCGCGGTATCCGCCGCGGGCATCAGTTCCCAGTCAAAGGTCGTGTAGCTCAGGCCGTAGCCGTACGGATACAGCACCTGAGAATCGTACCATTCGTCGCCGGAGCCGGGGGTTTCGGCGTTCAGGTCGTCCGCCGCCGTCTCGTAGTACTTGTAGCCGACATAGATGCCTTCGCGGTACTCAATGGTGGCGTACTTGGTCGCTTCGCCATTGTGATAGAAGAAAGCATCCATCGTGTCGCCGTTTTCATCAACGTTCTGCGTCTGGTTGCCGAAGTTGGTGAAGGACGGGCCCTTGGTGAAGTCGCGTTCCCAAACTTCCACGGTGTGGCCGCTGGGGTTGACTTCGCCGGAAATCAGCTTGCCAATCGCCTCGATGGCATTGTTGCCCGTGTTGCCGACCCAGAAAATCGCGTCCACGCCGTATTCGCTGGTCGCCTTGGGTTCAGCCAGTTCGGGAATCTGCAGGATGTTGGAGGAGTTAATCAGAACGATAATCGGCTTGTTCGGATAATGCTCCTTGACGTGCTTGACCAGCGCCTTCTCGTTGTCGTCCAGCATCAGCTCATGGTCGCGGGGGTTGCTGTGGTCAGTCACGTTGCTGACCAGCTTGTCGCCGCCCTCAGAGCCCGTGCGGGAGAAAACGATAACCGCCGCGTCGCCATAGCCATTGTAGGAGCTGATGGTTGCCGCTGAATAGTAGTTCATCGGCAGTTCGTTGCTGGTCGTACCGAGCGTCTTGTGCTTGGTGTAGAGATCAACCAGCTTCGCATTCACGCGGTAGCCGGCTTTCTCCATCGCCATTTGCAGGGTGCTTTCGGCAATGCCGTTCGCGCCGGTGGAGCCGCCTGCGGAGCCGCTGGTGGACGCAATCAGCGACACGGAGTGCATACCGAACAGGGACACCTTGCCGCCCTTTGCCAGCGGCAGGACATTGTTCTCATTCTTCAGCAGCACGAAACCTTCGCTTGCCACTTCAATCGCGAGATCCTTGGCAATCTGCTGTTCTTCTTCCAGCGTCATATAGTCGGTGTAATACCGGGCATTCGTTCCGGCGAACCCGTAGGTATTGCCGGTCGGCGTTACGGTTTCTGCCGCCGCGAACGTAGCCGTCAGCCCAACGACTGCGCTCAGCGCCAGCGCCATCAGCCGATGGCTCTTTTTGCTCTGGAACACGATGTTGTCCTCCTCATTGATTCGTGTTGAAAAACATGGCATCTCTTCCGTTTTGAGACGGAAGAGATGAGAAAAGAAACGTGAATGCTGCCCTCCTTCTTCGGGAAATTCCCATGATCCTCTATGTGAGCGTCCTTCGGCAGGGGATTCCGTCGGACGACTCATTGCGTTTTTGTTGGATTCGTTTGTTTTGATGCCGTTTCCGACATCCGCAAGGATAGTATACATGCTTTGTGAACAAATTGTGATTGAGCCACTTTTTCTGCGTTTTTTGCAACTTTATTTGCATCGGCGTTACCGGAGCATACAAAAAGCGCCCGGCTTTCGCCGAGCGCAAATGGGGTTTATGCACAAAACAGGCAGCGCCGAAGAGGTCAAGGGGGCGACCGCAGACATTCGTCTGTTTTCATTGCCCCCTTGTTGCCTCCGCAGAGGCGACACCCTCTGCAAAACAGCGCATTTCTATGCTAAAACAGCATTATGTTGGGATAGGCAGCATAATCGACAACCGGAAAATGCCGTTTTCGGCGCTGATTTTCAGGTCGCCGCCGTACTTCTCCGTCAGCGTCTTGATGGAGCGTGTGCCGAAGCCGTGGTATTCCTTGTTCTCCTTGCTCGTCTGCGGCAGCCCGTCCACAAAGCGGATTTCGCCCGCATAGTAGTTCTGGCTGTCAATCAGAAGCAAATCACCCGTCGTGCCGATGGTCAGGGAGATGATGCGTTTCTCCTCCTCCGTCACGGTCTTTGTCGCCTCAATCGCGTTGTCAAGGATGTTGCCGAACAGGGCGTAAATGTCGCTGTCCTCCATGAAGCCGATGCGCCGCCCGTCCGCCAGACATGTCATCGTGATGCCCAAATTCGTGCACGCCAGCATCTTGCCGCTCAGCGCCACATCCAGCGCGGCATTCCGCGTGTGCGGCGCCGCATCGTAGATGTTGACCAGCTGACCGATTTTTTTCAGTTCTTCCTGATAGCCTGCATCGCCCAGCGCGGCAATTTGGTGGCGTATATCGTGGCATTTGAGGTTGATGGCGTCGTGAATCTGCCGCTCCTGCTCATAGCGCCGCTGCTCGCTGTACAGCATCTGCGCCGCGACGTCCGCCTTGCGCTCGTTCTCCGTTTCCCGCAGATGGCTCATGCAGACGACAATGGTCAGCAGGGAGAACACGGCGCTCATGATGTTGTGGCAGTTGCTCAGTTCGCGGTTGCCCGACGGGGTCACGCGGTACAGCGTCAAGTCCAGCACGACCGAAATCGCCACCACGCCCACGCCCATAAACAGCATCATGCAGCTGCTCATATTCGAGAAGTCCATAACCGTCCGCTGACGCCGCTTGCCCACCAGAATTCGATAGTAGCTATACAGTGCTATCGCCATCAGCGCCAGCAGACAGCTTCTATCCAGCAGCACCGGGAAATTCGGCAGCGAATAGCGTGGAATATGGATGATTCTTTCGCACATATTCTGAAGCGAATATGCCACTGTGACCGAATACAGCGCTTGACAGAAATTTGCCCGGCTGCAAAAAGGAACGGACAGCATGAACAGTACAAACGCGATTGTATAGCGAATCATGCCCATTCTTGTGCCCTGTATGTTCAGCCCCACATACGGACGGGTGCCATACATCCAGCAGAACGCCAGCAGAATCGTCAGCGCGACGCGCAGGTAGAAGTGCTTGCGCTTCTCCAAGCAAGATGCCGAAATTGCGCAGCCCGTACCGACGGAGAGGATAAACGGCAAATCGTCACGCACGGTGTCTACGAGGCATTCCCATGTCAGCATATGATTCTCCCTCCTTACTCCGCCATGCCCGCAAGGTGCAGCGCGGACAGGAACTCCTTGCGCCTGCCGCGGCTGATGGGGAAGGTGCGCCCTGCCACCGTCGTATCATTGCTGCCCACATGCGTCACGAAGCGCAGATTGACAATCGTCTGATTGTTGACGCGGAAGAACACATCCGGCAGGGCATCCTCCACCGCTTTCAGCGTCCCATACGACCGCATAATCCCCGATGCGGTGACAAATTGAATATGATGGTCATAGATTTCAACATAGTGCAGCTCATTCGGACGCAGGCGCGTCGTTGTGCCGCCGCTTTGGATGACGACTTCCTCTTCCGATTCTACCATGCAGCGGTTCAGGATGCGCGGAAGCTTCAAGTCCAGCGCAGCGGCGGTAATGGGCTTCAGGATATAATCCGTCGCCTCGACCTCGTAGCTTTCCACCGCATACTGCGCCAAGCTCGTCAGGAACACCAGCACCACCGTGTGATCCATCTCCCGCAGCTCGTGCGCCGCCATCATCCCGTTCAGCCCCGGCATCCGAATGTCCATAAACACCAGCTCATACTGGTGCTGATACGAATCCAGAAACGTATTGGCATTCGCAATCCATGTAATGGCAAAGCGTTTGCCGTTCTTTTGCGCATACGCTTCCAGCAGGGCAGTCAGCCGCTTCGCGTCGCTTTCGTGATCTTCCACAATGGCAATTCTCAGCATCTGCTCGCCCCTTTTCGCCGGAGGATAATTCCTCGTAATTTAGTACTATTATACCAGATTTTTTGCCAAAATCAAGGCAGGTTTCAACAAGGCGATGGACGAATGCAGGGATTTCATGTTACCCGATTCGCGGAGGATGGCACAAAAAGCGGCGCGCGTCCGTTTTGGGGGATGTGCGCCGCTGGGGTGTGATGTTGCTTATTCATCCTCCGGCATATCCGTATCTTCGCAGAAAAGAACCGTTACATTCTTTTTCTGCATCACATATTCTGCGTTGCCCAAATAGCGGTCAGCGTCCGCATCAAATGGCAGTGTAATGCGGTATTCTGCATCATCATCATCTATGCTGAAATATTCGCTTCCAATGTATTGGGGCAAACTCCACGCATGGAACGTCAGCTCCGTCACTGGCGTTCCCCAGAAGAGTTGGTCGCCAATGAACACAATCTTTTCCGGGAAAACGAATTGGTGCAGCGGCATATAGGAAAACGCCGCTTCTCCGATGAGATACACCGAGTCCGGCAGCCGGATCTGCTGCAAGGCATAGCATTCGCTGAAGCAGAAGTCATCCACAATGAGCAGTTCGCTGTTCGCGCCAAATTCTACTTCCGCAAGATTCGAGCACGCCCAGAACGCATACGCGCCCAGTATCTTGCAGGAATCCGGCACAACGACCTTTTCCAGCGAATCATTGTCCATAAAGGCAAAGTCCCAGACATAGCCGATGCCGTCCGGAATCACGAAGCAGGCATCGGTGCGCTCCTTCGGGTACAGCAGCAGAATGTCACGCCCATACAGCACACCGTCCACGCAGGTCAGCTCGTCCTCCGTCAGCCCAAACGGAAGCTCCTGATACTCTTTGTAATATTCCGTGAGCAAGTCCGATATTTCCGGCGATTCCGCCTGTGCGGGCAAGGCGGACATCAGCAGGAAAAGCGCGGTGAACAGGGAAATCAACTTTTTCATATGGGGAAATCACCTCCAAATCGTTGTGTGCGGGGGATTTGTGCCGTGCCGCGCTTATTCGTCGCTCCAGACGCGCAGCACTTGCAGGTTTTTCGCATCAACGGCAATGTTCCAGCCGCCGAGTGTCATGTCACCGTCCTCGTCGAAGCCTGCATAATACACAAGCCACACATCCGCTTCTGAATCGTACTGCACAAGAAATGGAAGATACTGCCTGTTCTCTCGCTGATACGCCCGGACTGCAATGTCTGCAACCGCAAGCACCTCTTCCGATGTCGGATGAATCTTGCGCACGAAGAGATTTCTGCCGCGCTTTTCGAGCAGCGTGTTCCATGCGCCCGGCGCATCCTCGATGGTCAGATCCATAAAACCGCCCCTTTGGGGCTGATAGTAACCTGTTACCCCGTCTTCTGTCTGAACTTCAAAGCAGCCGTCGATTCTGGATTCTTTCACACTCACGAAGCTCGTTTCCTGCACATTGCCTTCCGCATCAACGAAGAAAACATGCCCGTCGCGGACGAATCCCGAATATCCGCCGGAAAACTCGGTGCAGTAGTCCGCCCATTCATCCAGCAGCATCTCTCCGCTCGGAATATGCAGCAGATTCACGCGCATGGTATCCTCATCCGCCGCCACCCAGACGACATCGTCCGCCACACCGCCCATCCAAAGCCACTGCATTTCCGTCACCACCGCGCCGGACTGATCTAACAGCCCGTAGTTCCCGTCTTCCCACGATTCCGCAATGACGATGTAATCGCCGCTTGTGTACATCATCGGATATTCCGCCACGAACGCGCGCTTCTGCCAATCGTAGAGGTAGAACGAATCCGTCTCGTCGCTGTACACAATCGCGAATTTGCCCACCACCTCAATGGATGCAAACGCGGGCGGCAGAAGCGTTTCGCCGTCTACGGACTGCAAGCCCATGTAGTCCTCTTCCCCAAGGTTGGGGCGGAATACGGTGATGGTCGTCACTTCGGGCGCGGCAGGGGATTCCGCCAGCACCGCCGGGGCGGCGGATGAGACGGACAGAGCTGCCGTCAACAATACCGCTAAGAAAATACGCTTCGCTTTCATATTGTTTCTCCCTCTTACATCAGCCCAGCAAACCAGTCATCCATTCGCCACGCCCTCACTCCACCCGGTCGAGTTCTTCCAGCATGTCCTCCAGCAAATCTTCCGCCGCCGTATCCGTCCAGTTTTTGCCGTTCGGGAAGACGCGAATCGTGGCGTCCGGGTGCGCTTCCAGCAGGTCACAGAAGTCATGCACGTCCATCTTGAAGAACGGCTTGTCCGTGCAGACGGCGGCGGCGAACATTTCCTCCGGCCATACGGAAATTACGCCCTCGTCTGGCAGCGGCTGATTCGGGTCGCAGTCCAGCCAGACCGATTCCCAATCCGCCACGGTCACAGCGAAACTCTTGTAGCGCTTGTGCGGGGCGGCGTTCATCAGGCCGTCGAACTTGTTGTTGCAGAGGCTTTGTTGTTTGGGGGTCTGCTTGCTCATGGGGTGTCCTCCTTCAATTATTCGTCTTGTTTTTTGCTTCCAGTAGTTTCCTGCCGTTGTCCCGATACCATGTCATCGCATCATCAAAATACGACTGCACAGCCTGATCCATATTATTCTTCTGCAAGTTCCATTCCCCCACCTCCAAGCGAATTTGCAGCCGCTGTTCATCGGTCAGGCGGTAAAACCAGACATAATCAAGCTGCGCCGCGTGGGGGATAAATTCAAACAGCATACTGTCCGGATAGCGCTCCTTTGCTTCCTCAAAAAGCGTTTTCTTCCACTGTTCCACATTATCCTGCGTGATTTCTCTGCCAAAGATATAGTAGAATGTCGCCCACGCATTGACATAATAGCAAATCTGCCACAAAAACCGCTTTTTCGCGCGATACTTTTGCAGCCCCCACGAAATCACGTCCAGCAGAAAATCCTGATATAGGTCATACTCGTTTTCTGCTTCCCACGGTTCACCCAGCACCGTCAAGTCATCCACATATTCCACATAGTCTACCATCTGCTGCAACGCCAGCACAGTCAGCCCTTCGGACGGCGGCTCTTTCTGCCACACCTCCCGCAGATAGCGGTAAACCGGGAGGCGTTTCCCCTGCCGCTCCAGCTGATACACGTCCGCTTTAATTGCGAGAATATCCAGCATCCCGATGCCCCTTCCCTCAATAAAAATACTCCTGCAAAACCAGCAGCGTCACCAACGCCAGAAACCCAAACGCCCAGAGAAGTCCGCGCGTCTGGAAGAGGTTCAGCAGGAACGGGCGCGCGACAAGCACCGTCTGTGTACCGTCGGGCGTCTGCTTCATGATGTTCACGCCCGAAAGATAGTAGGTGTTCCCGTCGTCATCGTCATGCCGAAAGCCGTTTTGCCATGCGGTATCGTACAGGACACTCTGTTCGTCGTCCGTCAGCATCTTCACGAACTGGTCATCCTTAAAATAGTAGATTTCGGACTTGTCCCACGTATCCCGATAGTACATCTCATCGCCCTGCGCACAAAGAGAAGAGAGTCCGTTGCGCCGCCTGTTGGAAAAATTGATGGTATACTGATAATTTCCCTGCAAATCGTAAACCTTCACGATGTTCAGGGTGTTAAACAGCAGGTACAGACGGTTCTCCGCAACAATCGGCGCTTCTGCTTCGCTCCAATATTCGCTGTCCCGCCGGAAGATGGTCGGAACGCCGTCCCGCATCGGATGCAGCCAATCTTCAAACGACGTAATCGAAATTGCGCCCAGAATGAAACTCATAATCAGCGTCACCAATGCCACCTTGCCCACCACATCTGGCACATACCGCTTCGCGCGTGTCTTCGCCAACGTGCCTCCCTTCCTTTCATCTGATTTTCCTTTCTTCTTTATTCGCGGCGGCGTGTTTGTTCTCCTGCTTTTTCCCAGCGTCGGGGGCTGTTTTTACAATTCGCGCGGATTTTTTCGCAAGAAAAAGCGATTCCCGGCAGGAACGCCGAGAACCGCGGGGGATGATGTTCACTTTGCGCCGCGCGCATTTTCTTCCCTTTGGCGCACTTCCCGACTGTTGGCAATGAAGCGCGCAATGCACGCCGTCGCCAGCGCCGCGAAAGCAATTGCCCAGAAGATGATTTGATAATCCTGATAGATGTTCAGCAGGGGTGACCGATGCAGGATGGTTGTCTGCTCGCCATCCGGCGCTTCCCTCACGATGTCCACGCCCGAAAGCAGGTAGGTATTTCCGGCATCGTCCTCTGTCCGGCGGCATTCCTCCGCCCGGAGCGTTTCCAGCATTGTCTCTGCCGCGTCGCCCGTCAGCCGCTGAACGAATTGATCCGCCTTGAAGCAGTAGAGTTCCGACTGCTCCCGAAAGTACATTTCGTCGTCCTTCGCATAGAGCGCAGAAATGCCGTGATGATTCTTGTTGGTCATGTTGACGGTATACAGATAATTGCCCTGCAAGTCGTAGACCTTCACAAGCTGCAACGCATCAAACAGCAGATACAGGCGATTTCCCGCGACGATGGGCGAATTGACGCGGCTCCAATACTCTCTGTCCTCCTGAAAGACGTTCGGAACGCCGTTCTGCGCCGGATGCCGCCACTTTTCCAGCGTCTCAAACCCAGCCACCCAGAACATCCCCGCCACAAGCGCGATGATGACTGCCCACATGACTACACCCGTCAAGTCCGATTTTTTGCTTTTTGGCATCTGCGATGCTCCCCTTCTACTCAATCCGCACCTTGTACCCAAATGGTTCTTCTATCGTACCGTCCCGCATCTTGTCCCACTGCTTATCAGTCAGAATGAATCTATACGAGATGCTGGCGGCGGGTTTGCCGTTCTCGTGATATTCAAAGCAGGTCAGCAGCAAGCCATAAAACCACATTTTCTCGCCGCGACTGAAACACCAAACCCCCCGCGCCGTCACACGCTTGCGGTCGTCGCGAACATAAACCATCAGCTCGCTGATAGATCCGCCGTTGGCGGAATAGCTATAAATGCTGATGTTATCCGTCCAGTCCAGCACGCGGTACGCTTCTACGGTCACCAGTTCCTTTTCCCGAAGGCAGGATTTTTCCCTCATTTCCGCGCAAAGCAGTTCTCCCTCTTCATCCAGATAATACGCAAAGTATTCCGCGGCTTTTTCGGGAATTTCCCGGCGGAACTGCCCTTTCCGCACATTGCCCACGCCCTCGTTGATGGGCGACGGCTCATAGTTGCCCATCGGGGTCATGTTTTTCCCCACCGTCGAATAGCGGATGCTGACGCTACTACCGATGTTCTTGTCCCGCAGCTCCTCCACCGTCAGCGGATGAAGCGCGTACCAGTCCGCAGCCTTTGTAACCGCGATAATTGCCTCTCGAAACATTCGTGCATTCCTCGTTTCTGCGCCTTGGATCCTCCATCTTCTGTATTCGCCGCCCACGTCCGCTTTTCCTGCTCACCGCACCTCTTCCATTGCATACACCCCCGCGAAGTACGCCCGAATCTCCCTGCCCTGCTTGGTGAAGGAACAGGGAACCCGCACAATATCATTCCGCCTGTTCGCCAGATTCAGCTGGAACAGCCCGCGGATTCGCCCCGCCGTCAGCGGTTTTCTGCTCAGCACAACGGTTTCCCAATACTTCGCGTCTGTATACAGATACGCATACGGGAACGCATCCAGCGGGAACGTCTTTTCTACCTGCCCAAACGCTTCCCCAACGGTCAACCGCCCATCTGCAAGCACCACATACTGCCGCTTTGTGCATCGGCTGTGCATCAGGAGCGCAACAGTTGCCACAATGCCTGCAAGAATCGCCAGCAGGAATGCCCACTCGCGAATCCACATAATAAAGCACAAGGTCAGAAACAGCGACAACGCCGCCGCGAAAATGCCAAGCATCCGAAAAAGCACCCAGAATCCACGGTCATAGAGGTAGATTTTTCGTTCCATTTATCCTTCTCCTTTGCGCCCCCGCATTGACATCCGCCGCTTTGTGTACTATACTGTACACAGTAAATCGACAATGGAGGGAAACGCCATGCCGCGCAGAAAGTTTGACACCACCCAGCGGGGAATATCCGACACTCACACTGATGCGTCTATCGCCACGAGCATTTGCGAGAACAAGCTGGTCTATGCCGAGCGAATTCGTACCCTGCGAGCAGCGGCGAACCTATCGCAGGGCGAGCTGGCGGAAGCCATGAACCTGGGGCGCGCGGCGATTTCCAACTGGGAGACAGGGCGGACGCGCCCGGACATCGCCAACATCCCGCGCCTATGCAACGTGCTGGGCATCACCGTTGCGGCGTTCTTCTCCGACACGCCGGAGGAAGCGGGCTGGAACGACGCCGAGCGTGCCCTCATGCGAAACTATCGGAAATTGAGCGCAATCAATCAGGAGCTGCTTTCCGCGACCGCGCAGACGATGGTCGCGCTGGAAGAGCAGTATCCGGGGCTGCCGAAGCGTCCCGCCGCGCCGAAGCTGACGCCCGAACCCGCGCGCTTAGAGCTGCTGGAACTGCCATATGCGGATGACCCAGTCGCGGCAGGCACGGGCGACAGCGGATTTGCCGCCAGCGGGCACACGACGTTCCTGCACGCGACCCCCGACACGCGCGGCGCGGACATGGTATTCCGCGTCAACGGCGACAGCATGGAACCGAAATATCCCGACCACTGCAACGTGCTGGTGAAATTCACCGACGAGCCGCTTGGTTCGGGCGACATCGGCATCTTTCAGGTAGATGGCGCGCTGTACATCAAGCAGTACCAGTCCGACGGTCTGCATTCGCTGAACAAGCGCTTCAAAATCATGCGCCGCAAGTCCTACGACGAAGTCAAGACCATCGGGCGTGTCATCGGAATTCTGCCCGACAGCGATTTCGCCACAAGCGCGGAAATTCAGGATTTTCAGGCACAGGAAAGTCAAAATTGAATAAATAGAAACCAGCCCGTCGGCAGCTTAGGTGTCGGCGGGCTGGGGCGTATTGTGTTATCTTCGCTGCGCTTCCGGGGCGGAAGTGGTTTTTTCGTGCCAGCTCTCCTGCTCAATATAGTCCGGCATCACTGCGCCGGATTGTACTGCCACGTTTCGCCATCGTATTCGTAGCACAGAATGCCCACGTCGCCGGATTTCACCCACAGATTGTAATTATCCGCTTCAAAGCAGATTCCCCAGAAGTCCAAACGGCGGACAGGCGAAAAGGAATACAGCAGCTCACCACGTTCCTCGTCCGTAATGTCCAGCCGAACCATCATTTCCGTCGCGTCGATGTCCACGCGCAGGCGCCCGTCGAAGCTGTGAATCGTCTCCATCTGGAACACGCTGTCGTTCATTTTTTCGTCCTGCACCGATCCGCTGGTCGTGAACGAGAGGACGATGGCTAACATCAGGGTTAGGATGTCTTTCAGCATGGGATGTACCTCCTTATATCGTTTCCTCTACTGTTCGCTGTACCCGCTGTATTCCAGCCCGGCGTTGCTGAAAACCTGCGCATCGCAGTACATCACCGGAAACGGCATCGTTAATTCCGCCCCGGATTCAACTTCGGACAGCACTTTTGCGTACAATGCCGCGGTGTTTTCGCTGAAATGCGCGTCTGACGCCAAGTACATATCCGACGCCCACGCTTTCCAGTTCGGGGCTGTGCCGATGTACTTCGACTGCACCACACGCCTGCCGCGATGCTCGTATACATCCACCGCATACAAGCCCTCGTCCGCCAAAATTGGCACATAGCTGCACAGGGTGAAGTCAAGCGCCGCGGCGTCCTCCCCGGCGTTCAGGGACAGATAGAACGGCGTCGCGCGCTCGTCCCGCTCCGCCAGCGCAAGCACATAGGCATACGCATTTTTCGCCGTCACGCTGTCCGGCACGGCGACGTCCTGTCGCCAAAGCAGGATAACGCCGTTTTCCAGCGCAAGCATGGCAATGATGGTGACAGCCAGCAGGATGCACACAATCGCCAGAATCTTTTTCCGCATTGGGGGGATTTCTCCTTTCGCGAGGCGGGGTTTCTCCGCCATTTTTCTGACGCGCAGCCCTATCCGCCCGAAACGTGCTGGATTTCGACCAGATTGGTTGCTGTTCGTCCCTGTGCTATTCGACGTCATTCCCCCAGTTCCTGCTTTTTTCCGTTTTCGGCGGAAGAATTTACAATTCGTCATAACTGGGCGAGGAGATTTTGCTTCATGCCCGCTTTTCTTGCAGCGATCGGCAGTACGCATCAAACGTGATTTCAAACCGAACCAGCCGCGGCATTTCCGCCATCTGCTGAAATCCGCAGGCACGGACACAGCGAATCGAGCGGAGATTCTGCGGCATCACTTTCGCAACAACCCGGTCGGCGCGCAGATGCAGAAACGCCTTCGACAGCGCCGAACGCACCGCCTGCTGACCAAGCCCATGACCCCAGAGCGCATCCTCGCCAATCACATACACTATTTCGTACGCTCCCTCCATCGCCGTCGGCAACAGTTTCACGAAGCCCACGCTCTCGTTTTCCTGATGGCAGACCATGAAGAAATGCCCCGTCCGGCACAAATGGTACTGATACATCGGTTCAGGCACAGACTGCACAAGCTGTTCCAGGGACTGCGCCACGTCGGGCGCTTCGTTCAGGTACTTGGTCACATTCGGATTTCTCATCCAGCGAATCATGCGCGTAATGTCCGCATGACAGAGTTCCATACGCAAAAAAAGCAGAAGCGGCTTTTTTCATATCGCTTACCTCACAGTAAAATACTTAAAAGTCCTTCTATGCGCAGTGCATCGACGGTTCTTTTATATGATGTTATACTGATTATAACACAGGAAGCCAGAAAAGTCAAATGTTGCCACGGGTGCGGATGGGCAATCAAAAGCAAAAACAGACAAACAAAAAGACCAGCCATAAATGACTGATCTTATCGCTCCCCAGGTAGGGCTCGAACCTACAACAACTCGGTTAACAGCCGAGTGCTCT